>WLWD01006176.1_pt1:0-160000 | contig 181538 bp, 149 predicted proteins | sample 6712731 | NCBI WGS metagenome assembly WLWD01 (sample SAMN12718690, study PRJNA576275) | sponge metagenome | isolation source: marine sponge | host: Mycale hentscheli | place: New Zealand: South Island, Marlborough, Capsize Point | collected 2014-11-01 | reverse complement strand
CAATAACTTGAATGCTCACTTTCAAAAATCCCTTAACAGAAAAAAAAGAAAGACAAAAATAAAACAAATACAAAAACAACATTTTACATGCTAGCTAGTTGAACGTATTAAGCTGCTTAGGTCCAAGCAACAAGAGCCACAAAAATAGCTACAATATCAACTACTACAACAAACAACAATGACAACAAAAGCAAACAGCAACAACAAACAACAACAATGACAACAACAGCAAACAACAACAATGACAACAACAGCAAACAACAACACTGATGACAACAACAATGACAACAACAATGGCCACAATCTGGTATAATATTGCTGTAGCAAATAACTTGGCTAGTGTGTCCTTACTTAATAATAATATTGTCACACTTATTTAAGGTCGTAATGAATATAATTATATCTTCATCTTAAGCTCGTGTGTGTATATACTTATTATAAAAGGATTCCTGTGTACCTTGGCCCCAGCTGCTCCATCTTTTGGGTCTGTAAGAAGAAGCCACTTATGTATGAAGGCATGTCTCGGTTCATCATAAACTAAACCAAGATCTAACTTGAATTCTCCCACCAGAGAATCTCGTAATAGCTTCTTGGAATTCACAACTTTAATTTCCAGTAACTTGTCAAACATTTCTTCAGGACGACAGCGAAAGTTGAAAAATACAACATCATTAAAATTAGGATCACTGGTGGCTTTCTGAACACTGCTCTCTTTGACATCCCCATCACAGAGGATCTTTGTTGCTGGATTGAGTCCACCACCAGCCAGCTTACGACCCTCGTGGATATTAACGCGAACTTGGAAATCTGTTGGTTTGTTTGGCAAATGTTTTCTCTGAGCCTTTGCACGGTTCTTGATGTTTTCTAGCCTAAGTACAAACAAGTACTAAATACTTGAAGTCATCATTCTTTAAAAAAGGACAATTCCTAACCTTGACAGACTACTATTCCCCATTCTTCTTCCTCCTCTTCTTGTTTTATCATCTAAATCTGAACCATCTGACTCTTCAGTAACTTCTTCATAATCATTACCACTTTCATTTGCCTCAGTTACTACTCCATTAGCATTATCAGTATCATCATCACCTGCCTCTCCAGTTTTTCCTTCTTCTTCTTTATTTTGTTTATTTCCCACACTAATACTTTCTTTACTTGGTCTACCATCTTTACTTTTCTCACCAGGAGGAGAGTGTACAGTTTTAGTCAATTTCCCCTTTTTTCTTTTTGATGAAATAGGTGATGAGTATGCAATTTCAACATAAATCATGCACTGCAAGAAAGAATAAGCAGAATCAAACAGAACAGAGATTAAGTCTAAGGAGCTTCCAATGAAAATCCTACAGGATTAATGGATAATTTCTAACCAAGTATTCTTCAATATCATCCTTGAAAGAAGATTTTATACTTATGTAAATGGTGGGATAGGTTAACGACAATGATATTTGGTATGAAGCACTTGAAGCAAATGTGTTCTATTGTTTTTTATTTAATTTATTATTATATTATTGCTGTGGCTCATAGCAAACTTGTTCTTCCTTATATTAGAAACATGAAGATGTTTTAAGCACACCACACACACACACACACACACACACACACATACACACAAGCACACACATAAACACACGTGACTGGCAATAATTTTGTCAAATGAAGTTCATCCATATCAGCCCACTCATTTCCTACTTCTGTTTACCTCAAGTTGTTGACCATCCTTCACAAGTGGTGTTTCTACTACTTGTTTTCTGTTTAGTTTGGCCTCCTCGAGATGGATGGTTGCTAATCCCAAGTTTCTATATAGTATATTAGATTGTTGAATTCACCAAATATTACTCCAATGACGTTCTTTTGCTAAGCTCTATAAATATGACTGATCTCTTGTATAGAGTTGCTCATTATGGTAGTAGTTCATCCATAATACACTAGCTATAACTATATTTCTCACAAACTTAAATTCAAATTACATTAATTAGTGCATCATGTGTGTTAAAAGGCACTATTTTTATACAACAGTCTGCTTTAAGTTAGGAAAGCAATTCCTCTGTTTCACTGTAAATTATGACAGCAAGGATCATTGAAGTGAAATCAGCTCATGTTGAAAACAAATAGTAGATGTGAAATGAATGAACTGGCTATCATCAGATAGTTGTCTTACTTGTGGCGTACAAGGGTCCTGCAGAGCACTTTAACTAACAAAGTTTCTGCATCTTTCAATCCATCCGGGCATTTCCACTCCAAAGCCTGCACCTAATAGCAATATGTAAAAGCTTGAGAAGGTTTTTATTTATTTTTTTACCTTATCCCAGACAAGTTTCTCTTGGCTATCAACTTTTTTTGTCTCCTTTTTTTTACCTAAAATTAAAAAATATATATAATTATTCCACCTACAGACAGTCAATCCAATCAATCAATAGCTGAAGTACCTCTGAATGAGCACTCAATGAAAATGTCACCTTTCTTGCGGCTTGGATTGTCACTCAACTGTATAAGTCCTACCTGCAAAGACATGGCTGCAAATAATTACAGTTTAAGGCCTACCATACCTAGGTTAACTCGTTTTATACTACAGTCACAGCCTCCCTTAGCCGACCAAAAGCCACAGCCCTCTCTTAGCGCATGCGTAAATAGCAGTAGGTCGCACTCATTAACCCTAAGCGCGCATGCGCGATAGGGTTATAGTAGTCGTCCTCCTCTGTTTGTCTGTTTGTCTGTCTGTCTGTCTGTCTGTCTTGTCTGTCTGTCTGTCTGTCACGCTGTGATTTTGGAGATTACTTACAATTAACAGTTGATTTAGGTATGAACTTACTCAGGACCAAGATTTAAGACCTTTTATTGCGCTACTTTTTGAATTTCGGGCTATTCGTTGAGAAAAGCTTCAAGCTTTCAACTCCGCGTAGGTACCAGCTTTTTAGCGCACGTCATAATCACGTGAGCAAGATTGCTTGTTCTTTTGGAAGGAGATTATTATTGTAATAGCTGCACGAGTGATTTTAGTATTGCAGTAGTTCCTGCCTAAGTATAACTTCATGACAATAGTGTGAAGACCATAATAATATAATTAGCTATCAAGTTCTGAAACCTACATGGCTACTTTCTCACTAAGTCAACTTCTGGCGAAGTTGTGGGTTGTCGTAGCTCAATAATGGTGGTCGCCAATGACTGATCGAAAATTGTGCAGTAACTTTACTTTCAATTGATTCTATATTTCATGGGGAAAATATCAGTTTTAGACACTCTAAATGTACCAAATTTTTAGTAAATGGAAACATTCACAAGTTATACTGCACGACAACTCAGTAGATTAGCTGAGTAATGTCTTCCAGATCATGCACAGTAAACAGTTTAGAGTTCATCACTTTCAAGACAAACAATAGAAAGAGTGCAATTCAGTTGTGGGACAGTGACTAAGGGATACATCTGGGACTGTCTGGAAGCTTCAGGACAGTTGGCTAAGGCTACGTTACCCTACAGGGGATCCTACACACACACACGATTGAACAATTCTTCTTTTACACATGTGATTACAAAAATTGCATATGTGTATGCCCTTGACCAAACTTTCCCTTGCAGAACTTGAGACAAATTCATAGAACATAAGTACACTAATGGAGTTATTTCAATGTAAAGCATATCCAATAAGCTTTGGTTTTGTCATGTTGTTTTAATTATAATTTGAGTTGACATAGTATAGAATTTCAGAAGAGATTGTTGGATTGTTCCAGACCTTGCAATTGTTTAGCAGTACTTTTGTACAACCGGAGCTGGTAAACTGTTCCTTAGCTTTGTGGAAGTAAACAATACAAATAATGCTACTTGTCAGGTAATAATATATCAGCCATGTCCTGTACCATCTGGCAAACTGCTGACAAGGCAAGATGCTGCAAATTTAACCATTTTGAACATGTATTAAAAAAATCACTATTTCATTTCACAAGAACAAAAAAAATCAGGATCTAAAAATATAACTAATTCTATCAGTCAACTAATAAATTTCAGAATTCAAGAATCATTTATTGTTCCAGAGTATCATCCGCAGTTGAATCTTCTTTAAGGTAGTATAGCACTAGTGATCCAATTCATTACAGTACTCTACAAAGAAAAAAATTTAAAAATGGAATAAAATATTCAGTAGAATTATTGGAATTATAGGAAAAAAGTTCTCAAGAAATTCATTTTCAAGCTCACTTTCTTTCCAAATTTTTTTTAAAGGTCGCCCACCTACTCATTTTAATTAATATGGTCTTAACTCAACTATAAGAAGTGATGAAAAACATCCCCACTTACCGGTGCTGTGTAGACGAAAATGACAATGAGAATGACCAGCAAGATGACGATGATAGTTCCTATGATGTGCCACTTGTAAAACTTCCAGATTATATGCTTGAACGTCTTCAGAGGAGACGTAAACCACAGAAATGAAGTTGCAGGGCGACTAAAGAAGGAAAGAGATTCATAATTAGTGCAGAATGTCAGTGAAAGTAGATTCGGTGCTTACTTGGGAGGGTCCAGGACAGGGTTCATATTGGGATCTTCTCTGCCCTTACCAGCTGGTCTCAACTGAGACTCTTCTTCAGATATGAGTTCAAATTCCAGCTCCATTTTACCCTAAGTAGTCAACAAAGCGACACACATGGAACATCTTTGCATCTCTCTGATAGCTGGTGTGTGATCTGTCGCCACTTCCAATACTTACATTGAGTAGCTTCTTCCCTTCATCATCCACCTCATAAGATGGCCACCATCCCTTCATCCTCTTTCTCTTGAACAGATCTGAAATTTGTGACGGATTCTCCACCTGCTCCAGAGAGCAAGCGGAGGCAGAGCTGACAGGTTCTATCATGGTATTGAGGTTGAAATCCAGGGTACCTGGGACGGAATGCACCAGAGGGGGGAGGGGGGAACGTGAGAGCGGGGAAAATGAACACAACCAAATATAGAGATAAAACCATTAAACTCACCTATGAAGTCATCAGGATTGAAGAGGTCGTTGTCCCAAATTTGCATCGTGAGTATGGCAGGAACATGCCTTTCTGTCTTAGTCAGACTGTAGAAGTGATCCTGAGTTAGTTAAAGAGATCATTACTTGAATATGTAATGCACCTATCAATGCCAGCTTAGCATACGCAGTGTTGTAAGTTTTGTCTCATTACGTACCTTCTTCCTGACCACCATGATATTCTCTGCTGGAATGTACTCTACAGGGTACACAAGTCTCCAGTTGAAGTTTCCCTCTCCATCCATAGACCTGTAATGGACATCTGTCTTCTGAGTGTCGTCTTCTCCACGAAGCCATCTGCATTAATGATACGACCACAGCCATTATCTACAACTTTCATGACTCTTGGAATGCCCAGCATAAAAATGTGGCTTAAAACACAATCATGTTGATCAATTTTTCCTAAATAAGTCCCCACCCCCTCTTTCATGACTAGGAGAGATGTCTCACCCCTTGACATAGATGTCACTCATGGCCTCTCCTGTGGCTACTGACACTTCGTCCAGCACCACGTCTGAGGTGTTCCACACGATCACACGAAGTATAAACTTCTCAGGTTTGCGAAGACTCACATCCACTGGATTAGGAATGTTGGTGTCCTTAGGAAAGATGTCCACCCACATGTGCAGTTTGCCCTGGGGGATGTTGGGCTGCAGGGGGTTGTACAGGTTACGAGATTCAATGTGTTCGGGGACGAGGTTTTGTTGGCGAAGGATGTGGAGTGCCAGTCGCTGTTCCGGCACTTCAGTTATGTCCTCATGCAGAGTCGTGTCTTTCTCTATAATCACACACACACACACACACACACACACACACAGACTTTAGCATTCAGAGTTACAATGATTGTCCAAGGAGTTCTTTAGTGACAGTATGAACACCTAAATAATTACTACTTAGAGTGTGAAGTTTAGCTGCTGCTACAACAACTACTGTACTACTACTACTACTACTACTACTACTATTACCATTACTATGGTACTACTATTACCATTACTACTGTACCATTACTACTACTACTACTACTACTACTACTACTACTACTACTACTACTACTACTACATGAGCTGATAGTGTTGATTTCAACTGATTATAGGGGCATGTTCCATGAGACTCACCAAACTGATCCAGTGTGTACTGCTCTCCATCGATAGTGACACTCCTTCTGTCTGAGCCCCATTCAGCCATTGGGTAGTTCTTACTCTTCACCCATTCATCCAAAATCTGAACAGGTAATAGACGGTCTCGCCACTTGTTGGGCCCTTTCCTGATGTTGCACAAAACATTAATGCTACTAATTAATAGGAGTTGACCACAAGGCAAAAGTTGCGCCTAACTAAATGAAAATACATACACAAAATAGCCAAACATGCGTGTTTGTAACTCTGCTTTAACAGCCAATAATTAAAACATAATCCAAAAACATAATATATTGGCTGTTAAAACAAAAAAAAAAAAAACAGCCATTTTTATTATAATTATTTCAGCTGACAATAACTGAATGAATGTTTGTATTTTAATAATTAACAATGAATGCATTTCATAAAGATCCATTTCCCTTTATTCATAATATATTCTTGACTTAATAGTTCTGACCTGCTCATTGTAGCTGAAAGTCCACAGGTAGCTCTGTACTGACTGAGAAACCTATTCTCCAAGTCTATCTCTGTCTCTCCAATCAGGTCATCAGCAGAGAACCGATCCCAGTCCATGACAGTGACCTTCAGAGTGCGATCCATGGGCAGCTTGGCTGGAATTTCAAACATCTTTCCGAACAGAGGGTTGATGTTGGCAGTGATGTAGTTCTCTTTGTCGTTGATGACTTTCTTCCCAATGGACACCTTCAGATAAGGATCTGATTTTCCGTTGGGATCTTGTGGCTGCAGATCAATAGCCTGGAAAGAAAACAAACGACATGGAATGTTAGAACGCTCAAGAAATAATAAATTAACCTTTCACTGGCGTATTAGATGACCAGTTGACTGGCGTATTATGATGACCAGTTGAGTAACATGAAATAGTATGAATATTTTATTTTATTACTTCTTTTTTTGTAAAAACATCTAACAAGAGATGAAATTTTAAAGCACACACACACACACACACACACACACATACATTTAACTGCCCAGTGGTGAAAAGGTGTTGCTATGCTATAACCTCCCTTCAGGCATGCTGTGAGCATGTGCAACTAAATATTAACTTACTTTTATTACATACACACGAATGATTACATCTACAGAATCAGTTGACGGGATATTCGCCAGAATCTTGTCAGGCTCCGGTGAGCCGTCATCAGGAAGGGGGTACATTTTTACTGACCCCTTGAAGTAGCCGACGACTCTTCCCCCCTCTTCATCGGGATCCCTCGACCCCTTTCCTCGGTAGAGGGCAAATGACTGGGTCATATCTGTGAACCTATATGAGAGACAGAAATGATAGGCTAAGTTAAGAATAGATTTGCAGTGATAAAATATTAATATCTCCAGGTAAGAGAGAAAGAAGGTAAGAAAGAATGGGTCGTCTTTAGTTGAACTTTATCCAAGTAACCCGGCCTACCCCTCCGCACCGCTGCTGTACCTGTTAAACTTGTCCTCAAGCTCTCCCTCATAGATGACCAGTGAGTCGTGGTTCTTGTCCACGTAGTCCTTCTGTGTTTTCTGGTCATCTCCAATGGAATAATAGTACTTGGACCACCAGTCAAAATCTGACTTGTCAGCAGAATCAGGATCCAGCTGCACGAATCACACAAAATGGCAATCAACACCAGCGACTAGTGCTGCTATATTAGTAACAGATAGCGTCAGCTGCGATATAACCACCAATTCTAAGTTAAGCTTACAAGTTGCATTTTATGTCAGAGAAATTCATGTGTGATAAAATTGTCATGGACACAGAATGTTCTCTGTATTAACAGTTCCAAGACTTCCTCTGAAAAAGTTACAAATATTTGCTACTGTGTTCGTGTTGAAGGAAGGATTGTTTGTTGTTGTTTTGTTTAGCCTTTCCCTGCAAAATTATAACTTGTGATACAACTCAACAAGGAGAAATGAGACGAACTCTACCCTAACACAACCATATCATTGTTGTCATACGTTTGTGTCATCTTTGCTGTCCTCCAGCTTGATAGCTTCACCCATGTCTTTCAAAGAAGAAGCAGGAGAGACTGCTGGAGTAGAAGCCTTGGCAGCAGCTGCAAATATGAGGAATATGACACACGCACACACATACACACAATATACACACACGTATACACACACACACATATATATATACACACACACATGTACACGTAAAAACACATCACACACACACATAGTTAAACTACACTGGCTCACCTTTGAGTGCTGCTCTCTGTTCAGGAGACAAGATTGGGTCTACGTTGAAAACCTTCAGAGACTTGACAATATGAGTGCCCACCATAGGCTGCCGACCGAACCCTCTCTTGTCCAGAATACGAATGTTCAGAGGCGGAGCATACAACTCTTCTTTGGGAAGATGCTACATTAATAACAATAACAATAACAATAATAATAACATGCAGTAATAAAGCAAAAATAATCAATATATGCAAAAAAAAATGTAAATAAATTATAAGATAGCCTTTCAAAACGTTAACACCCTTCAAAACTCACCACGTCAAAGGACAACACTGGTTTGGGAAAGTTAGGATTCTCCTTGGCATCTTTGATGTGTTCAGACTGTATCTTGACTCCCCCACACTCCATCTCTACCAGAGGAGAGTTCACATGTAGCAACTGATATCTCTTCATGTCCCTCACTCCCCAACACAGCACCTCCACTCTCATCTTCTGGAGGATGGGGCGGATACCACTGGGGACGATGTAATGTTGTCATGCATGGTGGAGGGGAGATGCCTGGGGGGCGTTAAAGTGGAAGGTCCCCACTCCCCCTCATCCGCAGAAGTTCAAACCCAGCAAAAGTCCTCTCACACGGCCCGTCCCCCACCAGGCTCCCGCATAGCCCGCCACACAGTGATATCAAACCCTCTAGCCTAGACGAGCAGGTGTGTACAGGGACAGGCGGACAGTGGGGTGTAGGGTGCTTGTGGGAAACTTCCGGATGCACCAATGTCTTCGTCTTCGCCCTAAGGATAGATAATAAATTCCCACGGCTGATGCCCTGACGTATAACACTACCAGTAGTGCAGGGTTGATCTCGACTCTTTCGCCTTCAAATATTTCTGCCCCCAATTAGTGTCCGAACACACCACTCGCCTCAATTAGTCGTCCGCACACACCACTGCCCTCCAATTAGTGTCGCACCACACCACTTGAGCCCTCAATTAGGTACCCGCAACACCAATTGCCTCACTTAGTGTCCGCACCCGCACACCCCACTCTGCCCTCAATTAGTGTCCGCACACACCACTCTGCCCTCAATTAGTGTCCGCACACACCACTCTGCCCTCAATTAGTGTCCGCACACACCACTCTGCCCTCAATTAGTGTCCGCACACACCACTCTGCCCTCAATTAGTGTCCGCACACACCACTCTGGTTCTCCAACGCTTTAGCGTTTGCCATCTATTTGTACCCACACAGCCTTACATCAATTTTATTAAATCCTGCCCTTACCCACTCCATTTATTAAGCAACGAACATGCTTACAGAACTTAATCAGTAAGAAGAATGAGGAAAGAGTTAGCATTACTTACAGCTCTTCTAAACTAATGAACTTAGTGATAATCTGCTTTAAGTTTTTAAATGGGGTATTCTAATCAGTCACTCTTGTTCCCCTCTCATTCAGCAGTCGCAGCGATAACAAGTCTGAACAAATAGTTCTGCGAAAACTATCTGAGGGAATACGGTACATGTGCAATAAATACAATACATGTATAATAGTGTATAAAAGTGTGTTACTATAACAACAGTACTCCCACTCGTGTGTTGTGGACCTACCACAGTGTCTTTGTCGTAGAACTGCACAATTACTGGCGGAGCGGAATCCCTCACAGTGCTTGGCTCTCCGAAGATTTTGATTTGGTGGATGAGGATGGTCTGGTCCCATGTGGGACACACACTCTCCTTCACCACCCTCGTGTTCACGCTGTACCGGTTGAAGGACACTATAGCGTAGGGATCAGAGAGGCCAGACTTGTCACTGCCGTACATGTCCCTGGCCTGGTAGATGTAAGCACGGAGCTGGTAGGTGTGGTAATCTATGCAGTTGATAAAGATGACAGTCACTGATGGTATACTCAGATTCACTTGGTGTACTAAACACACCAGAGTTTGGGCAGCAGATTCACTACGTAAGAATTCCACACTACATGAAATCCTAAACAATGTTCTCCAATTTTCACACCACATCTTCCACTTCCTACCACTACTTGTGTGTACTAGACTCACCACATCTTCCACTTCCTACCACTACTTCTGTGTCTAGACTCACCACATCTTCCACTTCCTACCTCTACTTGTGTGTCTAGACTCACCGGAATAGCTGAGATAGAGTCGCGGAACTTGCTGTCGTCTCTTTACTTCCTCTTCATCGTCATCATTGTCCTTCTTCTTTTTCTTCTTTTCTTTTCCTACAAAACTAAAGAAGGTAGATATAGAAGGAGAGTACATAACTAAGATATCAGTTCTACAAAGATATTTTGTGACGGCCACCATTTCACTTGTCCACTTCACCATGGCAAGTAGTTACAGGTCTTGGATTACTTACTTGAACACAGCTCTCTCTCCAGTCCTGCTGCTGACCAGTTTCCTGATCCATCTACGACGACGGGCAAAATCCAGCCTGTGTTTGGTGATGTGGTACGTGAGATGGGCCAGCCTGGCGTACTCCCACCCTTCTTCAAGAGCTTTCTCTCTCTTACGCTAGCAAGGAGAAGAAACACAAATTGAGTTACCTTACCCGACACTTGAGATGTATCGCTTACTCGTTTCTTGTCCATGGCCTTACTGTCCTTATCTCTGACTCTCTTCCTCACCCAGCGTCGCCGACGTGATATGTGGTAGTTCCTCTCATACGGGCACCACGCCCCCAAAGTTGCCTCAACTGCATACTCCCATCCTTTGACAATGCACATTAAATAAATCAATGCCCCTTGCTAGCTAACGCCTTGATGATCCTTTACCATCATCATCCACAGCTCTGTTGTTGTCCACATTCCAGTCTTCCTTCCACAGCCAGCCCTCAGGGGCAGTGATGTCATCTCGAGTGAGAACCTTCTCTTTCTTGTCATCATATTCAGTTAACTTGTCCACTCGCTATACACACACACACACACACACACACACACACACACACACACACACACACACACACACACACACACACACACACACACACACACACAGCAAAAGAGAGGGCTCAGTACTTCTTAGAGGATAAACTCTCACATTTCAATCAAGTAAGAAAAGAATTCTTCATAGCCCAACTGAGAGACAGTTACATGTAGATATATACAAACTGCCCTCCTTGTCACCCCATACATGGGGAATCATTTACCACTAAATAAACACAATGATACTTACACATGGCACTACAGTGGGTGCCCACTATGAATATCATTAATCAAGGGTTATATAAACTGCCCTTCCATGCCACCCCATACACATTGAATAATTTAACACTACATAAACACAATGATACTCACATATGCCACTACAGTGGTATCCTCCATGAATATCATTAATCAAGGCTAGCAACTTGGAATTTTCAGAAACATTTTAGTGTATCAGGAGTCACTGTTAACTACCTCATCAATTGGCCATCCAAACTTGCTATTGATGAAGTCTAACTTTAATCCCAAATGCAAACTAAACTTTCTGCATTAACCTTAGAGATATCGCTTCGTAGAGCTCTCAACTGAGATACTCCTGGAGGTTATAGCGTTCAAGTGAGGCAACTCAAACGAGAAAACAACATTTTCTTGAGGTGTCACTTCAAATTGCCATGTGCAGTATGGCGGTTAAAAGCAACTCTGTATATTTCACACAAGTCTTCATAACACCTGAATTTACTAACATTCCTTTACCCTAGATAATCACATGATAGTTTCAACCTCCAATATTAGTATTGGGCACAGGGTCATCAATTTTACAAGTGTGTGTTAAATCACCAAGTGTTCTGCAATTACCACAGATGCTGATTAAGCTTCACTACTTATGACTCCAAACAGCAAGGAAATATGACCTATACTTAACAGCGAGTGGGCAACTAAAATAGGCCGAGTGTCAAATCAGCACTGTCACTCCCTCAATCGGCAAACTCTGCTGCCATGCACGTGTCAAAACTATAATTCTTTAGTGGAAACCAAAGATGACAATGCAAGCAATGCTAAAAGTGCTTAAAGTCCGGAAGAAAAAAGAGCACTGAACAAAGAAGGGTGCTTAACAACTGGCGTCTACAGTACAGTCCAATGAAAAGTCAACTGTAACTCATCTCTCCCACTATCTCTACTCACTACATCACATGACATTACTCACTATGTCTGCCCAGTAAGACTCGTTGCCATCAGGCCAATGTCCCATGGGATACCGATCCTGGTACTCAAAAATGTCCTCTGTCCACTCATCTAGACCTTCATCTGGCTCAAATGCAATGCTCAGTTCAGGTCTCTTGACCCAGTCGCCATCCCAACGCCAGCCTGGAGGGATGTTGAAAGCATCTTTAGGCTGTTTGATCTTCCCGCGGCTATCTGACCAATTCGGAACAGTCACACCGGTTGTCCCCCAGCGACCAAAGAGACATGCTTCATTCTCATACTACACAAAGGAGAAGAAAACAACAACAACAACAACAACAACAAACAGTAAGATTATTGTGGAGGAGATGTTCCCTAGTCTTTACCGTCTCAGCAAACGTGGCTAGTTCTCCTGTCACATTCTCAGTCCACATGTCTCTGTATTCGTCTTTCCCCAACCATAGCAACAGTCTGACCTGGGCACGCCCATCCAAGTCTTCCAACTCCTCTTGGTTCTGGACTGCCGGAGGCTGCACAAAACAAACAAACAAACAAACAAACACATAAACAAACAAATAAACTGAGAAGAACTAGCAAGATAGTGATGCTCTTATTCTCACTATTCCCAAACCTGTATAATCCTGAACCTCAACCTCCACCTCTACCTGCTGCCACAAAGATGAGCTTACCGTGAGGAATATGGTCTGCAGTTTGCCGCAATTCTTGCCACGGAAGATAGCCGTGGGAGAGTACATGAGTTCGTGTGAGGGAATTCTCTTGACAGCCACTCGCTTGCCCCCGCACAACATCCAGATGATGACATCGGGAATGCAGTTTTGAGGCTACACAAGCATGTGCAAAAGATGACATGTTATGAAAGTGCCTGCTATCCCTTACCTAAAACTAAAACCCTCACCTCTAAGGCTAATGCTTTGAGCCTCAGCTTGTAATCTTCAAGATCGGTCACCAATTCCTCCACAGACTTGCCGAGATTGAACCTGAGGTTTCCCATGTCCAGCTTCACGGATTCCCATTCCTGCATCCTGCGCTCATGCCTAAGCTTGTCCAGTCTGGTCATTCCATGGCAGGGTAATGGCGGCAAGTCCTGATCCAGAGTCTCCCCAAACTTGTCCAGGACAACTCCGATATCCTGTCGGACTTCGTCAAGGTCTACAATTTCCATGCCGAGCTTCTTCTGTATCTTTGCAATGGCTACGTCGAGACTTTCCACAAGGAACAGGAGGATGTTGAGGGACTCGATCCTGTATCTGCAATCTTCCCACAAATTATCAACCTGAACACACACACACACACACACACAAATACATGCACACACATACATACATGTATTCACTGACTACAGTTATTATTGTTGTTGTTATTCATTAATGGAATTGTTGAGTGAGCAGACAAGCTTTCACTGCTTTCACTGAGTCAATTCCGTTATAAATAATTTATGTACACAGTATTTTATAAAAAGATATCATCATCATAGTCATCATCATCATGGCAGTATTGTATATTTAACGATACCTGCACACAAGGTTTCTGATCCATCCATGGGAGGTAGTAGTAGGAATTGCCATCATAGATTGGGTTGCTAGGGGGTGTGGTCGATAACTGAGCAGGGCTGTTCTCATCCAGTTTGTTTCCATAGTTACCTGCAAACATAGTGATAGTAAAAATATGACGGAATGCACTGATGATGGAGTGTTGTGTAAACAAACAATTTGTTTATTTACATCATTTATAACTGACCATATTATTACTGAAGTAAAAACAACAACTAACAAAATGACACTAAATGTGAAGCTGTTATTCCGTGATAATTGTGAGCATGCCCAGTGTGTCAGCAACAAACAGCTTCACGGCATGTTATTATATGTCTCTCTCTCTCCACCCGTCAGCCTCCTTGCTCTCTCTCTCTCCACCCGTCAGCCTCCTTGCTCTCTCTCTCTCTCCACCCATCAGTCTCCTTGCTCTCTCTCTCTCTCCACCCGTCAGCCTCCTTGCTCGCTCTCTCCACCCGTCAGTATCCTTGCTCTCTCTCTCTCCACCCGTCAGCCTCCTTGCTCTCTCTCTCTCTCTCCACCCGTCAGTCTCCTTGCTCTCTCTCTCTCCACCCGTCAGTCTCCTTGCTCTCTCTCTCTCCACCCGTCAGCCTCCTTGCTCTCTCTCCACCCGTCAGCCTCCTTGCTCTCTCTCCACCCGTCAGCCTCCTTGCTCTCTCTCTCTCCACCCGTCAGTCTCCTTGCTCTCTCTCTCCACCCGTCAGTCTCCTTGCTCTCTCTCTCTCCACCCGTCAGTCTCCTTGCTCTCTCTCTCTCCACCCGTCAGCCTCCTTGCTCTCTCTCTCTCTCCACCCGTCAGCCTCCACTGCAACAGCTCAGCAAGTTAGGAATGTGTCGCTCACCAATGGAAACCTCAAACTCCACGGGGGAATCCTTAGGACTGATCATAGTGGCGGAGAAGAAAGACCCAAACAGTTTGTACTTGTGACGGCGAAGGAAAGGGATAATTTTCTTCTGGTCCACTATCTTCACCTCCTCTTTCTTGACAGACGGCAGCTCACCCAGACTCATTTCCACTTCTACCATGACACGCCCTCTGTATGCCACACCTTCAATCTAGACATGCACAGGATAATACGCAATAAACGAGGTTATCATGTGACTTTGACTATCCCTTACCAGTCCTTTGTTCAAGTACTCGTACTTGTCTGGCAAATCTGAGAATTCTCGAGGAGACCCGTAGCAGTTGATAAAACACGGACCAAAAGATGGCAAGAAACCTAACCAGTGACAAACAATATATCAAGAGTGTGAAAACAACAATAATAAATCTACCTTCTTATCTAGCCTACAAGAACAACTTAAAAACCTTCACAGCCAAGTGAGTTTGATAGCGTGGAAGTACTTTCAAGTAAGCTAGCTAATGCCATAATTCTGTAATCTCTGAAACAAAACCAACTATCACAGAAGAATGGCACATTGCTTCCCTTCTTTCTCCTGGTTCGCACATTGCTGACACATGCAGCTGATAATAATTGCTAGAAATGTGCAATCGTGAGTTAAACTTCAAACCACATAAATGGTGAGTCCCTCCACGGACACATATATTTAATTATTATTGACCTTCATCCCCTGGAGCCGATATTTCAGACATGTTCAGAAAGCAGGTGCCAATATAATCATCCTTGTTCATTTTGTCTCTGCAAAACAGTCAGAGAAAAGTGTGTGAATGTGTGTGTAAATATGTGTGTGTAAATATGTGTGTGTCTCCCAGCATAAGTGGAGAGACATGACACTACTTACTTGTCTTTCATCTGGAATCTTATCCTCTCACTCATGGATGGAAACTACACACATACACACACACATACTAACTGCAATGGTTTCAATATACCAAACAGATAGCTTATATTCTGTCGTAAATATCTTCCCTAAAGAGAAATATGATTGAAACAAGCACTTTAACAATCATATTCCACAACAACACGCTCCTGCCATTGCCATATAGTAACACTATGTATGTTACAACATATAGCCATCACTACGTGAACCAGCATTTGTTATCTTCAGGAAATCTAACTCTGACCATGTCCAGGAATAGCCCATGTTTTATCTGTTAGAATTCTAAACCTTCACTAGAAATGTCAGCCTTCAAGAGGTCACTACACTTAGCTGTCACATCTCCTCCACTCACTCGAATTCCCAAGTTGATTTGTGTGTTCCACTCTGGGTCTTGCTCATTCCAAATGACGTCAGTCCTGCCTTTGTGCCCGGCGAAGGAGACGGTGCAATAAGGGTCCACCAGCTCCTTGTGAACCGTCCCCACACGAAGGAACTTTTTAACACCTTCAAAATAGCCAGCGTCCATCTGAGGCATGTCCTCCGCACGATGAATTTTAAGGGACAATGTGCCGGGAACCAGTCTTACGCCAGAGGGGCGTAGTAGATTACTGCGCATACATACACACACACACACATACATACCAGTTGAATACACACAAACACAGGCAGGAACAATGATGGCTCTTTTTCTTACGCTTCAATGTCTACAGATTCCTGGGATGCCACCGGAGGAACACTGATTGGGTCATCATTCGGACCTATCACCTGCATGCTTATTTGAAGGTAACCCTGCCAACAACAACAACAACAACAAAACAACAACAACAATAGATGAATACATATATATACATAATATTTACAAACACACAAAAACAAAACAAACCACAAATTGAGCAGAAAACTAAGTGAAGCAGAAAATGTACTGACATAGTGCAATAAAGCCGTACAATTAACTGAAAAAAATCCATTACCTCATCATTCCAGCTACAGGAAAATGAATTAAGAAGACCACAAACCTTACAATCTTCAAAGCACAACAAATCAACACGTATGTATGAAAGATATTCTCAAGCTAATATTACATTTATTGGTCAACGATTCCCTGCATCCCATGACGATACGAGACCATAAACAACACACTTTAGTCCCAACACATGTAAGCGGGCACCGTGGGATCCTCCACTTGGCACAACGGAAAGAAAACTTACTCCAATCCAAACAATTGCAGACAGAAAAAAAGCCAAAACATAAATTACACATTATCTCCATATTTCTGTCTGAGACAGAAATAGAAATGACGTCACCCAAAATATAAACAGCAATTACGTCCCTCACGAACTTTATGACAAGTACCACTCACCTTAGCTCCGCCCCCAGCATCTTCTGGATCCATGAGGAGGAGCCACTTGTGAACGAAGGCGTGGGCAGGTTCATCATACACGAGCCCCACATCCAGCTTGAACGATCCCACCAGAGAGTCTCGCAAAACCTTCTTGGAATTCAAAACCTTAATGTCCAGCAACTTGTCAAACATTTCCTCGGGGCGGCAGCGGAAGTTGAAGAATAACGTGTCGTTAAAGGAGGGACTGTTGGTACCCTTCTGTATACTGGACTCCTTCACCTCGCCCCCACACAGCACCTTGGTGACAGGGTTCAGACCACTCCCCACCAGCTTCCTCGCCTCGTGAACATGCACTCGAACTTGGAAGTCCATGACCTTGTTAGGGAGGTTGCTCCTCTGTGCTTGAGCTCTTCTCTTAGATTTACGCTTCCTGTAAACAATGTATTGCCGAGGGAGGACATAGTTAAAGACATCACATATAATCTATAACTGATACAACTGGCAATCTACGATACAGTCACAACAGATAACACTAATACGTACCTTTGAGCAGCACTGCTACTGCCTCCACCAGAAGCACCGCCTCCTGCATCTCCTTCAGCCCCACCTTCTCCTTCAGCCCCGCCTTCTCCTTCTCCGCCTTCCTCTCCTCCTCCACCATCAACTTCTACCTCACCCCCTTCCCCTCCTCCTCCACCCCCACCACCATCATCATCATCATCATCGTCATCTCCCCCTCCCCCTCCCCCACCTCCTCCTCCCTTACTGGCACCAGCTGGAGCAGAATAAGTGATCTCCAAGGAGATGGTAGACTGGAATAGAATAAAAAATTAATAAAAATTAATCCAATATACTCTGATGAACATTTGAGCATATCATCAAGACAAACTTGTGGCATATCCCCCAAACACACACAAGGTGGACAGACATCAGATATTGTAAGCCATTGATTAAGTTCTGTATGTTGCTAGGGTATAAATACGTACATCAGTCCCTACATTAGCCATACCTGATCCAACAGGTACAGAGAATGTGTCAGACTATAAATTGAGTAGGTACAGTAGCAGCTCAATTTATATGACAAACCAAGTCATGTGGGAAAGACATCAATAATGGACACGTTCACACACACACTCACACACACACACACACACACACTGATAACTACATTCATTGACTGTCTAGTGAGTACTCTAAACATTTTACAGCAATTCCTTGAATTGGAGCATCAAACCACTGTATGCTATTCTTATGGTTGAGCATTACTCAACAAATTAGCCAACACAGCAAAATTTAGTGACCATCTTGATATAGTTCAAACCTCAAACTTCCACACATCAAGTCTAACCAATTAAAGAGGTGTGGGTTGTGTACTTCCTTTACTCTAATTATCACAACCCAGACAAAGCTAACCAATTTCCCCGTAAGCATCGCACAATTGAGCTTCATCAGGAACACATTATTAAGCACACACAGCTAATGTCACTCGCCTCAAATTAACTCTTTCAACTACAACTGGACTCGATTTTTTAGTGAATAGAATCATCACAAAAAAAAAAACAGCTATGCTTTGCCCAGATAAAGAGCATCAACTCAGCCACAGAACCACACTCTTAAACCGTGGTTGACTGTTTGGGGGGGGGGGGGGGGGGGGGGGGGAGAGGGACGATGAGTGCACAAAACATTAACTTCACACTTCCTCTTCCTCCATTAAAATTCCTGAGCATGAAGTTGGCTCCATCATCCATGACTGACAACAACCACAACAACCAAAACAAGTTACTATGTCTGGCAATACGCTCTATTGTGAAAGGTGGAAACTCTACAAAAATTAATCCCTTTAAATTTCTACAGGAAGTGCCATCATTGCAAGAGTGACACTATAACTGAATTATACTAACTAGTATGGTAAAGTAAAACATTCCACTAGGCTCATTTTATAAGTCCCAGACCAAACAGACATGCCCACACACAAGACTGATTTTAATCACGTAACTATGCGTAACCTGTATCATATAGAGGCATTGGTAATACAGCTAGCATTGGTAATACAGCTAGCATTGGTAATACAGCTAGCATTGGCAACCATAGATGGCTTCTTCAAGGCTAGCTTTATATTGTCACCTCATCCCAGACACCATTCATGCACAGCTTATTATAACTGAACTTTGTGCTCAAAGCCACAGCGATCGACCGACGACTCAGGATGTTGACAACCAAACACAATGACTTCACCGTCTACCCAGCAACAAACAAAATACCAACATAACGACATTAACATCTAGCAGAAGTGTCAATGAGTCAATTCCCAAATATGGCTACAAAACATAGCCACCACCTATTTTAAATATGCCTTTCTTTCAACTATTCTATAAGTCTCCCTTCTCTCCAACCTTTCTCTTGAGGCAGGTCTACTTCTCTTACCATGCCTACCTGTTACGAATAAACACGCTCAATCTCACTTCTCCTAGAGGACCCTCTGTATCTGAGTGCTGGGAGTTGTGCAAGTGAAGATATCATTCCCCAATGAGGTCACAAGATGGCTGAACTTCATCTTGTCCAACACTAACATTTAGTTTTTATTTCAAAAACTGTATGCAGACTTTCTATATATTTTATTTCAAGTTCTGGTTGCTAATGGAATTCAATAAATACAAAGACATAATTAATTGAGGACAGGGTCGTAATATCAGTTCGTATAATCAAATTAACGTTCTTCAACCACTTGCTAATTTCAAGCTTAGCAATCTTCTTATTTTAGCCTTTCAGCCATTGCCTCCACACACAAATCAGATGGAGATGCTTTTCAGTGAGTGTTGAGTTTGAGGGAGGCCAAGAAAACACATGTAACAATCTCTTAATGTTATGATAGTCTTATCTACAGTGGAATGTCAATCATTCAAAGGTCAATTATTCAAAGGTCAATTATTTGAAATGCATAATAACTGAAAGAGAAAAAAGGCAGTGCACATTTAAAGATGTCATATCAGTCACTTTGTGGTTTTGTTTTGAACGAGCTTACCTTATAAATGAAAGCAAGAAGAAAGACTACTAAAGACAATCTCTGGTTTAAAGTTGTGTGGCACGAGCGTATTTATCTCATGCACATACATAACATGGGTGCTCTGTACTGATGCATGTGCTTGTGATGGATGTGTGTTCCTTGGATCAATAGGAAGATGGCCAGACATGAAGTCATACAGTCACTTACAAGGACTTCATCGTGCTTCACACTGCACTAGAAGCACGCGCCAATACACACGTACACAGATATAAGCCTAAACACATGCACTGCAAACAGAAAGGTAAAGAGAGAAAGAGAGGTTGGGAAACTTTAGCCTACGGCTCTAGCAGATAGTACCAATCTCTATACACTCGTTGAAACGTTCAGTCAGAGATCAAATGAAAGCTAAGATGTCTTATCCCGCCCCCTCAGTCCTACCCCCTTACCTCTACTAAGTAACACTAGTGATGTGCTTCAGCACCAATGGCGAGTGAGCTGGTCCAGCTGAAATTTAAATTTGAATGCTAACTGCTAATAATATTTATTTGTTAGTTTAAAATTTTTAAGTTTATTTTGTCTATTCAGTAAAAATAGCTTTACACTTCAAAATCAACATTTCTCTAGTTCTGGTCCTTCAATAGCAATTTGTATTACAGCATGGATGCTGTAGAACACTCGGTTGCAATGCTCTATTGTACCAGAGTTCTGGTAAATAAAGCATAACTTTGTATTCTCTTAGTGACTTGACTATTGGACTACGGGAGTCCTGGGATTCCCCCCCCCCCCCCCCCCCTAAATTTTTTACCCAGACTGAAATTTCTTTATGAAAAAATAATGATCATACAAGTATGAAAAACTATAGCTTAACAATTCTTCAAATCATGACTGTCTAGTTCTGGTCCTTCAATAGCAATTTGTAATAGTTTGTCTAAGTTTTCATCTAATAATCTGTTTCATAGTCATGACGTCACCATTTTCATGTAGCTAATCTGTTTTTGTGACTCTACAAAATTTCCCTTCCCCCCCCCCCCCAGTAAAAAACCCTGTGTGAATCCCTGATTTGGCAAGCGAGCGAAACACTCTTGGGGATGTTTGTTTGTTTACATATATATGTGTGGACGTATGTATGTCATTTTGTATTTTGTACTTTGACCCTCTCGTATTTTTGTGTTAGCTCATTGTTTGACCCCGTCCCAAACTGCACTAAACAGAATCCTCTGGTTTATCGATCATTACCCATATCATCCTAGAAATTGAATTGTTTACCGCTTTGAATTCTTTTGAGGGTGCAGTTAGAACTCAAAAACTTACTGGAGTTCCATTTCTATTCGAGTTAGTGGCGGTGGTAAGTTAATATGCTATTTGTAATAGTTATAAGCCATACGCAACAGTATTTACTTGAAAATTCATTGTCCACTAGACTAACCAGGAAGGTAAGTCTTGTGTAGGTGTGTTCAGTTGTGTGAAAGTATTGTGTTACAACTACTACACAGCTACAAAGAAAATGTTTAAATAATGTGATTTGTCTTTTTGTTGCTTTTTTTTTTTTCCAATTCAAATAGTTGCGGGAGGAGTGGTTACTATGGCATTGAATCCCCTTTACTGTACATACGTAATTTTAAAAAATTTGACTTTTTTTTAAGAGCTGGAGTGTTAGGAGTTAAAATCAAACTATTAACAATAGGCTCGCTCGTCATTTGTGCTCAAGCACATCACTAGTTTGGCGAGCGAGCGAGACACTTACAGGGGTAACACAATCGAAAATCGGGGATGTTTGTTTATTTATTTATATATTTGGACGTATGTATGTTATTTTGTACTTTGACCCTCCATATTTTTGTGTTCGCTCCGCGTTCGACCCCGTCCCAAACTTCACTAAACAGAATCCTCCGGTTTAGCGACCATTACCCGTATCACCTTAGAAATTGAATTGTTTACTGCTTTGAATTCTTTTGCGGGTGCAGTTTAAATGCAAAAACTTATGGGAGCTCCATTTCTATTCGAGTTAGTCGCTATTTGTCACAGTTATAAGCCCTACTCAACAGCATTTACTTGTAAATTCATTGTCCACTAGATGAACCACGAAGGTAAGTCTTGCGTAGGTATGTTCAGTTGTGTGAAAGTATTGTGCGTTACAACTACTATTAAGAATGTCACAAAGGAAACTTTAAATAAAGTGACTTGATTTTGTTGCTTCTTTTTCAATTCAAACAGTTGCTGGGAGCTGTTACTATGGCTTTGAATCCCCTTTCCCGAAAAACTTGACTATTATTTTTGTAGCTTGAGTGTTACTTGTTAAAATCAATCATTTAACAATAGTGTAGTTTAAAGCTCGCTCGCCATTTGTGCTCAAGCACACCACTAGTATATATATATATATATATATATATACGTTACAGACCAATTATAAACCTGGACTGTTTAAAAATGGTCTAGCCGTTTTAAAACGGGCCAAACCGTTTTAAAATGGGCCGGACCATTTCCAAACCTCAGACTGTTTTAAAACAGGCCAGATCATTTTAAAAACCAGGCCAGACCACTGGCCAGACTATTTTAGAACAGGCTGGTCAAATTATTCAAACCATTTCGAAGGATGTCAAACCCTTTTTAAAAGAATCTGATCATTAAAACGAGTCAGATAGTAAACCTGGCAAAAAACAAAGACAAAAAAAAAACTGCTAAATGTAAATAGGGCAGTTGCCAAAGCAGACCCAAGACACAGAACTCTTGTGTGTTCATAAATATGTTTTTCTGAATAGAACTATTTTTAAAAAAATTTGAAATAAAACAGATAGTCTTTTAAAAAGTTTGTTAATCTAAACTTCACTAATCCAAGCAATTTGGGCATGCCAATCCTATCAAAAACACACTTGATCGTTTGTGCATGCATCTGTCACTTGTCCATCTTCCTCACACTCACAAATAACTAGTGCAGGAATACAGAGTAGTCATACCATTATAATTATAGGAAAGGCTACAGTTTATCAATCTATTGGAGCATTAATGAAAGCGGAGTAAGGTGGGTCGCAGTCATCTAGGGTGAAAACCTATAAGTTATAGTTATAAACCAAAATTGAGGTTTGTATGCGATTTATAAATCACAATACAAACCTAATAATTTTGGTTTATAACTATTTTATAGCCCGCAGACATAGTTACCTGGTAACATTTGCATTCTTAGTAACCCTTTTCAGGAATGGAAACGAGCCGGAAAAGAGGGTCTGCTGATGGCACCACACCATTGTCGACAGTCACTGTAAAAAAACAGCGGTTTGATTTTAAGACCACCGAAGATATCAATAAAATGTCCATTAAAAAGGTTCCTAACTACAACCTATTCCACTTCTGGCTGATGCGGTATGTATTAGAAACTAGGAAAAGCAACAGTGAATTGTTTCCACCAAAAACCTTTTATCTGCTACTATCTGGTATACTGCGCCACGCTCGCCAGGTCAATACCCACGCTCCGAACTTTCTGGACAAGAACAATATTAAGTTCCAGTCCCTTCATGCTGTGTTGGACAATTTGTTCAAAGAATTGCAAAGGATGGTGTTGCAAAAGACACGAAACATGCTGAAATCATTTCCAAAGAGGACAAAATCAAAATTGTGGGAGATAAAAGTCATTGGGACAGAAAATCCCAAAGCACTTCTTCAGGCCGTTTTTAATCTTAATGGAAAGAACTTCTGCTTAAGAGGAGGCCAAGAACACCGTAACCTGAAACTATCTCAGCTAGTTAAATGTACCTCCCCTTCTTTGCACTACCTATATCTGGAAAATTCATCAAAAAACAATCCTGTAGGTCTAGCCCACTTCAAACAAGAAGCCTAACGTGTGCCAATTTATTCAAATTCAAAAGCAGGTGACAAGTGCCACATTCATATTTTGGACTTATATTTCAGTAAGCTTCCTCCAGATGCTTGGAAGAAAGATTATTAAGATCTGATCTAAATCAGGCTATTGTGCCCATAACCACATTCTTGTATTAACAAATTCAAACTAAATTACACAGGACACATTAAATTAAAGGAAAAATACATTTTCTCTTTTACTCGATGTGTTAGCACATTAGCTAGGGCGCTGGCCCAGGCCAACTTGCATGATAGGGTGCCTGCCTTCACACGTCCATTGGGGTGCTGGCCCCCACTAGCGCTTCCACTAGTTGTTGGCCAAGGCTAACAAGTTTGCTACATTGGGTGCCACCTCCCACCCGGCGCACTTATGTGGTGCCTTCTAGCCCAGTACCATGTGGCCAAATCACACCTTGCCCAGGGCACATTTGCCCCAGGGAAGATTTGCCTCTGTGCCCCTCCCCCCCCCCCCCCCCCCCCCCCCCCCCATTGTGATAACCCTGCCCTAAGCTAGCTCTCCCTTCCTGGCGTTATTTCCATCCTACCTCCTTTGCTAAGCTATTATACTAGAAACTGGAGGCCACCGTGCCAGCTCTGTCGAGGACAGTGGGCTGCTCGCCCTGATTAATGTGGAGCTCCCCTCCCCCTCTCGGACCGGACAAGTCGGGCGCCTACTCCCACATAATTTTCCCATGCATTTTCACACTCGAAGCGAGTGGAGGGGGAAAACTCTGCCTACCGCTCCCCAGTATTGGAAATTACCTCCACCCGACGACGGTGGCGAGTGTTCCTGCTGAGGAGCTGCCGTTGCGTCCTCCCATGAAGCCCCTGGGGAGTCCTTCTGAAGGCTCGGTAGTACGCAGGCAACTACCCCGTCGATGATGGACTGGAGATCCGCGCTGCTAAGTACTGGTCCCGGTGCTGACTCCCCTCCTTCCACCATAGTTTTCCGTACGCTGTGTTAGTCTTAGTCTTACACTGGTGTTGAAGTTTAGCTTCAGACATTCACTGTGTAGCTCACGCGTATTGCTATCCACGTTGTGCTGTACTGCTCATGTGCTTCCCCTGTAGGGGGCCGCCTCTTCCGCTACACTGACCTCTATCTCCGCCCCTTTTGCGTATACTCTTGGCTCTTCTGTTAACCCCTTTTAATGTACCATTAAAGTACGATCTCCAGTCATACTTAATAATTTTGGGTTTCTGCTCTTCTATTGAAGTGGGAAAGCGGAAAGTTGATCACTAACAAGATGTAATTGCTTGTGTTCCAGTTGCCAAGAAAGTTTTGTTTAAGAAATGCCCCACCCTCCCATGATAGCAGTAGTTATAGTCTTAGTGGTTGTTGTTAGCTCTTGCAACATTTCATAGTTCTAATAATAGCAAATTTTCTTGTTCTACAGCCAATAATATTGTTAATTAAAGCATAACCCGACGTTTCAACTTCTAGCCGAAGTCCTCTTCAGGGGTCAACTGTGGTCGAACTCTCTGTGGTGATATACTAACACAATGTAAACAGCAAGATTTCTGGAGGGTACTCTTACTGTCTACTATATCCTACTATATTCGGCAAGAAGTCGAAACGTCGAGTTAAGTTTTAATTAACAATATTATTGGCTGTAAGAACGAGAAAATTTGCTATTATTATAATTATTTCAGCAGAGAATGACTGAATCATTCATAGTTCTTTACAAATCTCAGTCACTAGTAATGAATGAAACACTGCTATATGATGCAGCAAGATGTAAAGGATGCAAATGCATGTAAGATGTGGTTAATTAGGCAGCATTTAGGCTTGACATGAACGTGTTTTTTGGAACCACTAAAACATCTTATCTTTGAAATTTTTATTTACTGTTTTTTAAGGTTGTTTATACTTCTATTATGCTTTCTCCCAGAGATTTCCTAATTACCCCATATGTTCCCCTCTTACAATTTGTGGGGAACTGGATTCAACAAACAATAGACTAATAATTTGTGCTCTTGTGTGCTCTTTAATACCAGAGCAGACTTTGTATCTGGTTGCTAGTAGGAGTCTGCCTGACTTTCAGGTGAGACTGCTCTTGGTTCTAATTGTACATCACCACTGTAAGACCTGCAACATTTGTGGCTAGTTTGAAGCCAGGCTGTTTTAAAATGGGCTGGCCTGTTTTAAAATGGGCTTGTAGTTTGAAAATGGTCTGTAACATATACACACACACACACACACACACACACACACACACACACACACACACACACACACACCAAAACTCAATTGAGACTCGTTTATGAGGGTCTTGCTTCGCTCGCACAATTATTCCCCAATACCCCTGGTTATTAGACCACATTGGAATTAACAATAAAAAACAAAAAACAAACCAAGGGCATTGCCGATGTGTGTCTCAGTGCAACACCAGGAAGTTACCACTGCTAAGACACACTTAGGAGTACACCTCACTTTCTCTTCAGTAATTAACATGGCTCTGCTACAAATGACAAATCACACATGTTTTTTGTGTTGGTGTTTCACAACTAAACTTCTCCATCTACAAATATCCATCCATAATCTGAAGCGATAGCAACTCAACAATCACTACAAGGACAGCTAGAAGGCTAGCTTCTTTATTCTCTCCTAAAATACCACAAAATGCATTCATTGATACCAGAACACTAGCCAATGACAGTGGCTGAAGTTAACAAATCCACACACACACACACACACACACACACACACACACACACACGTGATATTACATGTACGTCGTTCCCACCTAGCATTGTGTTGTCATGTCAAAGTGAGAGATGAGGTTTTTGTAACTCCCATTTTGTCCTTGTCTAGCCCCTTCCTCCACCTGCCTCCATTGTTAACTAGCAGTTTCTCATCCTAAACCAAAAACTAATGAATCCATCAATCCTGGACACTTCTCTGGCCACTGATAGATAGTGAATAATATTGGGTCGCCTGCCAGCTTGTCCAAGTGATGTTACATGCCTGTATCAGTAACCATGACATACATTCCATTACCGAGTCCATTTAGAACCATAACAACAACTGCTCCAACCCTGGTCCCTCCCCATGAGCGAGTGTGTTGTGCACTAGAGGCACTTGATGGAGGTGTGGAACATCTATGTCCAATAATCTTATAAGATTTAGGATCTTCATCTTACAAGATCTTATTTTCTTACAGGATTTTTTGCTGTGATAGATAGCACGATCATCTGTTGTACCTGCTTAACTGTCACATCCAACCTATAGCCTAACTCAAGATCACACGGCAAAACGTGGAACTATATCGTCATGTACTAGGACACGTCTAATTTCCACCATCTTTGTGGTAGAGGATAAGGAGTGCCTTATATAATATTCTTCAGCCCATCTTCTACTAACATGCGGTGGATACATATCTCTATGACAAGAACGGAAATCCCACACTTTTTGTCCAGACTGCAAATGTATTGACGCATGCAACAAATTTAAATCCTAAAATAGCTGAACCAGTCGCACTTTATCATCGCTTCCCTCATCTGGTCTCTCTCTCTATCTCCATCAAATCTACTCTTACAACCCCACCCTGAACTCTCTCTCTCTCTCTCGCTAACAACTAAACAAAGCCGTCCCAAATTAGCCAGCAATGAATCCACACACACTACAGCCCCAGCTGACCCCATGACCTGCCATTGTCACCACAACCCTGAATATCATTAAAAATTGGAACTTCATCCTTCACCTGCAGCTCAGGAAGGTCAGGTCAGTGGAACTAATGGTGTGTTGTCGGGCAATGTTACTGTAGAGTTTGGTATTTTGTTTTTGTTTGCTCTCCTACAACTAACTCGGAGCAATCGAAGGAAGAGGAAGGGGTAAGGGGTAAGGGGTGGGTGCAGTTGTTTTCATCTATAATGAAGCACCAAAAATGCGGACTCTCACAAATGAGGAGCTGACTGATTTGCATTATCTCAAAATTAGCACAACAGAAGGACTTCAATTATCGTTGCAAGTTATACTTATTTCAATAGTTACTTGTCAGTTAATTATCTCCAAATTCAGACAGACAGACAGGACAACTATTACAACCTTTTGCTGAGAGATAATTAGATTGCAACTAGAGAATCTGTGTCCACGGTGTAGTGTTATCACAGAAGTGGTTGACAAGCCTAGTGTACATAGAATTGCAGGTATGTTTATATAACATCTATGAGAGAATGTTCAAGAATGGTCAGTGTTGGAGAAGTACTGACTTGGTCACAATATAAGACCATAACTTACAATAAAGGATTCAACACACGTGTAATATAAAATATTATTATTACAGGGAGCAACATGGCAGCAGGCTGTGGGTTGCGGGGAGCTGCGGGGAGCAACATGGCAGCAGGCTGTGGGTTGCGGCAAAAAACAAGTTTTCTGACAGTTCTACAGCTTCCAACAATACCCAGAGTTCCGTTCCTCCACTAAATCCATTCACTGAACCTCAGAGTCACAAATCATTCCCATTCTATTGTGTACACACGCACAGCTCTATTTAGCAAGTCTGGCGGGCACCACTGATATCAGAAAGTCACCGATATCAGAAAGTCACCGTCACGAGTGACCCAAACACAAAGTGTAGACTATCAGTTCCAGCAATACTTGACGGTCTCTTTGTTATTTATTGCAACGTTACATTTTTTTCCTTTAGCTGGCACAATGAATGTACCATTTCTTCTACTCCAGGCAACAGCAGAGACATTTAAAACATACTCCATTTTTTCAATTAATATTAAAGTTATTACATGCCCAATTGCAAATAGAGAAAGTTTGCACCTTTCATCTTCCATGTGTCTGCCCTAATGGCCGTCGTACTGCCAAACATTCTTTCACATGATATGATAGTCAATTAGTAACACACATTCCTGACCAGAACTTTACTGCTCCAGGAACTGTTGCTTACCTTGAGCTGGTCCCCCTTCTTCCCAGTGAGTGTTACAGTTGTAGAATGCCTCCCTTTAGACACCGCTTCGTGGAGTGGAAGATCGTTGTATCCCAGCAACCTGAGAAAATATCAGAAATATCTACACTCAGCCCTAGTAGGAAAGAAAGCCATACAATAGAGTCTTTCAAGGAGATGCTAAGTGATACTCTCAAAGTGGATTTAATGTAATTAAATAAGTTGTGGGGTTACCTAAAGAAACCCCTGATCATATTCCAGCATCTCCAAGCAACAGCACATTACAACACATTATGTATGCCTGTACCTGTTCTTGCCAATCTTCTCGTGATCAAACACTTGGACTTTCAGAACCTCGTTGTTCTGCAATCCTGTTGGACAATCCCACTGCAAGGTCTGCAAACACAATACACTTCTCCAAATAAGGTGACTTCAACTTGTTTCTTGTTCTCACCTCATTCCAAACTGGATCCAAGTTATCATCAATAACTTTAGTCTCCTTCTTTCTACCTACAGAAATAATAAATTCCTAGAATCTCTGGTCTTTTGTTGACGTTTTTTATCTGCTGTAGCTAGCTTGTACAGTGCAGACAATAACAACAGCTCTCACTAGCTAAGACTACAAAGAACAGAAACCACTTACCTTGCAAAGTACAAACGGTTATGGGATCACTTTTGGAGAACCTTTCCACGTTAGGGAGACCGCTGGCGCTCTTTACAAGCACCGTAAGCGACATCTCCAACACCCACTACCAAAACACCTCGCCAAGGACCCACCAGCTAGACCTTTCGCCCCAAACACCTTTTTGAGGTTTTCGCACCAAATAGAATAAAAAATTTTACGACCGCACTAGATCGCGCATGCTCCGAAGCTGCTCGGGTCTTCTGGCCAGCCGTGCGTTAGGTACTTTCCGCAGCAACCCCTTAATCTAATAAGTCTTTTCTTTTTCCTGTGATATAAGTCTGAGCAACTGGAAAGTTTTGACAACTCCAAGAATGAAAATGCAAAGACAAGAACTATTGCAAATCTTCTTTCTGTCAACTGTTTTCGTCGTAGGAAAGACGAGAATAGTGCCCCAACCAGCTCAGACTGAAATACCAAAAAACTCCACACCTTGCTCCATAGACGTAGTCCAGCTCTGTCAGGAGGTAGAAGAAGATCACAGTGACTATGCCATAAAAATAGGGACACATTTCTTCGAGCAATCTAGGGAACTTCAAGGTAAGATTTTGTGTTTGGGTTAATCTAGATAGCTAGTTATTGGCTGTGTAGTCACAACATGGAACATATGAAACCGTTGATTCAGATGACAGGAGAACCATGCTTACAAATAAATACTGTGTACATGTATCTACAGTTATTTCTCCGAATGGTAATTTAGGTGGAGTAGGGATAATAGTTGCCATTGTTCAGTCATGATGTGGATTCAAACTCTAAATCTATAATCAGCTGTGCAGAATAAATATAGCAATTTTGGAAGTGGTGAACAATGGCAGAGTTGGTGAAGAGTCCAGAAGCTGATTTATATTAACATACTCTGATAGTCTTGTTTACTGTAGTTAATTTAGATTGTAGGTTTGTTAGGCAATGTGTAATACACATATAACTTTTAAAGTAGTAATGTTCATCATTTCTCTCACACAGAGATGAAGAAGAAGGAATCTCCAACTTCCATTGTCTGTTTCACTACATAGTTAATTGATGAACTGCTATCTCTTTATAATATGATAAATGAGGTACATTTCAGAATGTAAAAAATGTCTTTAGGTTAATTAAGTTGCACTTTTAAGCTATCTTGCAACATTTTGATCTAGAGCACTGGTGGCTCAAAGCTAGGGGTCGTGGGTTCGATTCCCCGGTGACCAATACATTTTTTCACATTTTGCCTTTGCTTCTCTCTAGATCCCTTTAAGTGAAAAAATTTCAATCAAAATTTTTCATCTTTGTAGCTATGCATGATTAATACTTTAATACCACAATTACATTCACACTGACCGTTGCTAGTGCAACATGCATGGCTTTTGACTAAGCACTAACTCTTTAACTGAATCATTAGTGCAGAGATGAGTGACAACAATTACTATTCCTAATTATATACAGTTAAAATTATTTCCAGGTAGAGTTGTAGAACAATATTTTGGTGTTAAGAGACATTAGTTAATACGTTAAAATAAAAATGTATCCAATATTTCTTTATAAATCTCTGCTCATAAAATGTTCTAGTCCGATTGCTTGCAGGCTTTCCATAAAACATTTGTAGCCAACTCCTACATATCAACTCCAGCAAAAGTTTGATTGCTCTAAGTAAAAGCTGTAAAAACGCTTGCTATGCAATAATTTTGCTTTCCTCATTTTGTGGGCACATTGAGTGCCAAGATTGTCTGTGTGTACATCCAGTTTAGTGATGTCTCTCAGACCTATCAGCAGTGTGGTTGACGAGGGACTAGGCCATTGTGTGCAGCTGGACTCCACAAAGCCATATTTGTTCAGTTTGGTGTGTTTATTGGCTCCACATAAAAAGAAAGCCAATAAAATAAAATTACAAATTGGCAAAGTTTCAAAAATGCAATCTTGTGCTGTGGAATCACTATTAGATACTTGTTTGTGGATTTCTCTCATAGTGAAGGTGTATTTAGCGAGCTGCCCATGGCACATCAAGGAGTCACCATGGTGGTATCAACTCACTGCATTGGTGAAGGAGCCCGAGGACATAGCTGGTTCAGGAGCTTCCAAATCGGTCATCGCTCATCAACCAATCAAGAAGAGAATGGAGACTGAAAATATCGGAGGGTTTATACCCATTACACTTAACCAAGAAATACACCTTTGTGATTCCAACAAGGTAAGGTCTATGAAGGGTGGAAATGTTTAAAATTGATTATTAGTTGATTAGCATGTGCAATCTACTGGCCATGAGGTGAGCGTGGTCAGACAGACTCTGATGCCCCACGAGGTTCACTAATGTGTGGTTTCTATGGCAAGTGCTGCTGATGCACACTCTAACTAATGGCGTGCAATATTAAATCACATTTTAAAAACCCATTAGAGTGCTGAGTTGGTGTTTAAGACATCCGTGCTGATTAATTATGGTTGATTACATCTTTGAAAACCCATAAAATTTTAATTTAAGAATGTAAATATTTTGGACAGTTGAAAGCTAATGAAATGACTGGACAATACTTTGATGTGTACAGAGAACAGTTTACACGTCTTGCTCTCCCTCACCAATGGACTTTCCCATGATGTTCATTTGGAAAGGGTCAACAGAATATAATGAATCTGACAGCATATGCTTCAAGTGAGTTCATAATACATTTTATGGCAGGCTGACTAGCTGATAAGGAATCCACTGTTAGCATATTCAGTGCAGCTGTGAAGTGAGTTTACTGCAGTTATGAGAATACCATGTGTGAAAGATGTTCTCCTAAGCCTTATAAGGTTCTAGCAGTAATAACAACTAGCAGTACCCCGCCACATAGTGGCGCTTGATGTATTGCAAAGTAAGAATGCAGTAACTTTTAGGGTCGCCTGCCATCAGCTTGTCCAACTAACTTTATTGACATACTTATAGATACAATTATATAGTATTTTCACTAGTCCATGTTAAGTTTTAATTTAGCAAACGTTTCAGTCACTCTTCAGTGACCAGCACTGATGATGGTCACTGAAGAGTGACTGAAACGTTTGCTAAATTAAAACTTAACATGGACTAGTGAAAATACTATATAATTGTATCTATAAGTATATCTCATTTCTGTATCTACCACATTATTTTTTTTCATCTCTTCCTTCTTGAGCCAAGGAGTCCTTCTTCTATGTCAACCTCTCCTGTTTCTGAATCTTTCTGTCCTTCTATTATGATTGTGACTTAGGCTTTGTGAAACTTTTAACTTCAGCTTTTCTACCTTCACCTTTCTTTTTTAAACTTATGCTGCCTTTAATCCATGATTCAATTCTACCCGCTTTTTAGTACAATATTGCTCTCTTTTTTGCCTTCTTTCGTATTTTTCTCCTGTTTACTATACCGCCAGTCCTCGTTGATTCCACCGGCTTATTAACCGCGCTTTGCCTTATTTTCTGCACTTTAGCCTTCCTTTCTGAAACCTACGCCACCTATCCCATCTGTTCCACCTGCTTTTTAGTTACAATTACAGTAATCACTTTCTACTGACGGTGATGACACTTTACCCATTCTCCTGTTTCTCGGACCACTTTCTCGTCTTCTTCCGTTTATCATTGTACCTGGTTAGGTTATAAACTAATTCTCCTACCAGTAGTCTGGCGTAGCCAAACCCTTCGCTTCTTTACAACAGCATTCTTGGTTTACTCGGTAATTCAGCGCTAGTTCACGAAAGCTGCTCTCCTGTTTCTGCGCCACTCCCACCTACTGTCCATTTTTTTTGCCGGGTGTTTGGTTGCTAACTGGTTTACCCGGTAATTCAGCGCGAGTTCACGAGTATTGTGCGCCTGTGCGTTCTAGCTCATTAGCTCATGAATTATTCATGAATACGTATGTCATCATCGGTCACGGGTATTATTATATAGTAATAATAATAATAATAGTAGTAATAATAATAATAATAACAACAATACTAGTGGTAATAACAATGGTGATAAATGATAATATTAAATGAATTGATTAATCAATAAAAAAAAGTTGGGCAAAGTATGTGACAGTCATTGTGTTTTCTGCATTAGGTTGCTATTGAAACAAGATGGCCATACTGCCTGCAAGCTGGTACAAGAATGCCACACTGTCTCCGAGTTGTTGTCTAACTCCAGCTCAGATCCATCCTTGATAACGGAGCATGATTCCTCCTCTGCTGCCTCACTCGAACAAATTCTGAGCCATACTAGCAAGTCATCATCTGTCAGCAACACCATGGAAGATATTCTAAACACTAACTTAACATCCTCTTCGACGAATTCTATGTCCATCACTGGATGCATGAGCACAAAGAAGTTCCTTCACGACAGTGGTTTCTCCTGGGAACCTTCCTGTGACTGCAAGGGAAACTACAAGAGTGTCCAATGCCGGAGGGCAGAATTTAATACTCAAGTTTGCTGGTGCTCCACTCCTGGGGGAAGTGAGAAGTTCAACACAAGACGGACATTAACTTGCGACTCAGCCATGCAATTGTGAGTGTGAAAGTGAGAGAGAGAAGCTTAGAGATAATGGCGGGTGGAGAGGTACAGTTGAGGTCGAGTATAGTTCTCTGTGAGCCCTAATGGAGCCCAGTTAACTTCTTCTACTCACCTAGCAGCTGGATTTGTTGGTATCACAGAGACACGCAGCAATATACGAAATACAAGACACACTCTTTATACGGCACAATATGTAATAAATTATGAATTGTTGCAGTGCATGGAATGCAAACAACTTGTGCTTAAACTCCCAAATGTGGAAGATGTCATCCCAGCCATCGTGTAACTCTCTGAAGAACAATAAATAAAAAAGGCAATTTTTTCCCTTAACTGGTCCATTTTAGTAACTGAAACACCTTTATTCATATTTCTCTTACAAATAGACATATCAACAACACTTTAGTTTTGTCTGCTTCCAGGTTGATCTAAGCCAAGTCTGTAAGCCTGACTGTGAAGGTGTCTTCACGCTTAATCGGTCATGTGACATGGCAGGCAGTGATCAATGTGTATTAAGTTACCCAATCAATGACTACTTTAGGTTATTATTTAGTAAACTTACACACACCATGTGTGGTAAGGTGACTATTTATCTCTGTCTGAGGATTGTTACGAGCTATTTATTTTTCTTGCAGTGAATGTTAAAGAATTCGGGCCAGAAGTATTTTCAGCTTTCAGTTACTAAAAATTCATCAATTTTTGTATCAGTTGCATAGCTGCATTTCCTAAATCATTTGTCATCTTTCTTTCTTTTTTAATCTTTTTTGTAAATTGAATTTGTATACACTTATATATATACTGGCAAACATGAATATAGCGGCATTATGTTTTATATATATATAGTACAGAAGGGCCAGAAATGTGTCCTTTATAATGTGGAGTCTTTTTCCTCCATTCAGAGGTGGTATAATACATGTATATAAAGTTGTTTCATATGTGCATGAACAACAGCAGCCACGGATGAACCTCATCCATTCAGCTACAAAGCTAAAAACTTTGCTGATTTCTCAAGTTCAGTTGAGTAGCTAAGTCTCTGAGTGGTGTGATCAGATTACTTTTACAACATCAACAATAAATTCATTACCACAAGTACATAGGCTTTTAATTAATCTATGACCATAACTATTTATAGAGTATATTATATTTTATAAACTGGGGAAGAAAGTGAGGGTGTGATAATGAAGAGTGACAACTACTTATTAAGCTTTTTTTTATTCCAAATATGAAATCATTAAATAGTTAATTATAATAATAGCGAATTTTCTCATTCTAACAGCCAATATTAAGTTAATTAAAGCTTAACCCGACGTTTTGACTTCTTGCTGAAACGTCGGGTTAAGTTTTAATTAACATAATGTTAGCTGTTAGAATTAATTATTTCAGCTGAGAATGACTGATCATGGTTAATTCTTTATTGGCATGTATGTGTGTCTGTGTGCAGACATCTGTCTTTGGCAGCATGATGTCTCACACACGTCTTCCAGTAGTACAGTTTAAATCAGAAGAGATTATAGAGTCCTCAAATTCTAGTTCCTTTTGCAAATTGTTCTGCTTGGCAAGAGATATCTTATCTTCTTCCTCTACAGTAATTTGTCTTCTCAAAATAAGTCTAGAACAAAATATAAATTCTACATTTTCAAGTTTAATAAAATGAATGGCTTTTCTGGTAACTTACTTCTATCTAAATATAGAAATAAGCATGAATACTAATCACAAATGCATTCAATTTTTATTCATGTTTCAATCCATTATAAATACTTCATAACGCCACTCAATGGGAGGACATGGTATGAGTGTGTTGAACACAGACATTGTCTTGATTGTTGATGCTCTTTTCTAAGGTAATTTCATGCTTCTTGATTTGTGGGCATCTTGGATTACCTGGTTCAGTGGGCATTGAGTATATAAGGCTGGGGGTTCAAGTTCAGATTACTAGAGAATAGCTACACTTGACTGACTTAGCTAGCACATCTGGTATTACCATCATTAGGGACACTGTCTTTTTTGTAATAATATATATATATCATATAATTATAATTATATATATATATACTAGTGGTGTGCTTGAGCACAAATGGCGAGCGAGCCTTAAACTACACTATTGTTATTCAAACTACTAAAATAAAGTTGAGTTGTTAAATTATGCATATACGGTAAAGGGGATTCAATGCCATAGTAACCACTCCCCTCAACTGTTTGAATTGAAAAAGAAGCAATAAAATCAAGTCACGTTATTTACAATTTTCTTTGTGATTTTCTTAATAGTAGTTGTAACGCACAATACTTTCATACAACTGAACATACCTATACGCAAGACTTACCTCCGTGGTTCGTCTAGTGGACAATGAATTGTCAAGTAAATGCTGTTAAGTAGTGCTTATAACTGTGACAAATAGTGTATTAACTTACCACCGCCACTAACTCGAATAGAAATGGAGCTCCCAGCACCCGCAAAACAATTCAAAAGGGTAAACAATTCAATTTCTAAGGTGATACGGGTAATGGTCGCTACACCAGAGGATTCTGTTTAGTGAAGTTTGGGACGGGGTCGAACGCGGAGCGAACACAAAAATACGGAGGGTCAAAGTACAAAATGACATACATACGTCCAAACATAATATATCTAAATAAATAAACAAACATCCCCGATTTTCGATTGTGTTACCCCTGTAAGTGTCTCGCTCGCTACGCTCGCTCGCCAAATTATATGTACACCAGTAGTTATAGCAACCTGGCTGGCTTACCAGTTTTCGGTTTTTTACAGCTACCTTCCTCTAGTGGATGGAGCCTACCCAACCTGGTACATAGAGCAGCTGCTAAAATATCTGCTGGGGGTGGGGGGCCCCCTGGAGAGTTTTATGTCAACTTTACATCCTCTGGGGTTACCAACCCTAGTACAGACTACTTCAGTGAATATATGTAGTGTGGAATAAACCACTTATTACACTTGTCAGAGTGATATGGTAAGATATTTCACTCTCAGTGAGTGAAAATAAAGTGCTTGCATCCAAGGTAGAGGAGGAGACTGAAACACATAATTACAGGCCAGCAGCTGACTGACTCTGTCTGTAATGTTGTGCTAGTCAGACAAATTACTAGACTGCTAGGTTAGGTAAAGGGTTGACAAGAAAGTCACCTCCTAGTAATTTTTATCATAGACAACGGCAACTGATTGTGCTCATATTTAGATGTGTTTGTGTGTGTGTTTATGGGTTGTGTGTGTGTGTGTGTGTGTAGTAGTAGTAGTAGTATTATTTACACACACACATAAACACACACACAAACACATCTAAATATGAGCACAATCAGTTGCCATTGTCTATGATAAAAATTACTAGGAGGGGACTTTCGTGTCAACCCTTTACCTAACCTAGCAGTCTAGTAATTTGTCTGACTAGCACAACATTACAGACAGAGTCAGTCAGCTGCTGGCCTGTAATTATGTGTTTCAATCTCCTCCTCTACCTTGGATGCAAGCACTTGTTGGAAGCACTCTAAATAAGTTAAGAAAGCATGGACACATAGTTTTACCCTTCACATAGATATTGTGGGTTAAAATTTTACAATGGACATAACTTTTACATCTAGCCTCACACTCCAAATGTTATGAGGTTCAGTCACCTATGAATATAGTCAATTGACATTATTATATGCTCAATAAAATGTCTTGGCCACAACATATGCCATAATTCCATTTTTAGACCAGCTAATCAATGATCTTAGCTGTCAATTTGACAAGCAGGCAAAGAAAGCTATATTTCTTGCAAAATGTATTACTTTCATGTATTAACATGTCTTCTCTCTATCAGATATACAGGATTCTCTGTTGAATCAGAGTTGAATAATGCAGTCATTGTAGATAAGGATTTCCAATGGAAATGCAAGTGATTTGTAATCCCCTCCCAAAATAAACCTCACGCATGCACACTATCTACATGAGGTTGAGTAGAAATGGAGTGAACATGCTGTTACTCAAGAAGCAAAGAGTGCTGGAACATTCACAGCAAGCAAGCTGAAACTGAAATGGATGATGAATGCAATACATAACTTTACTAAATTTATTTTATTTTGCATATTTGCTTTGGATTTGAAATCATAGCAATTTTTTTTGTTTACTGTGTAGTCACCTCAAATGCAAAATTTGTTTCATTTACATCACTCTTTCTTAAGGATATATGCGTCACACTCACCTGGATTAAAAAAAAATGCAACCCAATCAGCAGGAAACAAAACCTCATCAAAGTAATTACCCTTTGGCTGTAATATAATGTAGACTGTTTTAATAGATTTTCTATGGGCCAAAAAGTGCATTCAGTTAAAGCAGTGTTTCAATGCTTCCCCCACACAGAATTACACGAGACTTTTGATGTCACATAGCACAAATTTCGGTACTTAAGACAGTAAAGAGTATTTGTGTTGCAATTTGTTTTCCTGCAAGTATAAAAGGATGTTATTTGAAGTGCTGTTTCATCGTGTAGTAAAAACTAAAAACAAAAAACAAAAAAACAATATTGGCTGTTAGAACGAGAAACTGTTTCTATTATTATAATTATTTCAGCTGAGATGGACTGAATCATCATTGAAACAACAAAAAAAAAGCGCGTAATCAAACAAAAATAAAAGAAAAAATATGCCTACACTTGCTGGGTCTGCTGACCATCAGTTCTGCCTTCACTGTGAGATTTATTGATCTGGAAAATTACAAATTCTTTGAAGAAAAGTTGATCTAGCAATACTGTGTTGACCAAACAATTTTGTTCCGACTGCCAAGCAATCAGAATCATAGCAAGTAAATTGTAAACTGTTGGCTGCTCTTTCGAACTGAAGTTGACAAAATTCTGAAAATAATTTGCACACACACACAGGGAGGAAGATTATAATCCGAGATCTGTTTGTCTGAACCAGGATGGTATTGGATGGTGAGTTAAAGCTTAATTGCATATCTCAGCAGATTTTCATTTCATACACAATAAGAGAATTCACATTCAGTTATGATGATCTGAGATAATTTTCTCTTATCTCAAGATAAAAATTATGATAACAATGGTGATCTAATTGCTATATAAAGGCCTGGCTGGGCAGCGAAGGAGTACTATATTCAGGCTTGAGAACATAAGATGATTTTGTTAATATTCCTGGTGACCAGTTTATTTAATGGTGGGTTATGCAGTTCCTTCTATGTCTCACATTCTTCTCGTAACAACTCCTGCTTCAGTGGAGGCGATAAACTTTCTCCCTGCATGACACTGCCAAGACTTAGCAGTTTCCTTCTCATGCACGAAAATGTGACATCACTCAGTATACACCTGGTGGAACAAAATTATTCCATTGCCGAAAATACCCGGTTTGTATTTTCAGATTTGACTGAGTTTAGGCTGGCCCCACTGTCGAATGGAAGCACTGTGGAGATTCACTGTGAGAATGACTTGTCCTTCAGTTATGCTGGCATTCAAAAACTTGCCATAGAGGGAATTGCATTTTACAGGTGTGGCCAAGTTCACCCTGTCATTAGTTTACTAGGCGGCTCCAATGTTCATTCAAAGGAAGCAATATTTAACAATGTTGCCTTTATAGAAACTCGCAGGCAGAACTCAGTGACAATATCCAGAAATATTTATTATGTTGAGGTAGTCAATTGCTCATTTAGAGATGGATTGGGAGAGAACAATTTTTATCTCAACTCTCCCATAACTACCAGCTTGTTCAGGCACACTGTGTTTGCCAGTAATGGTGCCTACTCTGTTCAAACAAGTGTGACAGGCATCTCTGCAAACTTTAGTCACTGCACTTTCATAAACAATAGAGGCAAATCTATCCAAATAGATACAGCAAATACAACTATTGACAATTCTTTGTTCAGTAGCAATTTTCAAACACCTGTTACTATAAGGTATAAGGGAAGAAACGTTATCATCTCCCGCAGTATCTTTGTCAATAACTCTGCTATGGAAGCCGGGGTTATGGATGTGAAGTGCCAGTGTGAGCTGACAGTCCTCCATTCCATTTTCACAGATAACCAAGCCATGCAAAGAGGTGGAGTTGCCTTACTCCGCCTCCCAGTTGCTTCTTTTTTTAATTGCACATTTCTAAACAATACTGCATTAGAGGGAATTGGAGGTGCACTTTACTATGGACGTCTGAAAATAACTTCTTTCCAAGTTATCAATTGCACTTTTGAAAGAAATACAGCACTTCTAGGTGGAGCCTTTTATGTAAAGTGGAGTGTAGATACAATAATACATCAATGTCATTTCAGAGAGAACACAGCGACTGCCTACGATGGAGCTGTGTCTATCACAAGCTACGATGGAGGCAACTTAACAATGACTTCCTGCAGCTTTCAAGGTAACACGGCTAACTATAATGGAGCTCTCACCATAGAGAAGGGCCATACAGTAGTTATACATGATTGTAACTTTTCAAAAAACACGGCACTTTTTCACGCAGGTGCCTTGTATTTAAAAAATTCTCGTGTAAGCGAGAGAGTAAGCCATCCTGTGATTTCATCCTGCATATTTTCCTCCAATAGCGCAGATGAAGGAGGAGCAATCAAAATCAAAGACATTTGGAGCCCCTTATTTTTAAATTGTACCTTTTCAAATAATACTGCCAGATTTGGTGGAGCTTTACAAGCCAACTCTGGTTCTGTGAGCGCACTTGTTAATACAGGCATGTTGTCTATTAGAGGAAGCCTCTTCATGCAGAACAGAGCTTATGATGCAGGAGGAGCCATAACGACTGACGGTTACAACGTGTATATAAATATGTCTACATTCATGTTAAATCAAGCAGAGAAACTGGGCGGGGCCATTAGAATGAACTATAGCAAGAGAAACACTGAGTTAGTAAGTTTTGTCGTAAGTGAACTGGTTATAGAAAAATCAAGTTTTAAAAGTAATTCAGCATCCTGTGCAGGTGCTGTGGCCCTTGACCACCTCAAGGTGAAACTAGTGTTATCTGGAGTGAAGTTTGTAGAAAATAGAGCCACACAAGAAGGAGGGGCTGCACGCTTTTATATTTTGACATCTACCAACCATTTAACCATAGAAAGTTGTGATTTCCTAGATAATGAAGTATATAATGAAACAGGAAGAGGAGGAGCACTTGCTTCATACAATGAACAACTTAACATCTTCTCTAGTAACTTTCATGGAAACAGAGCTCAATATGGAGGAGCTATCTTCTCACAAAATACTTCTCTCATTGCTATACAAGGCAGTAGCTTCAGCAGTAATCAAGCAGCACAAGGTGGGGGTGTTTATTCCAATACCACCAATGTTGAAATATGTAACAGCACCTTCCAACACAACGTGGCAACCAACTATGGAGGTAGTATAACTTTAACGCAAGCCAAATTATATTTCAGAGGTCATTCAAAATTTACTAATAATACAGTACAAGCCACATCTGGCAGAGGGGGAGCCATATTTGTGCGGGACAGGAGAGAAAATTGCTCAGTTAATTCGTGTTTGATATCATGGACAAATTATACCCGAGTGAATTTCTTTAACAACATTGCAAATCAAGGGCCAATGATATATGGAGGTATGCTCAACAGATGTTACAGAACACCAGAATCCCAACCTGCTCAAGTTCTGTATTCTGAGGGACTTCCTTACAAACATAATACATACAGAATCTCTTCGGATAGTGTGCAGTTCTGTTTCTGCAATACCACTACACCACACTGCTCTCACAGCAGACACGTAGCAAAAACACTATTTCCTGGACAGACTCTGAAGGTTTATGCTACATGTGTGGATCAAATGCAACAAATGGTTTCTTGTTTTGTCAGAAGTGAGTATAAAAACTCTGCCTTCCAGCTGGGACAAGGGCAGAGTGTGCAACATTTGGAACAATGCCAACCGCTCAACTTTACTTCCTATACTAACACCGAAAACTTTTCTACCCTTACTATTTCAGGAGATATAGTTTGTGATCAAAGCCAATGGAACACCTTAGAAGTAAACATTACTGTCATTAAATGTCCAAAAGGATTTGAGAAAATAACAGACAGGTGCACATGCGATAACCGAATAGGAAAGAATTTCCCAAGTGCAGTATGTGACATTGATAATGGCCAGGTGCAGCTCAATCAACTCGGTTGGATTGGGTATGATGAGCATTATTTGAGAATTCTTGACATCTGTCCTCTCAATTATTGTTCTGTAAAAAAGCTTGGAATTTATCCCTCCAAACCTGACACCCAATGCAGCAACAACCATGGAGGAGTTCTCTGTGGTGGGTGTCTCGCTAACCACAGTGTTATTTTAGGAAGTTGGAAGTGTATGGACTGCTCACTCTCAGCCAAGTACAACTTCATCTGGTTGACTCCTCTGCTAGCACTGGCAGGCTTGGTCTTGGTTGTGTTCCTTTTACTTGTAAAAATGACAGTCTCAAGTGGAACTATAAATGGTTTGATATTTTATGCGAATGTCCTATCACTGAGTGGCTTACTAGACTATCCTGCTTGTCCTGTTCAACCAGTTCTACGAGTGTTTGTTAGCTGGATAAACTTGGATATCGGAATAGAAACGTGCTTCTACTCTGGCATGGATGTCTATCAGAAGACGTGGCTCCAGTTTGTATTCCCCTTTTACGTGTGGGCTATAATTTGTGGTATCATTGTCCTTTGCCAATTCTCCTCTAAAGTTATGCATGCGATGGGAGTGAGAAATATTGAAGTATTAGCCACCCTGTTCCTCATGTCCTACACAAAGTTGCTAAAAGCTATAGTTACAGCTTTAAGTTTTACCGACCTTCAAATAGCAAATGCCAGCAACACATCAGATCGTTTAATCCCAGAGAGAGTCTGGGTCTATGATGGTAAAATATCGTTTCTGGGCAAGCAGCACTTGCCTCTATTCACAGTTGCTCTACTCATACTAATCCTGTTATTCTTTCCTTATACTTTATTCCTGATGTTTGGCCAATGTATTCGTTCTATCCAAAGGAGGAGAATATTGAAATGGACTCGAAGCAAATACTTTGTGTACATCATCGACAGTTATCATGCTCCTTACATCAACCGCCATCGCTACTGGACAGGGCTGTGCCTTCTCGTTCGCTGTATTCTATTCACAATATTTGCTACGCGCTACAGTATTGATTCTAACTTGCTATGGATATCTCTTGCAGTGGCTTTTCTATTGGTGCTCAAAGTGTGCATCAGTAGGTCTGTGTACAAGTCAAAAATGGTGGACTTGCTGGAGCTGTCATATTTAGTGAACTTGGGAGTCTTGGCCCTCTTGCTGCAGTATAATAACGAATCTTGCTCAGCTATTGCTGCTTCCATCTCACTGGCTCTGGTCACATTTGTAATCATGCTGGTAGGTCATAGTCATCTGGAAATGTATAAAAACATTCGACTTTATGCTGCATTCTCACAGAAAGTACAGCAAGTCTTTCATAGACAGAGGCCACAGCAAGACCAGCAAGAACCTGATTCGATTCCAATTCCATATCCTGAAAAGCATCCAACATCATACGTGAACTTGAGGGAGAGTTTGCTTAGCATTTAACTCTATTTTTAACACAACTAATTTGATGTAGCTAAGTAGATGTACACTTTTTTTTAGTCATATTGTGTGGATTTTTTTTTTGTAAAAGTAGCTAGTTAAGCTAGATTTTTTAAATTAGTATATTCATTGCATCATATCCACGCTCATGTGCATGTAGCTATGTGTTTGTGTAAACAGCAGCTGCTACATTTTTGTATACCTGTTAAATTTTTGATCCGCCTTTACCTGCTTTTGACCCGCCTTTACCTGCTTTTGACCCGCCTTTACCTGCTTTTGACCCGCCTTTACCTGCTTTTGACCCGCCTTTACCTGCTTTTGACCCGCCTTTACCTGCTTTTGACCCGCCTTTACCTGCTTTTGACTCGCCTTTACCTGCTTTTGACCCGCCTTTACCTGCTTTTGACCTGCTTTTGACCCACCTTTACCTGCTTTTGACCCACCTTTACCTGCTTTTGACCCACCTTTACCTGCTTTTGACCCACCTTTACCTGCTTTTGACCCACCTTTACCTGCTTTTGACACACCATTACCTGCTTTTGCTGAGCATGCCTACAAGATTTAATGCTTGCAATTCAATAATAATAACTAATAGTTCTGATGATATTTTTCATTTGGAAAGGTTACCCTGGACCCTGCAAGGCTTTCCAGGTCTTTCATAAGTGTGCCTTTGCCTGGTAAGTGCTGTAGAATCACAGGAACCAACATTATGGCAACTCACTAGTTATGTATGTTTTTACTGTCTGATGTGAATTCATATAAAGTGCTTGACTAGATCATACACTCAGTATTTCTTAGCTAGGTCCTTTTATCCAGCTAATGACTCTACTAATTGATGAATATGAGCTTGACATTATTTCAATTAGTTAACAGATTCCAACTTTCATCTTAAAAATCAAATTTGCCTCCTCTATAAATTAGTAAGATGAAATCATCTGTAAATTTTATGCCCTGCATTTCTTGAATTCTTGAATTCTTCTTGCCAAATTAGCCATCTCCTAGTAACTCTAAGCAACATTTATCCTGGTTATGAACATTGTTTTTTCTATGCTGGTTGTTAATCCTAGTGATTTTGTTTAAATTAGCTGCTTGCTATTCAGACGAGTAGTAGCTAGATTCCACTTCGCTTTTTTTTTTGTTGTTTTTTTTTTCTTTTACCTCTAAACTAAGTGGAGATGAGGGAACTGATATTGCGGAAAGCGGAAATGCCGAAGTGCTCAACCAGCTAGCTTACAGACAAGCTCTCGCGCAACCCGCAGCCCCGCCCCCACCAGCACAGCAGAAACAACAACAACAACAAAAAGCATAAAAGGGTGAACTACGCCGATTTAGGGCAATCAATGCAACTTGCCATCGTAACAGTATGTTCAGTAAAGTGTCGTTGTTAGTGTTGCTCCTCTCTCCCTCCGCGTGGAGTATCGTACTGCAGTGTGAAACAAGAAGAAATGTAGTTTGCAGAAGTGACCGGGCCTATCCGAGTTCTACCGAATATGGACTGATACAAATTTTCAAAGAAAACAGTGCTCACGGAATAGGTGAGTTGACAATTCAAATTCTTAAAATAATATTAATGTACACATTTCTTTATCCTTCAGTAAATATGACAGTTCATTGGAAGTCCTCCTGTCCAGACTTGACTACTGTGGGTCCAACATGGTACAGACTGGAGGCCATAGGCCCAACTAAAGGAAAAGGTTTCTTTTATGAAGTCGAAGCCAAATGGACAATAGAAAGAAAAAGCTATGACGTAAGATTTATTTTAATTCTTACTACATCTAGCATTGAATTGCTCTATTTGATTCCTGCAGGTACTAGAATTTGTGAACACCAATGAACCTTCAGTTATCCTGGACCTTCCTAGACGATTCATTTGGCAATATAAATCAGAAGTGAAGCAACATTGTTTCAAGTAAGTTGATTCACCCTGATCGACTAAAAATCATCAAGTTTTAAACTGAATGCTTCATTGCTTGCAACAGGTTAACAATTCAGCATGGAGATTCGTGCCAACAAATACTTTCTCCAAATTGTGAAGATATTGTAGCAGAAAGTGCCAATATCACAGGTCACAATACTACGAGCACACCAAGTACTGTTGCAGCAACTGTAGCAACAACTGTAGCAACAACCATTCCACCAACAGATCCTCCAACTCTAACTAGTCCTAAAAAAGTGTGTTATCCTTTAAGTAAATATGAAATGACCTTATTGTTTGTCTGTTTGTTTTCCGAGCAGTGTCGGACATGTGACCACGTTAACATTAGTCAGCAGAGCTTGACTTGTGGTAGTGATGGTGTAATATATCCTCATGTCTGCTACTTGAGAAGACGCAGATGTCTCTACGACAAATATCTACAGAGAGATAAATCTGGAATATCTTGTAGTAAGTGCAAATATAATGTTACTATTATGCCATACTAAAATAATTGATTTATAAGCTACCACTAAAATATCCCCCCTATGTATAACGAAAACCCTCGGAATTAGTTTTCTAAAGCATCACTTTCTGTTTGTTAGGTCAAAAGACTGGAAGCCAAGAAAGCACTCCAACCCCAGCTGATCAGAACAGTGACTATGCCTGTTTGTACCTCAAGAGAGTAAGGCGTGTTAAGGAGAAGTGCGACTGTCAAGGACAATTCAAACCAATACAGTGCTCACAGGAAGGGACACAAATTACATGTAATTGCTACTCTCCAGGTGGAAGTGTTATACAGAGATATCAAAGCTGGACTTTCAATTGCACAAGTCACCTCCAGTGAGTTTAGTTTAATTAAATTAAAAAACAACTTTGACTTATGCGTGTATGTGTACATGTGTTTAGGACACCACAATGTATATGATCATCTCCAATCACTTGATCTCTCCTCCTCATACTTGAAAAGAAGAAAAAAACACTCAAAAAAACCCCAAAATCATCTGTATTATAATATTATATTTCATGAAATTATTTTATCTTATATGTCAAAATCAATGAAATAATTTTAATCTCATGTAAATGCTTTAAACAATAGTAAAAGCTGTTGACCGTACACTTAGTTAATTGGTTACTTGTGTTGATGAAGATATTTAAGTGTTTTGGGGTCCAGTTGCCGGTTAACTACAGGTTGGTCTTCAAAGGGATTTCTGGGCGGAGTGATGGGAAGAGGTCTGAACTGAGTAAGTGGGACAGACAACATCGCACCTCCTGGAGGAGAAACATTACAGGAGTTGCTGTTGTTGCTATTATTGCTGTTCAGTGACGCTCCAGTAAAGCAAATAGGAGTGAACGTATTGCTACCACTTGTCTGGGCCAGTGAAACAGAAATCCCAATCTTATTGCTTGTATTCTCAGAGCTTTTTGACCGAGATCTGGGAAGACCTTTCTTAGGTTTCTCTTGAGCCATGGACTTCAACCGAGGTCTTCCTACTTTAGCCAACATGTCCGTGGCTAACCGTTTGGCTGGCGGTGGTAGTCCAGCGTCTCCTGACAACTTGCGCTCTAAGAAAGCAGTTGGAGAAGGAGAACTGGAAAGACTGCTAGCAGGAGACGTGCGCCCGCCATGTTTCAAACTGAACAGTGTCCTCAAGAACGGAGTACTGTAAGAGCCGTTTGCATTGTAGACGTTGTTGTTGTTACTGTTTGATTTGCCCTCTTGAGGACTTTCATCACTTGAAGGGCACAGAACTGGTCCCTGAGAGGTCACCATTGGAGTAAGAAAAGAAGAGTTTACTTCTTCGACTGGTGGAACCTTCCTCTTGCGAGGAAGAATTCGATGCTGGTCTTCAGGAAATGTACACGGCAGATTATACACCATGAATTTGTGGATCTCTACCAATATAGTTCTGTCTACTATGCTTTGGGTCAATTCTTCAAGTTGCTTGTCTTCTAATGAAAGTCGCAGCTAAAAAAAGAATATAGAAATGCACCTGAGGATATTGCATACCTTTGGTTGACTTAATTACATGTGGCGTGTCAAGTGCATCAAAATTCTCAGTCTGCCATTTAATTTGCTTGTAGTAAACAAGAAAACAGGTGTTAGGCTAGACCCAGACTTACTTACTCACAAGCAAAAACAGCATCAGTGCCATCATGTGGGACTATTCAATTCCTCATTAAATATAACATATTCGAAGTTTTGACATATGTCGACCAATCAAGACAATTTAGGCACAAGTCCTTTTGGTCAGTCCAGGAAATTTTTATATTTTATATCTCTACATTAGCAAATTCAGCAATGCCATGTAATTCTTGGTAGACTGGTATGTATTATTGCTTATTACAGGGACTCTAAGTGACCACACTTGCCTTAACACAGTGGTCATGTGATTACACTCTATAGCAACAATGAGATAACAATCTTACCAAATCATCTCCTCCTCCAACAACAACTAAACTTGTAGGACATTTCATTTTGCCTCGCAGTTTCTAATACAATACACAATAAATAAATAATACACAAATAAATTAAAATTTAAAAATACAATACTAATAAAAAATATTATATGATGTATATGATATACTATACAATATACTACTAATAATAATAACAATTATTATTATTATTATTATTATTATTATTATTATTATTATTATTATTATTATTATTTAAAACCCTAGTTTTCAGGGATATACCCAGTATCCCCAACATGATAAAGCTACATGTATGTATTCATCATATATCCCAAAGCACTGTTCAATGAAACTGTAAGTTAAGTAAAAAACCCTAGTATTACTATTGGATGTAATGACAACTCAAAGGCTCTGCGGTTAATGAGAAGATTGCAGATGTTCAATCTGCCCCAGCCCTAGCCTTACCTCCAGCCTTTACAAACAGAATGTACATATAAAAATCCAATCAGTCTCAAAGGGCAAACCATATCCCACAGGCCAAAGTAAATAAGCAAATTGCCACATGTGCATTCTCTTGCTTAGAATGATAATATTTGATGAAATTCAATCCCTAGGTGTGAGTACACCCTAGACTGGGTTAGACACACTCCCACGAATTTGAGATCACTCTGCTAAATAAAAGTTCAAAGAATGCTTGGCAGAAAAAATAATATACAGAAATACCACAATTAATCAGTATTAATGTCTTGGATGAAGTTTCGACAGATGTCAACCAATCAAGACAATTTAGGCACAAGTCCAGGAAAATTTTAATATTTTATATCTCTACATTAGCAATTCAGCAATGCCATGTAATTCTTGGTAGGCGATCAAAGAGAAATCAATTTATGCGGCTACTTGGGTTGAAATTCAACAAAGCAAATCATGGTCAAGCCTGCATACGAGAAGCAACTAAAGCTGACCACATTAAAAGGTGCATGGTTTAGCAGGCACCATGCACATCAACTTAATACTATTTCTACTCTTCCAATTAAGCATTCCAACATTTAATGATATATCAGTGTATGACAACAGTGGTACATCAGTAGCACCAATAGTGGCCGTATTGATTGCATTAGAAATAATACTAGCAACACCAGCACCAGCTGAAAGCTATATATTTTTTAAAATTACTTAACAAGTTGCCACGGGTACCCAGGTGGACCAAAGTGGAATACTATACGTGGGTTTTTTTTAGTAATCTAGTAATGGGCGTACCAATGCCCTAGTGATGGTCTGACATTTATTGAAACTGAGTGAATCATAGAAACATTTGGAATTCCTTATATATTATATAGAGCCAGTATGCCAACTAGCCGCATCACATAAAATTCTAATTGATTTAAATTTGCTCTAAGGGGAACCTCGTTCAACTGACTATCTCCTGCAGCGTCTCTCGATTGCGGTTCAGCGAGGGAACTCCGTATCAGTATACGGAGGCATCACAACCTGACTTCATTTTATTTCTTTATTATTATTTTATTTTATTTTTATTTTATTTAAAAGTTTTATTATAATAGTTACAATTATTAATTATCATCATTTATTATATTATTGTTTATTTATTTATTATATTATTTATTAATCACTCATTTAATTTTATTTGTTATCAGTATTATAGTGGCACAATCATCTATGAATTTGGATTGAACTATAATTGTTTCCTGGGCTAGTTCACAATCACTGAAAGATTAAATGCATTACAAGTTGAAATTACAGTCTTTGGGTTATCCAAGCACCCTTTGGCATACATAGAAATCATTTCAGTAACAATTAGACTAAAATATAGCAGAGCAGTGAAACCTAAACACCTTGTTAACTAAGGGTTGGTATATATACCCTACAATCATTCTTCAATCTCCAGTAGCTCTCACCTTACTCTAGTTTCAATGACTGGTGTATTGGAGGAGAATGATGTCATGCCTATTTTGAGCAACTTCTATTTTTAACTACATTTTCATTAACATCTACACACAGGAAGGACTCACAAGGAAATGAACATGTAATTAGAATAATTAATGCCAGGTGTTGCTAGCTATTGATAGCTTGTAGTAGCCATAGTAGTGAGTTCAAATAACAACTAAGAATGTACTGTGATAAGCAAGCTAACAAGGTATTACTGAATTTATAGTTATATATATATTATATATATATCATCTGTCAAGTTGATTATTTTATTTTATTATTATTCAACCCGTTCCCCCCCCCCGCCTGCCAAAAAAAAAAAAGTATTAAAACAGAAAAAAAGGGAAGCTGATGGACAGGTCCAAGAGACTTCACCTAGAACTTAGATGTTTGTGTTAATCGTGTATGCATACCTCTGATGTGTGTTATGAGTTCATTTTCTTGTCAGACTTGTCTGCGGGGCCACCCTGTAGTCAGGTATCACCTTTTTCTTTAACTTGTTTACTGTTAGGCATGTGACTCTGGTAGTTATATGCACTCATCTTTTTTTTCACTGATCAGTTCAGTTCTTATCCACGTTTATGAAGAAGTCGTTCTTGAGTCTCTCTCTCTCTAGCTGTTAGCTAGTAAGGTGGCAAGTGGAGGAAACGGTAATTCTTATCTGGCAGGAGTACAGGGACTTAATCACCCTGGTGTCAACCAACAATCTCTGCGCCAGCCACCCCTCCAGCTGATTCGAATCAAACAGTGTGAAATGTAGATTCTATTATTACAACTCTATCTACTTTAGTGTATATAATTTGTAGTCTTTCATTGATTACAAATTCCTACTGAAATGAACCCAGACATTCTTGTTTTTTTTTTTGTTTTTTTTTGTTTTTTTTCTTTCTTTTCATTTTCAGCATTACAATACTGCAGTTGGAAGTCTCTCCTTTTGAAGTGCTGATATGCTATAGTGTCACAAACAATAAGAACAGAAAGGAAAAGCAACTGCGCTAATTTTCACTCCCTGTGCTTTGTGAAAATATCACATAACTCGTGAAATAATTGGCCTGGTTCCATTCTGACATGTGAAATTGAAATTTTATTTATTTCTAAAAATGTACTTCCAACATAAATAGCAACAAGGCATTTCTTACTTGTCTACTTTTGAGCATATATATCCTGCACTCTTTTGATCACTGAATTCTACTGAAGAACTATTAAAATACCGTTAGGCTTTCATGGCATCCCAATCACTCACACTTGAGCTTATGCCCATATAGAACAAAGGACGTTATTTACTAATTGCTCTAATCAAAGACTCAAACACAATCCACAATCATGCAACAATGACAACCATGCAACAAGTTGTGATTTGCAACCATTGGGAGCTGCTCCAACCTTCAATTACCAACATCAGATAAAAATGGAAGCAAGCTTATCGCAGTGACAAAAGAAAGGTTTATGACTCACAACAAAGCAATAAAACAAACCTTCAACATTATATGGGTTCAGTTGTCACTTGCAGCTATAAGCGACCATCAACTCTTAAGCTAGGAATCTGGTTCAGAAATAAAGTTATTTTTGCTGCAATATATATAATGGAAAAAGCTTACCATTTGAGAAACAAGAACTATACTGCAGTGATGCAATTCTCAGATTTTAAAAGGTTTATGCCTGTATAGTTTACCAAGAATTTTATCTTTATGATGCTCTGATCATGTAACACCTTCGTGACCTGGATATCACTATGCATGCATGCTCAATAGCGTTCGGTGATGGCCAAATAAACTAGCGTAATATGTACGGGAATTGTATATACAACTATATAGTATACGAGGAAGACAAAGCTTGGGGAAACCATCATCCCTCACACCCCCCCCCCCCCAACACACACACCCTCCAACTGAATGGGATTAGCAAACAAAAATCAATTGTCAAGCAAATTGTAATAGATTGACTGTTAGCTTTGTTCTCTTTGTTCTTGTGTTCCTTTCTAACATTATTATGACAGCAAATGGAAATTTAACTGCTAGGGGTCATCAGCCTATTTGCTAACACTATGCTACATTGTACTAAGTACAGTAAAACCTTGATTATGTGAACATCAATCATCCAAAATGTCAATTCAGCGAACAAGAAAAAAGGCCGCATGTGCATCCTTTAGATTTTCAAGCAGAGCTATAGCTGCAAACACTACAAGCATTGCAAAAAGAAAGAGGGATAGGAAAGACATTAAAGATGGCTTGTGATTCTGTCATGAACGCTTTATACCTTTATAACCTTAGGTTTGAATGTATGAACAATTAGATTTTATGAACGCCTCAATCCCCAATTACTTCAGAAAATTGAAAGTCTGCTGTATTTGCCTTTCAAGGAAGTAATGAGTTTACAAGTTAACAAATTAATTCCACAGCCATAACTGAAATCATTTTGATAAAGCCTTACTACAACCTGTTCCATAGTTTTTAAGATTTTATTGAAATTGAATTTACAATTGCTAGACTAGCTCACCACCCACTAGTCTAGTATATATAATGTTATACCCACCACAAATTGCAACAGAATATTTTTTTTTCACAATTCACTTTATAATAGTGTAGTGATTGATGGGGGGAAAATGCACCAAGTCACACCTAGGGGAAAGGTGAGAATTATGTTGACCTTTGACCCTAGCAGTTACTTGGCAGATGAAGAACCCAAGTCAAAGAAGGACACAAAATTAGCTTAATTCTGGCAATAACAAATCTAAAAGACACTCAAGGTAAGGAAGTAATACTTTATATCTGTGTTTCCAGAATAGCCACCCACTCTTCACAGTGCTTACATTTTCTAGACTGAACAAAGATGGACAGGTGTGTGTTTTGTGAATCCTCCCTCAATGATGGGCAAGAGGTTGTCACACTAGGAGTCAAGGGATGTCAAGGAATAGAACACGCTAGTCAAATTCGGGGAAACAGCATCAGCACTTCACCAGGTCAACGAGTTCATGCAAAATGCCGCCATAGCTACTGCAACAAAAGAAGAATTATGCAGAGTTTAAGAGATCGCATGAAGTAGCATCAGAAGGCTGTGGGGTTCATGTATCACTCAGATCAGGAGAGACAACATTCAATTTCAAGGAAAACTGTATGTTCTGTGGACACAGTGATACATTTGACAGCAAACATCAGAGAGGTCACAAATTAATACCTGTAAGATCACTCAGTTTTCAGGAAGCAATATTACAGCAGTGTAATATTATAAACAGCAAATGGTCTGAGAAAGTTTTGGCTAGAATTAACAGTGTCCATGATTTACCAGCTGCAGATGCAGTGTATCACCAGATATGCAGCAGTAACTTTCGGACAGGAAAGAGCATTCCACTTGTGTTCAAGTCAGATGCAGATGAGCAGCCTGTCCAAAAGCGCGGACGACTAAAGTATCCATTACAAGAAGAAGCATTTCTACAAGTTATGGAAGATTTGCATCAAAATGATGAAGAACAAACCACTATGAATGACTTGATAGACAGCATGAAGACTTACCTGGGTGAGTCTGGTAGTATGCCATATAGCTTTACGTACATGAAGCAGAAGATTGAAGATCATTATGGTGACAGTATAATTATAGCAGAAATTAATGGGAAATCTAATGTTGTCACCTTCACTGCTACAGCATCTAAAATTCTTTGTGATTTTCATGAGCAATCCAAAAGAGATGATAGCATTAGGGGGAAAAAAAAGATTGATAGAGGCTGCAGCCAAACTCATTAAGAGTGACATAAAGTCTATTATCCAGTGTAAAGCCTATTATCCAACTTCAGAAGAAATGAGTATTGAAAAGACTCTGAACTTTATTCCAGAGTCACTTCATATGTTTCTCCAGGTCCTCTTTCCTACAAAAAATGCTAGCAAGAAAATCGCTTCACTGGGTCAGGCCATCATTCAGGCAACACGGCCAAGAGTAGTTTTATGCCCTTTACAGCTGGGGCTGGGTGTGCAGCTTCATCATCATTTTTCGTCAAGATTTTTTATTGACTCCCTGAACAGCCATGGTTTTTGCAGTTCCTACTCGGAGATTCAGCACTTTGAACGCAGTGCTTCAGTGTGTTAAGGTACTGATATTCCTAGTCTTACGCCGAGCCATTTTGTTCAATATGCTGCTGATAATGTTGACCACAACATAATTACAATTGATGGTAAAAATACATTCCATGGCATGGGAATCATTGCTACTGTTACACAGGAACCAAGAGCAAATGCAACATTCCTCGAATCACGGTACCAACAGAAGACATATGCTCCATTGGACATGTTTCAGTCAAATACTTTAACTCAGATACTGCTGCAATGAGATCACTGTCATACCACCCACTTGCTGAGCTGAGTGCTGAAGATTCAACTTCAGCTTTTGATGCACTTTGGAAAGCCTCCCTATTACTGCATCCAAAGAGGCCAGGTTGGTCTGGTCTAATGCAAATGGTACAGAAGGGTGAACATCAAGGTCAGTGTTCAGTGACATATCTTCCAATGATTGATATTAATCCGAGTGATTTTAGTTGTGTTTATCCAACCTTATCCTATGTTTCTTCTCATGCAAAGAGACATAATGTGACTCCCATTGTGACCTTTGATCAGCTAATATATAAATATAATATATGTCTACAATACCTGAGGGAAAGTGTACCAGTGGACAGTGACCTTCGCTCTATTGTATTACGTCTTGGAGGCTTCCATACTTTAACGAGCTTTCTGGGCTGCATTAGCCATATAATGTCAGGAACTGGACTGCAGGATGTTTTAGAGCAACTGTATGCTGGTAATGCAGTCACCCATATGTTGTCAGGAAAGGCTGTTGATAGAGCTATTCGAGGTCACTTCTTAGTGGATGCTGCATTAAATGCTATGCTAATGTCAAAAGCTTTTCACATAGATCTTTCTGTCACAAATCATGGAAGTGATTCCACAGAGCATGTAGCTTACTTCAAGAGTGAATCACAAGACAGCAACATCCTTGTACAGCCTAGTTTCTGTGAGACAGAAGCGGATGTACACAGACCACTGCTGGAGCAACTTGCTAAGATTTATAATGATCTTATTGCAGGCAATGTTGAAGTTACTGATGTACAAACATCACCAATAATTCAGAGTTTCTGTGACATATTGTCAGCTCTAAAGAATTCACTGCAGACTTCCCGGAATTCAAAGTTGTGGTTCCAGTATATGGTCATGATGGATATCGTAAGAAAGTTCCTAAAAGCATAAAGAATGGGCAATTGGAAACTACATCTGCAAGCCTTGCATAACATGCTACCCTATTTGGCAGGGAGTGGTCACAATTTGTATACAAAATCAGTGTATTTGTATTTTCAGGATATGACAAAGCTCCAGGAACTACATCCAGAAGTTAGTGTTGCACCGATGAACCAATATGTTATCTGCAAGAGAAAGTGACATTACCAGTGTTTTCTAAAATATTCATATCAATATTGTAAACTTATTAAATTTAAAAATAGTGATGCAATTATAAAGGAAATATCGGTATCTGCATCTGTATCGGCAGTATTTAGAGGGGAATATCAGTAAATCAGTAAATAAGTCCATCGGTGCAACACTACCAGAAGTATACAACCACTTTCTACAAGGATACCATGTGGTTCGACGAAGTAATAGGTTTTGGTCTGGGATTTCTCTTAATCTTGCTATTGAACAAATTCTAATGAAGTCTGTAAAAACTACTGGTGGATTGACAAGAGGAAAGGGCATGTCAGAGGCCCAGCGTCTAGTTTGGCTGACGTCACGTCCTTCCTGCCTGGAAATCAATAACACCATGCAAAAATTCTCATCAGTGTCATATAGCACAAGTGACCAGCACAAAGAAGCAACATCAGCAAGAATAGAGAGGTATTTAAAGGATATTATGATACTACTGTCTTTTCTAAGGGATAGAAATTCTTTCAATGATGATCCTACATTACGCAACATCATCACAGGAGTCACTGCAGAAAACAAAATCAATGCTGAGAATGCCAAGAGAATTGGTACCACAACAATAAATTCAATGGTGAGAAAATGTGTGATAGAACATTCGTTCAAGAAAAAGGATCAGATAATAACAATGGCTTCAAATAATGCCATCAAAGTCAATCAAGAAATCATCCTTATCGATCCTCAAGTACTCTTCCAGAGACTTATTACAGTTGGCATGACAAGTGAGCAGCTACCTGAAATATTTCAATATGAGTTATCAAGCTACCCTCCTGCCTTATTTGACAGAAAAGATGTGATGAAAACTGCTAATAAGCCTGGGCAGATGCCATGTGGGAACTTGTATCTCCAAATGCCCCAGGTCCATCAGAAGATGATTGTGTGTATGTTATAGATGGTGGCTCATTGATCCATCGAATTCCTTGGCAAAAGGGGAGCACTTACGACACCATCTATCAGAACTACATGAACTATGTGAAGCGTCGGTATCGAAACCCTGTTACTGTGTTTGATGGATATAATGATAGGCCTTCCACGAAGGACAGTACTCACTTAAAGAGAGTTAGAGAGCAAATGACAGAGGTACACTTCATTGGATCATCAGTCATGAATGTGAAGAAAGAAGCATTTCTTTCCAACAAGAAAAACAAGCAATCCTTTATTATTCAGCTAAGCAATGTTCTGGAGCAAAATGGTTGTCAAACAATTCATGCCAGAGGTGATGCTGATGTGCTTATAGTTCAAACAGCAATTCAAGCTGCATCAACTTCCAACACAGTAGTCATTGATGACACTGACCTGCTAATCCTCCTTTGTTACTACACACCCATTGACTCTTCCCACAAAGTGTACTTCAGACCTGAAGCCAAGTAGAGTCTATCACCAAGTACAGACATGGAGAGGAAATAACTTACCACCTACAAACTGGGGCTGGAAGTTGTCTGGTGGAAACCTCATTCCAATAATGACTGACAAAGAAATAGCTCCTAAAGCTTTGCTGGAAGTTATAAGGTGCTCGTGTAAGACTGGTTGCTCAACCAAGAGGTGCTCTTGTCGACGTGCAGATCTTGATTGTCCTCCTGCGTGTGGAGAATGCCGCGGAGTATGTTCCAATATATCACCTGCTTCCCAAGAGAACCCTTCTAGTGATCATACAGAAAAATGATGCGTCTGATGCTAATTCTCACAGAAATTTATGGTCACCTATCAGTTCAAATAAAACTAAACAATATTATTGACTCCAAAATATATTACTATTCTATGTTCAAAAATTATTTAAAATTAACATTGGTTAGGAAATAATTATATAGCCAATGGTGTTAAGTATTATAAACACAGATTCTAGTTTAAAGTGTTGTCTTGGATACTTTTTGTACTGAAATTTCTTTAAACTACAAATACTCGTTAATTTATTAACACCTGCTTTTGTTGTTGATGACTATTGTCAAATAGACATGTTTCCCCAAGGTACTTTTAGGTGCATTTTTTATACCCAGTTCTGGAGATTGTTTAAAATTTAATTATAAAAAAAAATATTCTGTTGCAATTTGTGGTGGGTAATGGTCAAAAATTTCATATATTGACCGGAACTACACACCCCCACAGTACAACTGAGTCACTACAAATAGCTAGTGCACTGTGGTCATATCATTAGCTGATAATCCAATTTTAAGACAGAATCACTGGCACCCACTCTGACTGGTAAAGCTATAATTGGAACGGCTTATGTTGAATTGTTCTTGTTAAGTGAGCATGTCCAAGAAATCCAAAGCTACAGAAGGAAAACGTGTACAGACTTCCAATGCTGAAAGTGAACCAGGTGTAACAGTAATTACTGATTGTACAACATTAGTGCCAACATATTCTAAAGGATACTTGAATTAGAGTTACCTATTTGCTGGTCTGACGTTGACACAAAACCAACTTCTTAAGATAAAAATTAGGAAGGAAAGATCAGTCATGCAATATTATATATCACTGCAGTCAAGAGTGCTTGTCATGCACAAGAAGAAAACTGTTCACTAATGAGCGGGAAAACCTTAATGGGATCTTTAAAAATGTAGGAGAATTTTTTTCTTAGGAAATGTACATAAATATCCTTTACTATTTAGCTATACTATAAACATTCTGAATATATATGTATATGTATAAATAAATTACATGCCGCAGTTACATCCACTGTTACACCTGTGGTCTGGATAAAAAGTGCTACCTGAAAGCCCATAGAAAGGCTATTGAAATCATTCATTAACTATTATGATTTTTAAAAAAATTGGTTGCCTAACTCATAGTAGCCACAACACTTCAGTCTCCACTTAAATTCCCTTATTTAAAAAGAGAAACAGTGCTACATACTCCATGTATTCACTGTACAATTATCAAGATAGCTGCAAGTTACGTACACACCTGAGTTGTCGAGATCATGTGGTATACTACATACTGACAATTCCTTCCTAAGTGTTTATTAAGTGGGAATTGTCTATAAATGTGGTATGAATTTATCAGTTAGTTCCTTGGATGTGTTTACAATAATATTACTTACCACAAATTAATACAAAAATCCTTTCTCTAAAATATTGCAATATTTTCTAGCCTGATCCTTCCAAATTATTCGCTTCGTCTCAAGATGGAACTCATAAAATGCCCCTACTAATAATGAATATTAATGCACATCCTTATAGCACTATGAACACCTACATTCCTTGTAGCCAGGCTATGCCTCCACACTCATGAAAAGTGATTGATACATTCTCTGCATACCCACTTCATATAATTACGTGTGATTCAGCATATCACCCCAATACAGAATTACCTTATATGGCAATATTGCAAGGGACTCGCAGCCTTTTTTTTTCTTTTTAACACCCCACTTATATCTTGGACTATTTTAACTTCAGTTACTAGTGGTGTGCTTGAGCACAAATGGCGAGCGAGCCTTAAACTACACTATTGTTAAACTATTGATTTTAACAACTAACAATCAAACTACTAAAATAAAGTCGAGTTGTTAAATTACACATATGCGGTAAAGAGAATTCGATGCCATAGTAACCGCTCCCCTCAACTGTTTGGATTGAAAAAGAAGCAACAAAATCAAGTCACGTTATTTAAATTTTTCTTTGTGATATTCTTAATAGTAGTTGTCACGCACAATACTTTCACACAACTGAAAATACTTACCCAAGACTTACCTTCGTGGTTCTCTAGTGGACAATGAATTTTCAAGTAAATACTGTTGCGTAGGGCTTAAAACTGTGACAAATAGCATATTAACTTGCCACCGCCACTAACTTGAATAGAAATGGAGCTCCCATAAGTTTTTGAGTTTTAACTGCACCCCAAAACAATTCAAAGCGGTAAACAATTCAATTTCTAAGGTGATACGGGTAATGATCGCTAAACCGGAGGATTCTGTTTAGTGAAGCTTGGGACGGGGTCGAACACGGAGCGAACACAAAAATACGTGAGGGTCAAAGTACAAAATGACATACGTACGTCCAAATATATAAATAAACAAATATCCCCGATTTTCAATTGTGTTACCCCTGAGAGTGTCTCGCTCGCTCCGCTCGCTCGCCAATTAATTGAAATAATATATTTTATGTCATCTTACCTCTAGGTAGCTGTAAGAGCAAACGGTAGATTCACTGCCGACCGCAAACAGAGTCGGAGTGCAGCAATCCTTGAAAGGGTCTGAGGACACCTGTCGTGTATTTATACATACATACATATATAAAACAAACAGATGATATCACAAACTAACTCTAAGTGACATTTACATTACTAAAATGCCTTCACACCCAAAAGAAAATTTATTTGTAGCACAATGAAAGAACATGCGGTAATATGACAGGAAGGATTACTGCCATATACGTGTTGTTAAATCTAAATGTAATCGTGACATGAACCTCAGCATGGGTTATACTCAGTGGCCAAATGTATATATGATAGAATGTAACAACAAACATAAAAATCACAGAACAAAAATAAACAAATAAGATCCAGCAAATGTACATAACAATTATATCCTTTAATTTGAACAATGTTACATCCTGGCTAGGTGTGGCACCATCTTCCATTAACCACATTTTCACTTAAAATACTTAATTAAGCATTTTAGCAACCACCATGTGCCACTGTAACATGCTAGTCAGATGCACTGACAAACTTAAACTTTAGGTTACCTTGCCATTTCTTCATCTGTTGAAACAAATTTTATTTTTCCGGACTAATTCAGCGGAAGACAATTACCCAATTATCGTTGTATCATTATCAACCAATAGCATGCCTGATACATAGATGCCTAGGATATATATATAGTGGCAGGAATGAAATTTCAGGGGGGATTTATCATTTATGAAAATTTGGAGCTAAATGTCTCTTTAAAGGTCATAGTAATTTTCAGGAAGAAATGGGGGGGGGGGGGGGACTCTGGGAAAAGCAAGTGTTCCGAGTAAATATTTCTACATTTTTGAAGTACTGCATTAACAATGAGAAAGGTTCAGTGTTAGCTTGTGAGCTTAGTAACTACAAAAACAACAACAGCACACAGACAGAACCACTACTATACAGGCTAGAAACATAAATCAACCTGGTGCCCAAGTCCTTGTGCATGCTAGTCTTGTTTGCAAACTTAGTGAATATGCCACCAGACTGCCAAATTGCAATTGAAGCACTGTGTTTCATAATATATCTGATTAAAAGGTCTTCCCCACAAGTAGCCAACTATCCATCTCCATGGACTAGCCACTAATTTAGGAGCATCATTTGTTTTCTGATTCTGTTTGTTTTGGCTATCTTGAGGATGTTGCCAAGGTTTCTAATCAGGGGTAATTACCACAGAGGAAATCAAGCCGGATTGATTATACTCTACAAGTAAATTTCACACGATCCAAAAAACAAAATACACGATTCAAAGTTTTCTAAAGTGAATACGTCTAGACTATGTTTGATAAAGTCTTCCCCTATCAGCACCATAATTAAACCAACTCCTTTGATTATATTGAAGTCTTCCACCCACACAACACAACTTCCTAATAAACTCTGACAACCATAAATACAACAGGAGTCATAAATCTGAAGATATCAAAACAGACTCATCAGGGAAACATTAAACACATAATACAAGGAGCAGTCAGCAAAATTAAAAAAAATTTTTGAAGGATCATATGTTGCTACTATTAGCCATACAATCCCAGGAACTACATACAGACTTGTCCTTATCTTTGCGTGGGAATCAGCACAGTGCATCCTATCTAAAGCCATGAAACAAGAGGATGGTTGGAGGGGAAAATGGGATAGAATAAACATTCTATTCCCATTCCATTCCACTTAGGTAATCATGCTCCAGAATATCGCTCCCTAGCAATTTAATCAGATTTAACAATTTCCAGGAAGTCTCCAGTAAACCACACCAATAATGAAGAATTTATCAGAGGGCCTCTTTAAAATATGAGTGCAAATAACCAGCCAAAAATACTAGGGTTGTTATGGCAACTTATTATCTACCTGAAGAAAGGTGTGAGCTCACATTACAAATTTAGTGATGATGCCGTGCATGGCAGACTTGCATCTTGCCAAACATTTCTGTGGCATGTGACGTCAATACAAGTCATACTCAAACAATATATTTTATATAAATTATTAAAGTAATAACATAGACTTAAACCTGCATCGTATCATATACTTTATATATATATATATATATTATATATATTTATATTGCAATTATGAAACTAAAATTCAAGAAACATTATTCTTACAATGCTAGATTTGGGTGAATTAGAACTGGTACAGTTTAGCCAAGTGTAATAATAATAGATCTCGAGCTTGCTTGTGGAATTTGGCTACACAGTGTGCTTATCAGTACATTAGTGCAGTGCAGTGAGCCTGTCAAAATGAATAACACACGACTCCATAGCAATAAAATTCTATTTATAGCCAGTTATATACTTGTGCTATTCTGGTTTATTAGAGCTTTGCACATAAGATAATCTATATGTTTATTTTATTGCTGATAACAAAAACTATTATACATTTGAAAGACTGTTGCCTTTAGTTGTGGGTTTCAACTTAGCTTAATTTCTACTGTACTTAAAAGTCTTCAGTATACCCATAATTTGAGAAAACACAGTAATACAAAATTAATAATATCTGGCCAGCTATATTACATAACCTGCTGGGTGTACAACCTGTAGGGTGGTTCATAATCACTAGAAGTGAGCTAAACGTATTCACTACTTTCAGTGAAACTGTATTGAGCACAATTGTTTAAAAATGCTGGCACATTTGATCGAAATTGTGTAGTGTAGCCCTGCCCATTACTCCGCCCAACTGGCATTTAACACTCGTGTATCAATTGAAGTCATCCAAATGAATGAAGCAAAGTCCAATGGCATTCACTACATCAACAACATTACTGAAGAATATCATCTCATTACAAATCAGAAGTAAATGATAAGAAGTGGAAACAAAAATGTATACTTCCATTGTTTGCACATCACTTGCAAAAAATCTATATTAAAAGACTTCTCTGTTGCATTGTGTGCCATCCATGTGTGGCCTTGTATTGTGAATAACATGTGTTGCACCACAGAACATGTACTTATTATATCATGTGATTTTGGTATAATATAGTTCAATATTACATGTCAGCTTCTTTTTACTTTTTTCTTTTTTGTGTGCTTGTCTTTACAAAGAACTCTAAGTATTCTTTCAAGAGACTTGTGCAGAACAGTCACACTTGAACTTTAGTGGCAATCCACAATGCATTCGGCCCAAGCATCCGTGCTCCACACACAATTCCTCCACAGTAAACCACACGAGGTAATTACAAATCCCCTCATCATTAATGCCATTCCCTCCTCTACCTTCTGCAATCATTCTATGAGATTGGCCTTTATAAAATAAAAAAATAGAAGCTAATTTTATCTATTACCTTTTAATTGCACTGACTGAACCTTCTTCACCGGCACATAGCAATGAAACTATTATTATAGTGAAACCTCAGCAATCTTTCCAAGTTCGTTCTGCCATCATAAACATCTAGATCATTGAGTTGAACACACATGTATACTGGACAAGTGCACAATTTTGGAACAGTAGTAAAAAAAAAAAAGTGATACTTGCAGAGTGGAAAAAAAAACATCAAAAAAAAAACTTTCAGAAAATGAAACCAGTCTACAGCTGCAAGTACTAAATTTAGATTGGAACTCGACCTGCTACGTCAGTAAACTTATGATTACCCTCTTAATTGAAATCTAATTTCATAACAAGTTACATGACAGATTCACACAAACTGAGACAACTACTCAGACAGTCTGAACTGACCACAAGACTAAACCCACTCAGAAGGACCATTCCATCATCTGTATCTAATTAGAAGAGTATGCCAATGATCTCCATGATTGAGCACCAGCAAAAGGGGCAGCTCAGATACTGGCTGGCTCATTGAACAGATGGATGTGCAGAAATGTAAAACACAGAAAAGGGGGAAAGGAGGATATTCTCTGAGGCAGGAGTTGTGCAAAACTCAGACAAGATCACTGCTCACTTTATGATTTGTCACTTGGCTTTGTTATGAGAATGAGGTGAACTATATAAACTGCTCCCTTTTTTAATGCCCATTGAAACAATGCCGGCAAAACAAACACAACAACGGCATTCCAGACTGTGATTATGTAATAGGTCATTTGTCAGCAGCTCACATCACCGCCAACCCCTCATGCCACGTCATGTGAGTCCACAAATATGTAAAGATGAAAGTTGATACAACAAAGCTTCTACTGTAGAGCAGGTGAGATATGTAGTAGCTATTTATATAAACCACATTAGCTAACTCACAATATTCTATAGCTATAGCTTTTGTTTTAGCCTAGCACCTTAGCTCACCTCACTGACTTCAATGGGAACCATTGTCTAGTTAATCCACTAATTGGGAAGGGGAGGTGCTTCCAGTCGACACCAAAAAAGCACGTAATTAGTAATCTGGACTGCAGCAAGCAATACAGCAAAATGTCAAAATGTGGGAAGCTTGGGTTGATGTAGCTCAGAATCTAGAGCAGTGGTGGCTGAAGCTAAGGGTCCCAGCTCAACCAAGTTGTTTTAAAAAACTTTGCCTTCAGTTTTTTCCTTCAACCCACTTGAATGCGAAATGTCAGTCACAACAATAATAGCAACATAACCACAACTATATAATTATTAAAAGTTGCTGTTGTTATTAACCCTCAGTTATATTAATCATTCTTTCATCATCTTAATCTTAATTATCATCATCATTATCATTATCATCATCACCATCATCATCATCATCATTTAACAGGCAGGGATAATAAAAGCCAATCAATGGACTGAATAAATGGCAGGGAAAATGCACATGTGAGTATAGAACTAGCACATGTAGGGGCTAGCCACGTAGGCACAAGTCAGTCTCACATGTGTGCACAAGCAAGTAGCTAGTACGGCAGAGCACAAAACAACCCCTAGGACCAGAGAAGCCATTATATCCCCCCCCCCCCCCCCCCTTTGCCTATACCAATGGAAAACCATGTCAGGCATATGAACTGATACCTATATCAATATCAACCAAGGCTAATCAATCCCACCCATAGTTGTGCACCACCTAGTGTGAAACATTGACCAGGCCAATGCTTTTGATATATATATACGACCAAACATGAAATAATTTGTCACTACAGATTTTTTTGACATTCAAATTAGAACTAAAACAATTAATTGCAACAGGCAGGCCACAATTACCAAGCATTCCTCACTACTTGGAGCATTAGCAGCTATATTTAATACCCACTTAAGAGTACAGCACTGCCCTAAACAACACATGCATGGCACGAGGTAGATCTGCGCTAATTAGACAGACTTTCCTGCTGGCATCCTGTGAAGTGAGCACGAGTAAGGAATCCGACACAAAGTGATCTGCCACTCCAAATACACAACCACCAGCTAAGAGGCCGCCATAAAACGACCACAAAACAAAAACACTCACAAAAAATACACAAACAGCATGTCACGATCTGAATATAAAGAAGACCAATTTAAAGAAGGGGAGTAACCTTTTCCCATCAGAACAACATCTGCTAATTCCCTCCGCCACACATCCAAACCCAACCCTGAATCCCTTCCGTTTAACTCAATTAAAATTATATATCCGCAAAAGTTTAATTAAAAATATTTACCGCTCCATTGCTTTGGGAAACTTTTTGAATTATATAATTTTAAGAACACACAACAAAGTTCACAGTTCTTGAAGGGAAACTTGAGTTAGCCTTCCCAAAGCTATCGTAAACCAAATATTTAATTGCTTTTCTAATCTTTGAATAGTAGGAAGACAGAAAGACAAAGACATCCGCAAGTACTTCAGAAATGTGAATTCAATTCTGATCAATGTTGATAACCACTTATAGTAAATTAAAAAAAGAAGAAGAGTAAACAACAAAATGGCGGCATTGTACTTATAAAGATATATTATATTCAACGACCACAAACTGGCTTCTGATTTGGTCCCAATGAAAAATATACAAACTTAAGCAATCTAAAGAGATTCACTGCTTAATATAGAAGAGAACATGTGGCCTCTGCGACTATTACTATTATTATTTATATAGATATTATTGTGTTGTTGTTGTTATTATTATTATTATTATTATTATTATAGCCCTTAGCACGCATGCACGAGAGGGTAATAGTAGTTGTCCCCTGTTTGTCTATCATGCTCTGATTAACCATTGTGTTAGGAATAAACTTACTCAGAATGACGATTTACAGTAAGTTATTTTATTGTGCTACTTTTTTTCTTTTTTTTTCAGGCCACTTCTAAAAAAAAAAAAAAAAAAAAAAAAAAAGAAGCAGTCAGATCCACATATTAGCAGGCAACACCCCCTATTGCCACTTCATAATCACGAAGAAGCAGTCAGATCCACATATTAGCAGGCAACACCCCCTATTGCCACTTCATAATCACGAAGAAGCAGTCAGATCCACATATTAGCAGGCAACGCTCCCTATTGTCACTTCATAATCACGAAGAAGCAGTCAGATCCACATATTAGCAGGAAACACTCCCTATTGCCACTTCATAATCACGAAGAAGCAGTCAGATCCACATATTAGCAGGAAACACTCCCTATTGCCACTTCATAATCATGAAGAAGCAGTCAGATCCACATATTAGCAGGCAACACCCCCTATTGCCACTTCATAATCATGAAGAAGCAGTCAGATCCACATATTAGCAGGCAACACCCCCTATTGCCACTTCATAATCATGAAGAAGCACTGTTTTCATTGCACGAGTAATAATAATACCTGATTAGGTATAATATTCAAATAAATTATTCTTTTGGTCTGATAAGCTATATAGCCAGTGCTGAGGGTTCCAATTTTTGGAGCTTCATTGTTATTAGTATAATAATTATTTTTTATCTATTATTCAAATTTGCGAAACAAAGTAACATCATAAATATAACGATTTAAGCTGAACTCTGTGTTATAATCATATCAACTAATGCCACATGAAAATTTGAAATTTATATAAAGCAAACATAACAATAGGAAAATCTGCACTCCTTGAACACAAGGAATAGCCATTGCCATAAATCTACCTGCAGGTTTCAATCATACTCCATTTCATTAAAGGGGGAAAAAAAGGACAGATGAAAGAAGAAATCAGTCCAATGCAGAGACCTAATATTTTCCTGCTAACTTTATAAAATGGAGTGATACTGAAAAAAAAAGAAAAGAAAAAAGATTGTTCAGTAAAGATTAGCTGAGAGGGATCTATTTATTTGAAGTGTACAGTATGTGAAGTGACTTCTGAGAGAGGTAAAGCAAATAAAATAATAATAATAGCTGATAAGTACTCATAAGTGACATTTGGTTTACCTAGATTAGAACCCACTGTGTCTATAACTCAAAAACCAATAATGAAATAGTTCCAATAAGACATTATGGGTGGTCTCAGCTAGATCTATGCATGAGATTGGCTCACCTTCCACTTGTGGTTTATACCTCCAGAAGGCAAACCCAGGGAAACTATGAGAGCAATAGGCAACATCTGAGATATCTGAAAAACAAGTTGGTCGGGGGAAAACAATAATGATAGCTTCAAAAATAAACATGTTCAATATATCTCTGATATGGTATTGAAAAACACAGAACCAATAGTTTTATCTGATTCAGAATTACTGTAAGGATCATAATCACCAAGAGAAAGTTGGCATACCTGGTCAGCTCATCTGGTCACCAAGCAGTGACCTCTACATCTATCCTAGTGTTCATGTTGCACCAAACCATGCACTTTCCCACTTGAGATTTTTTATGCCAAGTCCATGAGCAAAACAATAACAAGAGAATATATATCTCTCTCTCACACACACACACACATGCATACACACACACACACACACACACACACACACACAATAAAACAACTCACTCACACACACACATAATAAACACACTCATAGCTACCATTGCGAAATTTCTGAATTATTGCTGATAACTGTCCCAGTACAAGTGCACGCAACAGGGAGGGAGAAATATGCAACTGCTTCAATAGCAATTGAATTTGAAGTCTTTTTACTTAGCCATTCGCTCTGTGTGGTGCTGTTCTCTAAATGTAACATTAAAGTTACAGTATGATTTTTTTTTTTTTGCCTCATGGTTATAGTAACCATGGATTAGTCAGTCTAGTCGCTTCAGGCATCAAAATGAACACTTTCATATTTACTTCACTGCTAATTGAAACAACTCTTTCTTTTTAAAACAGTTGGCAATTTGTCTGACCCACTTTCCTGACTGCTGGTGGTTGTGGGTATGGATATAAAACTCTCACGTCCAGGTGTAAGACCTGTCACTTGGATTAGTTTATAAAAACACTTCTTTTATTCAGCCACAAATATCGTCTGTCAGGGTGAGATCACTTTAGCATGAGTAAAGAACTTTATAAAACATTTTTTGCCATCTTACCTTGCTTCTTTAGATGTTATGATTGCTTGCTATGTTTACTGTGTGTGGTATGAAATAGTTAAACCATAGCAGCTATAAGAATTATCACCTGATAACCACCCCCTCACTCAGGTGCCTTTGAGATCGGGATGGTTATCAGTGATAATTCCTCAAATGCAACACAGCATTGAGTATGTGTGCTGTGTGTGTATGTGTCTGTGTTTTTGTGTGCCTGCGGAAGACATTTCAGAAGGCAGGGTGATCTAACAAGACATAGACGTTTCTGTGAGAGCTAGACGTTGCCAGTCTAGGTTACGCTAGGCCCGTTATCACAGTTCATATTCTGTGGGCGGTTTCAAGGTTTCAAGGTATGCAAGAGAATGTTATAATTATATTCTATTTGCTTCCTCAACTCTACTTTCATTAGTTCGCTACTCTCAGCATGTGCTTTAGCTTATTACTCTATTTGTGGGACACTCACACACACACACACACACTTAATGGAAAAAGTATATGTATTAGCTGTAGAAACAAGCAACACTCATACCTTAGCTGCTATCCTGCCGGCGAGGGAGAAGCAGATAAGCACAACAGGTCTGTTGGCAAACTGGGAACACAACTGTACACACCACAAACAGAAACCAATAATACAATTGCGTCTTCCTAATGAATAGCCCCAAGTAATGCTCCTATGGTTGTTGTTGATCTGTAATTGACTTTCAAGCAACATAAATATTATAGAGAATATTGTCTGGCAGCCGCAACCTGATTAAGTTGGTGGCTGGCATTGGTGGGTCCCATAACTTGAGAAACACAACAAGTTTCAACCAATAGTCTAACCATACCCCTATCAAGAACCACCATGCCATCCCCACTCGTAAAAAATTCAGCAATCTACCCGAGCCATTATAGATTTTTGGACGCTGATTGAATTAAACAGATGTAGCTAACCAGTCGTATAGGAATGGAAGTCTAAATTAAATTAAAATATTCAACCGTACGACAAAAAATTCGTGAGTATCGTAATTGTTACTCAAAAGAGTTAACCAAAAACTGATAGTACTTATGCCTTTAGCACTTTTACAATTAAAAAATTAACACAAATTATCATTTAGCATGAAAGTTGAATTTGAAGTACCACATGCAATTATTCCAATGCAACCTTCTATCAACAAACGAGTGTATCAAGTGTTTCACCTTTCATCTCTAACAGATGCGACATTTTATTCCTATTTAAATAATCAAGAGCGAACTTATGCATTTCGTTGCCCTCAATGCTGCTTCTTTTTTTAAAACCAATGTGTGAACTATCACAACTACGTCACCTTCATGCATTCAGACTAGTGAAACATACACCCTCTAAATAGAATCCCAGTATCGAATTGGAATTGATTGTACCAAGTGAAGAGTGGAGTTAAGTGAGACAGCTTTGGTGAACCACGTAAGGTAAATCCTCAGTGGTAAAAATGATTCAAATTTTGTTGTCAACTTGTAATGTACGAAATACTTCAACTGATTTAATTAAAATATATATACATACATATATATATATACATAATTTACTGTCAGCCCAATATTAAAAATTATCTGCCTTAATCAACCAAACTCTTGTAAACATTCCCCCAAAGTGACATCACTTCAAACTGTTCAACAACAGCACCACCTCAAAGAGTTCTACCAGAGTAACAAACATGCATACATGGATCCAAGCTGAAAGCACTACTTCTTGGAAAGGAACAGCAAGATGGGATTCATTACTTCTTTGATTTTACAATCACTAATACTTTGCTACTGTAGGAATGGAAAAGTTAGGGCACTAACTACCGTGTGTGTTCATACAAAGCATCCTTTTCCATTCCTCTGCAGGTAAAAAGTCCTATTAGATTTCAGAACCATTCATTGTTGACGGAGGAAGGCACTAATTACCCCCGAAACATATGGAGAGTACCGGTGACCGTGGGACAGAAGAATTATGATCACATGATAGGACATTAATCAAAGGCCAGCACTTGTGGCACAATTTTGCTTTGAAAAACAGCATCGACTCCAACTGTCCAAAAGTCTCACTGGGACAGTACTGGATATTTTACTTTGGTCCTTGGTCCCGAGAAAAAATAATTCCATTATGTCCCATTAAACTGGATGCATAAATATGCATAATTACCACCACCTTCTGCCAATACACGATTTGGTATAACTGACTACATAATTGGTAAAGGGTCACAATGTTTGTAAAAAAAAAACAACAAAAAAAAACAAAAAAAAATCACTGTGTCTTACTGCACGTTCTATACAAATTACAAGAGGCAAAGTGTAAGTATTAATATAGCTGCACCAGCTAACTAACACTGAATAATTACATTAAAATGCAAATGAAATGTAAAAAAAATATTTTTTTTAATCATTATGGAATCTTTATGTGTGACGTACTTACTGTGCAGTTTATTTTGTGATTGAGTAGAAATGGATAGGGAGGTGGGGAGGGGAGTGTCTGAAGGTAATTAAAAGTGAGTCAATGTTATGTTTTTGGATCAAGTCCTGGCACATTACAAGTACTTCAGTCTGAGAGTGTGCTCAATTGATGGCTACAGCCTGCATGATAAAAGGACCAATAGAATGAATTCTCAATGACTACTGAAACCCTCACGCCTATGTGTGCTTAATAAACTGACACTAAGAAAAACAACAATATTATACACACATACAAGTGGTGTGCTTCAGCACAAAGGTGAATGTACTAGCTTAGCTATAATGAGTTATTTAATTTCATTCACCCAAGCTAAAAGAGAGAGCTCACTACAAGCTATAGCCTTGTGTAAATTTCCATAGTTCTTGAAGCCCTAGTGTAGGGTTTAGCAGAACACCAAAGTCGAATGAATTGACTTTTGACTGCACACTTAAATCAAAGTGCATTTTCCACTGTAGTATTTAGCAAACACTCAAGTCAAAGTGTACTTGCATTTAAAGACGCTGAAGAGAAATAGCGCATAATTTCAGGTGCTCTCATAGTCCACTGTCAAACTGCACTCACTGTATATTGGCGCTAAAGAGGGTGTCTTTGATGCATTGCTAGGCAACAGACACCAGTAATGCCAGACAGAAACCTGTTATTTATTTAGCTAATGATAATTATGTGGTATGTATTCCAAATACTTCTCTAAATATAGTTTACATAAAAGGATTACTAGTAAAAGTGTATGAATTAACTTAATCTTACAGGGGTAGCAGACAAACTGACTGTTCTGAACTTGATGGAATATATTTAGACTTATAAAGACATAAATATAGTGACAAATAGCTTTGTGAAAGGTAAAAATCATATTAAATGGCGTGATACTATTAAGGGGAAATCTTTCCCCTAAAATGCCCCCCCAAAAATCTTTGTTACGCATGGCTAGCAGACACAAAAAATGTACAATATTTAAGCTACAAGTTTGTGAAATCATGATGATTACCAGACAATCAATATTTACAGAGAGGAATGCAATATTTATCACCAACTTGTGTACAAAAAAAAAATGAGAGGAAACTGTATCACAAGTGGAAACAATAACTCTGATGTATCCCAATCTGAAAAATACGAAATCATAACTAAGAAATATACTGCTTTAAAAATGAGATCAAACCGCATTGACTGAAGATTGCTGTGATCTCAGAGTTTTGTCTAAATCAGTATACACACAATGTACCTGCTTGCAAGGTTGCATGAGATCAGTAAATTTCCTGTTGAAAGTTGTGATATATTTCCATAATTTATTTGTTAATTCGCACTTACACTTGCTGGCAGTTAGCAATTAATATTTAAACAACTTCTAGATATTGTTTCCCTACACTCTGTGTGGATTTCCGAATGTACTCTAACCTAGAAATACAACAGACTCCACTAATGTTTTTATTGCTTCCTGTAATTGACCTATGAACTGTGCAAGAAAATAAATTATAAAGTTTGTTGAATGGCTCCTCCAGCTTTTCTTCTATTTATAGCATGTAGCAAGCTTCCTACTTCAACAAATAATCTGCTCTTGAAACCACATCACTATCACAGTAGCTAACTAACCAAATTTGAGCAATCTGTGTACTCCACACTTAAGTGCTTAGAAATGCAAATTACTTTTTAAAAATATATATTACACACCGACAGCATAGAAGCCATAGATGCCAAAAAGAATAATTGTTTAGTTTATCTTCCCCAAGCCAGTAACCCAACTTCCAGTCGGGGTTGATTGATCTAGACAGCAAATATCCGTGAGTTGGCCACAAAACACTGACACACCTTGCAACAATTTACAAGCAGTAGCACTACTATGAACAACAGGTGCAGACACGCTGATGAACTCACGCCAAAAATACAGACTGAAAAAAATGAATTTAGTACGCACACAGTACTGCAGGTGCATCGAGCGGAAGAGCAATGCAATACAGACGGTTTGGGTATCATTATTTTAGGGTTTTATCCCAACACACCCAATACCTCAACATGCATCTCAGTAACTTTGAGTGCAAAGATCAAAGCAAAAAGCAATAAGGTGAAGCCAGGTTCTATTGTAAAGGAAATAAACAATATGGTGTGACTAGATAATACACAAATTTTAGACTAAATTGATAAAAATTGAAGCTCATCTTAATAGCAAGTTTTAATTTAGACTCAAAGTATATACATTGGCAATGTATTGCAGTGCCCATTACATTATTAGTAGACTAGCAAGTACCCCACCACATAGTGGCGCTTGATGTAATGCAAATTAAGAATGCAGTAGCACAAGTGATCTTGTTCAGTTACCATTGGTTAAGGTTACATGAGTTTCCCTCTCCTACTCTCTATTTTTCTGAACCATCTGAGCTTTTCTTTTACCCCACCTCTCCTATCTTCAGCTCTTCTTCTTGAGTCATGGAACCCCCTTTTACTTTGTCCATCTTTCCTGCTTCTGAATTTCTGTCCTACTTTGAGAAACTTTTGTCTTCTATTTCTACTTTAGCCTTTCTTTTGAAAACTAACCCCCGCCTTTACTCATCGATTCCATCCACTTCTTAGTTACAATTAATTCTTTTAAACCTACACCGCCTTACCTCGCCGATTCCACCCGCTTTTTAGTTACGATTAATCGCCTTTTACCTTCTCTTTCATACATTCGTCTCCTTTTTGTATTGCACCCACTTTTTAGAATTAACCAGCAATTTCTACTGAAAGTGACGACACTTTATCTACCGTGAGCCGACGATGCCGTACCAATCAGTCTAAAGCTTATGAATTATTCATGAATACACACACCGTCGGTCGTCGTTGTTACTGACACACAAGCGTATTATTATATAGATAATAACAAATTCAATAAATCAACAATGCTTTTTTTTCCTTTTTTTTTTAAACATTAGCTATCAAACTTTATAGAGTGCTAGTCGCTATGACTTTTTCTTAAAAAATAGATATGCAAACTGTCAGGGAAGGAATTATTTTATTTATATATGTTACAGATTAATATAGTCACTTGAACTTAAACTCTTTGATAGTTTAAATATCATGTATTCTATCTGCTTTGGCAAGTCCACATGCTAACAAACCGATACATACATTACAATAATACGCTTGTGTGTCAGTAACGACGATGTGTGTATATTCATGAATAATTTACTAGTGATGCGCTCTAATAACACAAAATAGCGAAGCGACCGATGCATGTTCCCTGTAATTGCAGCTATTCCATGCATGCTTGGTGTGGCTACAAAATACTGTCAAAGTGAGAAAACAATAGTGGTAGCTTTTTTCTATGATGAAGGCTCCTGGTACCGTAATCCTCAGGAATAGTCTAATAAATAAATTAGGAACATTTAATGGCTTTTCAAAAAGAAAGATTCTTTACTTTGCTACCTGTTTCTGTTTCGTTTTAGCTCTCCTCCTCCTTGCCCAGTCTTTTTCATTTCTTATCTCTCTCCTTACTAATTTTTCTTCTGGAGTTTCTAACGCCCTCAAAGCTCTTGACAGAGCGTTTCTAACCTTTTGTCTCTCTTTCGCAGAATTTGTTTCACTGGGCATCGCTACTTCGTACGGCGGGTAAACAAAACAAAATGTTGCTAAGAAGGTTACCCGGCCCACATACGCCCACGCAAGAACAAAAACAATTCCTAGACCTAACAAAAACTAACAAAAAATAAATTACAAAAATAAATATATATATATATATTGCGGACTCATTAGAGAGTCAGCCAGCTCCGCTCGTTTCGCTGAATTACCTGAGCCAGGTGGGTAAAGCATAATCATATACAGTACATAAAAGCGATAAAAGAAACCACGACTATTGTAGCTAAAATACTAGGCAAAATTGGCAAGAAAGGATGGTGGAAGTTTTTAATGGACAGAGAAGGCCATAGTTTCACAAAGCCTAAGTCCTCAATCATGGGTAGAAGGACAGAGTGTCTGTGAAGCAGGAGAGATAAACAAAGGAGGGGAAAGGACTCCACGACTCAATAAGAAAAAAGCATAATCTAGGCTTCTATTGTGAATAACTATTTACTGCAAATTTTACTTAGTAAATCACATGGATTTCAGAAGATAGAGCAGCAGTCATACTGTGGAATGTGAAGTTTAGGTAGCTTGAATAGGATTGCTATCTTACCCAACTCTCTTTTGAATGATGATGACCAAAAACATCAGGATGACCTCTCTCTTCCTTGCTGGTGAATGTGAGGATATAAATGAACATTAAACCACTGCTAAATAAAGACTATATATATATATATATAATAATTAATGGATGAAAATGTTCCAGTCACTTGCATTGCCTCAGAATGGTTGATAATAGTGTATGGCGGTTACCTGGGTTTTCCCAAAACTGGTCACAAATGTGATTTGTCCAACAAGATAATTATAATTTAATTGAGTTATGAAGTAGCTGCGCACAGTTCAAAATAGGTTTGAAATACACATCATGTTCGTAGTCAGGAAACTGGATAAAAATTTAACCTTGATGCTAACGCAATCCGCTACTCATAAAAATGAAATAAAATTCAAGACTTACTTTTAAATATTTACATGGAGTATTAAAAAGTCCATGCCCTAATATAGTAACAAAATATGGTCATGTTGGCTAATCAAGACATGATAAATTCAGTTAGTCATTAAACCTTAGTCTTCACCTCAGGCATTTTAATTTTGTATAACGAAATTAAGTGAAATTAACTGACTACGAACTGGGTAGTAATAGAAAATTAAATAAAATAATTAAACCAGTAATGGGCTAGCAGACAAAATCCTGTAAACCAAAGTCAGCATCAAGCCATCTAATTAATCCATGTCTGAGTTACAGCTGACCTACATCACACCCTCAGGCACCTACAACTGGTTAGAAGCACAAGGTGGACTAGAAAATAATAACTCCAACACTTCCCCAAAGATGCTCCAGATGGTCTGCAAGATGAACTTGGTCCAGACACTTCCATGTGAACATCCTTGAGAACTGCACCCTGACTGAGACAATTTCCACAAGTCAGCATACTCCCAAAAAGTAATAATAAGACCAAGACCTTTCAGATTGAACCAGATATAATAGAATGACCTTTGCTAAATATGAAACTTGGCCATATTTTTATTACTGAGAGGGGGAGGGGGAGAATATTCCTTTATGAAAGACCTTGATTAACCATTTTCAATGATCCACCTTTCTGTTGAATTGATGGACAAATACAACTGTCAGCACATGAGCAAAATTTAAAGGAAGTGATGACCATCATCTTGAGACCATTTGATAAAGTCCAGCATTCATACATCACTAGAACTCCAAGGATAATACAATAAAAAAAATTGGGGTTTGTTTAGACATACGTAAGTCATTCTATACTTTGCGACCTTCACATTTTTGTGTTCACTTGGTGGTTGACCTATCCCAGAATCATTTGGTTTATCGATCCTTACCCTATATTATCCAAGAAAATTTAAGTTCATCCCTTTGAATTAAAATAATCTTAATGTTGCAGGTGCTGTTGTGTATTAACACTTATAAAGGACCTAAAAGTATGTGTAAGTGCATGTGTACACCCACAGACTTATCAAAGCTAACTAGATAGCAGTTCATTTCTGTCTAATGTAGCGATGAAGCTAAGCATTAGAGCAACATCTCTGAGGTTACTGTGTCATTGTTAGCTATTAATATCACATTTAAATATAGCACACGATGGATATGTAGATGCTGCCTCATTTTTTTCTATATTAGATCAGATTGCCTCACTTGCTTGCTTACTCATGATTGAAACATCATACACTCAGAATGAACTGAGCAGCAACTATACCTGTGACCATTTTAGAGTGTCAATTACTGTACTTAAATTCTGTCAGCTGGGCTAGCTTACTCGCCATCATTGCATTATTGAGATTACCACAAATGATGATGATGATCTTAATGATGATGATAAAAAATATATATATAACTAATAATATCTATATAATAATACCCGTGACCAACGACGTACGTATTCATGAATAATTCATGAGCTAATGAACGCACAGACGGACAATACTCGTGAATTGGCGCTGAATTACCAAGTAAACCTAGAGCTAGCGCAGGGCGAACCGCGTACCAGTTAGCAACCAACCCGGCACAAAAAAAATGGACAGTAGGCGGGAGTGGCACAGAAACAGGAGAGCTGCTTTTATGAACTAGCGCTGAATTACCAAGTAATCCGAAAACGCAGTACTGCTAGTATTATATTATTATTATTACAATTATTATTATTATCATCATCATCATCGTCATCATCACACTGGACATGTGGAAGTGATGCAATAGCAGCATTATAAAATATATATTGGAGTATCCTGAAGTAAGGTAGTATGATGAAAGATACTGGAAATAGTAAATAATAATTATTTTGTACCTGCAGTATAATTGGATCAGTTACTGGTGTCTGGACCTTGCATACATGTGCCTAAGTTTCCTGTGGACTAAATCACTTTGTTTTGAGTTGCATTATGAACAACATCTGTCTGTAGTAAGGAAACTTCAGGCTTGTTGCATTGGATGTCTGTGCTCATCAAAATTCTTAGATATGAAAAATAAAATAAAAAAATAAAAATAAGATACCTTTTCAAGTAAAAAAATATCTGGCCAAAAAATACTCCGATGGCCCACTATTGACACAGCTGCTTCTACCTGATATTTCCTTGGACGGTAGGTATATTAAAATTACATACACTGAGTCAAATACAGTGTGAAAATAACAACAATATTTATATTACTGAGAGTACTGTCAAGGAAATGTAAATGCCAAACACAATATCAATAGTGTGCTGTAAAATGAATGTCTACCAGAACACGTGAAATACTCTACCAATCCACAACTAAAGAGACCCAACACGAGTGCGGTAATGTCCAAACTTTCACGCCCATGTCACAAGTGCAGTGAACTTTGAAGTAACAAAAATTAATTTTAACAACAGACAACAAGACTAAGTTGATATGACTGTATTGTCGCAGTATTTTCTAATGTATACCTGATGATCATATCTTTGTGCCTTTTTAAAGCTGTGAAAGAATATGCTATCAATCCCAGTGAAAATTTTTATTAGCTTGATGAGAAGCTTACTCAAACAGCAATTGGTCAAGAGTACATTTATAACAGTATACTCATACTTTCAACGAATTAAGTTTAACCAAAATTAGTGTAAAATAAGTACTAATGGCTAAAAATCAAGTTTCTACAAAAGCTTGAATAAATGGGAATTTGGGTCCATACCATTCTTGTAGTTCTATTTTTAACCACCACTGTACTGGGTTGTTGTTGTTTTTTTAGTAACATCCGTATCTGCATGTTTTCTTTTATTAAAATAAATAGAGTTCCCCGTGCTGTGCTGTGCTGGGCTAAAGTATACTGAGATATATTACCGTAACTAGTGGACAAACTAAAAACATCAGAATCTGATCAAGCTTCACAGGACAAACATTATGTCAAATTAAAATTCCATAGACAAACAAATCTTAATTTGTTTAAGTTGTAGATCCACTCAGTCCTTAACCCGTACCCTAGCGACCGCCTAGTCAGCAATACCAGCCCCCCCCTTCCCCCACCTATTCAGCCATGAACTGAACATAACTCAGTGAAGAATGAACTTCTCCCTCCATCAGTCAACACAGAAGGGCATGAAATGCAATTGGGAAATCCAAGAACGTGATCCTCTCATGAAAAGGGCTGTGTGCTGAGCTTTTCTTCTCATGGATTTCTCCCCTCACCCATTCAATTTAACAGGGGAAAAAAAATCTATGTTATTACTGGGGATACTATGGTGTCTGCCTGTAGATCTGCAATGAAACCTCTGCTGTCAGTTTACCCCCACATTAAGGGCGGAAAAAAAAATACTATAACTACCATAAACACATGATCCTTAGAAGTCCGTGTAAAATCCCAGGTCATCACATTTGATTCCTTACTTGGAAATTCATACATTATACTAGAAATTGTTTTGGGATTTACCTCATGCACTCTTTGGAAAGAGTAAGTAACCAGGTGATCAGTTATGTCATGCAATGAGAACCGATGTGAAGATTCCACTGCATCTGGCAAAATAGGACATACTTTACCCAATGTACCTAGCTGATTCTGCCACTGCCTCCATCTAAATAACAATAACAACATACAAGTGAAATTCAAACATCACCTCACATAAACTGAATTTCATCACTTCGCTTACAAGAAATGTTCACTAACAACCTGACTGCAGAAAAGCTATGGAAAGTAGAAACAGAATGATGTCAAAAGTGATAATGGTAATATCACAATATCGGTACTTCTTTTTTTTTTTTTTTTTTTTTTTTTTTTGCATTTTTTTAATTACACACGATGGTACTTGCATATAATTCTACAATGTCAATAGCTTTGCAGCATTTTACTGCAACAGTTCCTCTAAATACTATATAGCACCTACACAATCTACAATCACACACACACACACACACACATACACATATATACACATGCTGTAGGTTAATAAGCAGACAGGACTCAGGAACACCCCTTATACCTATACTAAGGATGCCAATAAATGAAGTGTTTACTATTCTGAATAATCTTCAGTGACTAGGTATATTAGACTATTACTTTCTAATACAAAGTTTTAATACATAATTAATAACTGCAGTTGTGGAAACTCTTGCTGCCAGTTCTGAATTAGAACTTCATGATGATGGAAGTTGTCATCTACTGAGGAGGTACACAAAGTTTGCTACACTGTGCATCTTTATCCAACTTCACTATCATTGGTGGACTCCGCATGTAAAGCTACATAAATATCTGGTTTGGCTTTCCCCATCATTAGGCTTCTCAATAAATGATACTCTTGAAGGCTTCTAGATTTTGATGAACATAAACAGGAACTGAGGAATGAGAACCAAATTCTACAAAATCACTACCAGGTATTTAATAATAGCAAAGGGCCTCTAGCATGGTTCATCATTATTCCTGAATTTTATGAAGCACGCAGGAGCTATTCTGAATCATTGCAGTAGTATCTTCTTTTTAGATACAAAAAAAAAAGCACTGAAATTTAGCTAGAAGTGTTAGAAAAGGCTGTGTAGTAGAGGTCATGACATCACTGTTGGACCTATTCCCAACTGATGCATTCTCCACAAGGTGTGATTTCTGTCCCACCAAGCCTTGCTTTCTAAGTTCAGAGGGATGGGCTTGGGGGAGATTCAGACTATACAATCTCTCTGGACACCACTCCCTCTCAGTCACAGCACTCCCTTTCCTCCACTGAGTCTAAGCATGCTGCAGACAGCCAATGATAGGAATCAAATAACATCACCACCCAGATGTTCAGAATCAAAACGGCATTACCGATTGTCATCATCAACCCCTACACAACTAACACATCTTCCTCCCTCAATGTATCTTTTACCCAATATTTCCGTTACCTGACAGCAATCAGAACCTATTATTCTCCCCATTGAACCCAACGCCTGCCACAATCAACATGCCATACCTACATTATATGAACCAATAATTAGCACACGACGCTACTGATTAGGTATTCCACAAAGTGGCATAGCTGCTTACATACCTAACCTTTCCCTAGCAAACTAAACTATGTATAACACACCTGCGACCTCCAAGACTGGTGGTGGAGTAAGGCAGAGTAATGAAGACTGGTGCTGGGTCAAACCTCACCTACAAGTGCAAGAAATATGTACAATTTTTTAAAATGACCAACATGCTGAGCCAAGTAAACCTATCCTAATAAGACAACATGACAAGTAATTCTCTGATAAAAAAAATATAAAAACTTAGTTGAAAAATATTATAAACTTCGTATTTGGAATGTTCTGCAGAACTACCAAATATTGACTTATTAGCATTTGAAAATCTAAGTAGAGAGCAAACACTACTCCTTAAAATGACTGAACTAGCAGCAGATCCACGGGTGCTTTATAGTCTCCAAGTCTCCCTTCTTGTATATATATGGAGATAAGTTAGCTATCTAAAGAAACCTATATGGCAATGGTCCTAATCCTCAAGCTCTCAAGCAAAAAAAAAAAAAAAAAAAAAAAAAAAGCCTCCCGATGGTATAGCATAGCTAATACAGGTGGGTGCAGGGGTGGGCACAGGTGGGGGTGGGGACGGGTTCTGCAGTGAACACTTCAATACTACAATCATTCCATGGCAAAGCCAGACTAGCAACATGGTGGTCTGTCTACCAGACCTATTGCCTCCATTCACCTGCTAGCAGTAATTTAACAGTGAATAAATTCAAAATAGCACATCGGCATTCTTGTTTTGGCTGAAAATACTATTTTAAATAACAGAATGCCATCATGTTTTAAAGAGAAAGAAATGCCATGTTAAATTAGTGTCTACTGCACTAAATAAATGTTTACAGCACTTAGGACCAAAGGTCAGTCAAAGTGGACGTCAAAGTGCAGAAATTAAAACTGCAGACATTCTTTTCTGACATGCGCCAGTAATTAAAAGTACATGCTCTCAAGCAAATGGGTACAAGGAGGTAAATTTTTAAAAAATGACAAGTATATTACAGAGCCCACAGACAAAATACTATTATAATAACTGAATAGTTCAACCCCCAGGCATTGGAAAAGGCATGCATAACACCACATGCTACCACATGCATGACAGACATGGACCTAACAGGAATTGAATTGGAAGACGACAAACTGCACATAATCTTATGCAACTTTGATTTGCTCAAAGTGTGATCAGACAGACTTTAATGAAAACAACTAATAATTCTTAGAAGAAATGCATTGTCAAAATTCCTTGGCTTCTTAGCTACTTATGTCATTATTTTGACCTCTGCCATGAAAACTCAAACAAAAGAATAAAACAATACTATGTGGGAAATATCAGCACGGTAAATGAAGTACACCACTCATGGGCAAAATATCCTCAAAATGCTTACTATACATATTAAACATTTATTATACACAAACACATTTATGAACATTCTATCCCTCAGTAATTCTGCTTTACAATAAATAATTGCTTTATACTAGTGATGTGCTTGAGCACAAATGGCGAGCAAGCCTAAATTACACTATTGTTAAATGATTGATTTCAATTTCTAACACTCAAGCTACTACAAAAAAAAGGTTGAGTTTTTTTAATTACGTGTGTACGGTAAAGGGGTTTCAATTGAAAAAACAAAAACAAAAAAACAAGTCACGTTACTTAAATGTATTCTTTAGTTAACCCTAACGCACAATACTTTCACAAAACTGGACATACCTACACAAGACTTACCTTTATGGTTAGTCCAATGAACAATGAACTTTCAAGTAAATACTGTTTTAGTGCATTAACTAACCACCACCACTAACTCAGGGTTTATTTCAGAGTTTTTCCCAAGGGGGGGCAAATGGGCGTGGCTTTGACTTGAAGGGGGGGCAATTATTGGCGAGCGAGCGAGACACTTACAGGGGTAACACAATTGAAAATCGGGGGTGTTTGTTTATCGGTATGTATGGACGTACGTATGTCATTTTGTACTTTGACCCTCCGTATTTTTGTGTTCTCTCCGCGTTCGACCCCGTCCCAAACTTCACTAAACAGAATCCTCCGGTTTAGCGACCATTACCCGTATCACCTTAGAAATTGAATTGTTTACCTCTTTGAATTGTTTTGCGGGTGCAGTTAAACTCAAAAACTTATGGGAGCTCCATTTCTATTCGAGTTAGTGGCGGTGGTAAGTTAATACGCTATTTGTCACAGTTATAAGCCCTACTCAACAGCATTTACTTGAAAATGCATTGTCCACTAGACGAATCACGAAGGTAAGTCTTGCATAGGTATGTTCAGTTGTGTGAAAGTATTGTGCATTACAACTACTATTAGAATATCACAAAGAAAAATTTAAATAACGTGACTTGATTTTGTTGCTTCTTTTTCAATTCAAACAGTTGCAGAGGGAGCGGTTACTATGGCATTGAGTCCCCTTTACCGCATACGTAATTTAAAAACTCGACTTTATTTTAGTAGCTTGAGTGTTAGTTGTTAAAATCAATCATTTAACAATAGTGTAGTTTAAGGCTCGCTCGCCATTTGTGCTCTCAAGCACACCACTAGTTAATTATTATATTCATTTGTAATGTCAACTTTGATGTATTTTGACTAAGGAGTGCCCAGATTTTACTACAGCACAGCAACAATACCAAGTTAATCTTATTTCAATGCCTAACATTGTCTATTTTTTTGCCTACAACATTTCCCCCATTCTTTAACTACTGTCCTATTGTTATTTGTTTAATACACATCAATTTAGGTGTACTAAATGGAAACTAATTCCTGGAAAAAAATTATCAAGTGCACACTGTCTAGCTTAAGAACTAATTTGAATGCTTTAATGGACAGTGACCACATCTTCTAATGCAGCTGCTTGAAAAGCCAATATTTCAAGTAGATTTGTCTCACAGGACATTGTTTCAGCCTTTTCTATTTTTGATCCAAAGAAAGTACCCAGTATTACCTCACCTGATATTAAAACCTACGGTGAAGCTCTTCTGAACAAATTGATTGCCCACTTTGGAGTAGCAAAGAATGCTATCACCTTAGCTGGTTTAGAATGTGACAAAGAAGCCATTGTGTCTGATGAAGCAATCACAGAATGCCAAGTCAAAGTACAAAAATGACATACGCACGTCCAAACATAATATCCCCAATTTTCAATTGTGTTACTCCTGATAGTGTCTCACTGGCTTTGCTCGCTTGCCAACTATTCACTTCTGGATAGTTTGTGAAGACATTATACTGCTAGATCTTTAAACCAATTCACCACCTTCATTAAGTACACCCTGAAGACCATGTAATGGTATTTCTCCAACACTTGTCTGGATAAGGGTCATCAGTATCAAAAGTTTACCTTCCCATTGAAAATAGCTAATCTGGTAAAGGTGTCTCAGTACAAGGTTTCATAAGACTATTCCTTCCAACATTAAGTTTCCTTCCTTTTTTACCCCAACGGAATTTCAAAATTTTTAATGACAATTAAATGATCAATACCAGATATTATAGCCTTTCTCTACGGTTAGTTCGTCCAACACTTTTTCAACATCAATACTTCCTAGTTCTGACCCTTTCACTTAATGTGCATTTAAGACAGTAATTATGAAGTGTTAGTGCCCTCTGTCTTTTTTTTAGAGCTGCCTACTTAAATACTTCTGATATACTAAACTCTATGGTCTTGTTTAAGTGCTATTTTAACTGCTTTACTTGTCCAATATTAATTAGTGTGATGAAGAATTACATTTTTGGGAAAGGGATTTCAATATTATATCCACATTTCTATGCTTTGAACATTATGATGTACTGTACCTGTTTCTCAGCAGCATACAGGCCAGAGGCTGGGTTCCATGGCCTCTTGAGGAGTAACCCAAACGCATCTCCTCCCGTCATGTTCAGGCTGGTGTGTATCATGTGCTCGACAAGGACAGGAACTTTAGCCTTCAGAACTTGAAGCACATCCAAGTAGACGGAGAGCAGGCCAGAGTCCAGGACACGAAGCAGGGTTTCATGGCACCACCTTACCAGTTTCACATCCTGTCAGTCAATTACAAGTAAACCAATGTATACCAACCTTACTATCAATTCATGCACAATCAACTTACCCACTGGATGCTGGCAAGAATTTTGCGAAACTTTCTTGCTGATCTGTCCGTAGAAAGCCTTCTCTTGATTGGTTCGTGTGGTACCTTTACAAATATAGTGAATAGAAGTTATTAGTAGTTTTAAAAAAAGTGAGAGGGAAGACAAGGAGAATATAGCAGGTGACAAAAATAAAGTATAAGTTACTTAAATTTTCACAAATCAGAATAACATAGATAAAGTAAAAAGAAACAAAGAAAATTCACGAAGCCAAAACTTTCTTATTCCTCAACAATTTTTAAAAGCTCATACACCTAACATTCAAAGACTAATATGGCGGTATAAACTATAAAATACTCACACTTGAATAAGCAAGCTTTGCCAATTTGTCCACTTCTAAAATATTGATGAGTTGGCTGAGAAGAGACCGCTGCTTTGAGTCACACTCTGACAGGACCTGGCTGATCAGTCCATTACTGTCATTGGTGTCTAAAGGAACTCGCACTAAATTCACGTGACGAGCACACTCCACCATGATGGCACTGACCTGTACACAACACACACAACACAATCCAATAATGAAATAATGCATAATGCTTCACAACAACAACAACTACAAATATCCATTTATCAATCCACAATGGGAGGGAGGGGGTGGCAAAGGCGCAATTAGTCTGTTCCTCTTGACCCCTAGTTAATTAAATTCCAGGATTTTCCCTCATAGTCACACCTATGTAATTGGAAATTTTGACCTCCTAACTTATGCTAGCAGGGTAAAGTATTTTTAATTGTCCACATAGTCGTAATTACATGTGACCAGTTTGGGGGAAATCGGCCTTAACATGGCATCTAATATCGTTGTTGTTGTTGTTGTTTTTTGTTCTTGTTTCTGTTTTTTTTTTTCTATCAGCAGGTCGCACGGGGCCTTGGGATGGCGTCCTCCTAATTTGGAAGCAACAATTCAGTATTTTAGTTCAATATATTAATGCTGATTTCGGAAAAAAAACACCGCGTAAAGGAGTTGCTATGGCTAGGGGTGTGTGTATTGTATTCCGTATACTATTACTACGTGTCTCCACGACCTTACAATCAAATCCAGTTGCTGGCAGATTGGAAGAAGTTAAAGGCTTTATTTAAGCCTCTTCGAGAAACTATGTTCATGTTATATGGCGAGAATTTCGTGAGTATGCGGGTTATGTAGACAAGTAAGTGAATTAATTAGATACAGTTATTTGTCCAGCTGTAAGTGATAGCCCACCAAAAGCTTTCTTAGCAATGCTCTATACACGAGTCTAACCGGCAAGTGCCAAGCCTCATAGCGTGAGTTCGAGAGCTAGCCAGAGCTTACAACTGCGCCATAAGCTAGAGCTAACAGTTACTTATCCATTTCTTCCATAAATTTTTTTTGTCATTGAACAATTTTACTTGTAAGGCTTTAATTCGTGGATACTGAAAAAAAAATTATTCACCGCGTTTAGGCTGATTTCCCCAAAACCGGTCACATATGTGTGTGTGACCTAATATTGTTCCAACTTTAGGAATCAAACATTACACAACTGGTTCATGAAAATACAAAAGCTGCAACCTTTCAAACATGATTTGCCAGCTCCACACAGTATTGGTTTTGTTGGTGAATTGGGTAATCTTTATCACACTTTATCACTTTGGTCTTGCTGTACCAATCTTCAAACCTATTAATGTGGCATGTTCTCAGTGAGCACTGGACACAAATGCTACAGCCATCTTGGCCAAGAGCTGTTTATGGTTACACTTTCTAGGTTAATTAACCTAATTGTCTAACACAAACAAACACAAACAACAATAGCCATGCAGGTCACTGTAATTACTTGAGTTCTGGTTGCAAAAGAAATCTATTGAGTTAATTGTAATAATAGAGGGAAAAAAATCGTATTCATGATATTATATTAGATATATCTGGTAAAGGGTTTATCCCACACAAATTTAGTTAGGGATCTGGTAGAGTGTAACTGGGAATTGCACACATTACAGTTGAATATATCTGCACAAACACGCATGTTTGGGGAAGGGGGGAAAAAATTTGGTAAAGCAAAAATAAACTCGGTTCTGAAAGCCAAACATAAGAAACATAATCACACCTACCACAATACCATTCACTGTGCTACTCGACAACTGCTTGCTAGACAATATTATTCGCACTAACCTTCCTTTCATCATAAGGCAAAGATTTGGCATCTTCCACACTCGTAACATCTACATCTACTTCAGTTTCACTATTGATATAGTCCAGCATATGGAATTCATGGCACATCTCAGTACAACTGTTGATCCTTACCTATTCACATCATTAACTTCAGAAGACACTGGCTGTACTGAAAAGACTGGATTAGTAGTCACTTCTTCACTTGCTTCAACTACTGGACCCTCTGGAAGTTTTCCTTTTAACCCAGTCTTTGACAACTTTTTTTTCTTCTTTTTTAGTTTACCTTTTACCCTGTCTGGAAAGAGTATTGTAGTAGAGAAAGAGGCATCTTTTCCTTCCTTATGACTACTCCTGAAAGGTACAAGTCTTGCATAATTGTGCTCTACAGCAATTCTTGGAGTTAGAGCAGCTGCAATATTAGGAATTTCTTCAGCCATTTCCTTTTTAGCACTTTCCTCGTCCACTTGAGACGTAAAAAGTTCACTGCCCTCTTCCAATACTGAACTTTCCTCCACAGTACGCTCGGTCTCAGCCATCTCTCAGGCGGAGCTAATAACTTCACTATCTCAAATTGTAAAACCACGCCTCCATTTATGATATTTCATTTCCCTAATTTAGATGTCAACAAAAGGGTTTGGCCACGCCTATTGCTGGTTGAACCGCGCCGCGCTGCTGTGTTGTGGTGATTGATGATCGGTTGTGACTAAAACACGGACCGGACTAAATTCGCGAAAAACTAGCGCACGGCGAGCGCGCATGCCTGGACTCCATGTAAAATTTGAGCTATAGTACTTTTTTGTTTCTCTTTCAGTGTCAATAAGTTGAAGAGAAAGATTTATTACTTAGCAAAGATAAGATAAACATATCCCAAACAGCATTCATTTATTGTTGTCAGCATCAACATAACATTTTTGTAAACATTGCCATTATTTACTAGCATTCCATTGTTGTTTTGCATATTATCATATAATTATAATTGTTCTTGTTGTTACCATTGCCATAATACTCCTCCAATGCTCAGATGTATATAAAGGAGCAATTAATTAATAGCATGCATGAGATGTGTGAAGGTAACTACAACTAAAGACTTATTGAAGATATGATGGGATATATTATATGGCCGTCCATCCACAAGTGTAACATAAAAAGAAATGAGGCACTGACTGTGCTCATTAGGTGAGAGCACACTAGCTAAGAGAATGTTTTAGAACAGTTAGGTAAGTTACAGGTGTGATTGTGCAATGTGTGATATGATAATATTTCTTTATTCTTCATCCTCTTGTGGGAAGCCCCACAATTATAGTAACAATAATTATTATTATCATGTACTGAACTCAGGTACTCCCATAGAGATTAATACAAATCAAACTACCCCAATATTTTACCATTACATCCCCTTTGGCATTCTAAAAGTGTTATTGCATCCCCTTGGGGTTAATTCCAATTTTTCTGTCTTCATAATAAATTTTTCATGGTAAATAAAAATACATCATTTTGACATATCTATATGTGTTATTTTATCTATTAGTGAATTATCACTATTATTATTGTGTGTCTTTAGATGCTGTGGACATTGTGAAACTTGGTATCTGTGTTGCTGTAGGGAAACCAATATTGATTGTACAACCAATGAGTGTTGGTCCAACAAGCAGGGACTGAGTCGTCAAGTCTTGATTTGCAGTACCACTTGATGAAATACTAGAAATTGAAGGCTCAGGTTACCTGTATAAGCTCAATTTTAATCAAATGACAAAGAATTACACTGCAAGTAACAATAATAACACATAATCTTTCTTATGTGTGATCATTGTTTGCAATGAAAGTGTTTATAAACATTACTCCAAAGTCTGTTTTTTTTCTCCATGAATATGTAATGTCATCCCCAAAAAGTGGTCAGGCCATACCCTAACCAGCCTGACAATGTACTCCGGCCACTTTGTTGTTCTAGTGAGGCCTTTTTGTAATTGTTGAGACTTGGCAGATTTTTATGTCCAGTTAATTGAATAATTTGAGTTTCTGGTATATTATGTTTTGTGAGACAAGTCACATCGTTTTTCTTGCTGAATGGTTTGTTTTCTTCCTGCAGTTGCAGCCATCCTCTTCATTACATGTCATTACCCATCATTTGCTTATTGTACCAGATGTTGTCATTTAAGTGATTATGTTTACAGCCGAATAAAAAGCTGAAATAATTGACAGCTGAAATAATTGACATAAACATCCCTTATAGTGGTTCACTCACCAATTATCTTTTGCAGTGATCAAAATAATAACATATTAGTCTACGCTGTTGACTGTTTTTATTTTATTTTTGTTTTTGTTCTATTTGTATTTTAGCATAGCTCCATACCCTACCCACAATTATAATACAAATCATTTCCAAGTGCCTTAGATGATTTATCTGCAAGGCATAACAGAATGAGGATGTGGCATAATTACTATGTTAATGATTCAGTCATTCTCGGCTGAAATAATTATAATAATAGCAAATTTTCTCGTTCTTACAGCCAACAATATTGTTAATGAAAACTTAACCTGATATTTCGACTTCTTGCCGAATATAGTAGGATATAGTAGACAGTAAGCGTACCCTCCAGAAATCTTGCTGTTTACATTGTGTTAGTATATCGACCACAGTTGACCCCTGAAGAAGTAGAAGATGCCGAGGAATACATCAGAAAACTTGTCAAACAAATGGCACCAGACGCCTCTGGAACCACTCCCACATCACCAGCCAACAGCTCAGCCAAGAGCAAGCAGAATAAATTGCCGCCAGTTATCAAGTGCCCTCTGTGCACAGACAAGCACAACTTAGTTCGGTGTCAACCCTTCGCCCACTATGACGTAGACAAAAGAAACAAGTTTGTTTGGGAGAAGCGATTGTGTACTAACTGTCTAGGAGAAGGACATGGCTACACGCACTGTCCCTCCAAGTACACCTGCCGAACATGCCACAATAAACACCACACAATGCTGCATCGAGAAAAGTCCACCAGAGAAGCCACGAATGCAGTCCTTTGTGTCAAAGTTCAACCACATGATGTGGATTCAGACAAAACTGACAGTGACGTGACATTCGTGGAGAAGCTATGGTGGTAGCCATGTCAGGCAGCGTCACACCAGAGCCAGAGTATTGAGATCAGACGTTAAATCACTCTGACAAATGTGTTGCCTTGTCACCTTTGAGAAATAATGTCACTGTTCCTAGAATTTGAACTGAAATAAGTGCACAATGCAAGTACATGGAGCTTTAATTTACATGCATTTGAGTCCTTACATCTTGCTGCATCATATAGCAGTATGAAATGTTGCAAGAGCTAACAGCAAACACTAAGACTATACTACTGCTATCATGGGGGGTATGACTAATTTATGGTCAAGTTTATTGTACAATCCTTATCAAGCTGCACAACACAAACACCTTTTTTGTCTCTGTAAAGCACTTTACATTAAAAAAATTACAGAAAATACATTGCAGTTTCTAATTTTTTTGTGAAGTTTTTTAATGACTGTCAAAAAAAATTAGACACACTCATACTGTTTTAACTGACTCATGTCTTAACAGATACAGTGGTTCAACGTGATCTAAATTTATTGAATACCCTGCTGTGTTACCAGTACTATGTGTAATAGTTATAACCAATGTATGTGATTACAAATCCCAAGACACGAGGGTTTGTGAATTGCAGTACAAACCAATTCTTATTGGTTTATAACTATTTTATAGCCCAAGGACATAGACACCAAGGCAGGTTTCTGTTCTTAGTTTTTTTACAAAAGCAAGACTTCAGATGATTATACTAGTATGACACATAGAGTAAAAAGAGAAAATGTATTTTTCCTTTAATTTAATGTGTCCTGTGTAATTTATAATATAGTTTGAATTTGTTAATAAAAGAATGTGGTTATGGGCATAATAGCCTGATTTAGATCATATCACTCCATTGCTGGTAAAGAGAAATAAACCCTCCTTTCAAAATTCCATAGACGTAATATATTTCCCCTTATTTTTAGTGACCTTTCTGTAATGAATCTGTTGTGCACAGAGCTAGCTGGAAAAAGAGATTACTCTGAGCAACATAATTCATTAACATCTAACTTGTTGTTTGTTGATCTTTGTATCTGTGTGGGTGAATACTTTAGTGGGACCAAGAGGGAGTTCAAATTTGTGAAATGTTTAGTTTGAAAAAACTCATTACATATTTATGCATTTCTCACATTGTAATTTGTGTACTTACCTGTCTTTTTTTCCTTTTTTGTCTGACCATGAGAACATAGCCATGTCTACTGAATGACCTTGCCTATCTTATAGGTTTTCACCCTAGATGACTGCGACCCACCTTACTCAGCTTTCGTTAATGCTCCAATAGATTGATAAACTGTAGCCTTTCCTATAATTATAATGGTATGACTACTCTGTATTCCTGCACTAGTTATTTGTGAGTGTGAGGAAGATGGACAAGTGACAGATGCACACACAAACGATCAAGTGTGTTTTTAATAGGATTGGCATGCCCAAATTGCTTGGATTAGTGAAGTTTAGATTAACAAACTTTTTAAAAGACTATCTGTTTTATTTCTTTTCTTTTTTTAAATAGTTCTATTCAGAAAAAAATATTTATGAACACACAAGAGTTCTGTGTCTTGGGTCTGCTTTGGCAACTGCCCTATTTACATTTAGCAGTTTGTTTTTGTTTTTGTTTTTTGCCAGGTTTACTATAATTAATAAGAAGTCACTTCAGATGCATATACTGTCACATAATATACGAGGGGAAACTGCCGTATACTATTTAATTAGCTAGAAAATTCATTAACAAATATATGTTACAGACCAATTACAAACTTGGACTGTCTTAAAATGGTCCAGCCATTTTAAAACGGGCCAGACCGTTTTAAAATGGGCCAGACCATTTCCAAACCTCAGACTGTTTTAAAACAGGCCAGACCATTAAAAAAAACAGGCCAGACCACTGGCCAGACTATTTTAGAACAGGCTGGTCAAACTATTCAAACCATTTCGAAGGGTGTCAAACCCTTTTTAAAAGAATCTGATCATTAAAACGAGTCAGATAGAATGTACAACAGTTTCCCCTCATAATTTGTGACGATGTATGCATCTGAAGTGACTCCTTATTAATTAAAGAGTGTATGACAGTTTCCCCTCATATAATTTGTGATGGTGGACACATCTGAAGTGACTCCTTATTAATTAAAGAGTGTACGACAGTTTCCCCTCGTATAATTTGTGATAGTGGATGCATCTGAAGTGATGACTCCTTATCAAATAAAGAGTGTACGACAGTTTCCCCTCGTATAATTTGTGACGATGTATGCATCTGAAGTGACCCCTTATTAATTAAAGAGTGTACGACAGTTTCCCCTCGTATAATTTGTGATGGTGGACCCATCTGAAGTGATGACTCCTTATCAAATAAAGAGTGTACGACAGTTTCCCCTCGTATAATTTGTGATGGTGGACCCATCTGAAGTGATGACTCCTTATCAAATAAAGAGTGTACGACAGTTTATCCTCGTATAATTTGTGATGGTGGATCGCATCAGAAGTGGCCCAAAATCATATGACTCAAAACTGAGCAGTTGCTTCACAATGGCACCATTCTTAGCAATTTTTCTTGCTTAAAATTTATGTCTTGGGAGGGGATGAGGGGAGGAAAAAGGGGGAGGGGGGGGGGGGGGGGAGGGAGAGAAAACTTCTAACATTCACTTACCATATATATAATATGGGGCATGCAGGCCTCTACATTCACATTAAAGAAATCCACTTCAAGTATCCCTCTACATAATTTTAGCAATTCAATGTGATGAATTCTGGCTTAAACGTGGAGTTAGAAGTTATAATTCAATGTTGTTCTCTTATGGCCTTGTTTACAACATTCTGGGTATAAAAGGTGAATCCCCGGTGTGCCCTTTGACCAAGCTCCTTCTCCATTCAAACTTAAAAAGTAGTCGCACAAAGAAAAGCCTTCCAGAATAGCTCACTATTCATCAATTATGTTTAATATGGGTGTCAACACACAAACAGGTGTTATTGTAATCATTTTTGCTTGTGATATAGCAGAGTAATAAACTCTAGCTCCTATCAATGCTGTGTGTGTATACCAAATTACTTCTTGATTGAAGGTGATCCTTCAGGATAGTATCTAGCAGTACTCGACAGTATACTGTAAATCCTGTGTAGATGAATTTAGCAACGTCAATAGCCAACAGTACTCTTCTTCTTTTTATCCCGCAGTTTTCCTCACATTGTTTTTGTGTTTTCCTTATGTTAAGCATTCTTAGCCTGTTTCCAGTTTGTTTGTGTACTAATTAAGTTGCTGTAGTTTGTTCTTTTCTAGGAAATTGACCAAAACTGGCCACCACCTCATTTTGAAATCATCAGTACCCGGCTTATGGCCTTTCATACACAATATCTAGGACTTGTTTCCAAATACAGCATGGAAAAACCCTTTCTTTAGCTAAAATTTACTAAGACATAGTGTAAAATAAAGGAGGAAAAACTGTTGCGTACTCTTTAATTAGCTAGAATTCACTAACACATGTGTCTATGCTTCAAAATAAAGGAGGGGAAACTGTTGCGCACTCTTTAATTAGCTAGAATTCACTAACACATGTGTCTACGCTTCAAAATAAAGGAGGAAAAACTGTTGCGTACTCTTTAATTAGCTAGAATTCACTAACACATGTGTCTACGCTTCAAAATAAAGGAGGAAAAACTGTTGCGCACTCTTTAATTAGCTAGAATTCACTAACACATGTGTCTACGCTTCAAAATAAAGGAGGAAAAACTGTTGCGTACTCTTTAATTAGCTAGAATTCACTAACACATGTGTCTACGCTTCAAAATAAAGGAGGAAAAACTGTTGCGTACTCTTTAATTAGCTAGAATTCACTAACACATGTGTCTACGCTTCAAAATAAAGGAGGAAAAACTGTTGCGTACTCTTTAATTAGCTAGAATTCACTAACACATATGTCTACGCTTCAAAATACAGGAGGGAAAACTGTTGCGTACTCTTTAATAAGTTAGAATTCACTAACACATGTGTCTACGCTTCAAAATAAAGGAGGGGAAACTGTTTAATTAGCTAGAATTCACTAACACATTATGTCTACGCTTCAAAATACAGGAGGGAAAACTGTTGCGTACTCTTTAATTAGTTAGAATTCACTAACACATGTGTCTATGCTTCAAATAAAGGAGGGAAAACTGTTGCGTACTCTTAAATTAGCTAGAATTCGTTAACACAATGTTTCTACACTTCAAAATAAAGGAGGGAAAACAGTTGTGTACTCTTTAATTAGCTAGAATTCGTCACAATGTTTCTACACTTCAAAATAAAGGAGGGGAAACTGTTGTGTACTCTTAAATTAGCTAGAATTCATTCATTTATGTGTCTACGCTTCAAAAAGGAGGGATGCATATTTTTTAATTAGCTGGAATTGATAATAATAATATTATATAATAATAATAATAACAATAACAAAGATAATAATGAAGATAGTAATAATAATATAATAATAATAATGATAATAATAATGATAATAATAATAATTATAATAATAATAATAATAATAATAATAATAACCACAATAACAATAACAACATTATAGTTATAGTAGTAATTATAGTTTTATTACTAATAGTGTAATTGTTGTGTTATCATTGTTATTATTATGGCAATGGCAACAAGAATAATTATAATTTAATGTAATAAAGTAGTGGAATACTATTACAATGCATACAACAATGCTATGTTGACATTAATTCTTTAAGATAATCCTGTTGAGGTTGTGTACTGTCAACTATTTTAAATATGGTTATATAATTTCACCCAGATATTTCTCTTCCACTCAATGCCACCAAATAAGAAACAGGGTAGTACCAATATCGTTATCAATAAAGTTGGACGTGGAGAGACTAGTTTACACGAAGTCGTCCTGGCATGTGCTCGCTGTGCGCGATTTTTTTCGCGAATTTAGTCCGGTCCGTGTTTTAGTCAGACACCCTGATTGATCTCTTTCTGCGGTTGCGAGGAAGGAACACTGTACCGTAATGGCGGACTCAACGACTGAAACGAAAATGAAAGGTGAGGTACAGACTTTTTTTTCTTACCCTTACCTTACTTCTTGTTGCGCTAGATTCTTGGGTAGAAGTTCAGGAACAAAATGAAGGAAATCTTGCCCATCAGAGCAGCAAGGAGGAACTGAAGCTGATGCTTGCCTCTGCTGCTTCTGAAGAGGAGGAGGAGGAACTGTCAGATACAGATGTGGTGTAAGAATTTCATACCCACGAATTAGCTGTAATATACACTACTGTTTGTTGACTCTGGATCAAAGACTGCCAGCAAATGTTTATCTAGTACAGGCTTCTATTTCACGGTGTCTTCTGTAGTAGTACAGATGTCGGTGCTGAATTGTGTGTGTGTAGTAGTTGGTTATATGTAGTAAACAGTTTCCATGACACTCCGTCATGGCATACTTGTTTAATGTAGAACACAGATATGGAATGTTGAGTAACAGTTCCTTGTGATTGCTCTCATGTGACATGTTGAACTGCATCATGTGATATCATGTGATCTGTTGTTGAACATCACCTGATCCATTGATGTGTCTGCATCATGTGATGTTTTGTCATATGCTGCCTTGTATTCTCCTTGTGTGTGCTTGTTGTACAGATATCAGGTGAAGTTCATGGCTATGGACGAGGAAGAAGATGATCAAGATGCCCCAGCGGAGACAACGGAATCTAAACTGGATGACATGGGAGAAATTTCTTCTCGGTAAGATGTAACCAGGGAGTTTTGGTGTGTGTTTTTTTCCTTGGTCTAATAATTTGACTTCCTTGACGAATTAGGCATGACAGACTACATTCTCACATGAACTCTTTCTTCTACAGATTCCTTTCTTTTCCTCCTCTCATATCTCAGTGGTATGGTTGTCACAAGCTATGGAAAGAATTATGTTTTTATTATTTGAAAGACTCCATGACATACGAAGCCTTCCTCATTCTTTTTGACACTATATTTTTTTAATAAGTTTCTAATCTTGCTACTATTGAGATGACTAATAGTCACTGTGGGCTAAGGCTTTTTATTCGTCTCTGATCTGCAAAGTAAAAGGGAAAAGATCTGGAGAATTCTTATGGAGTCTGTATGGCATGTAGACAAGCTATTGAAAATTTAGTAACTTAGTAAAGCAGAAAATAGATTTTGAAGATATAATCACCTCGGCTCCCAGAGCCCTCTAATCAGGTTCATCGAGTGTTGTATTTTTATGCTGTGACGTTTGAGCTGAGTCATAGAGGATGGTCTGAGTTAAGGTTGTACATTTATTGAGTGTTGGTCGGTCATTTAGGCTGCGCTGGAAGCATTGAACTCTTCTGCCATACTTTCCCATGGTCTATAGTGAGTGTAGGCACTTTCCCATGGTCTATAGTGTGTGTAGGCACTTTCCCATGGTCTATAGTGAGTGTAGGCACTTTCCCATGGTCTATAGTGAGTGTAGGCACTTTCCCATGGTCTATAGTGTGTAGGCACTTTCCCATGGTCTATAGTGAGTGTAGGCACTTTCCCATGGTCTATAGTGAGTGTAGGCACTTTCCCATGGTCTATAGTGAGTGTAGGCACTTTCCCATGGTCTATAGTGAGTGTAGGCACTTTCCCATGGTCTATAGTGAGTTTTGTTGCTAGTTGTTGTGTGAGTATTGAGCTCAGTTGTGAGCTGACTGCTTGCCTGCCTGCCTGAATGGACTGTCAAGATGGGAGTGGGATTGGCAGGGCCAGGCCTAACCCAGTCATGTTCATGTCTCAGCCATTTATTTTGCCCTTGAGTCTGTGCATGGTGAACATGTGTGTGTGTGTGTGCATGTGCAGGTCTCATTTTATATATGTATGATCAGTCATAGTCCAGTTTGGGTTCACTTCCCTTTTTTTCCACAAAAGTTCCTGATTGACATGTAAGAGCCACTCATTGAACTGGTGGCATGTGACATGATTCGTGTTGTGTGTAGTCGTACTTCTCTCGGGCTTGATAATTGGTGTTTATGTTTCTCATATAGCTCATTTCAGCTACAGTCTCCAGCCAAGGAATCTGTACCAGCTTTAAAGAAGCCTGTTTCTGAGTAAGTTAATATATAATGTGGGGGTATGATGACTTGTGTTTTGTTAACTAATGACCCTGTACCAGTTGGAGATGGCACTGTTTACAAGCTACCCTTTACCAGTTATTTACATATAGCTGTTCCAACTACAAAATAGAAACCCTCTACTAGTGAATAGAGCTTTTGATTGTGAAAACCTTGTACCAACATCACTCTGGAATGATTTGTGGATCACATTGTATTAGTACACAGTAAACAATACTTGTACCATAGTTGCTGTGGTAACGGCCATGGATGTTATTCCCCTGTGTTATTTCCCTCCCCAATAGCCTTGGGGAGGGGGGGGGGGGGGGAGGGGATATTTTTGTAGCACAAATAGAGTTATTGTTGTTGTTGTTTTTTTGTTTTTGTTTTTTTTTGTTGTTGTTTTTTTAATTATGAAATATCGCTAGATAGCCACCCTCTTCCTCAGGCTTCACCCTCGGGATCGGGACAGTTATCAGCAATAATTCATCGAACCCATAATATAACTATTAGTTAAATCATTAGCGAGCGAGACACTCTCAGGGGTAACACAATTGAAAATCGGGGATGTTTGTTTATTTATATATATGTTTGGACATACGTATGTCATTTTGTACTTTGACCCTCGCGTATTTTTGTGTTCGCTCCGTCCCAAACTTCACGAAACAGAATCCTCCGGTTGAGCGATCATTACCCGTATCACCTTAGCAATTGAATTGTTTACCGCTTTGAATTGTTTTGGGGTGCAGTTAAAACTCAAAAACTTATGGGAGCTCCATTTCTATTCGAGTTAGTGGCGGTGGTAAGTTAATATGCTATTAGTCACAGTTATAAGCCCTACTCAACAGTATTTACTTGAAAATTCATTGTCCACTAGACGAACCACGAAGGTAAGTCTTGCGTAGGTATGTTCAGTTGTGTGAAAGTATTGTGCGTTACAACTACTATTAAGAATATCACAAACAAATTTTCAAATCACGTGACTTGATTTTGTTGCTTCTTTTTCAATTCAAACAGTTGAGGGGAGCGGTTACTATGGCATTGAATTCCCTTTACCGCATATGCGTAATTTAACAACTCGACTTTATTTTAGTAGTTTGAATGTTAGTTGTTAAAATCAATAGTTTAACAATAGTGTAGTTTAAGGCTCGCTCGCCATTTGTGCTCAGCACACCACTAGTGGCTAAATTCATTGTATGTTTTGTTTGTCAGTGATTGATATGTGGAGTATGCGAGTTTCAGTTTATTATTGCCAGAAATATTATACTTCCATTTAGGCATTAGGTGGAATAGCTACTGAACAGTTCTCTACATTCAGTGGATTGCTTTGCTAACACACACATTTCTGTTACCGTCTTCTATAAAATTCAAATTCTTTTTGTACAATCCCCTGTCAACTACCTGAAACAAGTTGCTGGAAGCTGAATGAAGAATATGTAAAAAGACGATGGAATATGAGGAGTTTTGGGTTGTAGGTGTTGGGTCATTCTAGCCCTAGGGCTAGGGAATGAAGATATCTTGGGTCATTAGGATTGTTGGCAATTTATTTTGGATATCAATGTGTGTGTGCGTGTGTGTGTAGTGGTATGTGTTCTCTGTCTCTTCTTGTTCCAGTACTCATTCTGACACACCTGGCCATGTTTGGCATAGGGTAAGTGAGGACCCCTTTCCTATTATTATTTTAGAATCGTCACGACATATCTGACTGATTTTTAAGAATTTCGTTTTCTTGTGTCCAGATACTTATTTGGTCGTCGTTGTCATGGAGACTCAGGATTGTCAGTGATGAAGGTGTTTCACGTTTGACCTTGACCAAACTCTGTATTTATGTGCTGGGAAGATGAGACTTGGCAATCAGCCTTGCCTCTTGAGCATGCTCAGTAAAATCCCACTGATAGCTACACAGGTCCAGCCACACCCCCGTACACAGATCAATACACAGATCAATACACACAATCAAACATCAATCATTTCATATATTTTGTAGCTATCTCACAGCATTTTGTAAACATTAATCAATTATTTAATTAAAAAAATAAGACGTAATTTCATTAAAGTCTTGGAACATTAAACATTCTAGTGGTTTGTAAAAAAAAGTTAGTTGCTTGACCTAAACTTTTAGCCTCATAAAAATGTTGCCACGATGATATCAACATTACTGAGATAGTTCTCCCACGCCCCCTGCCAGCTGATGCACTTTGACCTTGACCTGTCGGGCCAGCTCATCAGCTTCTTCCTGTAGACCACACAACACACACAAACAAATGCTAGTAGGCAATGCCACTCCACACAGGCATGTGAGGAGGTGGGGGGGATGACAACTGGACTGGCACAAAGGTGATCTGTCACCTCCTTTGGCCCCTATGACCACAACTGTCCTGACCTGACCCTCCCCTCCCTCCCTGTGGTGGTGCTTACTTGTGTGGTTGCCTCAGCGTACACTCTCACGACATCCTCCGTACCAGATGGCCTGCAAATTAAGAATTCGACAAAGTTGTGCAACTTTGTAAATTATAAACCTTTTAAACACCCACACTCGTTAATTGATTAATGAGGTCAAACATTATACACTTTCCATAGAGCCACGATTGGTGGTATGACAAACTATTAGGGGAAATGCACTAAAAATAATCTAATAAAATTTAGTTAAATTTGTGCTACAATTTCAACACTGCTGTCTCAGAAATCCTCGTCCATAATAATATTTTATTTTGCGTGACCAACATGTTGAGTAATACTACATACACACAACCCATAGATACTTGTGCAGGTAAGTTATTAACAGATAACCAGAATCCATTAGTTACAACAATATAGCACTGCAACTTAGCACTCTCAGGCATCAATAGTGCCACCTCTGTCTGTCAAGTACAAATGAACTACAGGCTTTTATTTTAACATGGTGTTGTGTTTGTTTACAATAGATGCTATGCAGGTGTGTTCAGATAGCACTAGAAATGTCTACTTTCTCTGCTCTTATATCCATTTCTCCATCAAACATACACATGTACATACCATCCCAGTGTGTATCACTATTGAAATAACCCACATTCATACACAGGCAGGCATGTAGAGATACCTAATAAAAGATCGACCACAAGGTGTCTTCTGTACCAAACCATCAATCTCATCTTGCAGTCCTACTGGAGACACACAGCGCCTCTCAAAGTCAGTCGTCTTGACAACTGATCGATCTGTCACGGAAACCTTCAACTGCCGACTAGGTAGATCCTCATACATCTGATACCATTCACTGCAACCCCACTATAAAGACACAGAGAGAGGAAAGGGTGGGGCAATGGGAGTGGTATGAAGTCCTGATAGTTTCTTCATGGGACTATAAAACCATAATATAGCACCTACCTTTCCAAACATCTAAAATTCCTTTCATTAGTACATCTCAAATCTCAAACAAATACAGCATCTTCTTTTGCACTCTAGTTAGTTCTCTCCCCCTCCTCCCCCAAAATACAAGGGAAAACAACAACAACAACAACAAAAACCAACAACAGTAAACTGCCACTTCTCTATCAAGATGCACGCACATTCTTCCTTGACAGAATGACTTCCACCATCAGCATATCAGCAATGGCATCTCCCACAGTCTGATTGATGAGCTCAGTTAGCGCGTGCAGTAGCTTGGCCGTCTCTCGGATCTCTGGTGTGTTCCCTGTCTCCTGTGCAGCTCTGAATGTGGCCACAGCCTTCTCACTGAAGAGAACAGTGCCATGGCCGTTAGCTTCAAAGTATATGCCAACGTCGTATTCCACAGCCTTATGGTGGAGATGCTTCACTCCTGTCTTAGTACAGGACACACCCACACTCTGACACCACATACATACAAACACACACACACACAATAAGTCACTCAGACTACATTATAAAGCTAGAAAAAGGAAGTCGTATCTTTAATTTTCAGAGTCGACTATTATGTAGTTGATATTATCACTAATTGATAATTAAATAAATTTGGTTGTACCATAAAAATACTACAGCTACAGTGTTAACTCACTGGAAGTTTTGAGAGATAGCTGGTAGAATTCCCATTAGCATATGCAGTCTGGACCACACCTACCAATGAGCACGGCCGCCATCAACCACCAGCAATCCATTCAACACACGCGCACACACATATACTCACCTACAGTCAAGTCAGATGCCATAATTTGGAGAAGATCAGTGAGGTAGTTTGCAACCTGGAAGAAAACATTGTCCATAATTCCATAAGAGGACTATCTCTGCTCACCAGTGCTGCTATCTTATCACCATCCAAGAGCTTGAAATTACTCCCTGAAATTAATGAAATAGGATACTAATATACATGTGTGTGTGTGTGTGCATATGTGTGTGCATGTGGACTTTTGACTGACCTTCTTTGAAGAAATAGACGATTCTATCTGCATCTCCATCAAATGAGACACACCTGTCTTCCTCAGAGAACTTCATTTCAGTCGGTGCTTTCTGCGACGTCTTCACGTAGTCTGCACCACACTGCAAAAAACAAAAAAAACAAAAAAACACACACACACACACACACACAGCTCCCAGACTGATTACCATTTATTAACAGTAACTCTGTGCTGTGTTGTGATACAGCTGACATAGAAACCACAGACATCCTCCGCCCACTTGGTAATCCTCCTTGCCCTTATATATTAAAATGATTACCAACACAGACAGGATAAGGCAAGCATGAATTTCTTCACCAGACATCTGTCCAGACCCACACTACACTGACTGACTGAAGTGAATTAGAAGCACCATTCCTTCCTGCCTCCCTTCTCCTGTTACTCTAGGTACACTGTCATAGCAACGCACTAAATCCCATGCTCAAATTACTCCCCAGCCGGGGCCTCCCTCTCTCTCCTGAGCCGCCACAACTAGCTAGACCACTTAGTTATGAGTGAGGTAAAAACTTCCCCAGGCCTTGCCTCCAAGGGATGACGGAAACTGAAAAATTAATGATTATTACAAGCTAATTAAATTTACTGGAATGCACAAGTAACATTTTCCTCTCTCTCTCTCTCTCTCACACACACACTCTCTCACACACACACCAGAACTCTCTTCACTTAACTGAAGCCTCATACCAATTTACTCTGTTTCTGTTCTACCACGCCCACAAACCCACCCACCTTCTCATTGAGCATGCCCAAAGAACCGTCATTGACGATGTCTATACAAACTGAGACAGACTGATCTCGGAAGTACTGGAGGAGCTTCTGGACCTTCAGCGCTCCAACACCGTTAGCACCGTCTAGTTTCAAGCCAATCTTAGCACCTGGAGTCTGTGAACACACCAACAAAGAAACTCACTCAACTACTAAAATCTCCCATGCCACTCCCACTTTCTACTCAATATTTGGAGCCGATATGCTCATTGGTCTACATCCTGTTGCGAGACAACCTCTATCGACAGTTTCATACTCATGTCTCTCCCCCCCTTATATCTAAACTCTTCCCTTACAAGTACAGCCAGCATTGATGACAATTATAAGATGAACCCAAATAATACTTTAGCTCAAATAGTCACTACTAAGCACCAAACAGCATCATAAATAAATATACTTAGCATTTGAGGCACAGCATACTTGGCTAAGTTGTTCTTATCAAACAAAAAAAGATCATAATGAGTAAGGAAAGATCTCCTGGCCTATCCACCTTACCAGTAATTGGCTAAAAGCTGACACAAGCTTCTTGTAGTAGCCCTCCTCAGTGGGCTCACCGAACCTTCCTCCCGTGTTGACACAGCGCACGAGGTAATGGAGCTGGGGAGTGGTGAGAACACCTGAAACAAAGAACACCAATTTTGTAAAGAAAGCTAGCAGGTAATGCAGCTGGATGTACCATAGTTGGAGATTTCAGCTGAAAGTGCTGACACAGCAGCTTGTAGTAACCCCACCAGTTTCTCTCCACTGGGTCTTTGGCATAATAGAAGGATAAGTATAGCTAGCATCTAGCAACACCACCCACACATCATGTGAAATATTAAGACCACACCCTTACCTGGTATCCCTAGCAACTATCACATGTGCTGGTCTACTCATGTCACAGCTGGTCTCCAATACAATGTACTCCAACTCCTCCTTCAAGCCAGACAAACTGTGAACAAGACACACTAAATATTATCACTCAGCTAATATTAGGACTATTAAATTAAAGGGGGATCACTTCATACTTGCCTTTGCAGAAACATAAAACGTCAACACATAAAACAAGTAGAATATAATGCAATGGTTAAAACAGCAAATCCCCACAATAACTATCCACAGTAAAAAAAACAAAAAAAAACAAAAAAAACAACAACAAAAAACAAAAAAACAAAACAAAAACAAAACAACAACAACAGGAAATGAAAATGCTACAACTGTTCCTCCTCCTCCTCCTACTACTATTACTACTACACTATTCCAGTGCTGAATCCACTCTACTGACATTCAAAATGAAAACAAAACTGATTCTGTCATTGTTTTGTTTCCGTCATTGCAGAAGTGAATTTGTTGTTGTTGTTTTTAACACATTCCTATATTGATGGCTTGTGCACGATCTGTTCGAACATGCATTATGTAAGAGGGAGTTAAGAATTGGGGTGAAATTTGAGATAGTAGGTCGGAGTCTTTTCAAGTCAATAAATCAGATAATGGGACCATTAAAAAAAAAAAGAACCATGAGCATTTCTTGTCCTCCCATCATCCTGCCATCTTCTTATCTCTGCCAAGCTACTCGTCTTAGCTACTCCATCGTTTATCTGGACCCGTACCTTACATTGTCCAGTCCCATACTTTACACTGGCCAGTCACCCGTACCTTACACTGGCCAGTCACCCGTACCTAACACTGGCCAGTCACCCGTACCTTACACTGGCCAGTCACCCGTACCTTACACTGGCCAGTCACCCGTACCTTACACTGGCCAGTCACCCGTACCTTACACTGGCCAGTCACCCGTACCTTACACTGGCCAGTCACCCGTACCTTACACTGGCCAGTCACCCGTACCTTACACTGGCCAGTCACCCGTACCTTACACTGGCCAGTCACCCGTACCTAACATTGGCCAGTCTGGTGGCATACAACTCCCAGTCCTGACTCAGCATCTCTCCCAGAGGATCCACCATCTTCACTCCATTATCCTAAACAAGCACAGCCAGACAAGAATGGAAGAGTCATAAAGTGTCATCCATCCATTCATGGCACAAGAACCTCACCTTAACCTATGACCTCACCTGGACTGGGTTGTGGGAGGCTGTGATGACTACACCAACTGCAGCTGCATTTTAATTCGGAACAATTACATAATCATCAATTAACTATAGTTAATAAGATTATCTTATGTGTCCTTATTTAATTTAATTATCTAATATTATACTTTAGATGTGTTCCGATACAAGAAAGCAATGACTACCATGCTTATGAAACATCAATATTCATTATTAATCAATTAGCCTTGTAAGGACCACCTGAGTTAATTATTCAATTTTTAACTCAACAGTGAAATAAGCTGAAAAATCAGCTTCACAGTACTGCTGTGTTTAGTTCTCTTTTTGTCACACTAACCTTTCTTAACTTTAGACCTAAGCACTGCCAGCAAACCTACTCTGAAAACTACTCTCTCCAACTTGCATGCCCTAGAGAAAGAGAAAATAAATGTTTCAGAGGGGAAAAAAAAAAAAGATTCATCTACTAACTTATCCCTGAACCCAGCCGTTCCATAGGAAAACGTCCACGGAGTTTCTCCCGAAATTAATTCCGCTTCTTTCTGGCATGCAGTCTCAATCCACCTTTCCATGCTCCTCACAACATTAGGTAAGGTGTCGTATGTTGCATTAAATTATAGTAAGTTAATAATGTAACATTTCAAATCAGACAAAATATTAGCTAGCTTTGATGACGGTGGTGACTGTGGTGCAGATGAGAGGATTTGGAGTAGCCCTTTCTATCTTTCCACAGGGGAAATCGACCTTTTTCTTGTTTTCACAGGAGATGAGGATTTTCTCATCCAGTTCTTCTTGTGAGGTGAATAAGATGAGTATGAACTGTCCCTCCTATTTCTTCTACTTGGCTTCCTGCCCTTCTTAGAAGTGCTTGACCCAGACCTCCAAGTTTTTTCTGATGATGATGATGATGAATACGTTTTTCTGTCAGTGTAATCTTCTTTCCTGCTTTTTTGCCGAGAAGAAGCAGAATGTCTCTTGGATCCATCCCTGTCCTTAATCAGCGGTGAACGTGAATGAGATCTGGACTTCCTGGAGTGTCTTTTCCGTCCTCCATGTTTGCTGGAGTGTCTGTTGTCCCGCGACTTGCGATGTTTCTTTCTTTTCTGCAACGATGGAGAGAGTAGCTCTGAGGAGGAGTCAGTGTCCGAACATAGCAGAGATTCCTCACTAGTAGAGTAGTACCTTCGCTTGGACTTCTTGGACTTTTTCTTCTTTTTCTTTTCTTTCTTCGCACCAGGTCTACATTGACCGTCAGTGATATTAACAACACAGTACACAATAAATAGCTTTAACCTTATCTGAACAGTGAAAACATCTCTTTTATCCTTCTTTCTTTTTTCTTCTTCAATAATAGAATGTAACTTCTTTATCCTGGCTCTCTCGGCAGCTTCCTTCCGCTCTCTCTCCAGTTGTTCAGCAGCCTCAGGAGCGAATGTCCAGAAAGTAAAAATCAAAACCATTGATTGACAAAAGAGTACGTAGTACAAACAAAAGCATAACAACCAAACACACAACCACAATAACAACAATTGATGATGATAATAATAATAATAATGATGATAACAACAACAATAACAACCACAACAACAACCACAGTAATAATACCAACAAAAATGATAGGAAAAGAAGATTGACGGCAAAGTTTGGTCAGTTGTAGCAGCAGTGCCAATTCCAGCAATCAGTTGACATACAGAATACAAACAAACACCATTCTCAAAGAAGAGAAGCTACAGTTACTTCAGAACCTACACAGCAGTCCAGTCATACCCACCTTCCTCTCTAGAAGCTCCTGCACACGCTCCAGCTTGTCTCTGGCAACTCCATGACTGCCATCATCTGCAATAGCCTCTTTATAACTTTCAGCAGCTTCCTCCCAGAGTCCATCTTCCTCAAGTCTACAGAGAGAAGAATCATTCAACCTCATCCAAGCACAAAATCGACCAACAAACACTGCTCACTCACCTCTCACCATAGGCTATACGGGTTTCAACAAGGAATTTGCGAGCATTTCTGTGAGAGCTATTTTCAGTAAGAGCTGTCTCAAAATCCGCTATAGCCTTTCTATATCTACTCTTATTGGCATACCTGAAATAACAATAATTATCACAATGAACAAACTACTAAAATAGCTAAGTAAAGGGAAAGGGAAAACTATAACATAAACGATAGTACCAAGAAGTTTTTTCTTCCTTGCAACTTCATCTGCAGCTGACTTACAAAGCTCCTCTGGCAACTAGGCCTTCTACATTCTTGGGGTCTATGTCCAGGGCATGATGGAATAACCCAAGCGCCTTGTCAAGGTCTCCTTCCTTGAAGTGCTTCACCGCCACTGCAACTCTACGAAACAAAGAAATCTACTACACAATCTCTCCTGCAACTTGGAGCTTACGTCTCCATTGACCACTTGAAGCGTTGTTTCTTTCGCAAGGAAGAGCTGAAGTCTGACTCCAAATATTCCCTCCTACAAAAGGAAACTATGAAAGCAAAAAAAAGAAGAAGTTAGAATCAAAACAACTCACTTCTGCATGTCCCTAATCAAAGTAGGTTTGGTTTGAGACTTGTAGTCATGGATACCCAAAGCTTTCTTCAGATTCTCTGTGGAGCTAGGATTAGCAAATCCAGGGCACTCTCTGAGATTAGTCAAGAAATCCTCCATGCTGCTAGTACTGCACAAAAAAGGTATTACATACTCCACAAGGAATAACAAATGATGTGTTTCTCACCAGCCTGATTGTCGCAGTGGTTCATCCTCCAAGTAGCCCTAGAGAAAACCACATATCAGAATGTGTAGGCCCAACCACACCCACTATCCAGGTATGCACACAGCATACACTGGAATAATTGTATTATCTAAATTTATCATTATGATTTGCTATAGTATCTTTGCATTCACTGGCAATACAGCATAACACTAAACCAAACTGACCAGTAACACTCCATTAGGGAGACGGCCAGACGGACAGTACGTTGAAACATCATCCATTCTGAACGACAAACTCAACTGGGACTCCTTGCAGCCAGTAACCACACCTATGTGATCGTAAAAGAATATTACATGGAGGGAAAAAAATTGCTTCAGTGACTAGTGAAAAGTTAACAAATACGTAAATCTATATCTAATTAAGTTATTCCAATTATTGCCCAAAAAGTAAATAAAATCTGCACATTATCTGTCAACAATTTGATCTAAAAAAAGTTTATATATATATACATAATACTTATTGTACAAGTCTGCGTATAATATGGAGAGATATTTCATGAGCACCATAAGTATTTTTACAAGCCAAAGCCGAGTGAAAATACACACATGAGAGTGAAATGTCATTCTCATACTCTACGATAGAGTGTTTATTATACACCGGATGTTTTTCCAACACAGTAAACATTCAGATGTAATTCCACCACATTTCTAAAAATTCAGTTGTCCAGAACTACACATGGGTGTGTTGGGGCATTTAATACAGCATTCAATATGGAAAAAAAATTGAACACTCGCATGATGCCAAACTACTCGAGGGAAAATATCCCAATATATAACAAATAAATATACATATATTATTATAATCTAACTACCTTACCTTGAACAACATCGTCTATCTCCATCTCTTTTAAAAGCATTTCTCCTTTATCTCTATCCACGCCCAGACATTCCACAGGTACCAAGCCACGAACGTCCAGGTTTCGCAGGGAACTAGAACTTCCCACAACTGATGTAACTTGTAGACCCAGCACCACCTGAGTCTTCATAACTACACGACCTCGCACAATATGACCCGGAGAAATCAGCTATTTTTAAAAGTTTCAATAAGTGCCCCATTTAATATACGAGTACTAGATACCTTTAGTGCTCTTTTTCTCCTTTCCTCATCTGGAACTCGCATCAAGCATTCCAGAGGTAAAGGATCACCATAGAGGTCTAACAAGGAACCAAGGGAACTGTATTGACATGGTGTACAACCACTCCTCACCAGAAACCTGACCTGAGCTATCTGGAAACAGCTCTAAGGGAACAGGATCTTCTTTAGTGAGATAGTTAAATGCTTCCACATTAGAAATTAGAAAATTATGGACTTTTCCTTCAAAAGATTCTTGGAACTCAGCCATCAGCCCTTACTCGCGGCCTCTGCGGTCTCCCGACATTTTTTATGTCTCCTTCTCCTTTCTGAACTATCAGGTGGGCTCCAATAAAGTACGCATTAATAAGAATTCGTAGAGTTTTTCATTTTGCGATATTTGCACGCATGCGTGATAACAGTTACACAAATTCATGTCATTTGGGAGTTCAGAATTACAAAGCAATCACTGCTCGACAATACAAATAAGGATAATAAGTGCAGATTGAAGGGGTGGAATTACTGAAGAAGATGATTAGACTGGAGTCAGTGATGAAGAATAAAAAAAATTGAATTGGCAAAAAAAAAAAACGAACTAGAAGTTAATAAACATCACTCTGAACAAACACTGATGATACATACATACAGGAAAAACAGGTTATTTGTTCAAGAAATCAATAGAGGCATTGGCTGTCCTTCCACTGGTTATGTCCACTGCTTCTACTTTAATCTCGGTATCTCCAAACATCATCGTTGCTTGTAGTTCTCTTTTCTTCCCTCCAGTCACATCAGGCATCTCCAGAAGGAGCTCACCACACCTGAATACTCCATGGTCTGAAGTGAACAGCACATGCTCCTTCTCGCTGCAGTAGATACCAATCACCGTGGACGTCTGGTATGACTTGGCGGGCGTGTAACTCCTCGATACCTTATCTCCCAGACAGATAGACTGGTCAACCGTTACGAAAGTGTCAAAAATGTCCGTACACCATTCAACTCCGTCTTTCAGCGTCTTCTTTTCCGGAGGGTGTTTCCCAATGATGAACTTGTTGAGCACTCCCACACCGTACGTGAGTGCAGATCTGCGAACTCTGACGACGGTTGGATCGAGACCAAACATGACGGCTCCTTTCAAAATAGTGAGCCCCACATCCTGAGGGATGATGACTCGCACCTGTGAAGAAAATGCTTTCCTGATTTCATTTTGTAACAGCGGAGACTCGGCGAATCCGCCGACGAGGAACATGAACTTGACGTTGCTGAGCTCAGGCTTCTTGAGGAGGTCCGTGACGTGCCTGATAATCTCCTTCACAACGGGATCAAAGAGCGCATGCATTGCCGCCGGAGACAGTCTGAGCATGCCCTGAGTGGACCACTTCACATCCTTGTTGCTGAACTTCTTGATGGCATGCTCCACAGAGTTTTGCTTCAATTTGGAGTAATGTTCAATGAAAGAGAATGGGAGGGATATATTGAGAGGGGTCGACTTGGACGGGCTTGCCGTTCTCTTCTTGGCCTCGAATGCAATCATCAGGTCCACCCACCCAGCTGGCTTAGTGTTTTTGAAACTCACGATAAAGTCGATGCCAAACACTCGCACTAACAGGTTCTCAAACTCTCTGTCGACGCCCATGGCACCCCAAGCCCCGCCGGATGCTTTGTAGAGTTCCTTGAGTGTTCCTCCGTCTTCCATCTCGTGCACGGTCAAGTCTACCGTGCCCCCTCCACAATCCACCACGATATACCTGGTCCCTGCTTTGAACTCTGCCGACACAAGAGCCCCACCCCCTATCGTGGGAGTCTTTCTGAACGTGCCGCTGGAACTGTTTGTACGCTGGTGGGACTTGGGAGATGAAGATGTGATGAGTTCGTCCTCAGGCATGAGCTCTCGCTGCTTGAGCTTTCGACAGTAGATGGACGCTGCCTCGGGCTCGAGTGCAATGAGGAGTTGACTGGGAAAGCTGGGAGTGGCCAGACCCGCCTAATGTACGAGTGCATAAGAATTAGAATTCAAATAAAACAATCATATACATAATTAGATCAACTATTGCCTAATATAAAGTCAACTATTGCATGCATGCACATTTCTAGAATAAGTCTCGCTAGACATCAATGCACTAAGGTAGCATGGGTGGTGGTGGTGGCGGTGGTGGCGGTGGTGGCGGTGGTGGCGGTGGTGGCGGTGGTGGGATGGGGGGGGGGGGGGGGGGGGGGGGGGGGTCTGATAAAACTACAATTCTGTCACACATGAGATGCTAGTGAGACTCAGTGAAGAGTTTTATTAATGCAAAGTAAACTTCCAAGTGTTATGCTGTGATGAACTGATTACTACAGAGGATGCAGCAGTTGAGGTGCTTTGAAGAAACTAACAGCTTTTTCAAAGAAATCTATAGTTACATGCAGCGCATGACAAATGACTTCAACAACCATTTTCTAGCACCGTGTGAATAATCCAACCAGCAAGTGCTAATAACTCAAACACGTACAACACTGCATGCAACCATCTGCCAATTTACCTCGTAGGCTGCTTGCCTCATGAACTGCTTTGCTGGCTGCCGCCAAATAGCTGGAACAGTGATAACCCAACGAATGTCATCGTTCACAATTCTTGTCGAAGACTGGTCCGACAGCTCCTGCAAGCAATGGTTCTTGAAGAACCTCAGCGCATGAGAGAATACTTTAATGGCCAGCATCTTCCTGCCATTGGCTGCCTGGATCTCTATCCCTTTGTGAAGATCCTGCATAATGAAGAAAGAGAGAGAAGTGGGGGCGGGGAAGGGAATGGAGGGAGGGAGAGAGAGAGGGATGAGTGAGAGAATTATTATATAAAAGGAGGACAATAGACTTTAATTAATGGGCATCGGAGGGGTTTTCACGCTAGCTTGGCATGCAGGAGTCTAAGTGTAAGGTCAACCACAGGTCTTTGAAATACTCTGCTCCTTCTCAAAAACAGCAAGTAAACCTATCAATCCACCATTACTCAATTGAGTGGTCCAGTAGTTGAATAGTTATGACAAGACATTCCTGACATTGCAGGGAAAGGGGTTGACCGGATATAGCCACTACACAGACGGTAACTTGATCCTGGCAATACTGCTGGTACAGTGCTACCCACCAAGCAAGCTAGCGATACATACGTACTTACATATGCAGCTTTCATCGTTACACTATCCTCCCTAATTAGGTTACAACATATTATGCTAACTATTGAGTATGAGGGAGAGAACTGGTTGAGAGAGGGGGAGAGACTGAAAGTGACTTGAGGCTGGAAGGGTACGTGATGGGGGGAGGAAGGGATTGGGGAGGAGAAGGAAGGAATAGAAAGATGTAATTAATGTTTGTGCCCATGCACAGTATAAAACATTTGTCACATGCAAGGCAATTAGGATACAACCTTCGCCAACAAACAAATGCACCAAACCATTTTCACACATTATTGCTCCTTTTATCTTCCCCGTCCAAAAGATTCCACTGACCATTGCAGACCACACTTGAGACAGTCTGTGAACTGGGCAATGAATATTGTTATTCCTTTCATCCAAGGGCACTGGCGCTAACAATTAATACCAACTATTACACAACCTTTTCCCTCAGGGAGATGTTCAATCCCAACAATCTCCGCTAGATGAAATGGAAATCAATAATGGTTCAGCAACCACCTCATCTTCCCCCAATGTCTCAACCACAAGTGCATAAATCCAACATTCAATACCAAGAAAGACATGGAACATTGAGAGTCCATATTGCACTACATTCTGTCAAAATGAATCAACTATTCTTAAATATAATGGAAATAATTTTCTGAACATAATGCAAGCCCTAGATCATAGAGTGAGTCGAGTAGCTATAGACATTCCTCCTCTATACCCAATGCATTGAATTAACAAAGTAAGGCATAAAGTTAATTTATTGCTATTGTCATCATCGTCATCGACATTGTCATTATTATTATTATTGTTGCTGTTGTTGTTGTTGTTGTTTTATTGTTATTATTACTACTACTATTACTATTTTTGTTTGAATCTCACAACTAAGTTGTACTCCGTACAAGTCTAAGTATCCAAATAGTGCACTAAGGAGTCCCTGGCAACAAGCTAGGTATTTATTCCAGCTGATTCTTCTAAATACTGAGGTGTGGAACTAATTATGCATTTGAAAAGCTTCGGCTATGTCTTGTGCTTGGCTTTCTCTGAAGTATAAGCAAGAATTGAAACTCAACTGTTAAGTTTACAAAAAAAAGGAAGAAAGGGGGAAAACACAATTTGTAAGTTCATTAGAATAAAGAAAATAAAGTAACACCTATCCAACGCTAAAGTCATGGGATAGAGGAACATGGAAGTATTTCAGGAATGACAATTTCAGAGCTATCTCATGAACTCAATTCCACTGCATCGTGTGTGAAATAGTCATCAACAGACTCAGGTGATAGAATGACATCCACACATACACACACACACACACACACACACACACACACACACACATGGTGAGGTAATGGCCACACATCTAGCTGGGCCACCATCATCATGGTGTGCTTGTATCCACACACTAATATATCATTATACATTCAGAACTCCAACCACACACACAAAAAAAGCATGGTTGTATTTTAGCACACGTGCCACTGGTGTTCACACTATGAAGCACTTAACTAGCCTTGGCAAATATTTACTAAAAGATTTGTGAAGGAATTCAATTATATTCATACACACACGCACACACACGAAACAGTACACAGATATCTCAACTGCCCCACACGAAAAAAAAAGACCATTGGGCCAAACTAATTTATTAATTAGTAGTCCATAGCAACAGCCATGTCACCTGCTCCGGGCATATTGCAGCCATTTAAACAAGCGATAATGTGAAGACACACACACACACGCACACACACGCAGAGTCAAATTCTCCACCAGGGAAGCATGCACTATCTAAACATTTCACACTGAGAGCCACTCAGACGAGCTTCTAAATGACCATGAAATCCCACCCAGGTGGTCGGGACCACAACGAAAACAAGCCATACCACCTGATAGGATAGATTACTTCAGACATTCTTACCAAAGAACGCCAAATACTCAAAAGAATATGCTCACGCGCTAATAATTAACAATCAGTTTGTGAATTTGAACTAATTTAGGACACTTGACCAGTTGGAAGCATTAGCCTAGGTGGTAAGAAGCAATTATTATCTTCAAAAACACCAACAGAACTATAACTGTCCTGACCAAATAAATTCATGAAACTAGTCAGATAATTTCTTAATAAATTGAGGGGTTATTTTCAAATATTGAATTCCCAATGACGCACTAATAACAATTAATAATGCCTTAAAGAAACAACAAACTAACAATAAACACGAGCAACGTGGCCACTCCTGTTCATACAGCTGAATCCATAGCTGTACTGTAGGCCATAGTTACATCCATTAGACTCCAGTGCCTGTACTGTAGGCCATAGCTACATCCATTAGACTCCAGTGCCTGTACTGTAGGCCATAGTTACATCCATTAGACTCCAGTGCCTGTACTGTAGGACTAGCTACACCCATTAGACTCCAGTGCCTGTACTGTAGGACATAGCTACATCCATTAGACTCCAGTGCCTGTACTGTAGGACATAGCTACATCCAAATTAGACTCCAGTGCCTGTACTGTAGGACTAGCTACATCCATTAGACTCCAGTGCCTGTACTGTAGGCCATAGCTACATCCATTAGACTCCAGTTCCTGTACTGTAGGACATAGCTACATCCATTAGACTCCAGTGCCTGTACTGTAGGACATAGCTACATCCAAATTAGACTTCAGTGCCTGTACTGTAGGACTAGCTACATCCATTAGACTCCAGTGCCTCTGCATTTTAAAAATTTCGCTATTTACATATCCATGACTGTTGCCAATTATTTGGTCTCAATCAGTTGATTTTGTGCTATGTAATAATTTACAATTATTATAATATTATTATTAAGCTTATTTACTTAGTTATACACCTAGACATTTGCGCACCTAAATTGCTACAAAGTTTGTGTATTTCACAGGCTAAAACTGAGTAAAACTAAAGTGTATTAAGAAACACTATTTCTTCTTACTAATGATTTCTGCATTGCATGCATATTTGAGGAAAACTATTGAGAAGCTGTAAAATGAATTATAAGTCATCTTTTGTATGCTTAAAATTATTCCAACTGTTTCTTTAATTCTGTGGCCCAGATAAGTATCTGTGTACTGCTATGCCTACTGGACTATTATTCTTCATGTCATGTGACTCAAGTTTTCATAACAGACACTATACTTAAGAATGCTCGAGTCAAGACAGCAGAGCAAGTGAGTGATTTTGGTAGATTTATGATTTCTAAAAAAATAGAACAGGACTGTTTTGCTGGGCTAGTTTGCTCATTGTCAGTGCATCTGTATATGCACTACCATTTAAATTGCCTTCAAAGCCTGCAACTGGATCACAGTCTGGTATAATCAGCAAGGCCTGTGATGAGAGCAGGAACTCCATCCATGTAGTGTCAGCCCCACTCATGGATGTTCCCCACCTCCTAGGGCAATATATTTGCTTGCGGGTTAATGACCGTCTTTGCTGTATGATAATTTGAATGTGTCCAGATAAAAAAACAAACAAACAAAAACAACAACCTCCTGCAAGTCGAGTTAAGCAACACACCACCACTATTGTATTACTGCGGTGAGGCCGACCCTAGTGACCCTGTAGAAAGACTTCAGCTAGAAGTTGAACTGTTGGGGTTAAGTGGTTGCATCGAGCGTGTAAACAGAGAATACTGGTGCAATCTGAGAATACTGGTGCAATCTGAGAATACTGGTGCAATCTGAGAATACTGGTGCAATCTGAGAATACTGGTGCAATCTGAGAATACTGGTGCAATCTGGATACCATAGCCAATTTAATTAATCATCACACACACACACACACACACACACACAGATGATCAGTTGTGAGCTAATTTCATGCAACGCTTTCCTAAAATTGTAATTGTCCTTGAATGCATGATTATTAAACTTATTTAAGTAAAAATGCAGTACAGAAACATATAGTATTATCCACTTGAAGATAGCCCCACTGAAGGGTTTTCGTACAGACTGGGGAGACATCTGGAGCCTGCCCCGCCCTCTTATTAATATGCTACTGCCAACCTCCATGCTCAATCCTGCCCTAACCCTACATCGTCCATTCCAAACCACCAGGACCTATTGCATTACAAAACAACTCAAACTTCATAAAGACAATGAACTCGTTAAGTGGCAGCAGAACATAACATGCCTGTCTCAAATAGCTGAAAGTTGTTTTGTTCTGCCCTCTCTCTCTGCTCCATTACACAGCAGACTTGTGCAGTGATGCTTCAACACCACTCTGATAATGCATTATTTAGAAGGCTTGGCCTCAAGTGTGTCTGCCTGTTCCCTCGGGCATTGCACAGAAAACACACACAGCAATGACGCATGGCAACAGCGACTTCAGAATCCCCTCTCAACCTCAAAAAAAAAGAAAAAAAAGAAAAAAAAGCACTATTCTGTGTTGTTTTTTCCCCTCTATAAGTCTAACTTAAACTTTTGCTCATCCAAGGTACAGGATAGCCAACCTATTACACCAATATGGCCACTAATACTATTCATCTTAATTAGAAGCATGAATTAAAGAGTTAGGGGTTTCAATAGAGTGCACACTGCAGTTTTACTAGAGCGCCATTTAAATGCAATCATCTCATTGCTCAATAATTTCTCTTACTGAGGCATAGCATACTGTTAAATCAATCTTCAAAGGACACAAGTAAAGACCCAGTTAATTGGAACAAATATGATTGAAGTAGTCACAAATAAATGCGAAAGCTGAGCCTTATAAGACAGATCAGCTACGAACTTCATGTGGGGCCTTACCACCTAAATGTCACCACGTGTGCACATGCGTGTGTGTATGTATGTGTGTGTGTGTGTCGCCAGGCTAGGCCTTGTGTGGACAGTGCCACACATACAACACACACGAGGGGAAAAAAATAAAATACGCACGGTGCAAAGGTTTAGTTAATTGAATTAATTGGTTGCTCGGTCACCAGGGGAGACGGAGCTGGTGGAGACAACCACACATGCAGCAAGCCAGCAGTAGCAGCTGTGGGTGAGAATAGGAAGAGGGTCATCAAGGGACTGGGAATTCAATGGACACATTAGAAGTCCTCAATATCAGACCCACACATACCTCATATGGTACCACAAATAAATAGCTACAATAAATAAACAGTAGCTAGGAAAAAAAACAACAAAACAAAACAACAATTAAAAAAACTACAGCAACTACTAATTCTTCAAAAACAGTATCTAGAAGAATTAGGAACTTAGCTATGAAATAATTATGACAATTAACCCTTCATTGCAATCTTCATTTTAATAGCAGTTTTTCTCTGTATTAACCACCAATAATACTGCTATTATTATTTATTTCAGCCTAGAATGACTGAATAATCTGAGTAGTAAATTAAACACACAACTAGCTCACTCTTTTACCAAGCTAAACTTTGGACAACTAAACTTCAGCAACTTGCATACCTGATTTGAATGTAGACTCATCTTAAACTTCTCAAAATAATACCATTTCTTGGCTTCCAGCTCTTCCAAGTCGTGGTAGAAGTCTCTAGCGCCAAATCCGAAAGAGTGGAACTCTCCATTGGGTTTTAGCAGTAGTGTTGTCGGCGTCTTCTGGTTGGAGACCCCTGGGTCGCCTCCTTCCCACTTCCTCATCATATGGATACTGTCTGGATCTCTAGTGAACGAGAAGGCGTAGCCGCTGTAAGTGGTACCAAAGTCAATCGCGGCCACCACAAAATGTTTGTCTGACGGAGACGAAGAGCCCGAGTTCGATAGACCGTTGGCTAATCCATGCAGGTGAATCGGCGAGCTATTCCCAGACGAAAATTTGTCCAGGGAGCTGGGTGCAGGAGAGTTTATTCTCTCGCTTACTACTTGACCTCCATTGCAGTTGCTGTAGAAGCCATTCTGGTGGGCCATTTTCCACCCTTTCATGCGGTCAAATTACGCTGTAGCGGCAAGCGTGCGGCAAACTTACGGGTGAGCAAAAGTGTTAATCGTTTGCTCCACCCTCGTAAATCTCAGCAATTATAGTCACTAGAGGGGTGGGGCTAATGGTACCTCCTCCGCAACAATTCGGAAACGACGGCGACATCGGATTGGAATTTATAACTTTTACTAGGGAACAATGGCTGAAAGGATGGACAATTCGGGCGGTAAAAAGCTAAGTAGAGGTTCTGGTTCTTTCACGAAGAAATTTTTTAGGAACTCGAGGAGTAAGAAGGAGCGCAAGGAGTCGACGGCAGAAAGTCCTAAGAGGGGGTTTGACTTGGACAATTTCCCCTTAGATGGTTTCAAAAAAGGTTCGGGCTCAACAAATCAGTCGAACCTATCAGTTGTTGTCGCCATAGACTTCGGAACGACCTATAGCGGATACGCATATTCGCTGATGTCGACTCCCGATGATATATACCTAATGAACAGGGGCCAGGTGGGACAATTTGGAGCAATGACTAACAAAATTCCTACAATTCTTCTGCTTGACGAGCATGGTGCTTTCCATTCTTTTGGATTTGAGGCCAGAGAGACATACCATGACCTTGATGAGGGGGAGTCTAAGAAGTGGCTTTATTTTGAGAAGTTCAAGATGGAGCTTCATTCCAGAAAGGTAGTAGTGTTGACCATTAACTAAAAAAGTGGGTGGGGCTGGTTAGTTTGCATGAATCACTGGCTTCATTTGTTCTGGTCTTTTGCTTTTTCAGGAACTGAGTAGAAGGATGGAACTGGAAGCTTCCAACGGGCAGCGTGTTCTTGCTTACTTGGTATTTGGGCATGCTCTTTGCTACTTTAAAGACTGCTGTCTTCGAGCCATCAACGAAGGTCTGGTTGGTGCACCCGAGATCACAGTGGATAAAGTCCAATGGGTCATCACCGTGCCTGCTATCTGGAGACAGTCAGCGAAGCAATTCATGAGATATGCGGCAACAGAGGTAAGCTCTTACTTTACAACCTTTTAATTTATCAATTATACACTATCTTCTGGTTGAACGCTACCTTGTTTAACCCAATTTAATTGGTATATCACTTCTCTGACACCAATGCTTTAATGATAGTATCATTTATATCCTCAGCAATAGTGGGACACTTCGTTTAATCAACACATATACTCGGCAAGTCCTAATTCACAAGGTTCTAAATAAAACAGAATCCTTCTAACTACTCATGCCACTGAGTTATCTTATTAGCACTATAGCCAAAAGGAGAGAGATGGTGTATGTGTGTGTGATTCTTCTGTGTCAACTTCTTGAGTTGTGTGAGTCTAACAGAGATGAATCTCATCATCCTTGATACCGTTCTCAAGCCACTCGCTGCAGTGCACTGCCATTCCATCGATGAATAATCACTAAAACTGCCTGTGAATATAATTAAACCTGTTTGTGTTGGCCATCTGTTGAGCATTAAGTCCCCCCCACCTAATCCGTTGTATCAACTAGCATAAGAGACTCTAATTAATGCCGCCTGTTTAAACTTAAAATGTCAACACCAATGGGGTTTTTTTTTCTCCATCTCCAATAATTATATGGATTGTCAGTTTCAATTATAATTGCTTGCACTTTTTTGGAGTGTCACATTCTTGTTGCTCTCTTAGTAGTGCATGCATTCCATTCTTAGTATTATATGTTACTAGCTAATACATCCACCACCGGTATCGTCACATGGCAAGAATGTTAGTTCAACTAATGTGAATTGTACATGCTATAATGTGTGAATGTATGAGTTTGTTAGCATAAGTTGTAATAATAGCTCGACCAGGATTTAGCAGAGTCTTGCGTTTGTTGGCATCAAAAGTAGCATGTTTAAATTCTCATGTGCATTTAAAAAAATACTTGGGTTATTGCATCTATTGTATATTTATTATATATTGGATATTTTTCTTGAGTATTTCTGCATCACACGAGTGCAATATTTTCCCTTATTGAACGCTAGTCCTGGACAACTGAACTTTTAGAGCTATGGCAGAATTACCTCTGAGTGTTTACTGTTTTGGAAAAATATCCAGTGTATAATAAATAATTTATTACACTCGTACAATATGGGGTGACATTTCACTCTCACACTTGTATTTTCACTCACTTATATCGTCTAGTGAAAATACTTATGCATGCTCATGAAATATCTCCCATATTGTACTCTGACTTGTGCAATAAGTATTAATAATAGGCGAGTGAGTGAAGCGAGCAAGACACCATCAGGGATAACACAATTGAAATTCGGCATATACATACGTTTGGACATGCCATTTTTGTACTTTGACCCTGCTGTTTTTGTGTTAGTTCAATGGTCGAAACTTCACTAAACAGAATCCTCTGGTTTATCAATCGTTACTGATATCATCCCAGAAATTGAATTGTTTACCATTCTTAATTCCTCTGTGGGTGCAGCTAAAACAAAACTTACCGGTGTTCCATTTCTATTCGAGTTAGTGGTGGTGGCTATTTGTCATAGTTATAAGCCCTACACAACATTATTTACTAGGAAATTCATTGTCCACTAGACTAACCACGAAGGTAAGTCTTGTGTAGGTATGTCCAGTTGTGTGATAAAGTATTGTGCATTACAGCTACTACTTAGCTAAAAATATCACAAAGAAAACATTTAAATAATGTGATTTGTTTTGTTTTTCAATTCAAACAGTTGCAGCAAGTGGTTACTATGGCATTGAAACAAACCCCTTTACCGTATATACATACTTAAAAATTTGACCTTTTTCTTTAGAGTGTGAAAAGTTAAAATCAATCATTTAACAATAGTACAGTATTAGGCTCGCTCGCCATTTGTGCTCGAGCACATCACTAGTATATATATGGACATTATAAATATATATACTACTATTACTACTATTACAATATTGCACGGGTTTGCTTGAAATTGCACCGATGTGAATGCACACATCCATTGTAATACATTCAGTGCAGTCATGCTGAGTGGTCTTATCATAGAATTCATTCAGTTCAGGTGGTCAGCTTATTTGAACAAGTCATAACAGGATTTAAACTGACATTTTGGAAAAAGAATCCTTCAGTCTTAGTTGTTGTTTTTGAAAAGTAAAAGAGCGAGATATAATTATAAAGTGAAAATAAATATTATATTATTTATTGTACTTTGAAATTCTTATTTTAACAACCACATGTCTTAAACAATTATTGTGGCTGTTTCTCTATCTTTAGTTCAATATTGATTCCTATTATATGAGAGGATTATATGAGTAGTTCAAACTGAACAAAATTATAAGCAAATTTGCACGTACTATTTTAATGGACGATACAGGCTGGTCTAGTGTCTCCTGACAACCCAAAGCAGCTGATCATAGCACTGGAGCCTGAAGCTGCCTCTATTTGCTGCCAGAGGCTACGTCTCCGTGAGTGTATTCCAGATCCACACGGATCCTTCTCACCTACTGACACTCCTTCTCCGTCAACTGGAGCACCCAAGTACACCAGTAGCAGCTCCAAGGGGTCTCTCATTGGTAAGTTAACACCTGAAAGTGTGAATTGGTAAACCACTCCTACCGGCATGAACACAAGAAAGCCAAAACATCAAAAATATGTGATAAAGTTAGTATAATGTAATTATTTATCTCATAAATCTGAGTCTTGTTAACCGATTAACGCCGGAAATTAAATTCGCGATTACGTGCGCGTACTCCGAAATTGTTTACAAGAAATCGTGACCGTCACCTCGAGGCGGCTTGAACCGCCTGAGCTTTTTCTTGTCTAGAGGCAATACGCTTCGAAGTAACCGACGGCGATGTATTAACTGATTGAAGCTAAAGCCTTCCTCTACCCGCGGGCTAAGTTTTGTTTAGTTTCTAGGCGTTTGAAGTGTATGAAGTGCGCACTCATTGGAAACTACAAGCTTCAAGGTAAGTATACCATTGTTAGCATCAGTATTGTAAAAGTTTAGGCTAAGACCTCATGTTTCATAGCTATATATTGTTGTTTTAAATGTTCACCAGCCGCTTGCTTTGAAATAATTCAGCAACTATGGATTTTGGCTGTTTATTTTTTTTTTGTGTGAGCCATATACTAGAATAATATAATATTATAACATAACAAGCAATTATATAGACTACTGTGTTTGCAATTCTAGGATTTTTTTCTGATAATACTATGAAGCAGTCTGATTGAACTCCCATGGTGACAAAGCCACACCCCATAATCACCACTGTACCGTACCATGATGTGTCTGTTGTTACTGTTCTTGACATAGATTGCACATCCTTCTCTTCATACCTGAGAAACTTTCTCCTAAGAATTCCATTTTATGGGCACCTTCAAGTAGGGGAGAACTGGGAGGAAGAAAGTCTGTATCCTCATGCAATAATAACTTGACCTTTTTGTGGTTAGTGTTGTTCAAAATCTATATAACCCTCTGTGTATGAACAAACGAAGCTAAAATAGCTTGCCTTTTTCAACCTTTATTTCTTCCAGATCATCAAATTCTTCATTGCTGCCCTCCATGAAGACTTCTTGGCCACGGACCTCTACACCTGAGAAGTCTTCTGCCTTATTCTATCTCTATTTCTTTGAGATCATAAAAATTCTTCATCACTGCCCTCTATGAAGACTTCTTGGCAGTCTTTAAATTTTATTGACAACTTTATATCATATTAATAATTGATAAATATTTTTGTCTATTAGTTATAGCTATACTTTTTTTTTGTTGTTGTAACTTTGATTTTCTTTATAGACAAACAGTGCTACAATTTCAATCTACAAATAATAAAAAAATTTCTATGGTAAGGGTCATTAAAACCTTGTCTCCCTTATACTTACCTCACAGGAGAATCGCTACGGCGTTGTGGGAGCTCTTGAAACACTTGCGATTGCTGCTGGTAGCTAATTGAAGCGGGTACTATGGCGGTTACGCAAAAATGCGTAACCCGCGCTGTGAAGCACCCTCGTACTTGACGCGGAAACGCGTAATTCGGCGATAATCGGTTAAAGATCATATTTCAACTGTGAGGTCCATTTTTGAGAGCATTTCTCGTCTCCTTAGAGATGAAAGTCTAGAAGCATTGGAAGGGTTTCATACAAGATGATTTTCCTTGCATCACTGGTTGTGTGTGTGCATACATTTATATGCATGTGTGTGTGTGTGTGCTGTTCGATGGTTTAAATGCTTTTTACACGTTAAACTGAAGGTTGGAGGCTATGGTAACATTTCACATCAATCGATCGTCATGGAAATCTATCACATTTAGTTGTTGTATGAACCACCAACTTATAGACGTAAACTACATGCTCCTTTGTGTTCCTTATCGACAAGCTAACTAAGAAAAAGGTAGAGCGCTATTAGGGAAGTATAAATTAGAGCACTGGTTGGTCCAATGTGTGGCATATTAGCAGTGCATGTGATGGATTGACTACCACTGAACTAGAATTCCAGGTCTGAAGAGCTGGATCTTTGTTTGCACCAAATGCAGTCTAGAGAAAGACAACCTCGTGTTCTTTGGTATGCTGCTAAAAGGCGAATACACACACTAACTTGCCACCGCTCATTTTGAAAATGTGAATGAAACTACAGTATGAATTTGCTTTCCTTTAAGTGTGAGCAGAAATTCACTGTTTATTGTTAGTCATTATTATTATTGTTGTTGTTGTTATTATTGTATTACTATATTTATTATTACTATTATTGCTGTTATTATTATTATTACTATCATTATTATCATTATATATTATTATTATGATTGCTATTGTTATAATAATTAGTTATTATTATTATTGTCATTATTATTATTATTTACTTTGAGTGTAAGTAATTGGTCACATGTACACATAGTTGCAGGTTGTAGACTTCAAAAAGGCTAAATTAATTTTATGATGACTTGGAAGCTGTGCAGTGCTAACAGTTTAAGGAGTATCTATTTTTAGACAATATTGAGTGTATATATCTATCCTCAACTTCTCCTGCCATTAGATACTCTCACACTGCACAAGTCGTCCATTAATCTGATGCCACATGAAATGTCAGTCCATTAAGTTTCTTTGATTAGTCCAATATTTGAAATACCAGCGTCTCTTTGCCTTTTGTACCCACTTCATATTTGGAAGGAGCTATAAAGATTATTGTACTCATCAAGTGACTTCCTTGGAGTGTGCGGTTACAGCCATTGTTTCATCGTTCATTCTCCAAGTTAGCTAATAATGTGGGGTAATTTAATAAATGGAATTATATCTCGATAACAATGTTCTGGATGAATTCTTTAAATGTCATTCTTTCACTTCTTGTCGAGATTAACATTCCTCTCCTGGTGGGTAGACATTTGTCATGCACGGATTAGGCCAATCCTACATATATGATTTAGAAAAGCTTAGCTCGAATGAGGTGAAAGTTATTCTTATTGATTGATACAAGACTATGGAGTCCATACCAAGCATTAGTGAATACCAAACCTTGGAAAGTAAAATTAAACACAAGATAATAATAAATAAATAAATAATGATTGGGAGCCATGTTGTTTCACTTATAATTAAGTAACAAAATTTTTCTGTTAAATATAATTAAGTAACAAATTTTTTCTGTTAAATATAATTAACAAAATTTTTCTGTTAAATATAATTAAGTAACAAATTTTTTGTTAAATATAATTGGCGAGCGAGCGTAGCGAGCGAGACACTTACAGGGGTAAAAATGAAAAAATTGGGGATGTTTATTGGCGAGCGAGCGAAGCGAGCGAGACACTATCAGGGGTAACTCAATCGAGATTTCGCTATATTTATTTATTTATTTATCTGTTTATGGGGTACGTGAGACCTCTGTTTTCGCCCGCGCCTTTAATTACGTAAGTTAGGTAAAGCGTTCACAGTTCCAGTATTTTTCAATTAACGAGCTCTGAGAATCCTTAGTGGCTGTGGTAAGTGAATGCGCTCTTTGTCATGGCTATAAGCCTTGCGCAACAGTACTTACTTGAAAATACATTGTCCACTAGACTACTGCGAAGGTAAGTCTGTGTAGGTGCATGTCCAGTTGTGTCAAAGCATTGTGTGTTACAACCACTACTTAGCTAAAGAATATCACAAAGAAAACTTTTAAATAACGTGTATTGTTTTGTTGTTGTTGTTTTTTCCTTCCAAGCAGTTGCAGAGAGTTGTTACTATGGCACTGAAATCCCTTTACCCTGTATGCTAAATTTAAAAACTGGACCTTATTTTCAGTAGCTTCAGTGTTAGAAGTCAAAATCATTCATATAAAAATAGTATAGTCTTTAGGCTCGCTCGCCATTTGTGCTCAAGCACACCACTAGTATATTGTATATGTTTGGACGTACGTATGTCATTTTGTACTTTGACCCTCGCGTTTTTGTGTTAGTTATGTGGTCGACCCCGTCCCAAATTGCACTAAACAGAATCCTCTGGTTTAGCGATCAGTACCCGTATCACCCTAGAAATTGAATTGTTTACCGTTTTGAATTCTTTTGCGGGTGCAGTTCAAACTTGAAAACTTAAGGGACTTCCATTTCTATTCGAGTTAGTGGCGGTGGTAAGTCAATGCGCTCTTTGTCATGGTTATAAGCGGTGCGCAACAGTATTTACTTGAAAATACATTGTCCACTAGACTACTGCGAAGGTAAGTCTGTGTAGGTGCATGTCCAGTTGTGTCAAAGCATTGTGTGTTACAACCACTACTTAGCTAAAGAATATCACAAAGAAAACTTTTAAATAACGTGTATTGTTTTGTTGTTGTTTTTTTCCTTCCAAGCAGTTGCAGGGAGTTGTTACTATGGCACTGAAATCCCTTTACCCTGTATGCTAAATTTATATACTGGCTTCAGTGTTAGAAGTCAAAATCAATAGTATAGTCTTTAGGCTCGCTCGCCATTTGTGCTCAAGCACATCACTAGTTAAGTAACAAATTTTTTCTGTTAAATATAATTAAGTAACAAATTTTTCTGTTAAGTAACAAATTTTTTCTTGTCAAATATTTTGAATTTTTAAAAGTTGAAGTTTATTCCTATTTCTAATACGTCTTGTGTGTGTGTGTTTTTATAATGTAGGTATTCCAGCTGAAAGTCCACGACTATCAACAAACTCACCCAAAACATCGGCTTCATCGACATCAGCAATGCCTCTGGAAACATCCGGAAGGTACGCTGCTGACTTCAGGCATGGCATGCGGTACTTAGTGGCCGACTGTGGAGGCGGGACTGTGGATCTCACTGTTCACGAACTTGAAGACATGGGCAAGCTCAGAGAGCTCTACAAGGCTACTGGAGGGGCGTGGGGATCCATGGGAGTCGACTATCAATTTGAAGTGTTGCTGTTGGACATTTTTGGAGAAGATTTTTTGCTTGACTTTGTCAAGAGCAAGCCAGTGAGTTGGTTAGAGTTGCTTAGCTCTTTTGAGGCGAAGAAAAGAGGGTTCAGTCCTCACAAGCAGTTGTCAGTCAGCTTGTCTCTGCCTTTCGCTTTCATTGAGCACTATCGTGAAATGACTGGGAGGACTGTAGAATCCACCGTGCATGACTATGACGACGAGGGTGTTCAGTGGTCACACCAAGGCATGCTCCGCCTTCAGCCTTCCGTCATGATGAGTCTATTTGAACCGGTTGTGAGTGCCATCGTCCACCACGTTCAAGACCTGCTACAACTTCCAGAGCTCTTCAGCATTGCCTATGTGTTTTTAGTCGGTGGATTCGCTGAATCAGCAGTCTTACAAGAAGCAGTCAGAAATGCATTTCGCGGGTCTAGTGTGCGGGTGATAATTCCACAAGATGTGAGCCTGACAATCCTCAAAGGAGCCGTCATGTTCGGCCACGACCCCACAATGGTGCACGTCAGACGATCCGGGCTAACCTACGGAGTGGGATGCCTCAACAAGTTCATTCCCGGGAAACACCCGCCAGAGAAAAGGGTTGTCAAAGACGGAGTGGAGTGGTGCACAGGTATTTTTGATGCATTTGTTTTCTGTGATCAAGCTGTGTCCCTGGGTCACAAGATTACGAGGACCTATTCTCCGGCTCAAGCTCTGCAGCAGTCTACTGTGATCACACTGTTTGCTAGTGAAAATGACACAGTGCACTACGTCTCTGATCCAGGTTGCTTCAAAGTTGGTGAACTACGACTAGAGATGCCGGATGTCTCTGGGGGTAAAAGAAGGGAACTCAAAATGTCAATGATATTTGGAGACACAGAAATATCTGTGGAAGCAATTGACATTACAAGTGGCAGGACAGCTAGAGCTTTTGTTGATTTTTTAAATAAATAATTTCTCATTCTTTCTATTGAACTCACCTGTTGTATTTTCTGTACAAGTACAAGACATAAAACAAACATTGATGACCCCTTGCCTACCATAAATAAGTACCCTAAAATCGATCGAAAAGTGTACACATACGTGCACTTTGATCGTCGCGCGCGCAATTGATTCTCTTTCTATTTGTGACGATCTTTACTCGAAAAATACTAATGGCACACAAAATGAGTGATAAAAGCAGCTGCATTGAAATACGCTTCTCTGGGAGGAGCGTGTTGTACAAGGTTTTGTTCGCGTTAGTGGCTCTAGTGTACTTGGTGCAACTCACCCTTTACTACTACACATCACCAATCATTACTAATGGCTATTCCAAGCGTTACAAATCACTTAGCTTTGCCCTGCATTCAAGTGGACGCAACAGCACTCTAAATACTGTTAGATCGGTCTCTAAGACTAGTCAGCAAACGCCCTCAGAAAGCAACTTTCAGAATCCAGTAATACAGCCACTATTGTCTCCAGCAGTACTCTCTATGCCTCCACTAAAGGAAAACGACACACAACAGAGCTCTGGAAGTTGCTCTGATCACTGGTGTACATCGTACTTAGACAAAAGTTCACTTTTAAACTTCCAGCTCTGTGTCAGTATTGTTGAACAGGAAAACCCACACCCACTCATTGCAGCTCCTCGGCGATGTAAGTTCAGGCACTCCAAGGGTCATGATCATGTGGCCCTAGTTAGTGTTCCTGGATCTGGCAACACTTGGCTGCGGGGATTACTGGAGGCAGCCACAGGTCTGTGTACTGGGTCTATCTACTGTGATGCTCCACTGGTGGCAGGTGGATTTGTGGGAGAACTTGTACACGATGGCAGTGTTCTTGTAATTAAAACACACACGTCAGATGCACAGTGGAAAGGCGTTCGCTTCCCAAAGAGAAATATTGAAGATGCTTTTTACAGCTCGGCCATAGTGCTGGTTCGCAATCCCTTTGAAACTTTTGTGTCGGAGAGAAACCGCTTTCTGCTCCACAAGGAGGCTGAAAAGAATCATGTTGAGAATGTGCCATCCAAAGATTTGAGTCATGTGGATAAAGTAGGACCAGAGCAGTTCTGTAAGTCTGTGATGAAAGACACAATACAAGTATTCATAGCACATTAAGTGAATAGAAGCTCTGCTATAGTTGCCTCTTGTTAAAATTGCATGTGTGTATGCTGTGACTACTGCATCAGCACCAAGTCAGTTGTGTGCATACTATAATAATGTATTTAATTTCTTGTTTGTTCATTTAAGCTAACAAAAGTGACTGGAATGACTTTGTGAAGAATCTAACGATGAGGTGGACTAAAACTCTTCTGGAGTGGGTAAGTCCAGATCATCCTGTGATGATAACTCGCTACGAAGACATTCAGAAGAATGTGGTGAAGGAAATTGAAAGGATATTAAAGTTCCTCAAGTTTCCTTATCAACAGCCCGAGTTGACAGCAAAGATGTTAGGTTTCGATGCATTTAAAAGACCCCACAAAACTCCTCCAGATAGATTTCAGTTCTACAGTAAGGCACAGATTCGAAGCATCAAAGAAGCTGTAACTACAACAGCCCAAGAACTAGAGAAAAGAGGTTTTGGGCTGTTTGTGAAAGAGTATGTTTAAAAGTCTTTTACCTCTCAGTCATCTCCGGACTCACACGTATACAATATCTTCCAGCATCTCTTCATCAAACTGCAATATATTTATAATCATTCTCACCAGAACATTTCCTAATGGCATTAACAAAACAGTATGCAACTGCTTTGTTGCCGTTTGTTTATTATTGTTGTTGTTATTGTTTTAATAAGTGTATTATCCTTTTGCATAATGGGCAGTAAAGATTTAGTAATAAAATATGTACATTATGATCTCAATAGCTGTGTAACAAGGGAGTGTATGGCTATCATGGGCTATGCCAACTAATTTATTTTGTTTTATTATTATTATTGTTGTTGTTTGTTGTTCATATGCTAGAACACTTCATTTTAGCGATGTGCATTGTTAAATTTTAAAAATCTAATTTGGGTTCTGTAATATGAGATGACTGAGTGTTATAAATAAGATGTCGGAAATATTATAAAATAATGGTATTGTTGTTGAGTGATCAAGGTGGGTGGCTGCCACTGGCCATCTTCACGCACAGTTCGTGATCTCTGACGTCGCCCCAACCGCCATATGGCTTCAGCTTACGCCGACTTCCGCCAGGGAAAAACCCTCCGTCAAAGATCAGTGATTGGGGGAACAGTCCAGCAGAATGACTTTGGATTTTTTCTCTGACTAAATTGGCGTCCCTCTGTTCATTGCACGACTTGTGATGGTGAGTACCACTGCAGGAAACAGGAAGGGAAACGGGCAGAGAGAAAGGGAGGAGGAGGAGGAAAAGAGACATATGGAATTAAAACATGAGTGATCAGGTTTACTCTAGTGCCATTTTTCTTTGATTAAACAGTTGTAAGCCTACAACTAATGCAGTCTTTCTGAAAATAAGTAACTTTTTTAAAAATTAATATACATCATAGAGTTGCTATATTGAAAAATTTTACTTGAATAAAAAAAATGCACAGGACTTTAAAAATATCATTTTTGTGTGGACAGCAGATGTTATCTTAAGACAGCTGAAACATTCCTTGGCCAAGATATGTACACAGTGTAGCTAACTTATGAATGATAACACTTACTCCAAATATGTGACAATTTTCTACACTGTCACTTGTTTGTTTTATAACGTGCTACTAAAAGTTTGTACTTAGCTATAAGTGGCCCAAGAAAATTGCTTGTTCCAAGTTCTAGTTTTCACTGGCAGCCCAGACTATTATTTGATGGAATTATATGTCTGTCCAGGTGTCTGGTTTGTACATTGAATTATATACAAGTCTAAAAGGCACAGGAACATAAATGTTGTTATAGACAGACTGTATTAACAAAGAAGGAGGAAGATACACCAGTTACCAGCCAAACAAATGACAGGTGTTTGGCAGAGTTTACTTGTTCCCATATAAACAATACAATATGAAACTAAACAAACTCAACATTTCGTAACTTTCAGGAGGGGCTTTTAATTTCCATGAAATTGATGAGAAATGTGTGGCAAATGTCACCATGAAGATCATAATAATTTCTGGGGGAAAAACATTTTCAGGGGGGGGGGGGGGGGGAAAGGGGGCTAAAAATCACTGTGTACTAGTGTATTCGAGTGAGCATGATGTAATAGTTAGACCATGGATTCGAGGGGTTATTGGTGACAACCGTCCCAATCCCAAGAGTGAAGCCTGAGGAAGAGGGCAGTTATCATAGCGATAATCCCAAGACTTGCCATGGTTAACTGTTTTATACCATAGTTACCATTTTGAACAGAGTAAAAGACAAAATAAAAAGATTAGATATTGTTGTTTTGAGGGAGAAAATATGCCCAGTTAATGCAGCGAGGGACATTCCAAAACACCGACGACAAGGTAAGTGCATTTCATTCCTTTTCCGCTGCCTTCAAACAAAAGCAGTGGTAATTGAACCATAATATCCGGTGACGTTCACCAGGCAAGTCTCCGTGTCAGTTATGCAGGGATGCAGTAACTGCTCATAAAAGAAAGCTTCATAAAAGTAAAAACAAAAAAAAACAAAAAAAAACCTACAAAATCAAACAAAAAACAACAACTAGATTTTCATTCGTAGCATGATAAATCACTTTATGCATCTCACTCTATTTTGAAGACAAAAAAAAAAAATTCTGTGTGCAATTTAAACTCTCAATGTAGTACAAAAATACTCCTTTCCCCAGGCTATTGTGGAGGGAAATAACACAGGGGTCTTTACTCTGTTCAAAAAGTAAACTCAGATGTATAGAATAGTCAAACCAAGGCAACTCTCGGAATTATCACAGGATAACCACCCTCGGGATCGGGATGGTTATCAGTGATAATTCCTCGAACCAATGGTTTGGCTTAACCATTACATATTTTAGTAAGCGCTTTCTACTAAAATTAAAATTGGTCTGACTCCCTTCATGATTCTTAATATTGGTAAAAAAAAAGAACTACTATAGCTATAATTTAGATCAAACAATATTATCTATAGCTGAGGCGTTTTTTTCAATACAAGAAAGTGTAGATTTTTGCAATACCACAACAGTGGAAAACTGAAATAATGATCTGATTGGTCACGACAATATCTTCACGATCTTTGCCGCACTTTTATCCACTAAGGCAATATCGCGGCAAAATTCCAAGGAAACGACGGTAAGAAAAGTATGAACAATAGCAGAACCGGAATGAAAAAATTTCTTTGACTAAAATATAATACAAGATTATGGTTTCCTTAGCTGCAGAAATTTTACCTTTGGCTGTAGAACTAGTAATGTGCTTGAGCACAAAGGGCGAGTGAGCCTGTGCACAAACGAAACACTCCAAAAGAATCTATCAGTACATTTTTAAAAGTATAAGTACGTAGCCGTTGTGACCACACTTTAGCTAACAAATACAGAACTACTTTCTTACCTCAATTTCCTGAGTACTGGTATTTTCGGTAGTCTCTGACTTTCTGAATTACCAGTAGCTTTTGACAACAAACACTCGCAGCTACTAAAAAGGCTGAGTTTAAATTTTTTTTAATGTATGGTAAAGGGTCCATAGTAACCATTCGCCATAACGTTTTGTGACTTGGAAAAAAAAAAGAAAAAAAAAGAAGAAGTTCTAAAGAATTACTGCACAGTGTTGAGTCTAACAGTAAGTGTTTAAGACTCAGTATGTCTTGTGTCATTCAGAAACAACCTAATATGAAAAGATAAACAATTAATTTCTTTGAATGATACGGGATCGCTAAACCGAAAGATTCTGTTTAGTGGAGGTATGGGAAGGGGGTAGACCATGAAGCAAACACAAAAATGTGAGGGTCAAAGTACAAAATGACATACGTATGTCCACACACATATATAAACAAACAAATATCCCCGATTTTCATTGTGTTGCCCTTGATAGTGTCTCGCTCACTCGCCAATAAGCATATGATAGCATGGAAAACTGTGGTAAGTAGCACTCATGCAGCAAGAAATTTCACTTGGCTTCACCTCATGACAATTTCTCACTCCACTCATGCTATTAATCCTGAATACCACAGTTTTCCATGCTATTATATCTCCAAATACTACATTGGAAAATACTTTTTGTAAAGTACCTATCAGAAAACATTTAGTTAAAACAACAACAACAAAAATCTAAAATTATAAAAAAAAAAAGTCTAGTTGTCCAGGAGAGCTCCTGAACAGTTAGAATTGTGGGAGTTGACCTCCCAACAACAACCATCACCTAGATGTGTTTATTGTAGCTATTGTGTTGTTTGTTGTTTTCTTGTAGTTATATCTTTGTCCAAATGTCTTTGTCTCCTCCCAGAGGCTCTGCACCTCTGGAAAGCATCGTCATTTCCCCCCAATCTCCGCCTTTTTTTACACCCATTCGTGTTCTAGGTCACCTCACCCCTTTTAAGTTGTACTCATTCTTCAAATTGTGTTCCTGAAATTGACTATCTTTGCAATTGCCGCGGGAGCTTACGCCCCTGTAGGTAATTAGCTATTTAGTTGATGTGGGACCTGGTCTTTCCACACCATAGTTGACTATATCCATACCACTGGGCAGCCAGAGTTACGCCTGGGATGTCACACTAGTAAAAAAAACTAAAACTAGCTATAACTACATATATTGGAGAACAGTATGGTAAAAGAAATGTTACTATAAAACTAACTTCCTTCTAAAACAACACTAGATGACACTTGACTGATACACACATTATCAAGCTACCACCTCTTTAGTGAGATTGGTCACTGCTATAACTCATCCCAGCCACGCAAAACCAAAACCAATGGTTGTCAAAATCGAGGGTAACTTCAAGGTCAACAGTAATCTACTCGTAAGCAGACAGCATGTTTGTCCTTCATTGGTGCGCTCTAAGGTGGCCATCAGTTCTTGATTGTTAGACTTACGAAGGATTATTTTTAAGGGAAGTCATATTAGCAGGCAGCAAATTAAATATTGGTCCAGCAATTGCCGGGTCTGCCGGGGCAGTTCCGCCACTCGTGATATATATAAACTCATTGCTTGAGTCAGTATACAATATGTGGAGATATTTTAAAAGCACGTGTATTTTCACTAGCTGAAGGTGAGTAATAATACAAGCATGAGAGTGAAATATCGTCCCCATATTGTACGAGTGTTTATTATACATTGGAACAGTAAACATTCAGAAGCAGTTCTGCCATACTTCTTAAACTTCAGTTGTCCAGAACTACATGTGAATGCATTCAATATCCACTGTCCAACATGGGAAAAATATTGAACACTAGTGTGATGCGGAAATACTCAAGGAAAATATCCAATGTATATGTATATACGGTATACAGAATAACTACACAATATACCTATTTCAAAAAGAATAATCAGCAAGGAAACATGTAAGGAAAACCAACTAGTATTGAGGTATCTATTCGGTCTGTGTGACAAATTCTGCCTTACCAAGTTCCTATGTGAAATATCCTAGCAGTCTTGATGACCAGGACATTGAGATCTCTCTTGATGATAGGACACGCCTTCCCCAGTTGGTTCAAAGACCAGTCCCAGTTGTAGTCATCATACTTGCAGAAATACTGCAAACACACAAACCAGAGGAACCCAATGATTACATTACGCAGGATAAACAATACGAAATTAAAAAAACACAGTGATGTAATGAGTTATATTTCTCTTCCATTTAGGTGAAATATATTACAAATAATGAAAATTCAACAGCTATAAACCGGCACAACTTAATCGTTTCGTGTAGGCAGGGAAACAGACATTTTAGTATCTATAGAAATATTGTTTAGCAGCAGTCAGACTTGACTTTGCTGGCTTCCCACACCCATACTCCCATAGACTACTCTAGTGGGTATTAAACACACCCATACTCCCATAGACTACTCTAGTGGGTATTAAACACACCCATAACTACCCTAGTGGGTATTAAACACACCCATACTCCCATAGATTACCCTAGTGGGTATTAAACACACCCATACTCCCATAGACTACCCTAGTGGGTATTAAACACACCCTTAACATAGACTATAAAGCAGGTGCTGAACCATATAAAGCAGGTGCTGGATCATATAAAGCAGGTGCTGTAGTTGTCTTGACTACATATCACCAACACCCATACAAACTTCAACCTCACTTCCTTTATAAATGAAACCCTTGTCACAGATGTTGTCAGGATGTCTGTAGCTCTCAGGATGTCACTAGCACATATGTGACCGTCTACAGGAAAACCGGGCACAACACGGCGTGCGTAAATATCGAGAAAAGATCGATCGATTTCTTAAAAATGTATTGTTTCAAGCAGACGGAAGGGAACGGTTAGGTCTATTATAGCGGGAACGACTTAAGCTACGGCGATAAAACTTGGAGAGCTCAATATCTGGACGCCGACAACTCTGTAAGTGCAAAAAAATTTTTTTCGAAGGGTGCCGCGTTGTGCCTGGTTTTCCTATAGACGGTCACATATGTAGTCTCATCAACCACTTTACCTTGCTGCAATTTCTGATGGTATTCCAAGTAGCTCTGTTCATCCCAAACCCCATGTTGTTCTTGCCTGCATTCCAAACACCTTTAGAAACCTGAAGTCACACACACACACACACACACACACACACACACACACACAACAAATTAAAACTTAATTAATTAGTCCTTGGCATCAGTGAATGGATAATCAATTTGCTGTAAGCATGACAAATATTAATTGGCAAATGAACAGAGTGAGCAAGAACTCTAAAATTGTGCAAGCTCATTCCCCCCTCCTAAATTATCAGCTGGGGGTGTGGGGAGCTCATATGAACTTACACTCAAGAGTTTTACAGCCAACTTCACACCATGAGTCACCAACCCTAGTATAAACTACTGCAGTGAAGATATCTAGTGTAAACCACTTTTACACTCATCAGAGGTGATATGGCAATATATTTCACTCTCAGGCTTTATTCACTCGCCTCTGGCTCATGAAAATAAATTAGCCTTCCTGTGAAATATTTGCCATACCACACTTGACTCATGTAATAAGTACAAGTGGTATTAATTGATACAGTATTCATACAGTAATGAACTTGATCAAGTTGTAGTTTTAGGCTCACTTGCCATTTGTGCTCAAGCACATCACTAGTATACTCAACAGGGTTAAGCAGCTCAGCTGAACCAACTTTTACCAGTGAGTTGCAGCGCAGTTACCTATATACAGTATTGAAGGTATCTAGTGCACTTGTTACACTCTGGCAGAATGATATGGCTAGATATTTCACTCTCAGACTTTATTCTCACTCAGCCTCTGACTCAGTGAAAATAGCCTGCTCATGAAATATTAGAATGTGGATGAGGCACATACTCTAGCTTCATAGGTCTCACAATCCTGGTGATTTTCACTAGATCACCACCATCACTATCACATATTATTATTATTACTAGCAAGTACCCCACCACATAGTGGCGCTTGACGTTGCAAAGTAGGAATGCAGTAGCACAAGTTATCTTACTCAGTTATCATTCTCTACCATTGGTTAAGGTTACACAAGTTTCCCTCTCCTGCTCTCTTTTTTCTGAACTATCTGAGCTTTTCTTCTACCCCACCTCTCCTAACTTCAGCTCTTTTTCTTGAGTCATGGAGCCCCCCTTTTACTTAGTCTATCTCTCCTGCTTCTGAATTTCTGTCCTGAGAAACTTTTGTCTTTTATTTCTACTTTAGCCTTTCTTTTGAAAACTAACCCCCGCCTTTACTCGTCGATTCCACCCACTTTTTAGTTATAATTGATCACTCGCCTTTTTGCCTTCTCTTCCTTCCATTTTAAACCTACACTGCCTTACCTTGCCGATTCCATCCGCTTTTCAGTTACGATTAATCGCCTTTTACCTTCTCTTCCGTACTTTCGCCTTCCTTTTTGAAACCTACGCCACCTTCCATTGTCAATTGCACCCGCTTTTTAGAAGTAACCAGCATGTTCTACTGATTGTGGCGATACTTTACCTACCATAAATGAACGATAGTTTAACTACCATAAATGAACGATACTTTATCGAACCATACAAAGCTCATGAATTATTCATGAATACACACACCGTCGGTCATCGTCGGTCATCGTTAATGACACACAAACGTATTATTATATAGATTATTATTATTATTATTATTATTATTGTGTAAATACTGACTCTACTACCACTCAATAGCTGGATTGCAGCAGGCCTCAAGGCAAAACAGAACTACACTGTATAGCATGTACTAGTATATACCAGTAATGATTACAGGGGCTCACATGATTGCCGAGGGACCGAACAGTTGTGTACATGCCCAAGTTAATGAAGTCGCAATCATGGCACTTGGCCTGCCTTAGCTCCATGAGTTGCCGAGCAACTGCCAGAAAATCAGGAGCTACATAATGGTCTTCTTCAAGGAAGAAAACATAGCCATTGAAGTGCTTCGTTGCATTCAAATTGTCGAACACTGTATTCACCTGGATATAAACAAATTCAAAAAACAAACTGAGAAAATTAACAAACACACATGTGCAACACATGTTCACTCATGTAACACTACACACAAACACACTCGAATACAACATGGTACACTAAAATATGGTAAAAGAAAGAGAGAAAGGAAAACTTCTATCAGAAATAATGGTGACTTTAAAAAAATGTATCGTTATAGTCACTGCTACTTCACTATCACTAAAATATACCACACATACACACGCATGCATACAAACACACACACTTCAGAGTAATGCACCCTGAAATTCCAACTAACTGACCTTCCACCACCAATGGTGTTTGATAGCTGTCACTATGGCCTCTCTGTAATGACCGTACGTGTCAGGGTGGAGTGCATTGGTACAGTTCATGCTCAAAGCTCTAAGGAAAGAGAAAAATCAACATCACCACCTCCTCAGTCTGCTGTACTAATATAAACCACCACAAATACGCCTACAGGGCAGTTAAAAATTAATTCTTCCAAGATGAAGTATTCTGACAATGTGTAAAATGCACACCTTACATGCCCAAATATACAAGCTCATTTATTTAGTTTATATTATTTATTTTGTTTACAAGGATACTTTGAGTTAGTAAAATTTTAAACTGCCGACACAATAATTAATTACTTATATTTGTGATCATTAATTCTTAAGACTTACTTCTGCTTCGATGCATCTCTCGGGCAGTCATTTGCGGAGGAGCCGGGGAAGTCATTGGGAACTACTTGCAGTGAGAGAGGGTAGAACAGCTGAATGACCTGCAATAAACCATGAATATGTTAACACTAATGAAGTTAATTAGTCACTATAGGTGGCCAGGCCCAGCACACGCCTGAACCAACCACATCACACACGCATACACACGTACAGATGCATGAATAATAGAAAATGGGTTTATACATGGTAAGCACTAAATGTAATTAAATAAACCACAACTCAAACCATATCCCACCCGCCTTTCTTCATCCCACCCGCATTTCTTCATCCCACCTTCTTCCCATTTAAAATGTCCACATATTATGCAATCTATTCTTTGGCTCTTGCAACTCTACTTACCCTACAAAAGTCCACAGTCTTGACAAGTTGGTTCATTTCATCAGAATAAAAGTCATGGCTAATGACCAACAAGATTGTCTCTATGCCCCTGGCTGCTTTGAGAGACTCGAACAGGAGTCTCAAGTATTTGACTCTCTTATGGACCTGCACTAGTAACACTATACCGTCATGTTCTAGAAGCGGGTAAGCATGCTGGTTGCGCAGGATGGGGGCACTGTTGTGACTACGCATAAACTCTTGAAGGTGCTTGACTGATCTAAAAGATTCAAACTTTGGAAGATCAGCAAAATCTTTAACAGGATTAGTTCGTTCTGGGTTAATGGTTTGTGGTGAGACTGCTCGAGACTGGATAGATGGTACGTTTGAAGTAGTGGTACCAGTTGTCACTGTGGCAGAAAGGGTTGTAGAAGAAACTGTTTTGACTGCCTCCAATATCACTTGCTTAGGAACTCTGCCATTATTGACCATTTGATCAGACAAACCTCCAATGCCTGCTTTTACACCTGGCTGGCTCTCTCTCTTATTAGCCTGGGGGTCACTCTGGGTACTATCACTGAAGAGAAGCCGCCTTTCGTAGAATAAAACCATAAACCAAACGGAGACGAGTGACAAGACAACGAGATAGCAGCGCCTATTCCTAGGGTGAGGGCTACAGCAATTGGGGAGACATAGTCGCCGCATTTTTACTGCGCCAAACGGACTACAATCTCTAAACTGATCACTATCTCAACCAAGCATCACCGCAACATAAAACTTCAGTTCCACAGTCTGTGTCCGGTGTCCTTCCCCCTATTCCTGGCAATTTTTTTTGGAGAAGGCGGAGCTAACTGTTTGGAAGGGCGGAGCACAATACTGTGAAAATATTTCAGGTAAAGGGTAATCTCAAGAGTAAACATGAGACCCCGCCTACAAATACATCTTTTAATAAAGCGGGTTCCCAAAAAGCAAGCTTTATCTATCTGTGTGCAGTGGGGGCGGGTGCAACCCTGCAATTGAGAAACTGCTGGGAGCAATGGCGTACGGCAGAGGCCTCGTTCACTCGACAGATTCCAGTGTTTCCCTCCTCCCTGGTAACCTGTGTCTTTTGGAGAAAGATGAAGGGGAGGAAGTTAAATTTGCAGTAATACACAAACACTTGGCTATTGTGGGGCAGCTAGGGTCCGAGAATTTTACCCAGCTGTGCCATGGCAGACTGGGAGACAAAGATCCAACCAGCTATCTCACACAAGTAAAGTTTTTTATGTAAGTTTGAAAGAAAAAAGTTTACTATTATTATTATTATTATGGTAAGGTAAAATGGTGCAAATTGGACTCCCAAGAGGTTATTGTACTAACTTCCTACAAAGGAATTAAGGTAACAATTTTCCCTAGCTGTTTTCTATATTTAATGTATTTTTTTTTTTTAAGTAGATGTACAATCATGATGGAAGTAAAACGGTATATTCTAACAAGTTTGAAACTCCACCAGGTTCAACAAGTGAGTGCTATCTTGTATACATTCAGCAGAACCATCATTGCATTTTATATTTCTTCTAATTCAGACAATAGGTTTGCCAAAGGAATAGCCAGTGCTGGGAGCAGTGTGTATGTAGGTAAGTACACATGTCTGGAATGTTGCCACTTCTTGAGCATCACGCCAGGTCTTGTGTGATTTTTTATTTGTGATGTTTACTGTGAATTGCAACTGTGTTAATGGAATTGAATTAGAGAGTTTACTTTTTTCCCACTATTTAAAATAGTAATAATAATAATAAATCATACACTATAATTAATTAACACTTGAAGGAAAGAAACACTTCCTTGAAAATGATGTGAGATCATTTTTGTTAAGACTTTGGGAAGGAGATGAAAAATAAAATGAATCAATTATTTTTGGCCTGTTTCTAACCGATTAATCGCGGAAGACGCAAATGCGCGTCAATTAAGAAAAATCGATAACCGCGGAGGACGCGAAAATGCGTCTTCGCGTCCATTTCGCCCTACAGCCTTGTGGAGTCAAGGAAGTCACCAATCACAATTGCAGACAATTCTATATTGTTAATACATAGACTGCCATAAGAAAGTGTTGAGTAAATTTTGTCACAACAATAAGACACTTCTTTCTAATAAAGCATAAATTGAAAATATATTTCATAATATAATAAAGGTACACAAAATAATTTTTTAGAAACCAATATTACTTTAGCTATAACTGCTCATGATATGACAAGTAGAAAGCTATCTTGGCTAGTGGAACACTGGTACTTCAGCATCCTAGTGATGAAGACTATATTCTTGACCTGGCACAGCATGGCAGTGACAAGGATGGCAGTAACTCTGGTGGTAGTGACGAGGAGTTTGATGACAGCAAGAATGACTTCAGTACTGATGGGTGTAGTGACTGCAGTAGTTACAAGATGGTCAAGGACTCTGACGAGAAAATGGAATTGATGATTCTGAAAAGTAGCGATTTCTACAGGAATGTTAACCACATTCTTTATAGCAATAAGTAAAAATAAATATTGTTATACAACAGGTGAGACTGCAGGGAGCCCTCTGACATATACTTCTATTATGCTATGACCAGTTGCACTTGATAGTAAGATCACCAACTATTCTGTCAACAATGCAGCCTACCAGCACATCAAAAGTAAAGACACCTTGGAGTACCAAACTGAATACACTCAAATAATCTATCATTTTTGTGATGTACCTGTTTTCATACACAAAAGCAATAAAAAGCTTCTCTGTTCACAAAATTTATAACAGATTGCTCAGTTCAAAATAAACCACACCCTAAATAAATATCAACAAATTCTCCCTGAATGTAAGACAGATGTGTGCAAAAACACTTTCTCTTACCTCTATGATCGAGTAGCAAACTGCTTCAGCCATGAAACCATACTTCCAACCTTACTAGTGTGCTTACTAAGAGCCTCAGTGTGATGCCATAAAAGTTTTTGCCAAACGGTGCGAGTACTTTGTTATTTTTAAGTCGGGAACAGCTCCTTAGCATCGAATTTATGCTTTTCCAATAGCCTAGAGCGTACTCTATCGTTCGATAATACTGTCCCCGAGGCAATCTTCAAACGTTCGTCTTCTTTCTCTCGCTTAGTGTCACCCTCCCACCAAGCAATCAATCCTCTGTGTCTCGCGTGCTCCCGTGACCGCATTACGTAAGGCGCAATTAAAATTTTTATTCGCGGTTAAATCCTCTTGTTGTGCGTTGATAGTTCACAAATTTTATACACATGCAAACAACTATAAGAACTGCATTCAATGTTATATCGTAGCATTTGTTTTTGTGCAGGTACATCCGAGGGTACCATCTTGGTGTTTAGAGTAGCAGAGAAAGATGGCAGCTCCCAGGTTACTTTGGCAGGCCAGCTGCGTGGGCACAAGGTAGCCATCACTGACATGCTGATCACACAGCCACCTAACAAGTCTCACCACTTGCTGAGCGCGGATGAGAGCGGAAGTATATATGTGTGGCTGGACTTGATTCCTGGAACAAAGCCTGCAATGGCTATCAGAGAACCCAGGTGAGCAGCTCAGTTACATTAGTAGTCATTCTCAGCAAATCTTAATGGGTTCGTTTGTATGTCTTCCTTCAGTGGCATGCCTTGCTTCTGCCTTTCTGCATGGCAGTCTTTTGTGATCGCTGGCTTTGCAAATGGAATTGTCCGATTCTTCGATATCCATTCTGGAACCAAAGTGCTGGAAATGGCAGTGCATGCGCGTCCAATCACTGCCATGGATGTAGCTGTGGATGCAGGATTGGTGAGTTGAGAGAGAAAGAGATGGATGACCAGAGGGTGAGAATTTTACTGAGATGTCTGATGTTTTGGTGTAGCTACTCACAGTGTCTGAGGATAGCCTCATATCTGTCTGGACACTTCCAGTCTCCAAAACTGAAGTAAGACACTCATGATAATAATAATAGTAGTTGTCATAGTAGTAGTAGTAGTCATAATAGTAGTAGTAGCAATAATAGTAGTAATAATAAATATTGTATCAGAAAGGCATACTGAAACATGTAGGATTTACTAATGCTAGGAAGTGAAACGTGTTAGTGTGTCTTGTTTTCCCTGCAGAAAAGTTTGTTGCATATGGAAGTGATTGAGGACAGGTTACTTTGTGGTGCTAAATTTTTGGACCCTCGAGGCAATGAGTTTGCCGTGACTGGCTATGACAGTTCCAACATCTGGACATTTACTAAACTTACCTGACCTTCTTATTCTCAACATAATTATTGCCACAACCAAACATCACTTATTATATAAACTCAAAATGACTTTTAAAATATTAGAAAAAATAAAATAATAATAATATCTCTTTTTTTTTCCTTTACACTTCAGTTTCTATTGACTCCCACAGTATTCTAGATGATGGTGGGTTATATCTGCTGCCAGTTTGCATTCTTTCTTCAGGAGAAGACTTTAGATTCGATCTCTCAGAAGAATACGTCCATCCACTCCTTTGTGCTCCTCTCTCAGTCCTTGCTGTGTAGTCTCGACTGGGACCATCTTCACGGACAGCCATCTTGTTGCCTTCCCCTGTTAAACTAAGTCTCTCCAATCCTCCTGTGTTACTGGCTAGTTGTTCATCTTGCTGGCAGAGAGTCAGGTAATCTTGTTCGGTGAGCCTGGGTGAAGTAACTGGCTCTCCTAGGCCGGTACTGCTGCATGGCTGTGGTGGAGAAGAACCACTGGGTGGCAGAGAACTGTTTACAGGGGAGTGGTCAAGATAGGACGAGTGACAGCCACTATCTGTGGATGACTCGGCACTCCTTATCATGCGTAGGGCTTCTTCATAATCTGGCGGCAGTTCCATGGCAGAGTTGGGTAATGATGGCACGGGTATGAGTGCTTGGAAAATATCTGCTTCTAGTTTTTGTATGTTGGGTTGCCTGGGGACATCGTCTATGTTTCTGTTGAAGTGACCCTACAAATAAAGAATGCAAGCATTAGGCCCTGCCAGATTATGCTAGCATTTTTTCTGGAATAATAGACATGAAATTGTATAGTGGAATAATTCGAGAATAATATAATCACTCAAGGGGAAAATGAGAATAATCAGTCCACATAGCCAATCCATAATTATTAAATAAAATCAATAGCATTTATTTGTCTTTTCCTTTACAAGAGAAGGACAGAAATGTGATTATAAGTTAAATTTTCATACTTAATAAAGCTGCTGAGTTTGTGTTGGCCACTCTGTTATTGTACTTTCAAAATGGGTAATGTTTGAAATACTGTGAGCTCAGGGTCAGGGTCAGCAAGTCATCTGGAGGATCATGCTAGACGGTTTTTCTTCTCAAGCAACTCAACTATCACACTGCATCAGAATTGACAAGAAAATGTGAATTAGCTATTACCAACCAACCTACATATTTGAAGGGAAGAGAAGGTGCATCCAATGCTGAGCATATTAAGTCTTTAATTCCCTAATCCACACTTTCCTCCAAATATCTGGTAAAGTTGCCCAATGCTCCCTTCAGTGAACATTTTTACGGGGAACAGTCCAAGTTTTCACTGAAAGAGTAGCTACTATATTAAAATCCTCTAGTTATAGTGAGTAATTCAAAGTGAGACTGATACTTTCACTCGTTCATTTCATTTCACTTATTTCTAATTGGAACAATAAGGAATAAGTAATAGTTAGAGCATAAGCGCTTGGGTACTGGTGCATTTAGTGCACTGAAGCCCAAGGGCCGTAGGCCCGAGGGCTTTGTGCACTAAATCCACCAGTACCCAAGCGCGCATGCTCTAACTATTTTAGATCCCGTTACCCAGGCCTGCCCATGTTTCCACTAGCAATTTTGTTTTATTAAACTAAAACTCAAAAATAGCAATACCCCAAGGGTGGTTAGTATGCACAGTTCATATACCTAAAGGCAAAAAATAGTGCACACTTACCAAGTTAGTACACCTAGTAACAATATAGCAACGGGATCTAATATATTATTCCTATGGAATACTATAGCAGTTTTTTTAGAATTAAAAAAGAAAGAAAGAATAATTCTAAAATTTAGAGCATAATCCAGTAGGCCCTAGCAAGCATATGAAGACATTCCTGGATTGTACAGTAAACCATTGCCCTCTAACACAATCAGGTCACTACATGAAATAAGTTAGCAAGAATTAAAGTGCTGTAATGCACCTTGACAGACTTGAGCTTATACAAACTACTTACTGGAGACTTCTGTCGAATCAGTCTGAATGACTCTGCCAGTTGGGTAAAGGATGGTCTGAGGTCAGGAGTACAATGCCAGCACGTCTTCATGATGTCATACCTACACACCAATCGTTATCATCAGCCCGTGCTACTAAATGTCACTCATGCATGAAAGGGGTCATTTCACAGCTGGAAATTAGAAACGCAGCTAGATTATAACCAATTACCACTAATGCTGCTTCTGGTTTGATGTAACTTATACACACACACACACACACACACACACAGTTTTTGTTCACAATGTTCTGTTTTGAGGATGACACAGAAGCAATTGAGAATGTGTCCTTCACACACCCGGTTTACTCCCACACTGCACAGCCTAATTCTTGCTCATACGGTACGGTAGTGCACACAGTTGGCATCAGCAACTTACGTTGGTGAGGAGCAGGAAGCTGGCTGGGAGAGGCGATGCCCACGTTGGAGGAAGTCAGCCAACGTCTCAATCTTGTGTGCCACTGGAACCTTACCATAAGGAAGGTTGCCATAGGTAAGGATCTCCCATAGTACCACCCCATAGGACCACCTGTAAGCATGCAGAGATTCACAGAGTGAGAATGAGTAATCATATATTAATGCTGAGCCTCATAAGAGTTCACCTGGATGTGGGAGGGGGATGAGGGGAGGATGGGGGGGGGGGGGGGACAGTTAGTACCATGATTCCCCAAACTAATCTTGGATGGATGTACGTATGTCAATTTCGTACTTTGGTCCTGGCATTTTTGTGTTAGCTCAGTGGTCGAACCCAGGCCATCCCAAACTTCAGTAAACAGAATCCTCTTGTTTATCGATCTTTACTCGTATCATCCAAGGAAATGGAATACAGCTTTGAATTCTTTTGAGGGTGCAGTTAAAACTTGAGTTCATTTTCCATTGAAATTAGTGGCAGTGGTAGGTTAATGCACTATTTGTCATAGTTATACGCCCAACGCAACACTCCATTGTCCAATAGTCTAAGCATGAGGGTAAGTCTTGTGTTGGTATGTCCAGTGAACAAGTGTGTGTGAAAGTGTTGTGTGTTACAGCTACTGCTTAGCTAAAGAATAGCACAAAGTAAATGTTTGACTAACAAATAAATATATTAACTTTCCTTTACACAGCTTTTTGCTACTACAGCAGTAAGCATGTCATAATAGGTCAAAGCTGTGCTGTAATTCCTTTGAAATGCCTGTTGTTTTATTTTGTTTTTTAAGTCAAACAGTTGTGGCAAGTGGTTACTATGGCGTTGAAACCCCTTTACCAGTATATACATATATAAAATTTTAAAACTCGACCATTTTTTTTTTTAGTAGCTGCAGTGCTTGAAGTTACACTGTAACTATGGAGTCTCACTCGCCATTTGTGCTCAAGCACACCATTATTTACTTATTTCAAACTAGGAGTTTGTCCAATTGTAGAGTTGGTCTGGCAATACTACCATTCAAGTTGTGATAAAAGTTAGCAGCAGCTGAAAGGAAGCTAAACAAAAATGATACTCTACCAACACACACACACGCACACACACACACACAAAATGCAAATGCAAATTCTCTAGCTGCCGCTAGTCGGTCACGCGCACCAGAGCCAGGATGCCTGTGCACTAAGCAGCCATTGTGAGCCGTGCAAGCAAAGCTCCTGGAGCCGGGCTAAGAACTCGCAGAAGAAAGGCCTTTCCTCACAGCAAGTGGTGTGGGCACCCGAAGTCCCACCTGGACCATTGCTGTTTCATGAGAAAAGGCCTTGAATTTACACCCCAGCAAATGCTAGGTCCCCAATCACAGCTGGGTGGACTGGTGGGGCTGGTGGGAGGAAGATGGAAAAACTAGATGGAAAAGCTTGAACTCTAGGACCTCAGGCCCTGAGCCAAGGACACAACCACTACACCACACAGCCACCACACACACACACACACACACACAAAACTTAATTCACTTACACGTCACTCTTAACCGTGTGTTTCATTTCAGTCAGAGATTCCACTGCCATCCACCTGGCAGGAATCTTTCCCTGCAAACACCACACACAAACACAATACATACATACACATTGCACGTGCCACTGAATAGACAGCAATAAGAGCAAACAACCAATTCCTACATGTTCTAAATGAGCGCCGTGTAAATAGGCAGTCAAGGAAACGAGTGCAATCAAACAAATTCCTCCATCTACCAATTAACTTAAGAGGGGATCATATTACCGCAGATTTTTTCCTGTAGTAGTTCTCTCCACTCAGATCTCTTGAGAGCCCAAAGTCTCCGATCTTGAGACTGAACTTCTCAGCTATCAGCACGTTTCTGGCCGCCAAGTCTCTGTGGACACACTACACAGAAATAGCAGCACGGTTACGATAGCGGTAGAAATTTATAACCAGAATTCGACCAGATGTGGCGGTTTAGGAACAGCTTATAAGATAATAGGAGCCACACAAGTGCAATGTTACTCCCACCCATGGCTTCCTGTCTCAACCCAGCCCCACCAAACTCAATTACCAACCAGCAAGGTGAGAGACACCAAACATACACGTATACAAACACACATACATACACACACATGCATACAAACACACACATACATACACATGCATACAAACACACATGCATACAAACACACACATACAAACACACACACACATACAAACACACAGGCATACAAACACACATGCATACAAACACACACATACAAACACACACATGCATACAAACACACACATTCATACACACACACATACAAACACACGCATACACACAAGCATACAAACACACACACATACAAACACACATGCATACACATACACATACAAACACACACATGCATACACATATGTACATGCATACACACATATGCACGCATGCACACACATATACATACAACACACACAGACACACACAAACCAAACCTTCATGTTTTCCAGATGCTCCATCCCCTTGGCTATCTGGTGGGCGTAGTCCAAGAATTCAAAGTAGCTCAACTTCCCTTTTGAAAATCTGCGAGTATCACCACACGAGCAGTCCAGACACACCGGAGCCAACTGCTCATCTGACATGCAGTACGCACAACCAGTGGATGAGACGTTGGCATACTCGTTGTCTGGCCTGTCCTCGTCACATGCGCAGAGCTGCTCCTCACATGAACAAGTACATCTACCCACAGAACCACACTCTGCACTGTCTGCAGTGTTTACGTTATGAGGCGTAGACAACATGGGTGACTCCGCCCCTCCCGCACAGATCAGACTTGCGCCTGGCCTCGAGGCATCTCCATGATGGTTGTAATAACTGTTGTAGTAGTTAGACCTCCCTCTATTACTGTAGTCACCATCGTAGTCTCCTGCACATGGGTGGTACGCACAGCAACCAGACTCACACGAGTACTCAGACGTACTCTCGCTCAGCTCGTTAAGACAGTTGCCCGAGTTTAGCGGATCAAAGTTCGAGTCCAGCAGACTGAGCAACTGGGCGGCGTGAGCGGCTTCCTCCGGATTGTGTTCAAAGGAATCTACAGATGAAACTGGTAAAGCTTGAGGATGCGATCTTTGTGCGAGAGAGGAGACGTTAGCGGATTCTGTGCAGGAAGCAGACGTACGAGGTTCCAATCGATGGCACGGGCAGGAGCATGTCTGGAACTGGTAGGTGAAACTAGGCTTACCTGTCGAGAGCTTCTTCAAGTAATCTTTCAAACTCCCGTACATGGCAAATTCCATCAGTATATATAGAGGCTCATGGTCTGAAAGGTGGTCATACAGGATGGAGGGAAATTTAGTAAACAGAGCAGAGATAATAGTAAATATTTCCTCCTAGAAATGTTACCTCTGAGCTTTTTAAGCTTACCTGTCTCAGCGCACATGCCCAAGAAATTGATAATATTAGGGTGTGGCTCGATGCTCGCCATGATGCTAAGCTCCGATTGCAAGTCTTCTTTGTCCGACCAACGAGAATTAGCTGCATGGATGCATGTAGGATACATGTACAAAGTGAACATATGCAATCAACAAAAAAGTACATAGTACTGTAGTACCATATGTACACCAGCTGTGGGGGAATACCCTTTTCAAGATGGCAACTTACGCTTGAGAGTCTTCACAGCCACTATGGTTCTACTGGTGTTTTGAGGACAAATCCCCTCAGCAGCTGCTTTCCAAACTTGACCAAACTGCCCCTCCCCTACAGTGACACCAAACTACTAACACACATACATACAAGGAGAAATCAATTTTCTAACTTGGAGTACCTAACACTTTAAGGAGTTGCAATTTCTCTCGAGGAAACTCTTGGTCGCAGAAACTCTCCTCAAAGAACTGGTTATTGGTAGCGTTGATTGGGAGGTGTTGTGAGGGGTGTGGCTGATGGGGGCACGGTGCCATCGGGCGTGACGCACGCTTCGCAGACCGACTTCGCCACATGCAGCAGAACAGCACAGCTACTGCTACGCCGGGCAATAGTGTGATGGTGCAAGCGATCAGTAGAGCCTTGGCTACTGTGGGCAGTGGCTCCGCCCCCGAAGATATCTGCACTGACGCACTACTGCCGACACTGCCATTAACGAAGCACGTGTACAAGCCACTGAGCGAGGTAGGGACATCGCACAACAGCAAGGCCCCACGCAAGAGCAGGAAAATGGCTCCTTCTCTGTCCAACTCTAGATCCTGCCCCAACTCAGAGGGCAAGAGCAGATGGAAAACACCAGTTCGACCGGCACATAGTTCTGACAACGATCCTCCTCCTCCTCCTGATTGTAAGATGGACTGATTGACAGTGAGGATGGGCAGAAGGCTCTGCTGAGAGTCCAAACTCCAAGCCAGTTGGTGGGAGCTGTTGCCTGAAGTGGTGGCATTACAGAAGATGACAGCATTCTTTCCTGACTCCAGCATGAGGTTCATAGTGCTCAGAGGATAGACTTTGACCTCATTGGCAACTTGCTCATACACTAAGCACAAAGACACAGAGGGGGAAAGGCATTACAACAAAGGCAAAACTCACTTTAAAGTTAAAAGTAAACTATTAAAATAGAACCTTTCTATATACATGTATATAATAATACACAATACACCTGACATGCCATGGCCATGACTCCTGGAGGGTCATATTTCAAGGAAAGTCCATATCAGTTAGTATGAGATCAATGAAGTGCATAAATTAAGTGGGTAAGGCCAATTTGAAGTTTCAAGTGGCACCAAAAGGACATCCACAGTCAAAATAGATTATTACAGTTCAGGGTGGAGTCAATATCTTTATTAATCAATTAATGCATTTATGAGGGGCAGGGACAGTCGGTATAGCTACAACAATGAGTAGTCACAACTTCCCCGCCCACATTCCCATCTCCATCTTAAACTAAAAAGAAACTCTTTAACTTATCAATATGTCCTATGACTACTCCATCATGAAGGAAATTATTGTCAGTTTCTTCAAGCATACACTCCCATAGACAGCAATCCTTACTAGCAAAGAACTCTGTAAGCAACTGTCTATCCCCAATCCGACTTCACCCCAAAAATATTACATATACCTTCTTCATTCAGTTTCTTCAAGCATACACTCCCACAGACAGCAATACTTCAACTGTCTATCCCCAATATCCGACTTCACCCCAAAAATATTACATATACTTCTTCATTGGTTGAATTAGTTAGAAAAAAGAGCCATTACGTATCTCATTGAAAGGATGTGAAACCCAATACAAATATAGACATATCCAGCTCTTTATCAAACTGTACATTGAAAATACCACACACCTCACACACACAATGGACTTCATTTTGCCACCACCGACCGAGTCCTCTTTACTCACTACTTAAGAGTGAGAAACTATCCATGCAATAGCTCCATCCTCTGAACCCCTCCTCCATCATCTCCCATTAGGGGTACCGTACCTGTGGTGACCTCCAGAGACTGTGATACTGCCTGGTCATAGAAGTCCGCCACTACCAACTCCACTCTCATTCTGCCATCTGAGGTCACAGGAACACTCTCCACGGCGACGATAGCCTCGGTGGTGTCGGGAAAGTCACACAAGTATCTCCTGTCGAGGTAAAGGTTGCCCTGCGACCCTCTCCTGTGAAATGACACTAATACTGCGGCATACCCGGAAGAATCTGCTGACCTGAATCCACTTCTCAGGTCAGACTCGTACTTCTTCTTCAAACAGCTGCACATGAGGCACTCTGGAGGGACGTAGGTCTCCACATTCACAGGTGCCATTATCACGGGGTCAGCTCTCACTCTCACTCCTTCCACCAGCCAATAGGCTGTGCCGTTCAAACCTCGAGTTATGACAGAGACACACAGCGAGAAATTCCTCCCGACCGTAGCCACACGGTCTGAGCCGGTAAGGGAAATAGTCACCACACTAGGTCTGTTATACACTGACACACACACACACACACAAATGGGATAATTGGTCACATTGAACTCTAATAGACTTGTATATTTGGTTTATTAGTCTTCTTATTCAGGCATCAGTAAACAACTAATTGGTGAAAGCATGCACAGCTAAAATGACATCAATTACAGCCTTGTAGTAACCATATGCTAGAGTGCATTAAAACTCTGTCATTATATGTAAATGTACTATAACATGTTATATGAAAACTCTATACAATAGTTGATAGTGTCCTGAAAAAATAACCAGTCAGTAGACATTTAAATCATCGACTTTCCATTCTCCCACAAATTAATTCTACTTTAGTAAGTCCCACCTGGTTACCTGGTGTTCGATGCACTGCCAGGTCTATGAATACTGGTGCTGAGCACTGCATGCCATCACTGTTGTAATAAGAACACTCTATTCGCTTGTTCTTTGGTGCCTCAAACGTAACATAGTGGAAGTAAAGAGTGCCATTTGCCAACACATCCAACTGAGGCAGAGTTGTGGAACCTTGCCAAGAAGAATTAGTGGATAAACAGGTGGTCCTGTTGTTGAAGCACCATTCCACTCTGGAAACCACTGGAAGAGGACCTTCCACCAGGGAAGAGTTCATGCATCTCTCTAATTCAACTGTGCTCATGCTGCACGTCAAGTACTTGTCCTCCAGTGAGAAAGCCTCTGAGCTGCATCCTGGCTTGTTCACTGTAATTCGTTGACAAAGCAACCAACTCGACATGCAAGCGATAATCAGAGAGGCAATTAACACCTCGAGCTCTGTAACTTACGCGTACTGTCCGCCAAAGTAGACGCAAAGGACAATGTAAGTAAATAAGCACTTAATTTCCACTCACTGGCAGATTCAGTCCTACGACTTTTCCAGGAGCTACACATCTTCCTGCGTGCGGTCGACCACAGCATGCACTCAAGGTACACTTATATACGGGAAAGCACGCTAGAGGAGACCATTTACCTACTTTGCAAGTTGGGTTACAAAAACCAAGGGAGTATGGAGCGGAAGTTGCGGCTAAAACCAGGAGCAGGAGTGGGAGTAGGACTTCCGGTGTAACGGCAGGAGAGCAGCAGAGGAGTAGTTAGTCTCGAGTAGTCTAGAGTTGGGCTTATGGTATTCTCAAGCTGTTGCCATCTTCATGTAGTCATACACAGACCAAAACCACTCACCAAACAGGGTCTGGCTAGTGTGAGGTATCTAGTTGGCAGAGTAGGAGTAGCCTCCTACATGGCCAAGTACATATTATATAAATATTGTACCATGACTGAACTAACCCTGCATTTTATAATTTGAATCAAATTCAAGTCTAGAAATACTTGCACAAAATAAATGTGTGAGGCATTTAATCTCCCTACCCTTTTCAGGACTTTCCTACGCCCACGTCATTAGCTATACCAGAAAAAGCAGCACTGTAGTGGGAAAGATTTCTGGTGTATAATATGAGTGATTGTATTACAGTCATTCTGAAGAAAAAAAAAGTTGAATCAATAAAATTCTGATTTTAAACTATAAGTTACATGAACACATATAATATTTAAAATAATAATTAATGCGGTAATTATAATAATGATTACAATATATAAAGCAATTTTATATTATTATAACGATTAAAAATTAAATTAAATTTGTTTTGTCAAAAATAAAAGGCAGTGATATTAATATTGCTGGGTTAGCTATCTACAGGGAGTGGAAGAGTATTCACGATTAGTTATTAATATAAATTATTGTTATTAATTTTTATTATTGTTATAAATAATTATTATTACTATTAATATAAATTATTATTATAATAAGCTTAATATTATCAGCTATATTATTGTATATAATATATTTATTTCATTATTTTTGCTATAATTATTTTTTATTTAACATTTTTATAGTTCTTGGGGAGTGGGAGAGTGACAGTTGAAAGTTTTTTAAAGTAGGAATTTTCAGACAGAAAAGTAGTTGTTGTGAATATAATTGTGTGGGTAACAAATATTCTTTATATCAGGTTCAATTCAAATTAGTCTTACTTTAAAACATTAAATAAAAAGCATGTGACCCTTCTTCTTCGCAGTTATATTGTTTGAAAGTGTGAAGTCTGGTGCTATCTGTAAGTTCCATGCCATCATATCGATATTTTTTCCCCGCCAATATACTACTGACACGAAATGCCCAGGACGATGCAGTGAATATCTTGCCAAAACATACTTTTTTCCTAGCAAATGCTATATGACAGGAAGTTCATCAATAATTCCTTTTTAAAAGAATTGTAATTAATCAAGGATGTTTGCTAAAGAACACACATTTTTTGACAACTGGTACTCCATTGCATTCATACACATTGGGGCTGCCAAAACATACTTTTTGGCATCTTTTGGTGGCAGAGATGGAAAAGTTGCACCACAGTAGCCTAGTGCTTGACCTTTTTCTGGAAATTGCTTCTTTATCTAGTCAGAAAATCTTTCAAGGCTTTGATGCTGCAAATTATATCCATTTGGATACCTGGTATTTTTGGGCCTTGGGCAGTGAGGCGAACTGCATTCCAGACATAATTCTAGAAAACCTGAAGACATTGTTCATATTCTGAACCAAAGCAATCATACCGTTATCCTGAAACAATCGATTTCACATAGTCCAAAAATCTTGTTTTACTGCTTTCCACATTGCTTTTGATAAAATCTTCAATGCATGTTCTGTCTCACTAGAACCCAAACATTCAATTATTTCGGGTTTTGCATACTGTGTATCAAAATAGTATTCAAGAAGTTATCTGAAGTACACGTATTTCTGTATTTTCTGTTAAAGTAAGTGGTATCATATAATTAGGACAGTTAAAATCTTGAGGAACATCTACGTGACACATAGACAGACAATAATAGTGAAACCATCTCAGACAGGTACAACAACGGTGACTGTTGAATTGCTTTTGCTTTTCACGATACACTGCTTTTGATGTACTTCCTTCTATCCAAGGTGTTTGGCAAATGCATATAAGAGGAACATTATCACCTTTTGATTTACCAAAAGAACCTGGTTCACAAGCAAAACTAAACCAATCAATTATTCCATTCATGAATTGGTTTAGTTCCTTTTTTAACACTTTCATTTGGCATCGTACCCTGGAGAGGTCCTGAGTTGGCTTATGGCAACTGATAAGAAGTAGTGCAGCTAGTAGAATGTCTTCGTCATTCTCAACAAACTGAACTCCAGAATGTTGAACTGACTGAGGTCACTTCTTGTTGATGATGCATTGCACTTCCAGCATGAAATTTTGGCTCAGAATAATCAGGAAGTTTATATGTTGATAATTAGCATACCATAATTACATGGAATACAAAAAGTAATTCAATCTATTGCTATAGACTTGCTTAGCTAATTCAATTTGGCAAATTTTTATTGCCTCAGTAAAAATGAATAGCGATAGTGGAATACTTAATTGTGATATTAAAAGGTAGGAGGGGCAGAGGTGAGCCTTAGTACATAGCCATAACACTACAACTCAGCAAAGAATGTATAGTAGCAATTTATTAGGCTAAACATGTACAAGCATACAAACTCGAATTGCATCACTGTTTTATGATGAAAGTCTGCATATTTAAAAAAAATTGATTGCAATCACTGTGGAGTATGTACCTCTACTTGCACATGTGTAGAAGTTGAGATGCTTATATTCTTGAAAAATGCACATTGTCCAGATTTTAATGTCTGAATGACCAAAGTACGTCCTTCATCAAGGCAACAATACAGCTCAGCATTACTTTCTGTACTGCAACTTGGTTGTAATTATTGGACTGAAGAAGTTCTCTTAGAGTCTTCTAAAAATATTAGGAAATTAAAATCTATATTACTGATTTATACATTTGTTTTTTACGTGGTGTGGTACTTCAGTGCACCTCCTAAAAATGTATTTTCTCTTTTTTATTCCTGGGCCTCCAAACTTCTTTATATCTAAGGAGGAATATTATAGCTACAGGATCCACAATCAGCTGACAAATCTCCACAATCAGCTGACAAATCTCCACAATCAGCTGACAAATCTCTGGCACATTTGAAACAACCACTTCCTATGACACAGACAAGAATGATAAATATGAATACAAAATTTGTAAACAAAATAAAAATTTACTTGAATTATAATTCAGTTTTTTCAGAGTCCTGGCATGATATTGAGGTCACAAGATAAAAAGATTCCATTACTGCCTGAGGATGTATCAGATCAGGAGGATTAAAATTAGGTAGCTGCTAATATACCTGGCCTCATGCAGCTAGTATCGCCCTCTCGCTATGCGGACGGTACAGCCCACGGCCTCGAGATCCCTCGATTTCGTTGTCTATGTTATAGTTATAAACCAAAATTGAGGTTTGTATGCGATTTATAAATCGAAATACAAACCTAATGATTTTGGTTTATAACTATTTTTATAGCCCAAACATAAACAACGAGCAAAGTATAGCTTTAGCTATCTTAGTAATTGTATTAAAATACCCAAACTCTTCATTATTCCATTTTGCTTTGATCTGCCTATCATAATTATGGTTGCTAAGAACTATATCAGAGTTTTCCCCGCTAATACATTTTCTTACGAGCATACCAGACTGTATCCGATTTATAGTTCTTAACGACACCGGTCGCTCGGGTAACGGGCTATAACTATTATGTAGGAATCCCCCATTCTGGACCTGTTCAGAAAATTCAGAAATGTGTGCTTTAAATTTCTTGCATCAGGTAACCTTACAGCCTTATAGGCATTCTCTTTATACAGCTAAGATAATTAAATCAGCTTAAAACTTTGCCGGTTGATGTACTCCAGGCAGTGCAGAGTCAGGCCTGTCCTTCTCAGAAGAGTCCCGCCTGGGCCGCGTTCGCCGCCGCGCCGTTAGAGACGCGATCAATTCTGTTTAGTGCACTTTTTACTTTGACAAAGCAACCAACTACTAGACATGCAAGCGATAACCAGCGAGGCAATTAACACCTCGAGCTCTTGTAACTTACGCGTACTGTCCGCCAAAGTAGACGCAAAGGACAGTGTAAATAAAAAAAGCACTCTTACTGGCAGATTCAGTCTTACGACTTTTCCAGGAGCTACACATCTTCCTGCGTGCGGTATGACCGCACTCAAGGTACACTTATTCAGCGAGCGAGCGAAGCTGACTATCAGTCGTGTTCAATTGAGATTTCAGATATAATATATATATATTTATAGCCCGTTACCCGAGCGACCGTATGGAATGCCGTTCGTATCAAAAATAAACCCGCTAACATCCGGGATGTTAGATAAGAATCTGGGTCGCCGTTCGTAACAAAATTCCCTCAGCCTAACATCCGGGTTCCTAGATAGCGACCTAAGACGCCGTTCGTAACAAAATTCCATCTACTAACTTCCCGGATATTTGCTACGCCGTTTGTAACAAAATTACTTCCCTGGTGGTCCCATTTTGGTTCCAAGTGTCCACTGTTCTCGTTCCAAGTGTATCAACCCTATCCATTCTGGTTCCTGGGCGGGACTTTTTGTGTTTTCAATATGTCTGAAGTCTGGGGTTGGGAGGATTTCTTTTCTCGAGTCTTGGTTTTCTTAAGACAGTTACTGCTAGAACACGCCAGTCAAAATCAGCTGCACTACTATTTAGAGCGCTTGGAAATAATTATATCTGGGGTACAGAGAATCAGAGGTGTCCTTCTGTCAGCACAGTCCAATGATCCTGAGGAAATCAATATTCTTGAACACTATAGGATGTCTACTGGGGAGTTGCTTTCTAATTTAGGACAGGTTTATAGTGAAGTTGACAACACTTTGGATACTTGTTTGTCTCGCCCTACCATGGCCTATCAGTGTGGAAGGGTTGAAAGTGGTCAGAGAGGACGACCAAAATTTTGTGTCACAGCGGATCAACTGTCATACCTAGCTTCACTCTCCTTTACCTGGACGCATATAGCTAAAATGCTTGGTATCAGCAGAATGACACTCTATAGAAGGCGGGTTGAATTTGGAATGGCGGCACATGAAGGACAGGTTATACGGGACAGTCAGCTTTGGCGTTTGGTGCGTGAGATGAGATCAGAGTTCCCAGAGATGGGGGAAGTGTTGGTCCTTGGCAGACTTCGCTCACTTGGCTACCATGTCCTTAGAGATAGAGTGAGAAGAGCTATCCGTGCAACTGACCCCATTAACACAGCTCTCCGAGCAACTGCAGCCCCACTTTCAAGAAGAGTTTATAGTGTGCCTGGTCCTAATTCATTATGGCACATCGGTAAGTTGAATGTAGCTAAACCTTATGAGAATCCTGACAAGTGTAACTCTGCCTGGGTAGAGATGGGATAACCGATTATATTTACTATTTTATTTTTACAGATGGCCACCACAAGCTGATTAGGTGGAGGTTTGTATCTCATGGCGGGATAGATGGCTTTAGCCGCATGATCACCTACCTTCACTGCTCCACTAACAACAGGGCTTCCACAGTATTTCAACTGTTCTTAGAAGCCATCAGAAAGTATGGATTGCCTTCCCGAGTTCGGTCAGATGAAGGCCTTGAGAACATTAGGGTTGCTGAGTACATGCTGGAACATCGAGGTAGTGAGCGTAGAAGTTTCATCACAGGCCAGTCCACTCACAATCAAAGAATTGAACGGCTATGGCGAGATGTGCATCGGTGTGTCACTCAACTATACTATAGGTTATTTTATCACCTTGAAGACAGAGGGCTTTTAGATCCTCTCAATGATATTCATTTATATGCGCTTCACTATGTCTACCTTCCCAGAATAAATGATACTTTGAAGGGCTTTGTGGGAGGTTGGAACAATCACAAAATAAGGACTGCAGGTCATAAAACTCCTAATCAATTGTTTGTCGAGGGATCTCTACAGCTGCATAGATCAGGAATTGCTGCTTTAGACTTTTTGGACCCTGTAGATGAGACATATGGTGTTTCCGATGACGGCATAGCTCTGGGAGAAGATACTGAAGGGGTAGAGGTGCCACAGTCGGACCTTTTCTTGCAACAAAATCACTATGCTGAACTCAGGAGGACTGTGATCCCCCGGGCTCAGAGTAATTTGTATGGAATTGAGTTGTACCAAGCTGCACTCACATTTTTGTATGACAAGATTAGATCAAATCCTGATGTGTATGGTGAACTAGAGGATTAAGAATATAGAAATGCAAAGGTCATAATTCACCTCAAACTTAACATTCGTCATTCATCATTTCTCAAAAAATTGTAACCACATTTATTTATTTCATTGAATCGTGTGACTGGACATTATACACATTCATAAACATGCTACTGGCCGTTAGGTAAAGGGTTCAGTGCATAGCCCCCTAGATAGTGCCCAAACCACGCCTCTTATAGTGGTTATGTCAACATTTTATTATGAAACCGGCTGAGAGAGGTGGGGACAGAGACAGATTTGTACCTATGGGGAGTGCTTTCCAAGTTCATGAATTGTAAGTAAAACTCCAAGCCAGTTGGCATAGAAACGATTTGGCGTAGGATTTACGTTTTTTTTTTACTTGCACTGTTATGGTGTGGTGACTTAATTTTTTACTTGCACTGTTATGGTGTGGTGACTTAATTTTTTTAATTGCATCATTGTTATGAATAGAATGTAGCCCATGGGTGTAGGTCAACCCCCATAGATAACCTTTTGCCCAGGAGAGATACTTATTAGAAAAGGAAACTTGTTTACAAGGGATCCTTCTACTTCGTAGCGGAGAATATTTTTACAGACGGGAAGTATGAGTTGTAGACCGTATGGGAGATGCAAATGATATGTAAGGCGCGATAGTAACAGATGGAGTGTGGAACTGTTCTGGCAAATGTAAACCACTTACAAAGTTTGAAAGTAATTTGTCAATTTGTCGCTTATCTGGACTCCTCAGATATGAGACCCTGGGCAGCTAAATTGGGACAGAATTAGACATGCTATAAATTTTGGCCTTTACAGGTATATCTAACATTATTTCTGAGATACAGGAAATTCTAAGTTAATGGCACCCTCCAGTCCCAAGCCGACAGGATAGGGTAAATTTTACTGTACTTGTGTTTAATCAGTCTGTGAATTACTGCGAATATTGCGTGGTGATGTTTGTTGCAATGTAATACTATGGTAAAGTGGGGCATGAAACATAAGTTGGGTCATGTGCCATGCAAAGGCCTAAGAATTTTCAGATAAATCCCCATCTACATACCTTTTTACATGCCGTGTATGGTATATGGAGTGCCCATCTCATAATCTTAAAGCTTGAAGGGAGAGATTGGCCCTCTCATTGATGCTTCCTTGTGCTTAGATGCTGAAGTGTCAGCAGTTCTCATCATTTTTTTTTTACAACTTTTTTCTTATTAATTTAGCGCTGAACCTATACTTGCATATCTCAACCAATACTCTACTGGAGCCCAAGCTTCCATTCGCTCCATTATTATCTACTACAGAAAAACTGAGAACTCCAGGAATACTATAAAAGAAACATTTATGCAGCTGTGTTTGTATGTGGGAGGCATCAATGCAGGGATTCATACAGAATTTTCCGCTTGAAGGGTGAAAATATCGGTACATCAATGAAGTGTAGAAATGTGGCATATTAAAATAATAGGCTTATCAGTCTCTAAACTTTGTTCTGTTTCTGAAAACTGCACACAATTTTTCTATTGCTTTTGGGGGGAAACTTCGGCTAGGGGGGATATTCCCCCCTCCCCCCCCCCCCTCTGTATGAAACCCTGCAATGTGATATGTGAAAAGGCCATTCTCTGCCTTGCGGGGGGCGGGGAATCCAAAGTTTCCCACCCATACTTGTAACAGTATGTCTAATCTGTTACCCTCCATTACAGAAATATTCCCTTCAACAACAAACTTAAAAGATGGGGTCCACAGGCCTATGCATGAAACACAGGTACTAGGTCCATAAAGCTACTTGGGGCAGTACGAGAACAATGATAAGTATGATTAGATTGGTCGGGATGTCTAACCTCTGGAAGCAAACAGAGTATTAGCCTGAACACCACACCTGTCCATGTTAGTGCTGGCTATATATTGTTGTACAGATACACAGTTGTTGTTGTTGTTTTTTTTAATGGGACGGTACACCCTTACTAGGGAGTAACAGAACACCCTATAAAAAGGTGTAATGGTTATTTTCATTTTGTTTGTAGAACAAGTGGACAAGTGCTATGTGTGGGCAGAGTAGTGTGGGACCATCCTCTATGGAGACAGAGACTCAAGAGAAGTCATGAGAGAGATGGAAGAACAAGAAAGTGCAAAGATCGAACATGTAAAGACAATCTCCTACCATAAAGTAGTACCCATTTTAGCTCATTTCACATTTGGTCTATTACACAACATTAAGCATACTCAGTGTGTTGTGCCAGCTTGGACTTTGGACTATTATATACATGACATGTAAGTGTTGTTTCTGTAGTATGTGAGGACCAGATTCCAACTGCTGCCACACACACCACAATTGACTTTAGATGATAGAGTTGGCGGCCGACAGTTAACTGAATTGGTGCCTGCAGCATTCAACCCCCCACAAGTGGTTGACATGTTATACAAAAAGAATCAAGTATTTTGGCCTATTCTAGTTTCACTGCATCATCTTCTAGTCCTGTGAAATTGGACTACACACAGTAAATAAGGTAAAGATTGTTTATACTTCTTGTAATGATGACCTTTTACCAAATTCATATTATAATTTGCAAATATTCATTAAGCTTACTATATACACACAATAAACTATTATTGAAAGGTTCTTCAAGAAAAGAGGATGCAATAGATTTGTGTGACATTGATCTTCACTCTTCTATGATGTGACAAATTCTCTACAACATTTCACATAAAATAAACAATACATTAAGTACAAGTATATGAAAGTTTGGACTTAGAAAGTAGTGTTGCTGGAAATGGCAAGTGAGCAAGACACAATAAGTAAACAGTACCCCAATCCACCACCTTCAGTATCCAAAATAAAATTAGTCACATTTTTTTTTAGTACAAACCACTTGAACTGGTGTGTGCTAGTTTGAAACAATGAAGCTTCTGTACATAGCTTTGAACTATGCAGCATTAGTAATTGAGCAGTAACAGACAAGTGGAGATAGCAATTTTATGTACAACAACATCATGCTGGTGAAAAACTTGCATGTCCCAGTGTACAAATCACTTAAAAGCATTTCTGTTGCTGAAGACACTTTACCAGATTTTTGATCTTACTAGTGCATTGTTACAGTAGTCGCTTGTTGTTAGGCGCACCTGGAATTTAGGCGCATACTCACATATAAGCGCCTATCACACTCTTGTTTTACCACTCCTATTTGAAGCGCACCTTGATTTTAAGCGCATGTGCATGAAAAAAAGTCTCCTGCTTCAAACTCCATTCCTAGATCTTGGCTAGATCCTACTGGTATATGCAAAAGTGAGTTTCTAATAATGCACACATCCCATGACTCTTGACCTAGCTTGCAGCTTTGTTATAAGCGCACCTTGAATTTAAGCTCATCTGGCTTATAGGTGGCCCTTTACCTTCCTGTGGGGTTATAAGCACATGCGCCTAACAACAAGCGACTACGGTATAAGACTTCTTGCCATGTAAAATTTATTTTTTTTCTTTCAGTGCTCCCACATCTGTAACAAAATAATTATCCCAGATTTGTCAACCCCAGTTAAATGGTTGTTGGGGGGGGAGGGGGGGGGGGGGATTCCTAGACAAAACGAATATTTGAAGTAACGTATGAAGCCAGTGCACCCAGCACAGAACACGTTATAGTCAGGCTGTTCTGAACAGAACATGCTGTTTCACAGCTTGGGATGCACCAACCACATAATAGAGAGAGAGATACAACAACGGAACTAGTGCATGTCACAACATGCCCAGCACTGAAAGAACAAGTTGCTTGTAATAAGCTTTTCACAGGAATTCACTATGTGTAAGACTTGAACACTAACAAGTCACACAATGCAAAGTAATGTCAAGGACCCTTTACCTAATTCACAATATTGACAGGCTCATTTATTTTTTGATTCCATCGCTTTCTCTCCTGTATAAAACAAACTTTGAACCAAAGTTGCAACCACTCACTCAAACTTTTGTGACCACACCTAGCATGCGCACAATAGCGGCAGTGTTATTCGTGTGTGCGTGTGCATGTGTGTACAGAAAATATACTTATTTATGAATAAATGGACGGACAATCATTCAACTTGCTGTAACATTTAATATGGTAAGTAACTAGCGGTGCGCTCCAACAGTGCAGTGTGGCGAGCGAGCTACCCCCACAATGTAGAATATGGTAAAGGAATTGGCTTTCCAGAGAAAATTTTCAAGCAAACGCACCTGTACGTATGGCCAGGCAAAAAATA
>WLWD01000501.1_pt1 | contig 181667 bp, 88 predicted proteins | sample 6712731 | NCBI WGS metagenome assembly WLWD01 (sample SAMN12718690, study PRJNA576275) | sponge metagenome | isolation source: marine sponge | host: Mycale hentscheli | place: New Zealand: South Island, Marlborough, Capsize Point | collected 2014-11-01 | reverse complement strand
CCTTACCCTGTTGGTAGTATTATCTCTACCACTTACAAGCCCAAAAATTAGTTATAGATGCAATTCTTTCAACCCTTCCCACTATCTTAATCTTTAGCCACTTTCTCTACTAAGTTCACAGCCACTCCTCAGTGGTTACTACCAAGTTCTACAAGACTGCAAGTAAGCAGTGGACGTTATTGGGAGGAAGAGAGAGGAGGAGATTTGAATCAGAACTATGTTATAATTATATCACACATTTCCCAGCATAGGGGTAGGTAAAGGCAGGGTTTCATAGAGACTATAGCAATGCTGGGACCCCCCCCCCCATCCCATTTCGTTCATACTTTTTCCCTGACAAAACATTTTAAGAAAAAAATTAAAAAGATATATGAAAAACCACAGCCTTACTGTACTGTTAGTTCATTTAAAATAAATACTTCTTTTATAAAGTTGAGGTGCATAATTCATAATAGTTTGTCCTGTTTTCATCTGTCTGACTTCAATATTATCATTTGGCTAAATTAACTCTACAAAATCCCCCACCTGTATAAATCACCTGAGACAAAACCTACCTAAAAATTGTAAATGATGCTTCCAGGTGAGGGGTTTTCCTCTGACGTCTCATGTAAGTTTGCAACGTTTCTTTTACTCCTACCTCGTAGTGCAGCCACGCCCTTTTCTCCCCAGCTTGTAGTAAAGACCCTTTACCAATCATTGTCCGTCATGCGTGGTATAAATTCTCCAGTTTTCGCGTATTTTGTGCGTGGTGGTGGTGTGAGTTGTACGAGGCAGATGGTGAAGGTCAGGCTCGACGGAGCCCCCCTGAAGAGAGATGTGATTGAGATGAAGTAAATTTTTAGTGGTAGTGATTTAGTGTGGGTGAACTAGTGTGATCGTAATTTGTGGTGTGCGCTATTTGTATAATGTTTGAGTTTGACTTGGGGTAGCTACAACTTTTTAATGACCATTGATTGAAAATTGTATTAGTATCTTGCAAGAAGCCTCAGCATCATAGATGCAGCCCCCAGAATATATGCTGAATAAATCTGCTGGGATGTTGGTTCAAAATTTTGGCAGTCATTATGTAGTAGTAGACAGTAGCTAGCTACTTCTAAATTGTGAATGCATATTTTATCTGGAACTTGCACGTAGTGATCAGGCAACTGTCTATAAAACCCTAACCTCAGTCAAGGGTTAAATATTGTGTATTTTATAGATTCACTGCTGACAAACAGGGATAGAGCTGCAAGATTGTATTGCTTGGCATAACATGGGGCAATGTGAGTACTGAGACATTGATAAGGAGTTACTATTGTGTTAAAAGTACTCGATCACATTTTAGCACACATTCATATTTACTCAAGTCAGGAGTGTTTGATGACCTTTTATGCATGCAAGCACATGTTTGGGCTATATTTAGAATCAGGAGTCTAACACATCTTGAGGTTTCTTTCATTAACTTTTTTTCCCATCTCTATTTTCAGGCTGTTGGGAGTTCCACCATGCTATCTGCAGCATTGATGGAGCTAAGAGGACACTGGAACTTATGAATATAGAAGTCTGAATAGGTCTGACTTTACTCCTCTACAGTGCACCTCCACTGGACAGCTGACACTGTGGAATAGCCCCCAAATGATTCTAGTAACGGCAGATACATGCTGCACTTCTATATTAACGGTGAGATTCTGTTTTTCTAGTTAGTAGAGTACCTCCACATACTTAGTGCTTGGATTTTGTAGCTGATATTTGAATTATAAGATAATGCACAAAGGTTGCGTGATGATCACTTATAACGTTAGAGTGGAGAGGCTTAGTGACCATTGGTTGGAAAACTGCATCATGTGGCACAAAAAATTGAGAGTTCGTTTCGTTTAACATGTCTATTGACAAGACACCCTATACCAATATATTGAAACGTCACCTCTTTTAGGATTGGTGACCTTTACCAAATACCATGATAGCTAGACTCCTTGTGTAGGATTAGCCTAGTAACTAAGATACACCTTTAATAGTGCCTATCACAGGACTGTCAACTCTCTCATGTTTAAATACTTTATGCTTGTCAGATACCTAACGTGTGATTGCTGACTAAATGTGAGTCCTGGTGAATGGGCCTGTTAATTGGAATTAGGGACCCTTTACCAAGTTCTAGACTGGGTTACTGTATTTGACATACTTTACGGTTGACCAAATGCCTGTGACACAACCTCAATATTTTCCAAGGTTTTAGGAATTCTTTACTAAATATTCAAAGCACCCTTTACCATGAAATTGTATGATGTAGGATCGGGAACCCTTTACCAAGTACTTGTGTTACCTTATTGTGACAACACACCCTTTACCATTTATTTGGTTGACCAGGTTCAAGTACCTGTTTAGATCAGGAACCCTTTACCATATATCTGATTTACGTTGTTGTGACAAGATATTCCTTACCGAGCAGATGTGTTCTAGAAGATTCATAGGGAGTGCTAAACATTACTATTTTAAAATGCCATATGTTATTGATAAACGTTATTATCTGTATTAAATTAGAATGATGTGGGTGTGGGCTCGATTAGGTCTGGATTACTCGCTCCCTTCTCTCGCTCGCACCTGGAGACAGCAAAGTAGTTGCTGCCACCAGAGTGTATGCCTCCTGCTGACTACCCGGCGAACTGTACCCGCCCGAAGGAATAGGTTTTAGGTAGGATTAAATTACTTTAAACACAGGATAACGACACACAGCGAATTGAGATGATGTGACATAGAACTAACTCGAACCATGAGACACACAACTTAAATGCTAACACAAACTCCGCCTACTGTTCACACAAAATGCTGCAATGTTCTGGTCTTGTGATCGTACAATCCTTGCTAACACACATACACACGCTACCGCTACCTACTGCACATGACCATAAAACTCAACAAAAATACTTCTGACTACAAAACTTAACATTGATAAAGATCTCATGTGGGCAGGCCCACAGTGGGGTAGCGGCACAATTCTAGTAACTTTTACGGCTATCCAATTTAGCGTAAATTCTATAATTGTGGAGCTAGATTAACAGCAGTAATTTATTGTAAGCTATAGTTTGATTGATTGGATGAAATAAGCGGCTTGATAGACCGTGTAGGCAGCAATTGGCAGCTATACAATCATATAGCACTTGTATACGGTTCTGTTTCTGATCCCATATAAAAATGACTTCAGTGAACCTTTACTTAATAAAGTTTTCTTATTCCAGTTGGTGAAGTCTGTGTTATATACACTTTATAGACTAAAGGTTTGTATTATAGGCACTTATGTAAACAATTTCTGATCCTGTGGGACCTTGGAAGGATCTGTATTGTAGACATTTCATGTAGGTAAAGGGTCACAGGGACATCTTTAAGGTCTGTAGCATGGGCACTTTGTATTGGTAAAGGGTCACAGGCACTCTATAAAGGTCTGTATTATAGACACTTCATGTTGGTAAAGGGTCACATGCAGCCTATACAATCATATAGCACTTGTATACAGTTCTGTTTCTGATCCCACTGAAGGTCCCTATAAAATGACTTCAGTGAACCTAAAGTTTTCTGATTCCACTTGGTAAAGTCTGTGTTATATACACTATAGACTTGGACTATTTTTAAAAAGGTTTTTGTTATAGGCACTTAGTAAACAATTTTTGATTCTGTAGGACCTTTTGGAAAGATCTGTATCATAGACATTTCATGTAGGTAAAGGGTCACAGGGCCGTCTTTAAGGTCTGTAGCATGGACACTTTGTATTGGTAAAGGGTCACAGGCACTCTATATAGGTCTGTATTATAGATACTTCATGTTGGTAAAGGGTCACAGACACTTCATAAAGGTCTGTATCATGTTTGTATTGGTAAAGGGTCACAGGCACTATAAAGGTCTGTGTTATAGACACTTCATGTTGATAAAGGGTCACAGGCACTTCATAAAGGTCTGTATCATGGGCACTTCTTATTGGTAAAGGACCTTGCTTAAGCTATATTTGAAAATTATTTGATCGTCATAGTGTGAGTGTATGGTGGGGAGGAGAGAGAAATATTTTAGTTTGTTCTTAACTATTACATGAAGTGTGCAGTAAGACTGGTAGGGAACTGAACAGTCAGTTTGTACACAAGTGGGTATCAATACAAAAGACATTTAGTAGAATGTTTCCAATCATATAGTGTTGATATGATACTAATAGGTTAAATGAAAGTGTGGATGAACTTCATAAAGACTTCAAGAGAAAGTGTGGGACATGACTTGAGTGTCAAATTATGTCCATGGAATAATAAACGAAGTTGGGTCGGTCCTTATTGTCTTCTAAACATTACTATTGTTGTTGTAGTCATTTTTAAACAAGTGCAATATATGTTTTATTTATATTTACTTTTGAAAAAAGTATGACATGCTGATATTTGGGAAAGGTATGGAATATCCGAAGTCAATTACCATTATGTTTTGTTGTTTTTTGTTTATTGTTGCTGTTTGTAGATCACAGCTGACATGAGTGATGAACAGTTCTAATCATCCTGGATGTACGAGTTGCTGAACATCTTCATTCATTCACGAACAGTTGATTCTTCACCTATCACACAGATACAATGTCACATCACGGACCAATATTTATTGCATTTGCTGATTACTGGAATACATTTTACACACTAAAATATATGGCTATAAAGTGGGTATTGTAGAACACCATTTGGAGTGTTGTAGTAGCTAGTTTAAGGGAGTATCACAACACCCCATTGGTAGAGTATCAATAACACCATATTTGGTGCATTATGTGCCCTAATAGGGGTGTAGTAGAACTTTGACATGGGTGTACCACAACACCCCATTTGGTATAATAAAGGGTGTACAGGGGTGTAACTGAACACTTCCTCTAAGTGAAATGGAAACACCCCATGCGGAGTAGTACAGCCAGTGTTACCTGGACACCCCAAAACGGGATTCCCATACACCCCATTTTTTACAGTGTATACATATTATTTATAGTCACTCTAGATTAAATGATCGTGTTTATAAATGCCTATATGCAGGTACGGTATGTACAGTTCAAGTTCTCAAAGAATTAAAGGAAAATCCACAAAATAGCAATACTTCCATCACACAAAAGCAACTCCACTGTATTTCTGGATAGAGACAGTTACAATAAAAGGCTAATGAACTTCATAGTGATCCAAAACGTACAAAATTATTAATAGTGATCCAACAAGAAGAAAGGGGGTTACTAGTGGTAACCCTAAGTGCCATGCCTAATAAACCCTTTTGTAAAAATTATATAAAATTGTGAATGAATCTGTATGGATTAATATTGAACCATATTACCCACAGTGCAATAAATGTTGTGAACATTATTGACTGATTTGTTCAAGAAAAATAACAAATAACTGATTATTAATTTGTATCCATTTTTTTTGGCTTAATTCCAAGCTCAAGCTCTATTCAGAAGTTGAAATTCTTTATTATTCATTTATTGTGAAAGAATATTGAAAATTACATAATTCAATTAACAAAAAGGAAATGACTTTATTAATCATTTTATTGTAAAAGAACATTGAAAATTACATAATCCAATAAACAAAAAGGAAATGACTTTATTAATCTTTTTATTGTGAAAACATTGAAAATTACATAATTCAATAAACAAAGAGGAAATGACTTTATTAATCTTTTTATTGTGAAAACATTGAAAATTACATAATTCAATAAACAAAAAGGAAATGACTTATATTGGTTGTGGCTAATAGCCTATTAGGTAAAATGGGAAAGTGTTATTGTCTACTAATATTGATTCTTTGCTTCCATTCAGCAAACAACTATCAATCAATTGAGCTTAAGCTCAAGCCCAATACTTTGTGATAGAGCTTAAGTCCAAGCTCAAGCTCTTGATCATTTTTATAAAATGGGCTTCAAGCCTCTTCAAGCCCTTGACAAACCTTGAGCTCAAACTGTGCTTGACCAACATTGTTTCAGACATTCCACACCTTTTCCCAAATCTCAGCATGTCATACTATTTTCACAAGTAAATTTAAATAAAATTCCAATAAAAATTGTATTGCACTTATATAAAAATGACGACAACAACAATAGTAATGTTTAGAAGACAGCAAGGATCCAACTCTGTTTATTATAATTACATGGACATAATAGCATTTGACACTCAGGTCACGTCCATTCCCACACTTTCTCTTGAAGTCTTTATGAAGTTCACTCACACTCTCATTTAACCTATTAGGATCATATCAATACTGTATGATTGGAAACAATCTACTAAGTGTCTTTTGTATTGATACCCATTTGTGTACAAACTGACTGTTCAGTTTCCTACCAGTCTTACTGCACACTTCATGTAATAGCTAAGAATACACTAAAATGTTTCTCTCTCCTCCCCACCATACACTCACACACAAAGTGTTTGCATTCTCTCCAATAATATAAGGAACTATCAAGCTTATGAGAGATCAAGTAATCTTCAAATATAGCGTAAGAGCAAGGATCCTTTACCAATATTATCAAGTGCCCATGATACAGATCTTTATGAAGTGCCTGTGACCCTTTACCAATACCGACCTTTATGAAGTGCCTGTGACCCTTTACCAATATAAAGTGCCCATGAAATTGACCTTTATGAAGTGCATGTGACAATATAAAGTGCCCATGATACAGACCTATATGAAGTGCCGGTGACCCTTTACCAATATAAAGTGCCCCTTATAGACCTGTAAGAAGTGCCTGTGACCTTTTACCAATATAAAGTGCCCATGAACAGACCTTTATGAAGTGCCTGTGACACTTCACCTATATGAAATGTCTATGATACAGATCTTTCCAAGGTCTTGCAGGATCAGAAATTGTTTACCTAAGTGCCTATAATACAAACCTTTATATAAACGACTATGTCTATAAAGTGTATATAATACAGACTTTACCAAGTGGAATCAGAAAACTTTAATAAGTAAAGGTTCACACAAGTCGTTTTATAGGGATCTTCAGTTGGATCAGAAACAGAACTGTATACTTATCAAGCAAGCGCTATATGATAGTATAGGCTGCCTATTACTGCATACACGGTCTGTCAAGCTGCTTATTTCATTCAATCCATCAAACTATAGCTTACAACAACTTACTGCTGTTAATCTAGCTCCATAATTATAGTTTACGCTAATTTGGATAGCCGTAAAAGTTACTAGAATTGTGCCCCCCACCCCACTTTAATACAGAGAATAACATTTATTAATAATATGGCATTAAAAAAAAAGTAATGTTCAGGAAAATAAGAAAGCACTCCCTATGAATCTTCTAGAACACATCTGCTCGGTAAGGAGTGTCTTGTCACAACAACCTAAATCAGATATATGGTAAAGGGTTCTTCATCTAAACAGGTACTTGAATCTGGTCAACCAAATAGATGGTAATGGGTGTGTTGTCACAATAAGATAACACTAGTACTTGGTAACGGGTTCCCAATCCTAAATCATCCAATTTCATGGTAAAGGGTACCTTGTCACCACATTGTAAATTTAATATTGGTAAAAAATTCCTAATCTAAATAGAGCCTTGGAAAAGATTGAGGTTGTGTCACAAGCATTGGTCAACCGTAAAGTATGTCAAATACGGTAACCCAGTCTAGAACTTGGTAAAGGGTTCCTAATTCCAATAACTGGCCCATTCACCAGGACTCACATTTAGTCAGCAATCACACTTTAGGTATCTGACAAGCATAAAGTATTTAAACAGTTATTATTGGAGTGAGAGAGTTGACAGTCCTGTGATAGGCACTATTAAAGGTGTATCATAGTTACTAGGCTAATCCCACATATAACACAAGGAGTCTTGTCATAATGGTGTTTGGTAAAGGTTACCAATCCTAAAAGAGGTGACATTTCAATATATTGATATAGGGTGTCTTGTCAATAGACATGTTATAAATCTGATACTAAAATTTTAATGAGCCTTCAATTTTTTGTGCCACATGACACACAGTTTTCCAACCAATAATGGTCACTAATGTATATTAGACTCTCCACTCTAACATTAAAAGTGATCATCACGCTAACTTTGTGCATTCTCTTACAATACAAATATCAGCTACAAAATCCAAGCACAAAGTGTGTGGGGATACTCTATTAACAAGAAAAACGGAATCTCACCATTAATATGTGACCGTCTACAGGAAAACCGGGCGCAACGTGGCGTGCGTAAATATCGAGAAAATATCGATCGATTTCTTAAAAATGTATTGTTTCAAGCCGACGGAAGGGAATGGTTAGGTCTATTATAGTGGGAACGACTGATAAAACTTGGAGAACTCAATATCTGGACGCCGAAAAGTCTGTAAGTGCAAAAAAAAAATTTTGAAGGGTGCCGAGTTGTGCCCGGTTTTCCTGTAGACGGTCACATTATAGAAGTGCAGTATGTATCTGCTGTTACTAGAATCAGTTGGGCTCTCCCAAAGCTATTCCACAGTGTCACCTGTCCAGTGGAGGTACACTGTAGAGGAGTATAGCCAGACCTATTCGGTTTCTATATTCATAAGTTCCAGTTTCCTCATAGCTCCATCAATGCTGCAGATAGCAAGGTGGAACTCCCAACAGCCTGAAAATAGAGATGGGGAAAAATGTTAATGAAAGTAACCTCAATATGGGTTAGACTCCTGATTCTAAATAATAGTCCAAACATGTGCTTGCATGCATAAGGTCATCAAACACTCCTGACTTGAGTAAATTATGAATGTGTGCCAAAATGTGACCGAGTACTTTTAACACAATAGTAAACTCCTTATCAATGTCTCAGTACTCGCATTGCCCAATGTTATGTCATGCAATACAATCTGTGTCAGCAGTGAATCTATAAATACCCAATATTTAACCTTGACTAAGGTTAGGGTTTTATAGAGAAGGGAGGGAAACCTGGGATTTCCCACCCCAAGCGGAAGTTCCTCCCCATCCCGAAACAATTTGCATAAATCAGCTACATTACAATAACTAAAAAGTGACCATTGAAGTAACGTTAAGGGCAGCCTCGAAACAGTGAGGACTTTCAGTTGTCAGTTGCCTGATCACTACGTGCAAATTCCAGATAAAATTTGCATTCGCAATTTAGACAAAGTAGCTAGCTACTGCCTACCACTACATAATGACTGCCACCCTATCTTAAAGATTAGAACCAACATCCCAGCAGATTATTCAGCATATTTTCTGGGGGCTGCATCTATGATGCTGAGGCTTCTCTTTTCTGCTGCTAGATACTAATACCTAAACTTACTATTTGACAAATTCAATCAATACTTTCTTTCAAACCTGGTCATTAAAAAGTTGCAGCTACCCAAATTTAAAACTCAAACATTATACAAATAGCGCACACCATAAATTACAATCACACTAGTTCACCCACACTAAATCACTACCACTAAAAAGCTTTGGTAAATTACTTCATCTCAATGACATCTCTCGTGTTCTAGGGGGGCTCCGTCTAGCCTGACCTTTATTGACACCATCAACCTCCTACTACTCACACCACAGCGCACAAAATACGCGAAAACTGGAGAATTTATATCACGCATTGACGGTCAATGATCGGTAAAGGGTCTTCACTATATACCTGAGCTGCTCTGGGGAGAAAACGGCGTGGCTGCACTACGAGGATTAAAAGAAATGCTGCAAGATTTCCTGAGACATCTGGGGAAAACCACTCACCTGGGAGCATTATTTACAATTTTAGGTGAGTTTATTTTCCTTTGGCTCTTGAGGTGATTTATACAGGTGTGGAGGGGGGGGGGGGTTGAGGTAGGGTGGGGGGGGGGGGGGGGGGAGGAATTTTGTACAGTCAGTAAAATATTGAAGTTCTAAAGATGAAAACAGGACAAACTATTATGAATTATGCACCTCAACTATGTAGAAAAGAAGTATTTGACATTTTAAACAAACTAACAGGACAGTAAGGCTGTGATTTTTTCATATATTTTTTCATATAACTTTTTAATTTTTTTTCTTAAAATGTTTTGTCAGGAAAAAGAATGGAGGGTGAACGAAGTATGGGGTAGGGGGAACCTCATCACTACCTCTAGTCACTGGTCACATGAGAACCTCATCACTACCTCCAGACACTGGTCACATGAGAACCTCATCACTACCTCTAGACACTGGTCACATGAGAACCTCATCACTACCTCTAGTCACTGGTCACATGAGAACCTCATCACTACCTCTAGACACTGGTCACATGAGAACCTCATCACTACCTCTAGTCACTGGTCACATGAGAACCTCATCACTACCTCTAGTCACTGGTCACATGAGAACCTCATCACTACCTCTAGTCACTGGTCTCATGAGAACCTCATCACTACCTCTAGTCACTGGTCACACGAGAACTCCAGCACTACCTCTGGTCACTGCTCACATGAGAATCCACATCATTACCTCTAGTCACTGGTCACATGAGAACTCCAGCACTACCTCTAGTCACTGGTCACATGAGAACCTCATCACTACCTCTAGTCACTGGTCACACGAGAACTCCAGCACTACCTCTAGTTACTGGTCACATGAGAACCTCATCACTACCTCTAGACACTGGTCACATGAGAACCTCATCACTACCTCTAGTCACTGGTCACACGAGAACCTCATCACTACCTCTAGATACTGGTCACATGAGAACCTCATCACTACCTCTAGTCACTGGTCACATGAGAACCTGATCACTACCTCTAGTCACTGGTCACATGAGAACCTCATCACTACCTCTAGTCACTGGTCTCACGAGAACCCCATCACTACCTCTAGTCACTGGTCACATGAGAACTCCAGCACTACCTCTAGTCATTGGTCACATGAGAACCTCATCATTACCTCTAGTCACTGGTCACATGAGAACCTCATCACTACCTCTAGTCACTGGTCACGTGAGAACCCCATCATTCATGTACAGTAAAATGCCAGTTATCCAAACTTCAATTATCCGAACACTTCAGGAACGCCCAAAATCTAATATTAGCACATGCAGACATGAAGAATTGCTTGACCACACCCCTTTATTAGTGTTTTATAATACACTTTCTATGGTGTTCAGTTATTCGAACAACTCTCGGCCAATGTGTTCAGATAACTGACATTCTACTGTATTGACTACAACTCCCAGAAACAATGATTTCCCACATAACTGCACAAAATACACACACAAATTTCAAAGTCCAACAACACAGGACTGCACATGACATGACTGCACAAGATACACATCACACAGATTTCAATGCCCAGCATGACTGCATTGCAAACACATACACATTCTACACCAACTTATGGTCAGTGGTGACAAGTTTTACCAACCACAAACCTATATGATGTCCTTGTGGTGGTCAGACCAGCCATGCCTCAACCACAACATTCCAAACTTAGTCCATTCTCACTAGCTGGCCTCCATCAACTACTGCAAGCTAGAGCATCGGTGTATAAAGCACAGCTACAGTCAATCATCTCATTCCCCAATAATCAAAATCTAGTCAAATTCATAGAAATAAAATGAAATAAACACAATGGTGACCTAATGAAGTGGACACATGGTGGCCTAATGAAGTGGACACCATAGTGACCTAATGAAGTGGACACATGGCGGCCTAATGAAGTGGACACATGGTGGCCTAATGAAGTGGACACATGGTGACCTAATGAAGTGGACACAAGGTGACCTAATGAAGTGAACACATGGCGACTTAATGAAGTGGACACACATGGTGACCTAATGAAGTGGACACATGGTGACCCAATGAAGTGGGCACCATGGTGACCCAATGAAGTGGACACCATGGTGACCTAATGAAGTGGACACACATGCTGACCTAATGAAGTGGACACATGGTGACCCAATGAAGTGGGCACCATGGTGACCCAATGAAGTGGACACCATGGTGACCTAATGAAGTGGACACATGGTGACCCAATGAAGTGGGCACCATTGTGACCCAATGAAGTGGACACCATGGTGACCTAATGAAGTGGACACACATGGTGACCTAATGAAGTGGACACATGGTGACCCAATGAAGTGGGCACCATGGTGACCCAATGAAGTGGACACCATGGTGACCTAATGAAGTGGACACATGGTGACCCAATGAAGTGGGCACCATGGTGACCCAATGAAGTGGACACATGGTGACCTAATGAAGTGGACACATGGTGGCCTAATAAAGTGGACACATGGTGACCTAATGAAGTGGACACCATAGTGACCTAATGAAGTGGACACATGGCGGCCTAATGAAGTGGACACATGGTGGCCTAATGAAGTGGACACATGGTGACCTAATGAAGTGGACACCATAGTGACCTAATGAAGTGGACACATGGCGGCCTAATGAAGTGGACACATGGTGACCTAATGAAGTGGACACATGGTGACCTAATGAAGTGGACACAAGGTGACCTAATGAAGTGAACACATGGCGACTTAATGAAGTGGACACACATGGTGACCTAATGAAGTGGACACGTGGTAACCCAGCACCATGGTGACCCAATGAAGTGGACACCATGGTGACCTAATGAAGTGGACACACATGGTGACCTAATGAAGTGGACACATGGTGACCCAATGAAGTGGGCACCATGGTGACCCAATGAAGTGGACACCATGGTGACCTAATGAAGTGGACACATGGTGACCCAATGAAGTGGGCACCATGGTGACCCAATGAAGTGGACACCATAGTGACCTAATGAAGTGGACACATGGTGACCCAATCAAGTGGGCACCATGGTGACCCAATGAAGTGGACACATGGTGACCTAATGAAGTGGACACATGGTGGCCTAATGAAGTGGACACATGGTGACCTAATGAAGTGGACACCATAGTGACCTAATGAAGTGGACACATGGCGGCCTAATGAAGTGGACACATGGTGACCTAATGAAGTGGACACATGGTGACCTAATGAAGTGGACACAAGGTGACCTAATGAAGTGAACACATGGCGACTTAATGAAGTGGACACACATGGTGACCTAATGAAGTGGACACGTGGTAACCCAGCACCATGGTGACCCAATGAAGTGGACACCATGGTGACCTAATGAAGTGGACACACATGGTGACCTAATGAAGTGGACACATGGTGACCCAATGAAGTGGGCACCATGGTGACCCAATGAAGTGGACACCATGGTGACCTAATGAAGTGGACACATGGTGACCCAATGAAGTGGGCACCATGGTGACCCAATGAAGTGGACACCATGGTGACCCAATGAAGTGGACACACATGGTGACCTAATGAAGTGGACACATGGTGACCCAATGAAGTGGGCACCATGGTGACCCAATGAAGTGGACACCATGGTGACCCAATGTAGTGGACACCATGGTGACCTAATTCCTAACAACTCAATCTAAGGGACTTGACATATGCACTTTTAATTTGAATCAAAGTAATATAAATCAAACCAATTCATGTGTGGTTAATTACACACAGTGTCTCCCGCCAGTGAAAAATCACGCACAAAACACTGCATGACGGTCCTTTATATTAGGCCATCAAATGGACAATACAATGTCCATTTTTTAATAAAGTAAGGAAAAAACAAACAAACCAATAAAAAATAACAACAACAACCAAAAAAAGACCAAAAACAACAACAATAAAATAAAACATAAATCAACAACTAAATGTAGGTACAATTCAAGGAATTGAACTATCATGTATTGAGTTTAGGTCACTCACTAGATGGAAAGGACTCTGTGGCGTACGCAGACAACCCGCCCACAGTCAAGCAATGGAGATATTAAAGAGAGCTGATGAGCATGTTAGTTTCTGCTAGCCCTGCATGTGATGGTTATATTGCCCGATATTATAGTGCATGATATTTAGGAAAATACATCAGAGTTGGGGTCAAATACTTAAAAGTATTTAATAGCAATTTGCAAATATAGCTCCCTAGCAAATACAGATACTTCGTAGAAGTTATACTTGTACAACTGAAGAAGACACTATGTATGTACGTGTAGTGTGAAATCAAGTTCATGATAACAAAATGATAGAAGATACTATTATAGTTCATCCCTGGTGAGACTTATAAATTATATTACCTTAGCTTGTTAGAATTTGCACAGACATTGTCACTTCCAGGATGACAAATACTGAGCTAGGATTAATGGAGGCACACAGCAAACCTTCTCAACCACTTTCAAAGCAAGCAAATATGGAAAGGGTCATCGGCTGATATAGTAATATGCCCACACTAAATCAACTCTATTGATTATTATTATTCAGCAGAGCGAGCAAAACTGTATACTAACGCATTGGGATATAATATATCTATGTCTTCATTTCAAATTTGCGTAGGCATAAGTGGACACTTTTTGTAACCTCAGGTATACGCATACTCTTTTCAGGCACCTGTGCACACTATGAAGTACCATGGCAATCCTCATCAACATTTTACTAAGGATATTTCTTGAACCCGATAAAAATGATAAGTAAAAAAAGAAACAGCAAGGGAGGCTAAAAATGCCAAAACAGCCAAAGAATGAGAAGAGGGGAAAAAAAAAAGAAGCTAGACATGTTTAAAACAGACTGCAGATTATTATGCAGATTTTAAAGTCTCAAGACAAACAGGAAGTAAGTTATGATAATAGCAATAATAAGAAGTAAGTTCACAATTAAATAGGAATTAGCTACTAATGTGATGTAATTATTCAGAAAGATATAGCTGAACTTAAGCTTGAACTAAAAGTATTGCATGAAGAAAAGGAGAGGAAGAAGAATGTCCCTACAAAAGTGTAAGGAAGTGGCTGCAGGCATTACTGAAGAAATTCAGTGTGACCCAGATAACGAATATTCTTTGGACCTGATAAAATTGAAAAAAAATTGGCAAAATAATACACTTATTATAATTATTATAATTGTCTATTTTAGTGGCAGTAAAACGTAAATATGAATACTTACGAAGAACAGTGAAAGAAGGTGATTCGGGTTCAGCTAAAAGAATAAAAATATCAAAATATGATCAGCGCAAACAAAGGGTTAGTGTACACTTGTACAAAATGTAATAATGTACACACGTTTGTATATTGAAGGCTTTACTTCGACGTAAAAGTGTAGTCTTGCCTGAAGAAAACTTCATTTCGAAAAACTCACAAAACAGTACATGACAGTCAAATCAGATGGAGATTCCGATGTTATCATTCTACACAAACATGAATGGAGATCAGACAGTAAGTAACTGTATAATTTAGTCAAATAGCTTAAACTAAACAACCACTTTTGATCAGTTCCTTAACTATCTTTCATGGCATAACTCTCGCCCTCATTAGTTCACTTCTTTCTTCCTTTGCACATATGTATTGTGTGTGTATATTATATACTTGTGTTTATATATATACCAAAACATCTTCCTACACTGCTGGAAGAGAAACTCAGTGAGTTCATGTTGAAAAGGCAGGTAGAGAAGAGGTTTATTGAGGTATTGATCTCCTGTAAAAATAATATACAAGGATGTCTCATGGGGAAGAAATGTCAAGAAAATGTTTGTTTGTTTTATTTCAAAGCACTTACTGCTATAACTACTGCTAAAACTTTCATTTCCAAGATATCATCCTGGAAAGACATGAGAGTCACTAAACTGAACTGCACATTATTTATATATATGACTTACCTGTGAGCTATCACAACATTAGGTAAAGTGAAGCTAACATAAAATTAGGTAAAGTGTGATTTTACACCTGAGTAAAACAAAACTCAATATACCACCTTATAGTAATATAATTAAAAATTGTGATTTTATATACTATCTGTTGTTGTTTTTTTTCATTCTAGGAAATGAAGAACAAGGTGCAGCAAATACAGGTTGGTTGACTTGAAGTTTAAATAACTACATAATTATTTATGTATGTATTTTTTTTTGTAATACAGAAGCTGAGTATTTGAACCATAATCTGTATACAAGTTATGACAATTAGCAAATAAACACTTTATATTATGATTGTATTGTAATAAAATTTATTTAGCATTTTGTTTCATTTAGTATTAATTTACCAAAATGATCAAAAAGTTTGTGAAGAGTTATCAAAAATTTAAAAGCAATTGGTCATGAGCAGTCTGATAACAACTAGCCAGTTTACTACAGTTACCAAAAATTATCTAGTCAGTTGCTCATAATTGACAAAATTAACAGGTCATTGTCAAGGAATTTTCTTATAATTTACACAAAATTGTCAAGACACTGACAGGCAAGATAACTACTTTGGCAATTGTTGTCCATTACAAATGTAGTCAAGCTAGTTGTCTAACATGACAATCTTTTGTACACTTCGTGTCAATCTGAAATTAACATGCCAGTTTGTAGAGCTGACAACTACAGCTTTTCACCTTGTGTGAGGGTTAAGTAAACTTCATCTACTCTCAGTGCCCACTGCCATGGTTATTCTAGTAAGTTGAAAACCCTGCACCCATAATTGTCGGTAGTGTGATATAGGTAGATAGTATAATAGGAGCTGTAGTATGTATAATGTATACTATTATTGGTTAAACACTTGATTTAGAAAACACAAGTTTATTCTGAGTAAAACATGATAATTCGACTAACCCAGTAATAATTATGATAAAATTCATGTGGACCAAGAAAGATAAATCTTCAAATATTGAGCTACGAGGAAACTCTGCATACGGTCAACTGAATTAATTGAAAATTTCCTGTTTTTTGTTCTGTATTATATAGCTATGTATTGATATGTATGTTGCTCATGATGCTTCAATAAGATATATTTTATTGTTTGTAAATTTATGTTAAACTCATATGAAATTTGTATTCAATTATCTTAAAGACTACATGTTTGTTTTCAAGGATATACAGTAAATTGTCCTAAAAAATTCTAGTACCTACATATAGAAGAAAAGTGTAGAACTTCTGGAAATAAGACAACTTCCAAAATATTACCTTTACTCATCGATTCCATTCACTTAACTGAGCAAGACAAACTATGCTACTGCATTCTAACTTGCAATACGTCCAACGACACTGTGGCGGGGTACTTGCTAATTCAAATACATTTGAGATACGTTTTTCTTTTATGTTATTTAAAACAAGATGCTCAATGTTTCATCATTGGCACTTACCAGATCCAAAATCAGCACAAAAAATGAGTCTAGAATACTTTATTATCCTTAACCAAGATTATTGGTGCTGTAGCTTGGGCTAATCAGTTATTCAATAGCAACGATGAAAGAATAACTTGATGAATAATGACTACATACAATTGCTTTTTGTTTTTTTCTTTATAATTTATTAACATCTTGCTCCATTTATATACTGATACCAATTAGCTGTGTTTGTACTGCATCAAAATAGACACATCAAAAGAGCTTATTTGCCAAACAAACTACTCGATAGATAGTGTAAATAGTTTCAATATCAGCATCCATAGTTGCATATTTTTGTCCCAAATGTCAAAGTATATGATTAATGTGGGAGAGTACCTTTGGACTCATAACAATCCGGATAAATAATTTTCATACAGTTCCTGTATAACATTCAGATTTTCTTCAGTGTCAAGAGAGAACTAAAATAATAAGCACTGATATTGTGATGTTCACTTTGGTATAAATAACCCATTGCCTTTTTGCATACTGATATAACAATTCTTCACATTTTTGCTAAATGTTACAAATTTTTTTTCTGATTCTTGTGGCTTGTTAGCATAGAAGTAAAACAATACACAAAACATTATAGCTACAAAGTAGAACATCACATCACAGGTAAATACATGTAATTCCTTTCACTTTCATTCTTTGATTACTATCGTTGCCTATAAGCTGCTTGACACTTCTAATTTTACAATAGAAAAAATATTTATTAAGAATAATATTGATGAAAAGTTGATGAGTGCTAAATATTGTGCATTGATATCCGTTATATCTGAAGAGGAGGTGTGTTAAGTTATATCTCTAGACTCTACTATGTTTGTTCTATTGTTAATTATTGTGAAACTGTTAGCTATTACTATGTATGCTGTATGTAAATCTAGTGACTGGTTGTTATGTTTTGAACGATCCAATAGTCTGGTAAAGCTACACTTATGGGCAGATACGTGTACAATTTTTTTTTGCCGTAGATGTCTCAAAATTACCTAAAACTGATAAGAGTAATGACAGCAACGATTTTAGCCTAATAGCTTCTACCCGTTAAAATTGCTAATGCGTACGACGAAAGACTTAAAAACACACCTCTTTCCCCAATATAGCGGCATAAACAATATTGAAGTTCAAGTTGTTCTGATCGTCCCTGCTTACGACCATGATTACTCTAGTAAGTTGAAAACGTATTGTGAGTTGTGTGATACAGCTAGATTGTGTTTACAGGTTTAGTCTCATGATAATGGTTCCTTACTTAGCTAAGTGACACTTGTTTAAAAAGAAACAAGGTTATTCTGGCCATCTGTAGCTCTACTATCCTAACTATAGTAAAGTTCGAAAAGTTTCAAAACAGCAAGGAACAATAAAGGGACACACAATTATACTGTTTCTTAGTCCTTTGGATCACTTTTGCAGATAAATATGTGTGAACATTAAACTAGAAAAAGAACTACAACAAAAATAATCACTATCACAATAATACATGCTAACTTGACCAAATGTCATGGTTTGTCTTCCACTGCCTGTGGACTCTAACTTATTACGATACAATTAACTTTAATTGGTTGTTGCTATGGACCATAACTTCAAATTTATACAGTGCAAACTTATACTAATGGGACCTGAGAGAACTGGTGGCAATTTGGAAGCTTACTAAGATAGGAAAAACTTCCTGATTATTGGTGCTATGGAACTACAAAGTTCCTAACAAATAAGCAACTTTAAGTGGTTTGTGAATAATATTTTAAAAGCTAAAGAATTATTCTATCATTTCTAAACTTTACTTTCAAAAATTCTTTAGGTTTACCTTTGTGAATTTACCCAATCATGTTAATAAATTGAAAATATAAAGTCACAGTTGTCGTATTAATGCAAATTGTAGGGTTTCTTTTGTGTGTCTCAGTTACTGGTACAAAGTGAGTATAGTGTACTATTGCATATTATTTACAATGGTATCTTATCAGATTGCTTTAGTCCAGGTGAAAATACTTCATACCCACCTCCTACGATCTGAGTAAGTTAACTGCACTGTCAAAAATTTGTTTTTAATGATATAACCAGTGTTGCAAGTTGTTTTCTAAAGATAGCCTCCACTGCTATATTAGTCTTCACTTACTCCTTTATTTAATTTTTGACAATCAAACAACTCGGCAAAAAAAATTATAGCTAATACCGCTATCTATTAGCTCGAAGCATTCCGCTTAAGATTCTACCTACTTGAACCTACAAAATGTTCTCCACTAAATAATTGTGTTTTGAATATTATTGTGCTTATTAATAATCCCATTACTGTTAATTTTTGTGTTGTGCTATCTATTAGAACTGATGAGGTTGCGCTGTAAACTCTATAGGTCTATACCCTACTATATAATATTTATTCTATTGCTATAATTATTATGAAACTTTTTGTTAGTGTTATGCTATAGCTATTTAAATCTAGAGATCTAGGTAGTTAGCTATTTATACAACGTTGGGAATAATACCTGCATTATTTATGATTGTAGTCTTTTGAAAACATTAGATCTCACATATTTTCACAAATTTAGTTACAACTTAAATGACAGGATGTGTTAGCAACTTTTTAATCACATCTATCTGTGTCATCGCTAAAATAATCCAGCTCCAAAGGTGTGAACCCTCAGCGCTATTAAACACTACCAAGGTATTACAATATTGATCTCCTTCCAAAAGAACACGCAATCTATTAGCTATTTTAATGAAGCATCAACATAGCTTGTGCACAATAAAAATGCTACATGAAAACGTTGTCTTCATAAGAGGATAAGCTAGACAAGCCAAAAACACTCACCAGTAAAGAGTCGCGCAATAAAAGGTCTACGTCCTGAGTAATTTCATACCTAAATAAATGGTTAATTTTCAGTAACCTCCAAAATCAGATCGTGAGAGACAGACAGCAGACAGACAGACAGACACAGACAGACAGACGGACAGACAGACAGACAGACAGGACTACTACAGTAACCCTGTCGCGCAGGCGCGATGAGGGTAAACAAAGCTAGTACGCAGGAAGCATTAAAGCCACGCCTCCATAGACAGTATAGCGCCATAGAGAATTTTAGTTCTGGAAAATTTTCCGCGCCTTTATCGGTGCTTACAAATTAGCTAATACAATGAATAAAGTAAGTTGAATTACCTTGGCACTTTATTGTTAGTTAGATGCGATGTTTGCTAGGTTTGCTAGGTAGTAGTAGATGTAGTAGTGGTCGATAAAAGAATTAGTGGGAATTCTGGCCAGGTGTTGTTCAGCACAGTTAGTAGAGTTAGAGCTCACTCAGTTTAATCTTCAAGAAAGAATTTAAGTTTGAGCATAACCAAGAAAAAAAATATGGTTAATATGAGCATTAGCTATTACTATAATAATAAATACAACATGAACAAAACTAAAGAATTATGAATTTATACGTGTTGTAGTTAGGGTGTGGTTTTCTTGTATACTCAATATAGCTTAATAGCTTTGGCTATGATAAGTCTATGTAGGAATCCACAAAGGTTAAGTGAAATACTAGATAGTAGACTTTTTCTGACCTTAACCATTCCCAGCCATAACTGCCTTATAGCAGTATGAAGTTTGTCCTTGGGGAATTCTTTGTTTTCATTTGCATCACTCTACTCAAATACTATACACAACAGAAGCAAGCAAAGCACGTTCTAAATGAAGTATATGCTCTAGAATGATGTCCTTCTAAAGTCCAAGAAACTTTAACTTGACAATCAGGATTGAAGTTAGGCTGACTTAAAAGTGGCCACCGACCTTTAATGTAGTAGACTCTAATTAACAGTAATTTTTCTATTCAAATGTGATTACTGTTCAGGTCTAGCTATCTGAACAAGTGTAAGTCTTTGCTGAACAATAAACGAACAAGTTTAGGAAGTTACGCCCGTGAACAATTACAGTAGATTAAAAGGTGAATAAGATATTTCATCTACAGGGGCCTATTCAGTTGTTGTTTCAGGAAGAAAAGGGGCGGGATTGACTTCAACAAAGCTAGTTGGGATTGATTGCACATAAAGAAGTTGTAACTATCAATAGGCCTCATATAATTTAGTAGCTGTTGTTTCTACTTTAAACCTCTAAGACAATTCAATTATGGAAGGGTTATTATTAGATAATGTTGTAATTCTGTTTTACAAGTTTTGAAGTAATGCTCATTAATCTATAAACATTGTTCATACCTTAATGGTTTATTGTGTTGCTTGGCACTTGTATTAAACATAACACAATTGTTTTGTGCTATTACTTACAATTTCCTAATACACATTTACTTTGGTGTTGTCTTTTCTCTCCTTCACATATTTTTCTTTAACAGTATTTGTAGCAAAAAATAGTTTTTTTCAAAATACTGTAAATATGCCACAATAATCAGTTGCTGTAGACTCGGTGGTAATTCCTACGAAATTTAAAGATATAACCGCCAACAACATAATTTAATTATAGTACTATAGATAATTATTATTCCATGAATATTGTACTTATGGTTTACTATTGTGTATTTGAAACAATGGTACATAAACAACGTAAAACCTTGAAATTTCTATGTATTCTTGTCAATAGTTGGTATTTTCATAGTTAATAAATAATGTGTTTGTTACTAATTCGTTGTTTACGCATGTATAATTTGTGTTCTCATGAACCTGAGCTGTAAAGTATTTATCATTAATCATTAATAGAAATGTTTCCACTTTTTTATTGCTAGATTGTTATTGTGCTCTTCGCAGTCCAAATAATTCCTATTTTGTCTCAAAGTAAGCTATTAAATGTGCTTATATTATGTATGTATGTGTAATGTAGACATATCAAGTTAAAGCTATTTAAGAATAAAAATTAATTAATTTTATTTCTTCATTTCCTGCTGTCATATTTGCTAAGCAGTGTGGAACTTTATAAGAACATTTGATTTCATAACTTGCTGTGCATCGATATGTACACTGGGCCAATGCTTTGATATAGGATAACATCTACCGCAGCTTATTCTAAAGTTATAAGCTTAGTATAAGTTAGATGTACTTAACATTCTTATAAGCTAGCTTATTCTTAGCTAATAAGGAAGTCAAGTATAATCTAGCTTATACTAAACTTTTTTAACTATAGAATATGCAGCCGTAGATACTATCTTATATCAAAGAATTGGCACAGTGTTATGTAGCACTGTAGACCAGAAATATAAGGATAATGTATTACTCATTGGTTTATCATAATATGTTGTTGACATACTAACATTTGAACTATAAAAATTATTAGATTAAAGCAACACTGAATCATATAAGTGGCCATACACAACTAATAATTACTAGTCCAACTTACTTGGAAAATCGAATATAATTAATTTCACGTTTTTATAGCTTATCCAAGTTCCTATTCAGTGAATCCTCCTGCTGTATCAGAGAGAAGGTCATCTGCCACTGGTCATTGTTCTGATGTGTCAGATTCTGATAGAGTATGTAATACTCCACGCAGTAGTGTTTTATTTGATGGTATTATTCCCACACTAACTGGACTAGATGGAGACATGTGGGCAACTCAACTACTAACACTCAACACATCTACATCTTCTAATATTACATTTAATTTTAATGGAATGGCCTATTACGTTGGTGTAGGAACTATTGAAGTCGTTATGTTTAGCTGTTCTATCAGAGGAATAGGAACTAACAGTATTAGCATTCGTAGTAGCGATGACTCACCTATTGGTAATATTAATGATATTCCTCAATCTTGTGAGTATCTTGTCAGAGCATGTATATCTGATGGATTTACAACTACAGATCCAACATTATCTTTAAATTTCAATGATGCACTTCAACGAGTCTACCTAGCTGAAGTTACACTCTATACTAATAATCGTGCCTGTTCTAATGCTGTCCTCAATGAATCAGTACCAACTACATCAAGTACTCCAATTTCAGTAACAACTTTGGGAAGTAAGAAACAGTTTTTAATATTATATTTAACATGCTATAGACGATATAACAATACTTGGTACTTTATGATGGAAATAGATGATAATATAGATTACCTAGATAGGTGTAGGATAGGTACATTTCATACAATGTGGGACATGTACAAAATTATATTTGGGCCTAGCACTAACAAGTATAGAAGTATTGTGCTACATTATTTAATTAGTCACTGATACCTAATTCAATATTGAAGTTGTTATGACTTGTGTTGTATATAGTTATCACGATTTTACTGTACGTCTTGTGTTAAGATATACTTACAGATAACACTGATGTCAAGAACACAGACAAATCAAGTACTACTGGAAATAGTATGTCAACTCATACAGCAATGAGGGAATTCAATACACAGAATATCAAAGTGACTGAAATGAGTATATCATCTCAATTAGGTGAGTAGTTAACTTTAGTGCCCACAAATTTTTAAAAAAAATTATAGTATAATATCATAATGTAGTCTAATACATACAATAATATATATTTGCCTTGATTATTCTGCGTCATGTCAGGGTTCGAAACTTCCAAAAATGAACACTGCACACAGAACACTTCAACATGCCATTGTGTAGTACTGGACTGTGAAAAAAGAATTGTAACGTATTCTCTTAACGCTTATAACAAAATAATGATTTACATAAAAAACAATATTATACTTATCATATAAATGGAAATGATATTTGACTTGCATGTATTTTCACTTGCCTTATAATCTCGTGAAAGTACTCATGCATCTGGTGAAATACCTTCACATATTGTACATTGAGCCATGTAATAAGTAATATATATATCACAAAAGCAATTTTTTTTCTCGTTCTAATTACCAATATTGTTAATTATTACTGAACAATATTGGCTTTTAGAACAAGAAAAATTTGCTATTATAATTATTTCAGCCGAGAATGACTGAATCATTATTATTTATTGTATAATTCACTTAATATTATTTGTCAATGTTAGCTTAGTATTATTTGTCAATGTTAGTTGAATGAATCTTTGACATAGAAGCATGATGTTGCGTAATGTATTAAATTAGCTTCCCAATCCATTACCTAATAGAACTCATATAAATGATACTGATTGTTTATCATAAAAACATAATTTATACTAATTATATGTGAGTGGGTCTATGAAAAGGGACCTTATGGCGCAAATCAAAAAAATTGAGTTTTTTATGCTAATAAAAAGATACAATTTATCTCAACTTAGTGCTAAAATACTGGAGGGTAAAACTTCTGACACTCAGAGAAACTGGCAGTTGAACTGGGCCCTATTCAGCAAAGCAATTGAACTAGAAATCGAGAAAACATAAATTGAATTTCCACTTCCGGTATAATTAACGTTTCTGTATACTTAACGGCGTACTCCGCATACGCAATTAAATCGTACAGCCGCTTTTTCGGCGACTTACGAAGTTTGCGTAGAGTTCTTTTTAGCTTTCAGAGCGTCTCACGACCTGTCTTGTTGGAATCCTTGGCTGCTCTATTCGCTGTAGCGGTAAACTTTAAGCCAAAGGTAAGCTGTAGAGTGCATGCAGTAGTCTCAAAGCTATGCCGTTCTTTTTAGCTGCTAGTTTGAAACTCCGCCCATTCCCCGTTTATTGTACTTCGAGAATGAGAGAGAATAAAAAGTAGCTTGTCTTTTCACGGCACGCTTGGGGTCTTTTAAGTCGTTATGACATGCGAAATTTGGCATAGATGTAGAGTAAGGGTCACTAAGACTAATTCTGCAAAAAACAAAAATAGGAGAAAGAAAGAATTTTTCCGATGACTTACTTCCGGAGCCTATATCTCAATTTCAATTTTTGCGCCATAAGGTCCCTTTTCCCAGACCCGCTCACATATGGTATTTGTATACAGTTGCAGCTAGTGTGATTTCATTTGTGATGGGAAATATCACAGGAGCTGTAGTGTGTATATGTATACTATTATTGTCCAATTATTTTATTAAGAAGAAGCGAGCTCATTCTCATAAAGTAAAACTTGACAATCAAACTAATCCAGTATATGATGAAATCAAACTGGACAAGAAAGACACATCTTCAATTGAGCTACGAGGAAACTCTGCATACGGTCAACTGAACTAATTGAATTTCCTGTTTCTAGTGTTGTATCTTATAGCAATGTATGGTTATCTATAGTCTGCATGATGTATGTTTTATTAGTACATTTTAAGTCAATTGATTTTAATGTATTATTAATGTGTAAGTTGAACTCTCAGCTTTGCAGTAATATTTTTGAAATAATATCAGCCGTAATTATAAAAAAGTAATTTTATTCAAATATAAACAATTGGTTTTATTATTGCAACTAACATCCCTTACTTTATAAGCTTGTAACTGAACATGAATTTTTGAAGGCATTATTGTTATTAATACTGATATCACCATAACCAAGGTAAAATTTTAATCAATGGTACAAAGTATCCAAACATTAACAATAACAATAGATGAGACGATGTTAAGGACGGACAATATTCTGATTATGGTCAAGAGAACACAATTTATACTGTGTGTCCTGACACATTTTCCTAGCAATGACATTAATAATAAAATTATTGACTAGTTCCTTTAGTATGACAAATATTTAGTATAATATACTGCTTTAATCAACACTCAATACATATATTCAGCTTTCATTGGTTATTAGGCCTGTTTGCAAACGTCACTATAATTTAAATGTTCATGTAAAATATTTAATATTTATTACTTTAGGTGGTTTTTTTAAACAAATTAAAACAATTAGCTCCATTCTAAATTAATATCTAAAAATCAATGTATGATGTCACATTGAGTGTCTTTACTGTAATTATTTTAAGTTTAGAGTAGTACAATTTGAAGCATAATATGATTATATGCAAAGATAGAAATTTTCTTAAAAGTAATTCACACACATTACACTTTACATTTAGTGCAGTAAGCCTAAATCTATATTATTGGATGAATAAATTATAAATGTATACAGTGGTGCATGATTTACTTTAGATTGCCTTGACCGTTTTTTTCTTCTTCGCTTCATCCTTTGTTGCTATTTTGATAATCAAATGAACTAGACAAAAAAATTTAGGCCAAATACTAATGTCTATTAGATCCAAGCATTGTGTTGAAAATTCTACCTACTTGACCCTATAAAGTGTACTCCACCAAATGATTAGATTTAGAATAATATTGTGCTATATTAATCCGATTACTGCTACTTTTGTGTTGTGCGATCTACAGAGCAGATGAGGTTGCGCTGTAAATTCTATATCTACACCCTACTATAAAATATTTATTCTGTTTGCTATAATTATTGTGAAACAATTTGCTAGTGATATGCTATAGTTATGTAAATCTACTGACTTGTAGCTAGCTATGTTTTCAACTCATAATTATAAATCTGAGGCTACATTTATACAACGTTGGGAAAGATACCTGCCTTATTGTAGTGGTGGTGTTTTTTGAAAAAAATTAGATCTCTCACTTTTTTCACAAAATTAATTAAAACTGAATCTTATTTACAAGATATATTAGCAACCTCATAATCGCATCTATATGCGTCATCGCTAAATAACAAAGCTAGTATTACGCAGGAAGCAACAGCATTGCGCCATTAAGTTCTAGAAGTTGTTCTGTACCTTTATTGGTGCTAATAAATTATTACAATGAATTTGGTAAGTTGAAAAACCTAGTGACTATATTGTTAGTTGTATGGATGTTTGCAGGATAGTATCATATTTAGTATTGGTTACTAACAGTTATACTAGGTGACTAGTTAAATATGTAACCATTAGTGTGGATTCTGGTCCATGTTGTTCACTAACTATTATCAGAATCACAGCTAGCACAATTACACTAGTGTCAGATAAAAACAACAACAACTAGTAAAGCAATAATACGTTTCTGTACAACTAATTAACTCTTATTGGCATATTGGCACGAAACAGTTTTATAGCCTCGTGGAACTCACTCAGTTTATTTTCAAAAGAGAAAAATAAGTATGAGCATAAAATTAGAAAAATGATTTGGCTAAAATAACACTATCACAAAAATATTTCTATGCATCAAGACCAAAACTAAAGAATTATGAATTTATACGTGTTGTAGTTAGGGTGTGTTTTTCTTGAATACTCTATATAGTTTAATGGTTTTGGCTATGAGAAGTCTCTGTAAAGGGTAAGTGAATTACCAGATGGCAGACTCCTTTTGACCTTAACAATTTCCCAGCCAGCCATAACTGCCTTATAGCAGTATAAAGTTTGTCATTGGGGAATTCTTTGTTTATTTTCAATTGCATTCACAGTGCAAAATAGGGAGTAGCTACCACCAGAGTGTCAAGAGCTCACACACAACCCTATTTTGCACTGTGAATGCAAATGAAAATAAACAAAGAATTCCCAAAATACGCAACCAATAGTTACTAGTCAAACTGAAATAGAGAATCAATTATTGATGTAAATTTCACTTTTATAGTTTATCCAAGTTCCTATTCAGTGAATCCTCCTACTATATCAGAGAGAGGCTCATCTGCCACTGGTCATTGTTCTAACGTGTCAGATTCTGGTAGAGTATGTAATACTCCACGTAGTAGTGTTTTATTTCATGGTATTCCCACACTAACTGGACTAGATGGTGACATGTGGGCAACTCAACTACTAACACTCAGCACATCTACATCTTCTAGTATTACATTTAACTTTAATGGAGTAGCAAAATACGTGGACGTAGGAACTATTGAAGTAATTTTGTTTACTTGTTCTGTTAGGGGAATAAGAGTGACCAGTATTAGCATCCATGGTGATGTTTATTCACCTCTTGGTACTCTTAATCATTTTCCTCAATCTTGTGAGTATCTGGTCAGAGCAGGTATATCAGATGGATTTACAACTACAGACTCAATTTATTAGCCTACCTAGCTGAAGTTACATTCTATGCTATAAGTCGTGCTTGTTCTAGTGCTTTCTTCAATGAATCAGTATCAACTACATCAAGTACTCCAATTTCAACATCTATTTCAAAAAGTAAGAAACACTTATGATATTTCAGAGGTGTTACTGTTTACATTGTGTTTGTTATATCAAATTAAACCTCAGTTAACTCATGAAGAGGACTTTGGCAAGAAGTCTCCATGAAAGCATTTCAAAATGATCTGAAAATAAGGCAACAAAATCACACCCACCTAAATTTTAAGGTGTCAATGTCAAGATAACTTTTAACAAACTTTTAGTGCAAGTAAACCACTCTACTTTAACATCAAGACTAGTGACTACATACACATTGCTATTCTATGATACCTTGTTTAGTGTGTAAATTTGAAAGGTTTTCTAAATAGCTAATGTCTATTTAATGTTAATTTTTGTAAAACGAAAGGTATAGTTTTTATAAATGAAACTTTAATAAATTAGAAGAACTGAAACTTTATTGACCAATTCTCACACTAGAGTACAAAAAAATTTCAAAACACCTATGAAAAAGTAGTGAGGAAAAAATTATGGTTTTTTTATGTGATAAATGATACTTCAAGGCAAACTGGGACAAGGAGCTAAAGAAGGCAGGATTCGGTTCTCCTTTTATAGTCAGCTGATAGTCAACAGCATTTAAAAATTATCATCTCTAGGAGTGATTTTTATTCACCTTAATAGCTCATGCTGAAAAGGTTGTAGTAGTCGTCGTCTTTATGTCTGCTTGTCTGGCTATTACTCTATCTGTCTTTTTTCAATCACTCATACAGACGGAACACAACAATTTCAGATCTTTATGTTTTTGTGACCATACCATAGGGGGCGTTACCCACAACTGCTTGAACTTAAGCAGAGCTCATTGGCAGCGTACTTTACTCAAAAATCAGCCCGTGAAGTAGTACGAGTAGTCATTCTGAGTGAGTTCTATAATCCTCAGTTAATTGTCAGTAATCTCCAAAATCAGAGCGTGACAGGGACAAACGCATACAAAACGACTACTGCAACACTACAACTCCGTAGGTGTGCGAGCTGAGTTAATGAAGGTTAGTATTATTTCCAGCAACCTTCTAATCGCTTCTACCTGAATCGTCGTTAAAATAGCTAATAGTATAGGAATCCCTAAAGCCACAACTCGTTTTGATAGACAATTACTCAACTTCATCTCCTGGTGCTTATATATTACAATGATTCTAGTAAGTTAAATACATTAAGACAATTATTGTCAGTTGTGGGGGATGTTGCTATATAGAATTGATAGATTTAGTCATGTTCACTAACTATAATCTGAGTTATAGAAGAGTTTGAAAATGTATCTGAATTAAAATGAAAGAATGAGAATTATTAAGTGTCTGTATAAATAATGTACTGTTATACACATAGCTGAACATTTTCTAGATCTTGCATTAGCTCATTCAGTTTAATTTTCAACGGAGAATTACGTGTTAGCATAAAATTAGATAATAATTAGGATTAAAATATGTATTATCAGATAAACGCTACATTTTTAAGCTGAAGAAACAATGAATGCACAAATGTTAAGTTAGGGTGTACTTTTATTGCATCCTTAATATTATTTTAATTGCTTTGGCTATGATTAGTCTACATAGCAAAGAGAATGTCAAATTGTAGACTAATTTTGACCTTATCCCTTTCACAGCCATTATAACAGTCTTATAGCGGCTTCAAATATGTTTTGGGAAAATTGTAGTGTATTTTTATTTGCTTTGCTGACTCAAATTATACTATAACACTACTTTAATCAAACAATTATAAATTGAAGTTTAATCTGTAAGATGATGTTATTGCAGAAACCTTTAGCTAGCAATCAGGATTGAAGTTATGTTAACTTAAAAACTGGCAACTCATCAGTCAATTGATGAAGCAGTAAAGCAGGATTAAGAGTTTCTTCTTGCAATTCACATGGTGATTTCAGTAGACTAGAAGCTGCACAAGATATTAACCTATAGTACTATTCAGTAATAGACAAATTTTGTTTCGTATTTTGTAAAGTTATAATAGATATTTGCCTGTTTGAGCGCTTGTGTAATTTTATGGTTTGATGAACATTAGTATGCAAAGTGTTTATCACAAAATCATTAATAAAAATGTCCTCTTTGTTTGTAATAGATTATTATGGCGGTGTGTGCTGTCCAAATAATTCCTACCTTGTCACAGAGTAAGTTGTTGTCTTTTATGTGCTTATAGAAAGTATATATTGTATATTATGTATGATGTATATAATAATTGCATGCTAAGGTCAAATATTTATAAATAAAGACAATTTCTTCTATTCCTTGATTTCTAGCAATCATTTTTTTAAGCAAAGTTTGACTGAGCAATATACAACCATTTGATTTCTTACCCTGCATTGCATCAATATTTATACTTTCTTATGTAATACAAGAAATATATTGTGTTAATTTTTCCTTCTATATGCTAAAGTGGTTTGTGTTAATTTATCCAAACTCTATCTTACTAAAATTAAAAAGTATAATAGTCACACATTAAAGTCTCACTGAAGCGTAAAGTGCCAAATGCAACTAATACATGTTAGCCCAACTTACTAAGAAAATCAATAATATAAATTTCACTGTTTAATAGTTCATCCAGGTTCCTATTCAGTGAATCCTCCTGCTATATCAGAGAGAGGGTCATCTGCCACTGGTCATTGTTCTATTATGACAGATTCTGGTAGAGTATGTAATACTCCACGTAGTAGTGTTTTATTTGATGGTATTCCCACACTAACTGGACTAGATGGAGACATGTGGGCAACTCAACTACTAACACTTGACACATCTACATCTTCAAGTATTACATTTAATTTTAATGGAATAGCAAATTACGTTGGTGTAGGAACTATTGAAGTCGTTATGTTTAGCTGTTCAATGAGAGGAATAGGAGCTAACAGCATTAGCATTCGTAGTAGCGATGACTCGCCTATTGGTACTATTAATGATATTCCTCAATCTTGTGAGTATCTGGTCAGAGCATGTATATCTGATGGATTTACAACTACAGAACAAATAATTACTTTAAATTTCAATAATGCACTTCAACGAGTCTACCTAGCTGAAGTTACATTATATATTAATTGTCGTCCCTGTTCTAATGCTGTCCTCAATGAATCAGTATCAACTACATCAAGCACTCCAATTTCGACTTTAGAAAGTAAGAAGCACTTTATAATAATTAATATTGTATAGATGATCAACAAAACTTACCACATCATGAAGAAAATTAGTGATATAATAACCTCATGAGTGAAAATGTGCCTCAAATTCAATATGTTTGAGTGGTGTGAGGGTATGGGGGGCACCATGTATCGCATAATTTATTCTTAACTTTAACTGAACTAATGAAAACTGTTTATAAAGTCAGGGACAAATGGATGGAAAATATTATGATGGAAAGTTCTTGATTATAATATAGTCAATTACTTAGTTTCTTAATTTTACCTTCAGTTTTTTCTATAAATTATGTCAGTCACTTCTTTGTTGTGTTTTATGTTCATAAAAGTGCTCTACTTTTATAAGAATCATCAATTTTTCCCTCTTTATCCAAGAATTTGAAGATAACTGATTAATACAAACAGTAATAGCACTGATGCTGAGATAAGCAACTTATTTTGTTATTGCAAATAGAATTGAATCCATGGGTCAATCATAACAGCTATTATTAAATTCATTTACAAGGTGAAATAAAGAGCATAATGTGTGCTTACCTTCACTAACCCCCTCTTCCAAGACATAGTTATTGTTGTCGCTTTGCGAATAGTTTTTACATTATCTCTGTGAGTATATTTTGTTGAGCTTTAGTTTTGTTACTTTTCTCTGTTTGTGTGTGAGCCGGTACTGTGAACTATTGCTGTATGCAACAACATGGTTAATGTTTGTATTAATTTGACCTGCACACGTGTGTGGCCAACAATAATCCAATACACTAGACCAAAATGACTTACAATATATACCTATCCTACACATATCCTATATAGGATAGAGCCATATGTCAATTAGCTTCACTTTTATACTCTATGTAGGATACATCTAGGATAGGTACATTTCTTACAGTTTGGGATGTGCAGTAAATTTATTTTTATCCTAGCACTAATGTCAGCGATTAATACAGAAGTATTATGCTACACTATTGTATAATATCAAAAGTGTTTAATTTGTCGCTGGTGCTTAATTAATATTGAAGTTGTCATGACTTATTATGTTATCATGTTATCACAAAAAAATGTTGCTGTTGGTCTTGTGTTAAGATATACTTACATATAACACTGATGTCAAGAACAACGAAAAATCAAGTCCTACTGGAAATAGTATGTCAACTCCTACAGCAATGAGAGAATTTTCTACACAGAATTTTGAAGAGCCTGAAATGAGTATATTATCTTCTCAATTAGGTGAGTAGCTAACTTTAATGCTCATCCAATTTTTTTTAACTTTTAGTATAATATCATTTACACTCTAATATATACAATGGATATTTCCTTGAGTATTTCTGCATCATGCAAGGGTTCATTATTTCCGAAAGTGAACACTGCATACTGACCACTTCAACATGTCCATGTGTAGTTCTGGACAATGAAGTATGACAAAGTATTCTCTTGACGTTTACTGCATTAGAAAATAATCTTTTAAGCAATAAATTATATTATACTCATCATACAAATGGAAATGACATTGACTCGCAACTATTTTTACTTGCCGTATAAACTCGTGAAAATACTTACACATCAGATGAAATACCTACACATATGGACACCAAGCCATGCAATAAGTAATATATTTATTATAATAGCAAGTTTTTCTCGTTCTAACAGCAAATATTGTTAATTAAAACTTAACAATATTAGCTGTTAGAACGAGAAAAATGTGCTATTATAATAATTTCAGCCTAGAATGACAGAATCATTAATATATATTTGATTGTATATAATTATTTTAATAGTTTGTCATTGTTAGCTGAATGACTATCAAAACTTGAAAATAGATCTTTGACTTAGAACACATATAACAGGCGAATCTGGGGAGGGGAGAGGGTCTAAACCAAGTTTAGTTAGCTGAATGACTATCAAAACTTGAAAATGGATCTTTGACTTAGAACACATATAACAGGCGAATCTGGGGAGGGGAGAGGGTCTAAACCAAGTTTAGTTAGCCGAATGACTATCAAAAGTTTAAAATGGATCTTTGACTTAGAAGCATGACTGTTGCATACATTAGCTTCCCAATCCATTACTTTATAGAACACATATAACAGGAGAATCTGGGGAGGGGGGAGGGAAGGGAAATGGGGCTACCTCTTCTCCTCTTCTGAACTAAGTTTATTGATATACAAAGATGCCACTATAACCAATTTAGTTTATACCTTCATACTATTGTTTCTGTATTTATCAATGTTGTGTAATAACACATTCAAGCTGATTGTTTATCATAAAATATGTGATTTATAGTAATTATAATATTATTATACAGCTGCAGCTAGTGTGACTTCATTTGTGATAGGAAATATCACAGGAGCTGTAGTCTGTATATGTATACTATTATTGTTCAAATACTTGATTAAGAAGAAGCGAGTTCGTTCTCACAAAGTAAAACATGATAATCCAACTAATCCAGTAGTTTATGATGAAATCAAACTGGACAAGAAAGATACATCTTCAAATATTGAGCTACAAGGAAACTCTGCATACGGTCAACTGAACTGATTGAATTTCCTATTTCTTGTGTTTTATCTCATAGCTCTGTATTGTTATTTATATTCTGCATGACATATATTTTAATGTCATTTTAATGTGTAAGTAAACTCTCAACTTTGTAGTAATATTTTTGAATATTTTAAACCATAATTAAAAAAAAGTTTTTTTTATTCAAATATTAACAAATCAGTTTTATTATTGCAACAAATTCATATCTCTTTATACTTTCTAGCTGGAGTCATTGAAGACATTATTCTGCTATTACTACTGACACTGTTAAAGCTAAAGTACAGTTCTAATCCATGGTGCAAAGTATTAACATGAGATGTTAAGGACTGATGAAATTCTGATTATGGTCAAGAGAACACAATTTATATTGTGTTTCATGACAACTTAATCTGCAATGAAATTAATAATACAATTATTGGCTAGTTCCTGTAGGTATGAAAATTATTTTGTATATTGTGTTTTAATCGAACACTATAATATATAGATATTAAGCTTGCATTTGCTATAAAGCCATTTTGCTAACCTGACTTTTTAATGTCATATAAAAGATTTAATACTGTAGACAATTTTTTTTCACATTGAGTGCCTTGAAGCTAAAGTTTTAAGGTTTAGAGTAGTATTCATTTTGAAACATAATTTATACAGATCTTGAAATTTTTCTTAAAGTGTGATTCATACTCATTTTTTGCAGTAGAGCAATTATTACTTTCACACAAAATTTTAACAGTGAAACAACATAATAGGAATCTATTTCTACTCACTTTAACAATTATTTATATGGCTGACATTGATATTTGATACTAATAGGTTAGAATGGCTAAAACAATTTAAATACCAGATGAGGTGAGATCCATTTTCGTGTAGACAAACCTTTTCTTTCTTCTGGACATGAGCCCTGCATATTTGTAGTAATAATTCTCCACATATTGCTGAACATTGCAGACTTCATCTCTGACTCTATTATCTGTAGTTTTTTGCGACATAAATGTACAATAATAAGAAGAATACTCCAAGTATTATAGCAATGCAGTAGAACACCATGTCACAGCTAAAACAGTTCCATTGATTTCATAGTCATTTCTTCCTTCAAATCTATGCCATACAGCTCCCATTAAGAGAGCCAGTGCTGGTCCCAAAATGTCGAAACATGCTCTTATAGCATAAGAGACACCAATGAGTAGACCCTTCATAGCAGCGTGGGGACTCTGGGAACACAGAAACTCATACATTGCCACGTGAATGGTGACCACTAATATGTTAGTAACAGTTCTGTGAACGATACTGATGTACTTAAAGTACCCGACTAATACTGGCAACTCTTTCTTTTTAAGTAATGTTTGCAACGTAATTATAAAAGCTTTGTTATAAGTGAAGACTGGTTTCCATAATAATATTATAATAATGAAATCACCTGTTCATAAGAACTATAGTACAATTATAATAGTAAGTCATGTGTTTAATCTAAATATTATTATGAGTCTCATGAGAATATACATAGCTAATACAGTCCAATCGAGCTAAATTTTCCATTTAGCTCTGATATATCCTATATTCTTGGTTTAAAATGCTAAATAGTAATTAAGGTTATGTGTCAAAAATATTAGTTAGTTTTGATGTAAATGTGCATTATTTATATTTTAATGACCAGGTTCTGCCACAATTGAATGCTGAAGCAAGTGGCACAACATTATGTATAAAATAAATATTCACCACATGCTTGAAGACAAAAGGGGTGCTATAGCCCCCCCACCCCCCAATAAAAAAATTTAAGCTCTGCCATAGCGTATATCACACTAAATTTCTCAACTTATTTTTTATTTAATGATACTTATTCTTATGTACTCCCAATATAATCTACACCCATGTAATAGCTAAGTCCAGTTCTAAGATTTGCTAAGGGAAGACCTTGATATTACTCCATGATTAATATTCCAGTGGAGCAACTGTAATTAATTAGTTTATAGTTGTATATTCCTCCCAGTGTGTATGTTTCCTCAGTATTACCACTAATATGCTCAGGTGTATTCTAGTAAACTCAGAGTAGTATAGATTCTTGTAATACTGCTAGTTTATTCTAATTTTATCTTTAGCATATGTAGAGTTTTGTATATAGTGAGTGAGTGTGGAATGAGAGAAAGCATAAACATAACATAATGGAACAGAAAACAGAAATCAGTTATATAATAATCAAATATGATAAGTGCTCAAGAGATCATAGCTGCTGTGTTCTTGTAAATACTACTAGTATACTCCAGTGTATTCTTCAAGTATACTGAGTATAGTATAACAGTCATACTCTTGTAATACTGACCAGATTTTAGTTGAGTATACTCTATTATTTGTATAGTGATTGATCTTTAAGAAAATTCAGCTTATGATCAAATGAAGAAATAAAATAAAATTTTATGACAATTAACTACTTTTTGCACTTTAAACTGATTAAAGTCTTCACATGCTAATCCACTGAACACTACAAAATTACAATAGCTATAAGCGAACTGTATAATGATTTAAGTTTTATTTAATTATGCCAGAGTTGTGTAAATATACAGCAACTTAAGAATGAAGTTTTAAATCAGTAGGGTAATCTTTTGATTCATTACACTACAACTATACAGCCTAACATATAAATCCGTGAAAAGATAAACCAGAGTAGGCATACACATATTGAAATGATCCTCACTTACCTTTTTGTAGCTTACTGATACATAATGGGTAGTTCACTTACTATTGCTATAAATGATCGAATTACCAAAGTTAGACATTATGTAGCTAAATGTTGTTGTTTTGTGTTTTCTTAATTTATCCATTTTGAGCCCCAAATATTTCGGATTAAAATTTGACCAACTAAACTGCTATCTCTAAACCTTGGTGGCATACAAATTATGCCAGAACAACTGGGCATAATTGGCAATGTTGCATAACATAGTTTTTATATAAAAAGTTCAACTGCAATGGGCATAATAACATTGCATTTTTAATTGAAAGCTTGCTTGGAGAAACAAGGAAAATTGTAATGATAATTAACGTTGCACTATTCAAAATAGAAATCTTGGGTTAGTAATTTTTTGGTTTCCAGCACCCTTTAGGTCATTGATTTATGTCAAATTCATTAATTCATTGACATGATTTGTCCTTGATTATGCACATTAGTTATTGACAGAAAGATGTTGACTTGCCATATCTCAGATGTTAACATTATATAGTCAGTTGATTGTCAATCACTTTTTAAACTCTCATCACTAGGAGTGATTATATTAACCCTCAGTGCGCATGCGTGGTAGAATTGCCATAGTCCTCCCATCTGTCCTGTCTGTCTGTCTGTCTGTCAGTCATCCAATCTGTCCTGTCTGTCTGTCTGTCTATCTGTCAGTCTATCTGTCTGTCTGTCTGTCTGTCTGTCTGTCTGTCTATCTGTCGGTCTGTCTGTTTGTCTGTCTGTCTGTCAGTCTGTCAGTCTGTGGATCACCCTCTGATTTTGGAGATTACTGACTGATTTAGATATGAACTTACTCAGAATGACAATTTAAAAACTGTTATTGGTTTCATTGCTCACGTGATTACGACGTTACACTAGGGGGTGTTACCCATAATTGCTCATGCCTGTAGGGAGCTGACTGACAGCTTGCTTTATCTCCAAAGTCAGCCCCACAGTAGTACTTATAGAGTGAATTTATACCAATAAGCAGATAATCATTAGTATATAATGTCCAAAATCAGAGCCTGACACAAACTACAGACACAGAACGACTACTATAACACTATAACCCTCTAGCGCACGCGATCTAACGGTTAATGACGATTAAAATACTTAATGCGTACGAATCCCTGAACCACACCTCATTCGCCAGTATAGAGGCATAAACAATTGTAGTTCAAGTTGTTCTAATTGAGAATTACTCAACTTCATCACTTGATGCTTATTTATTATAATGAATCTAGTAAGTTGAATACCTTAATCTACATTGTTAGATGTAGTAAATGTTGCTAGATAGATTTTATAGATTTAGTCATGGTATCTAATAGTTGTACTAGCTAGGTGACTGTCCTTGTTGTCCACTAACTATTATCTGAGCCATAGAAGAGTTAGAAAATTGTCAGAATTCAAATGACAGAATGAGAAACATTAAGTGAGTGCATAAATAAGGTAGTTATACTCATAGCTAAACATTTTCTAGATCTTGTATTAGATCACTCAGTTAAATTTTCAAGGGAGAATTATGTGTTAGCATAAAAAAAAAAAAAGGACTAAAATAGTATTATCACATATAAAGGCTAAAATGTTTTTAATACTTAAGAACAGTGAATCCACAAATGCTAAGATATGCTTTTGCCTTTATTGCATACTCAATATAGTTCAATAATTTTGGATATGTTTTAGTCTACGAAGCAAAGACTATACCAAATATAGACTTTTGACCTTATTCCTTTCACAGCCATAACAGTCTCACAGCAGTTTGAAGTATACTTTAGGAAACAAGTAGTTTATTATTATCTGCTTAGCTCAACTCCAATACTATACACTGCCTGAAAAGAGTCCATTGACAACCAAAACAAAATCTGTAAAAACTGTCTTGATTAATAGAGTTGACAAAGAATTGACAAGTCTGTAGACGTTACCAAGCTAGTTATCAACTGATTATATACTAATTTACGATTTTGTTATGGTTGTCAATAAATACTTTTTGTGCAGTGATAAATTAGCTGCTTTAACCAATCAAAAATTATTTTTAAGTTGAATCTCCAGGATGATGATACTGCAGAAACCTTTAGGTAGCAATCAGGATCAAAATCATGTAAACTTAAAACTGGCAACTCATCAGTTTATTGGTGAAGTAGTAAAGCAGGATTAAGATAATCTTCTGTTGCTGTTCACATTGTGATTTCAGTACACTAAAAGATGCACAAGATATTTAGCATGCAGTTACTATTCAGTGTTGGATAATGCTAAATCATAGTAATATCTCCAATGATACAATAATATTATATTGAGGGATCTAAATTGTTCATAGCAATGAGTGTTCATAGGAATGCGACATGACATTGATCGTATCCATAACAAATATCCTACATTCAGTAATAGACAGAAAATCGCTCCAAAAAGAATACAAGGTATACACTACAGTTTTAGAAGACAATATTTTGAGCGTTTGCATGAAGAAGTTGTATTTGACTCTAAATTTGCCTGAAATAGTTCCTGTTACCATTTATATCACAAAATTAAAGAAATATAAACCCTCGCTTGCAAATGAGGAGTGATAGGACTAATATTTAGGTAATAATTCTTAATTCTGTTTCTAAGTTTCTCAATCATGCTCATATTCACAGTTCACTATGCTGGCTACATAGACATAGTGGTATTAATTGCGTGCAAACTTTTGTTGTTGTTTTTTCATATTATGATTTCTTTGGTGTTGTCTTTTCAAATCCTGTACATATAACTGTAGTTGTAGAAAAAACAATTTAGTTTTTTAAGTACAGCAAATCAGCCAAAATGTTTAGCTATAGACACTGTGATAACTTTCTTTCCATCTAAGCCAACTGCCACCAGCATAATGCTTAATTGTCTTCCATGATAATTATGTTATTTCTTAATGTAATTGAAGTAACGATACAAAATCAATAGAAATCTTTACCCTTTCAATTTATATTCATGTATATTCTACGTATTTTTGTAAAGTTATAATAGATATTCGCCTGTTTGAGCGCTTGTGTAATTTTATGGTTTGATGAACGTTAGTATACTAAGTGTTTATCACAAAATGATTAATAAAAAAAGTCCTCTTTGTTTGTGATAGATTATTATTGTGGTGTATGCTGTCCAAATAATTCCTACTTTGTCTCAGAGTGAGTTTTTTTTAATGTATGTATTATTATGTATGTATGATGTACAGTCGAACCTCCCTACAACAGGACTCCAAGAAGCGGTCAGACTCTCAACAACGGTCAGACCGTTGGGAACGGAGTATTTTCTGCATGTATGTAATGGATTTTTTGACTCCAAGTAACGGTTGACTCTCTACTCCGGACAACGGCCAAGTTGTGTGCCCCAAAATGTAATGTCTTGTACAAAATTTACTTCTTGGGACGGGCCAGTTAGCCACACCCAACTTATTGATGCCTCCATTTTGCCTAGCCTTTCAATTTTAGCTTGCCACGCCTAACTAATTTATGACTTGTGTGCCTTTCAATTTAATAAAAGACATTATACTAAATGAATGCTAATACTAATTTTACATTCATTACAAATGTCCCTCTATTAACTAGTTCTCTCATTCGGCAGACATAAACAGGTGGGCCGAACACACGGTAGATACTGGGCACTTCCAGACCATAACCGGCGCCTTTGTTCACTCTCTCTCCTTGGACCACAGCATGTGCTATCTACTGGATCCACGTCAACATGCGAATCAGAGGAAACTTGAATTGAATTCTGGACATTGAGTGAAAAAAAGGAGCCCTGAACTGATCCATAGACAGATCCATATAAAAGAAGCTTGTTGCTTTTACGTTTAATGTCCTTTGGGTTTGCCCCAGAGGAAATCAAAGACTTTCTCTCCTTTAAGAGAATGCTCTCAAAGTTTCTCTTTGAAGGGGTCATATAAGGTTTTATATACACCTTTCATTTGGTCAATTTACTTCGGTTGGATAGGATTACAGACACTTCAGTTGTTCTCAACAACTTGGGGGCTATATTTACCCATTCTCGTGCAATCTCTAACAGAAAGCTTAGAGATATCAGGCATGAGTGAAGATAATACTGATATCACTTGCTTTTGATCACTGTCTGACCTAACCTGATGTGAAGTGCCTTGAAGACATTCATCAATATCGTATATCACTAAGCTAAACTTACGTTCCCATATATTTACAAATTCTGCGCATCTTCACTTGCACATACAGTTTCTCTTCTCTTTACTGTCATTATGGAATCTCATTCCATTCCAGCTGACTGGAAGGTACACAAATTATTTCCTCTCCACAAGAAGAAGTGTATCTGAAGTTAGCAACTACAGGCCTATTTCTCTCCTAAACATTCTTCATAAAGTACTAGAATTAATAGTCTACTCTAAGATAATAGATTTTATATATCCAAAAATTTCAAAGACACAATTTGGTTTTATCAGAAATAGATCCACCCTTCAACAACTTCTTCTATCATGGCTATACTTCAGTTTTCAATTCTGTGGACTCAAAGCGACACACAGAAATTGTGTTTCTTGATTTTGCCAGAGCCTTTGATTCAGTCCCCCACAATAAAATTTATCTAATCCAAAAAACTCCGAAATAAGGTGAAACTCTCTACAAAGGCCAAAGGGTTCGTCCCCATGCATGGCTGTTATTCGGAGGTTCGACTGTATACATAATTACATGCTAAGGTAAAATATTTATAAATAAAGATAATTTCTTTTATTCCTTGATTTCTAACAGTCATTTTTTGCTAAGCAAAGTTTGACTGAGCAATATACAACCATTTGATTTCTTAACCTACACTGCATCAATTTTATATTAATTTCTTATGTACTACAAGAAATATTATTGTATTAAGTGTTCCTTCTATATATGCTAAAGTGATTTGTGTTAATTTATTCAAACTCTATCTTACCAAAAGTTAAAAGTATAATAGTCACACATTAAAGTCTCACTGAAGCATAAAGTGACCAAATGCAACTGACACAACTTACTATAATAAATTTCACTGTTTAATAGTTTATCCACGTTCCTATGAAGTGAATCCTGCTGCTATATCAGAGAGAGGGTCATCTGCCACTGGTCATTGTTCTTATGTGTCAGATTCTGGTAGAGTATGTAATACTCCACGTATTAGTGTTTTATTTGACGGTAGTCCCACATTAACTGGACTAGGTGGAGACATGTGGGCAACTCAACTACTAACACTCAACACATCTACATCTTCTAGTATTACATTTAATTTTAATGGAATAGCAAATTACGTTGCTGTAGGAACTATTGAAGTCGTTATGTTTAGCTGTTCAATGAGAGGAATAGGAGCTAACAGCATTAGCATTCGTAGTAGCGATGACTCGCCTATTGGTACTATTAATGATATTCCTCAATCTTGTGAGTATCTGGTCAGAGCATGTATATCTGATGGATTTACAACTACAGAACCAATATTTACTTTAAATTTCAATAATGCACTTCAACGAGTCTACCTAGCTGAAGTTACATTATATATTAATAGTCGTCCCTGTTCTAATGCTGTCCTCAATGAATCAGTATCAACTACATCAAGTACTCCAATTTCAACTTTAGAAAGTAAGAAGCACTCTATAATAATATTATATTAATAAAGACAATCAACATAACTTATGAAGAAGCGCCTCAAATTCAGTGTGTGTGTGAGTGGTGGGGGGCAGGATATTGGGGGCAGCACCATGTATCGCATAATTTATTCTTAACTTTAACTGAAATAATGAAAACTGTTTATAAAGCCAGGAACAAAATGGATGGAAAATTATATGATGGAATGTTCTTGATGTAGTCATGTAATCAATCACTTAGTTTCTTATTTTTACTTTCAATTTTTTCCTATAAATTATGTCAGTCACTTCTATGTTGTGTTTTATGTTTGTAATCATCAATTCTTCCCTTTTTATCCAAGAAGTCGAAAATAACTGATTAATACAAACAGTAATAGCACTGATGTTGTGATAAGCAGCTTATTTTATTATTGCAAACAAAATTGAATAATAGGGTCAATCATAATAGCTGTTATTAATTCAATTACGAGATAGAATAAAGAGCATGCTGTGTGCTCAACTACAACACCCCCTCCCCCAAGCCATAGTTATTGTTGTTGCTTTGCAAACAGTTTATATTATCTCTGTGAGTATCTTTTGTTGAGTTTTTAGTTTTGTTATTTTTCTCTGTTTGTGTGTGAGTTTATACTGTTAGCTAATGCTGTATGCAACAACATGGTTAATGTTTGTATTAATTTGACCTGCACACGTGTGTGGCCAACAATAATCCAATACACTAGACCAAAATGACTTACAATATATACCTATCCTACACATATCCTATAGGATAGAGCCATATGTCAATTAGCTTCACTTTTATACTCTATGTAGGATACATCTAGGATAGGTACATTTCTTACAGTTTGGGATGTGTAGTAACTTTTATTTTTATCCTAGCACTAATGTCAGTGATTAATACAGAAGTATTATGTTACACTATTGTATAATATCAACAGTATTTAATTTGTCACTGGTGCTTAACTAAATATTAAAGTTGTCATGACTTATTATGTTATAATGTTATACAAATGTTACTGTTGGTCTTGTGTTAAGATATACTTACATATAACACTGATGTCAAGAACACTGTCAAATCAAGTATGACAACTCATACAGCAATGAGAGAATTTTCTACACAGAATATTAAGGAGCCTGAAACGAGTATATTATCATCTCAATTAGGTGAGTAGCTAACTTAAGTTCTCATCCAATTTTTTTTTTAAATGTCTAGCATAATATCATTTATACTCTAATATATTATATAATGCATGTTTCCTTGAGTATTTCTGCATAATGCGAGGGTTCATTATTTGCGAAAGTGAACACTGCATACTGACCACTTCAACATGTCCATGTGTAGTACTGGACAATGAAGTATGACAAAGTATTCCCTTGATGTTCACTGCATTAGAAAATAATCCTTTAAGTAATAAACAATATTATACTCATCATACCAATCGAAATGACATTCGACTTGCATGTATTATTACTTGCCTTATAAACTCGCGAAAATACGGAATCATTAATATATACTTTATTGTATATAATTATTTATATAATAGTTTGTCATTGTTAGCTGAATGACAATCAAAACTTTAAAATGGATCTTTGACTTAGAAGCATGACTGTTGCATACATTAGCTTCACAATCCATTACCTTATAGAACACAAATAACAGGAGAATCTGGGGAGGGAGAGGGTCTGAACCAAGTTTATAGAAATACAAAGATGCCATTATAACCAATTTAGTTTATACCTTCATGCTATTGTTTCTGTATTTATTTATCAATGTTGAGTAACAACACATTCAAGCTGATTGTTTATCATAAAATAGGTGATTTATAGTAATTATAATTATTATTTTTATACAGCTGCAGCTAGTGTGACTTCATTTGTGATAGGAAATATCACAGGAGCTGTAGTCTGTATATGTATACTATTATTTTTCCACTTGATTAAGAAGAAGAGAGTTCATTCTCACAAAGTAAAATGTGATAATCCAACTAATCCAGTAGTTTATGATGAAATCAAACTGGACAAGAAAGATACATCTTCAAGTATTAAGCTACAAGGAAACTCTGCATACGGTCAACTGAACTAATTAAATTTCCTGTTTCTTGTGTTTTATCTTATAGCTATGTATTGTTATCTATATTCTGCATGACATATTATTTTAATGTTATATTAATGTGTAAGTAGAACTCTCAACTTTGTAGTAATATTTTGAATATTTTGAACCATAATTAAAAAAAAGTTTTTTTATTCAAAGTTAGCAATTTGTTTTATTATTGCAACAAATTCATATCTCTTACCTTATAGCTGGAAACTGAACATGAGTCATTGAAGACATTACTCTGCTATTACCACTGACATTGTTAAAGCTAAAGTACAGTTATAATCCAAGGTGCAAAATATCTAAAGTATTAACATGCGATGTTAAGGACTGATGAAATTCTGATTATGGTCAAGAGAACACAATTTATATTGTGTTTCATGACAACTTGATCCGCAATGACATTAATAATACAATTATTGGATAGTTCCTTTAGGTGGGTAAATTATTTTGTATATTGTGTTTTAATCGAACACTACAATTATATAGATATTAAGCTTTCATTTGCAATAAAGCCATTTTGCAAACCAGACTTTTTAATGTCATATAAAAGATTTAATACTGTAGACGATTTTTGTATCTAAACAATTAATTAAAAAAAGCACCATTCTACATAATTATAGTCTAGCAGATAAGAAAAATTATTGTGACAGAGTGGACCAAAGCATGAAACTTGGTATGCAGGTTCGGTTTGGCATATATAACAGCATCAGAAGGGGTGCCAAAAAAAATTGTTTAATTAAAACAAATTTTTTAAAGTGTGAAATTTTGATTAACAGTTAACTATGTAAAAGAGCTCAATATAAATTGTTTATTATAATGTATTGTTTGGTTTAATACTTTAATGTTAATGATTCGGAGTCACCTGATATTACAGGCAGCTAGACTACTTAATAGAACTAGCTACCCTGACAGCTAGCCAGGTGTAGTAAGTAGTTTCAGAGAATTTATTTCAGTAGAATAAAACCATAATATTTCGGCTTGTGGAGCCTTCTAGTGGTTACTGAACTGAATGAGGGCGACTGAACAAGGAACTTTGTATAAACAGATGACACAGAACATGAGATCATTGTGTGGTGGGGCACAGCCCCTGGGAATGTTAGTTGGTGTTGGGCAATTTGTGTGACATGTGAGTTGTACTTTGGGAGGTGTGAAGGTGTAGTCATAATTGAATTAGTGGCCCCTCCAGAATGGCTGCCACTAATTCAATTATGACTACACCTTCACACCTCCCAAGTACAACTCACATGTCACAGAAATTGTCCAACACCAACTAACATTCCCACGGACTGTGCCCCACCACACAATGATCTCACGTTCTGTATCATCTGTTCATACAAAGTTCCTTGTTCAGTCACCCTCATTCAGTTCAGTAACCACTAGAAGGCTCCACAAGCCGAAATATAATGGTTTTATTCTACTGAAATAAATTTTCTGAAACTTGCTACACCTGGCTAGCTATCAGGGTAGCTAGTTCCTTTAAATAGTCTAGCTGCCTGTAATATCGCCTTTTTTTTTATTTTCGCTATAATTGGCGAGCGTAGCGAGCGAGACACTTACAGGGGTAACACAATCGAAAATCGGGGATGTTTGTTTGGACGTACGTATGTCATTTTGTACTTTGACCTTCTCATATTTTTGTGTTAGCTCGTTGTTCGACCCTGTCCCAAACTTCACTAAACGGAATCCTCAGGTTTAGCGATAATTACCCGTAATCTGTCACAGTTATAAGCCCTACTCAAAACTGTATTTGCTTGAAAATTCTTTGTCCACTAGAGTAACTACGAAACTAAGCCTTGTGTAGGTATGTTCAGTTGTGTGAAAGTATTGTACCAAACAAGTAATGCTACTTGTTTTTGTTGCTTTTTTTTTTTTTTCAATTCTAACTGTTGCAGGGAGTGGTTACCATCCCCTTTACCTTATACACGTAATTTTAACTTGACTTTTTCTTAGTAGCTTGATTGTTGAAGTTAAAATTTATCGGCGAGCGAGCGTAGCGAGCGAGACACTTACAGGGGTAACACAATCGAAAATCGGGGATGTTTATTGGCGAGCGAGCGAAGCGAGCGAGACAGTATTAGGGGTGGATAATGCAAAATCGGGTATATGTTATATATATGTATGTATGTATGGATGGTACGTATCTTCTTTAAACGCGCGCGCGTAGAACGTTTTCTCCTAAAAACACGGCTATTTAGGCTTGACTCCAGTTTATTCTGAAACTACAGCATTAAGCAAACCTTACTTTATACTTAAGCTCCAAAGTATGAGAAAATTCCTGCTAAAACGCTTGTTTTCAAGACACAAAAAGTTGATTCGACAGGTTACTATGGCATTGAAGACCCTTTTCCAGACTTAATTTCAAAACTTCGCCGTTTTATGGGGGATACGAAGTGCCGGTTGTTGGTTGTCAAGAGCTGTTGGTAGTCAGAATGCCGTAGTATTAATGCTATGGAAGCTACTACTTCTCGAGGGAAACTGAGATAAGTACGCAATTCCATATTTGTTAGCTAAATATGCAAAATTAACTCTGGCCTTTCTTTTTTGTAGCTAAGAGCTAGTCAACAGTGACTGGTAAATTCAAATAGTCAGATTGGCTCAAATTTGGTACTACAAAAGCTACCACTGCTCAAGAAAATGAGGTAAGAAAGTAAATTTGTATTTGTGTGCTAAAATTGATTGTCTTTTGTTTTTGTAGGTGAGAGCTTGTTATCAAGAATTCAAGGTAATTCAGATGGTCAAAGTAACTTCAATTTGATACTACAGAAGTTATCAATACTTAAGAATGAGGTAAGTAGTAATTCCGTAATTGTTGGCTAAAATTGCAAATAATAACACTGGTTTATTTTTTATCGTAGCTGAGAGCTTGTTCAAGAGTTACTGGTGATTGAGATTATCAGAATGGTTGATGTTTGATACTACAAAAGTTACCATTAATCAGGTAAGAGAGTGATTTTGTATTTGTTTGCTGAAATCAAATGATAACTGCTATTATAGTGTTTGCATGAAGTAAGCTAAAAATAGTAACATTTTATGTTACCTAGCTATCAGGCTCGCTCGCCATTTGTGCTCAAGCACACCACTAGTTTATTTGTATATATGTATGGACGTATGTATGTCATTTTGTACTTTGACCCTCGCGTTTTTGTGTTAGTTCGGTTGTCGACCCCGTCCCAAATTGCACTAAACAGAGTCCTCTGGTGATCGATCAGTACCCGTATCACCCTAGAAATTGAATTGTTTACCGTTTTGAATTCTTTTGCGGGTGCAGTTACAACTTGAAAACTTAAGGGACTTCCATTTCTATTCGAGTTAGTGGCGGTGGTAAGTCAATGCGCTCTTTGTCATGGTTATAAGCCGTGCGCAACAGTATTTACTTGAAAATACATTGTCCACTAGACTACTGCGAAGGTAAGTCTGTGTAGGTGCATGTCCAGTTGTGTCAAAGCATTGTGTGTTACAACCACTACTTAGCTAAAGAATATCACAAAGAAAACTTTTAAATAACGTGTATTGTTCTGTTGTTGTTGTTTTTTCCTTCAATTCAAGCAGTTGCAGAGAGTTGTTACTATGGCATGAAATCCCTTTACCCTGTATGCTAAATTTAAAAACTGGACCTTATTTTCAGTAGCTTCAGTGTTAGAAGTCAATAAAAATAGTATAGTCTTTAGGCTCGCTCGCCATTTGTGCTCAAGCACACCACTAGTTTAGATATATGTATGGACGTATGTATGTCATTTTGTACTTTGACCCTCGTGTTTTTGTGTTATGTGGTCGACCCCGTCCCAAATTGCACTAAACAGAATCCTCTGGTTTATCGATCAGTACCCGTATCACCCTAGAAATTGAATTGTTTACCGTTTTGAATAATTTTGCGGGTGCAGTTAAAACTTGAAAACTTAAGGGACTTCCATTTCTATTCGAGTTAGTGGCTGTGGTAAGTCAGTGCGCTCTTTGTCATGGTTATAAGCCGTGTGCAACAGTATTTACTTGAAAATACATTGTCCACTAGACTACCGAGAAGGTAAGTTTGTGTAGGTGCATGTCCAGTTGTGTCAAAGCATTGTGTGTTACAACCACTACTTAGCTAAAGAACATCACAAAGAAAACTTTTAAATAACGTGTATTGTTTTGTTGTTGTTTTTTTTCCTTCAATTCAAGCAGTTGCAGAGAGTTGTTACTATGGCACTGAAATCCCTCTACCGTGTATGCGAAATTTAAAAACTGGACCTTATTTTCAGTAGCTTCAGTGTTAGAAGTCAAAATCATTCATATAAAAATAGTGTAGTCTTTAGGCTCGCTCGCCATTTGTGCTCAAGCACATCACTAGTTCATCGTTTAACAATAGTGTAGTTTCAGGCTCGCTCGCCGTTTGTGCTCAAGCACATCACTAGTTAATTGGCGAGCGAGCGAAGCGACCGAGACAGTATTAGGGGTGGATAATACAAAATCGGGTATATGTTATATGTAGGTATGTATGGATGGTACGTAATGTAATATTGAATATCTTTTTTTTTTCTAATGAGTAAAAGAAGCTGAGAAGAAAGAAATTGTGAAGTGATAAATTAGCGGAGTAAAAAAATTCCACAGATAAAAAGAATCTTGGTCTGATGAGAATGAGACTGTAGCACAGCAGTACCCCGCACATACAGAATGAAAAGTTTGTTTGCCGGCTGGTTGTTGTATCTCAGTGGCAGAGCGCTTATATACATTAAGCAAGTGGTCCTGGATTATATTCCCGGTGGCGACCAAATATTTTTAATTCTATATTGATTTAATAAAGCCTGTGAAAGAGAGAGAATACATAATGAATAAACGAAGGCTGAGAAAGAAATTGTGAATATGTCCACTGTTTTATAAAAATTATTGTTAATTTGAATGCAAAATCTTAATTTTTCTTATTTTATTTTTCCTAAAAACCTATGACAAGAATTATAGTGAACTAGCAATAAATTAATGGAAGGTTTACTGCACATATTGAGATATCTTGTGTGTTACTAGTTCCTCCTTCCACTGGCCTGTACTTCTCACTGTATGGTGTTATTTACAATCCTGGGACCTCTATTAACATCACTGATATTGGAGAACAACCATCAGATCGTTCAGATGTGGATCTACATTTGTTTGTGTCACTATTAATGTCAATACTCAGTGTTGTAGAGGTAGTGATAATCCTAATGGAGGAGGTATTGGTGGCTGGTTAGAACCTAATAACACCTTAATTCCTGCTGCTAATGCACTTGGCACTGCTACTAATTAATTTTATCGTGTCCTCTTCACTGAACAAGTGAGACTAGCCATAGTAGGTGGTACTCCATCAGGACTTATGGGAGTGTACACATGTGTGGTACCTGATATGAATGGAGTGGATGTGTCTGCTACTATTACAATTACAGGTGGGAAATGATGTGTGGGTACTTCAATGTTGCATGTAACAAGGGAGTGATTATGCAGGTCCACATTAAAGTACCTCAATTTGTTTAAAGTTCTCATTGATGTCCATTATATGCTTTTTTTTTTCATTGTAATGGTGGCTAAATTACCAGCGTAGGCGGTGAGGGGGAATAGGGAGGGTAGGTGGCTATTATCAAATATATATTTTTCTATTTATTTTGCTTGGATTTTGTGATTGAAGTGCCTTATATTGCCGTTTTCAGCTCATTATTTTCCTCTGTTCCACAGTTTCATAATCTTTTTGCTGTTTCCCACATTCTTTATCTTAAACGATTAATAAAAAAAAACCCTGCTTTTGCCAACAAATAAATTAAAACATGAATAGCTGGAAAGTAATATATTTTATGAAAGTTTTGCAAAGTAAAATTGCATCATTACAAAGAATTCTATGTAGTCTTCCAAAAGTGACTGCTATTGCACAAAAAATCTTTGTAATATAGAAAAATACCCTCTCCGCTACATCTGAAGATGTCTGGACCAACAATTCCTTTTTAAAAGCATAGCTTATTAAATAAGCTCAATAACATTTTTCTTCCATCAAGCAATTAGATCAGTTTCTGTAGAAACATCTTCACAAGCGGCCATATACAGTGGTGCTTTCATTTTCAGTATCAATAGTTACTTGTGATTGAGAACGCAGAAATGGAAATGCTTGCAATCAATACCTGTGGTACTTAGCTTCAACTCGTGCAATTTGAAAAGTGAAAAAAGGTGAGCTTCTCTGAATGCATCCTAAGCGGGTTTAAGATCATTGTTAAACTAATGAATTAATTTTATGGAGGCTGTACACATGCCTTTGCTGTTACTCATGTGAACCATTTCATATGGGCACAACTAAGTCTTAGAACAAGTTTCAGAACAGATAGACCTTGCTGAGAGGTACCTGCTTTCATTATTGCTGCCACATATTTTACTAGGTACTTTCAAGTAGAGTGAGGTAATCATCATCAATCAATAGGGTTCAACTGTCGTACACATATTATAGACCTTTCTGATGTCTAAAATATTCTATACTTGTCAAAGTAAGTTTCTTTTCTTACCCATCTTAGAAAAAAATTTCCTCAGATGTTTCTATCTAGTTAAATCTACAGGAATTGGATATTGTAACAACTTATGATGTGGATTGATCAATTGATTTATGCTTTCTATTGTGTATCATCTTTCTCAGTACTAGATTCTTCATTACTTGAAATTTTTATTGCTCTATTGCTTTCCATTGCCATCTGTATGTTTAGATCTGACTACACCCACACTAATTATTAGTTAGGTAGTAGTAAAGTGGTTACTATATTATATAATTCTATCTGCAAATGCTCTATTAATGAGCAGTAGTAGTAGATTAGTAATCATTCATATTGTTGATGCGGGTTCTGACACTGAAAGTATCCAATGCGAATGTGAGTGTATGTATTAGAAATAGAATATAAAACTCTTATGTGTTGTAAATCCACTTACAAGTCACGCTGTCTCCACACACACACAGAATAAGATATATTGGTTAGAAAGTTTGATATAGAATAGTAGATCACAAGCACTAGAGCAAATAACCACTAAATACAAGAGTCAAGTGACCACAAGTATGAGATTAAACTAATAGTGTTAATAAAACAGCTAACATGGAAACAGCTAGCTGGAAAGCATGCCCTAACAACTGACCAATCAGCTGCCAGCACACAAAAAGTGGTAGGACAACAACATGGAAATGATAAGATTAGAATACACAAAATAAAGTGAGTTAATATGAATGTTACACAGTGTTCATGGCCTGAACACATATAAAATGAAATATTCAAAAAAATATTAACTAGCCTACATTCCTGTGATTACCAGCATCCCATATATCCTCTGCATAGCACAAGCCTTCATCCATTATCATCTACTGGAACCTTCCACTCATCATTCAGTTATAGACAGACTTTCATCATATCCATGGTCATTCCCCAACTTACCTGACACCAACCCACTATGCACTTTTTGTTCTAGTCACTCCCTTATATACTCTCTTGTAATGTATTACTATACTAAAGTCAAAGTTTTATCACCTTTAAAATACAATAAAGACAAGTAGTGTTATATTTTTTAACTTTTTAATTATTCTCTACACTATATGTAAATCACATGTAAACTCCAAAAGTACAATTTTGTAAAACATTGAAAACTAAGGCTGTTGGCCCTGTGTTGTTTGCTATGTTTGCTAGATGGCATTAGATTAGTCGTGGTTATAGAGTAAACTAAAGTGAATTGAAAGTTATGAAAATAGTCACAATTTTTTTCCACAAGAGGGTAACAGAAGCATTAATACTTTTCAATGCATTACTTTTCTTGACCTACTCTTATATTCTGTTTCAGTAAACTGTTTCTCTTGACCAAAAAACACAAAAAGTTAAAACCAAACGTTTCAGCTACGGAATGTAGCCTTCATCAGTGGTAACGATTCAAAAATAAATAAATAGTTTGGTCAGTGATTCTCTCTAAATATAATATATGTCTACAATACCTGATCACATAGGATTTTAAAGATTTATACAACACAGTAAGCACTGGAGACATTCCAACCAAGAATATCCCTTACATGACCACTCTGAAAGTAGTTAAAGGCTTCCAAACTTTTCCACTGCATTAATTACTGTCTAGTATAGACACCTGGTCGCTCTACATAGTAGCAAAAAATATGTCCATATTCAAGCAAGCTATGGGGGGCCAGAACTTCATTTCATCCACAAATTTCGACCTAATTTGATGGTCATAAGGGTCATCCTTCTCATCCAGGTCTGTCAGCTTCAGTTTATCTAATTATCTCGCTTTTGCTACCCCGTCCAGCTTCTTCAAGTATTCGCTCATCCTTGACTTCTGGCAGAGCTCTATACCTTCCAAGGGGCTTGGCTACGTTGCTGCGATCAATTCCGTTTTTGTCACTTTAAAAGGGTCTGGTAAAGAATTATTCTTCCATTCTAATTGTGTCATATGCCCTAGATTGGGCGCAAACGGCGTATCAACTTCATTGGCCACTGCACACTTCATAGAAGTTGTGGAAGTATTTAATTGCTTCATCGAAACTTTGAAGTAAGTCAGATTAGCTACTTGTTAATGTTAGACTTATAATGACCTATGAGCTGTTTCTACATAATTTCTTTCTCAGCCTTCTTTTACTCGTTAAATATATTCTCTCTCTTTCACAGGCTTTTATTTTTTTTAACAATACAGAATTTAAAAAATTTGGTCGCCACTGCCACCGGGAATCGAACCCAGGACCGCTTGCTATGCACTAGCTCTCTGCCACTGAGCTAGGACATCCAGCCCAGCAAACAAACACTCCAATTCTGTATTATTATACTGAGATTAAGACTGTAGCATAGCAGTACCCCTTAGCAGTATAAATACAGAATTGGAGTGTTTGTTTGCCTGCTGGATGTCGTAGCTCAGTGGCAGAGCGCTTGTGGCTAAGCCATAGATAGAAAACGCGTTTTCTATCTATGGTTAAACAGCAGAGCGCTTGTGGTTAACCAAGATGTCCTGGGTTCATTCATGGTGGCCATCTAATGAGCTGTTTCTAATAAGGTTAGTCTTAATATTTGCTATTGTTAGGCATATAATTACCTAATGGTTACTGTAATATTTGCCAGTGGTCCTGATGACATTGCTGAGGAATTTATAATAATAATAAAAATTTAAGGAACAAATTAATTGAACTATATCAGTTTTAAACATTTAGATCATTTAATTTTCCATCCAATTTTCACTATGGCTTAAAACGTTTACTTTACTCTATGAAATAGAAAATAGTTTTTTTAAATTATAGTGGTGTGCAGTACGTGGTGTCCCCCCTTTAAACCCCCCCCCCTCCCCCCACCACTTTGAATCACCTTCAATTACCTCTCCAGTGTTAGACTAATGGTGACCAATGAGTGGTGTCTAGTGATGATATATTTTTAATATTTGTGTAGTGAACCATATTCTCTAGAGATCTCATTATATACACACAGACTTACACCATATGCATCTTATATTATTCATAAACATGCTCATAAATTTTTACTGGCCATTTTTTTGTTTTATTTCTGCTACGTAGAGCCCCAGCCATGGCTCATATAATATAGTTATTCAATTTTCACTATGAGATAGGTTTGTACTATTATGATAACTTGTGTTTATCTGTATAAAATACCAACTTCAGAAGCAAGCCAGTAGAGGAGCTAGTAAGAGCAGTGGTGATGGACGTGTGTGTTGTTCATGTGCTAATGGTTGCAATCTTGTCATCACAATATTATTATCCTGTATTTGCACAAGGTAAGAATATTTGTATTTAATATGTGCTTGTCATTTGGTCATTTACAGTCAATAGAATAGTTATTAGCTGAGTGAAAATATTGAATTTTTTTTTTTTTCTAATGAGTAAAAGAAGCTGAGAAGAAAGAAATTGTGAAGTGATAAACTAGCGGAGTAAACAAATCCCACAGATAAAAAGAATCTTGGTCTGATGAGAATGAGACTGTAGCACAGCAGTACCCCGCACATACGGAATGAAGAGTTGTTTGCCGGCTGGTTGTTGTATCTCAGTGGCAGAGCGCTTATATACATTAAGCAAGTGGTCCTGGATTTGATTCCCGGTGGCGACCAAATATTTTTAATTCTATATTGATTTTAAAAACCTGTGAAAGAGAGAGAATACATAATGAATAAACGAAGGCTGAGAAAGAAATTGTGAATATGTCCACTGTTTTATAAAAATTAATATTAATTTGAATGCAAAATCTTAATTTTTCTTATTTTATTTTTCCTAAAAACCTATGACAAGAATTATAGTGAACTAGCAATAAATTAATGGAAGGTTTACTGCACATATTGAGATATCTTGTGTGTTACTAGTTCCTCCTTCCACTGGCCTGTACTTCTCACTGTATGGTGTTATTTACAATCCTGGGACCTCTATTAACATCGCTGATATTGGAGAACAACCATCAGATCGTTCAGATGCTGGATCTACATTTGTTTGTGTCACTACTAATGTCAATACTCAGTGTTGTAGAGGTAGTGATAATCCTAATGGAGGAGGTATTGGTGGCTGGTTAGATCCTAATAACACCTTAATTCCTGCTGCTAATGCACTTGGCACTGCTACTAATGTATTTTATAGCGTCCTCTTCACTGAACAAGTGAGACTAGCCATAGTAGGTGGTACTCCATCAGGACCTCTGGGAGTGTACACATGTGTGGTACCTGATATGAATGGAGTGGATGTGTCTGCTACTATTGCAATTACAGGTGCAGTGATAAGCTTGTATATAGTTGCATGATCAGCTATAGTCTGTTAAAGTTGATGTGGTAAGGATGCAAGCATGGTGTGAGAACCAGATGCAATTTAGTCATGTGTTTTAATGAAAATGATGTGTGGGTACTTCAATGTTGCATGTAACAAGGGAGTGATTATGCTGGTCCACATTAAAGTACCTCAATTTGTTTAAAGTTCTCATTGATGTCCACTATATGCTTTTTTTTTTCATTGTAATGGTGGCTAAATTACCAGCGTAGGCGGTGAGGGGGAATAGGGAGGGTAGGTGGCTATTATCAAATAGATATTTTTCTATTTATTTTGCTTGGATTTTATGACTGAAGTGCCTTATTTTGCTCTTTTCATCTCATTATTTTCCTCTGTTCCACAGTTTCATAATCTTTTTGCTGTTTCCCACATTCTTTATCTTAAATGATTAATAAAAAAAAACCCTGCTTTTGCCAACAAATAAATTAAAACATGAATAGCTGGAAAGTAATGAATGTTTTGCAAAGTAAAATTGAGCAAATAACCACTAAATACAAGAGTCAAGTGACCACAAGTATGAGATTAAACTAATAGTGATAATAAAACAGCTAACATGGAAACAGCTGGAAAGCATGCCCTAACAACTGACCAATCAGCTGCCAGCACGCAAAAAGTGGTAGGACAACAACATGGAAATAATAAGATTAGAATACACAAAATAAAGTGAGTTAATATGAATGTTACACAGTGTTCAGTGGCCTGAACACATATAAAATGAAATATTCAAAAAAAATATTATCTAGCCTACATTCCTGTGATTACCAGCATCCCATATATCCTCTGCATAGCACAAGCCTTCATCCATTATCATCTACTGGAACCTTCCACTCATCATTCAGTTATAGACAGACTTTCGTCATATCCATGGTCATTCCCCAACTTACCTGACACCAACCCACTATGCACTTTTTGTTCTAGTCACTCCCTTATATACTCTCTTGTAATGTATTACTATACTAAAGTCAAAGTTTAATAACCTTTAAAGTACACTAAAGGCAAGTAGTGTTATATTTTTAAACTATTTAATTATTCTCTATGTGCTGCTATGCCATGGACAAAATAACCAAAGTACAAAGTATCTAGGGACTTCACTTAGAGCTAGATTTTTGCTATCTCGTATGACACTTTCTATTACTCTATTGTTTCTTCTACACATAAAGCTATACCAGTCTATACTACTTTGAAGAGCACACTAAGCCCAAAAAATTTAAATATTGGTCAATTAGTCACTTTAAATTACCAAAATAGAGCATGAAATGATCTAGGCCGGGCCTTTTGTTGTTGGTGCATATTAAACATTTAAAACAATGTGATATGTGATGTAAGTTTGATACTATTTAACACTTGTGTCATGTGTGTAGAGAGTGACTACATCTAACGTAGGGGTCTAGCATTCACGAGGAGGCGTAAAATTGGTTTAACTTATATACTCTTAAGAAATGTTTTATGACCAATTGGAAAATGAAGGTACAAAGTCCTATAGCTGGTGTGGTTTTATGACAAACATGCATTACCTACATTACCACTGCATTTAGAGACAGAAGAACAATTAGATATTTTTGGACAGTGCCAATTATAGTGACTGTGAACTAGCACAAATATTTTTGCTTGTTAACATACTCGCACAATTATAGCTTGGTGCTAGTCATGTTGTGCTCCCACTCCCTCACCCCAATTAACAATATATTCCTACACCTAATGTAGTTATCAAATAATTTTTTTGAATAGTTTCGTGTATTAATTTATTTTATTTATATATTATATATTTATACCATAGTTACTATGGTAGCAGTCATGGATTAATAATGTTATTCCCCTCCAACAACCTGCCGGGGAAACATTTATGTACCACAAAGAAGTTTAAATTGCATACATGAACCACATAATATCATAACCATCACTACTTCATTTTCTTCCCAGCTAACCAAGTTATAGCTAAACTCATTCATTACTCATACAAAAAAAAATATATATATATAATATACATGTATTGTGTGTGCATTATTCCACGCTAGATATCTTCATGACCCACTTTACACCAAGAGTTACCAACAAACTACAGCAGTGAAAATATCTAGCATGGAATAAACCGCTACTACACTTGTCAGAGTGATATGGCTAGATATTTCACTCTCAGGCTATATATTCACTCACTTCTTGATCTTGAATATATTGCTTGTGAATAATATTTCACCATATCACACTCTGACTCATGTAATAAATAAAATATATATTACATGAGTCAGATGGTGAAATATTTCACAAGTAGGCTAATATTATTTTCATGAGCCAGAGGCAAGTGAAAATAAAGCCTGAGAGTGAAATATCTAGTCATATCACTCCGAAGAGTGTAATAAGCGGTTTATTCCACACTAGATATCTTCACTACTGCATGTAGTTAGTACTAGGACTGGTAGCTCACCAGGTAAAGTTGGTTCCAGTGTCTCCCCACACCCACAACTGATATTTTATCAGCTGCTCTAACCAGGTTGAGTGTGCTACACCAGAGGAACGTAGCTGTATAAACCGGGTTAAGTGGCTAGTTTGGCAGGTTGCTATAACTACTAGGGTAATGAGCTAGGCAATACACGTGAAATACTAACCTGAAATATCTCGAGTTATTTCAGGGGTCATGTACCTAAGGATATCATTGTGAAGTTATCTAGGGTGGAATATATATATATACATAATATTATATATATGTTCTGCTCTTTATATGAATTTGTGCAATCCATAGATAATATTATTTTAATCAAAATATATGTAGACTGACTCTATTTTGTGCTAGTTGTAGTGCTTGTAAAAAGAGCCTGACTATGAAACTGACATACATTTTTTATTCACTAAGATGGCCATTCAGACGTTGGAAAAAGCAATTAATAATTGTAATGTGGCTACCAATACATTATTGAGCAACCATGCAATATCAGAATGACTCAAAAATCATACTTATAATAAATTATTTTATTTGTAAAGTAGAATCTAAACCTGAGTAAATGCTGGTAAGTATCACAAACAAGTACCATGCCATTGGTGTGAGTAATATAATATTATGTCATTTTAAAAAGAAAAGTAGCTTATATAATTATCTGTAACACTTACCTTAGTTGATAGAAAAAGAAATTTTGGACACGTTTTCTATACAATAATGCAGGGAAGACGATGAATATCAGTGGAAGCCCGAGCAATTCGAGGAATTCTATTACTTACAAAATCTCCTGCTTTGAATGACAGAACTTTCTTATTTTTTGCTTTATATTTCATTTCGATACATTCTGCATTTCGTTGGTAACGTCTGTCAGCTTCTCCACGAACTTTCAGGTGTTTAGTTGATGTACCAAGAACTGAATTGTGTCTGTGAGTTTGATTGATATCAGTATACATACCATCTGAAGAAATTTCTATTAAATCCTGTTTATGATGAGGGGACATCTGGTCATTACTATCTGAAGAAACCATTTTTTTGGTGCAATGATTTGGAGGATCATTATCTGGTTTATAATCACACTCTAAGTATGAGTTTGGTTAACAGCTACAGTCAACATCTAGAGAAGGAAGACGAGCATCAGAATGATGGTCAACATCATCTTCACATGAAGGATTAAGATCAACTTTTTGTTTAAATCGTAAAGGATCAGAATATTCTCCTATATCTTGGTTGTAACTTTCAAAGATGTCTTCTAAGTCCTGTTCCATGATTCTTGTTGTACAGGCACCTGGAAAGATGTTCTAGCAAGGAGGATGACCAAAAACAAGCTCGTATGGAGAAACTTTCATGGTTTCATACATGAACAGTAGCGTTCAGCTTATCCATTGTAAACAAAAAAAAACACCCTATTAACCAAAATGAATTGTACAAAATCAATTGCACCAACGCAGATTGTTGTATGCAATCATATTATACATAGAACAGTTACCTGGCCTTTTGACATAAATCCAGACGACAATATTGGTTTTATTGGCCCCGAGTTGTCTGCGTAGTTTATTTCAATGACAAACAATGCAAAGCTAGCTCTACAAATCTTTCAAAAGCAACTCGTGGCAATCAGTCATACATTTTTATATCTCAAGAAAGCGATAGCCAAATCCCAAATCACTTTATGATTTAATGACTCCCAGTGTACGTTTAGAAATAAATATGCCCATATCTCTGATGCAGTCTTCTTTTCACCAATGTGTCATTTTGCTTGACAATACATTTCTGTTAAGATGTCATAGAAGTATTTCACATACGCAACTTTTCTCCACTATGACAATAATGTAGGATGATGTGGGTTCTATTCAGAAAGATACAGCTGACTACAACCAGATTAATTTCATTACAAAACATACACTCATTTTTGCTGGTAGGCAAAGAACATCGTTGAAGGCAAGTGATTGGTGATTCATTAGACAAAAACCCTTCTCATTCACCCAGTGCTTGAATTGTTGGAAAAATATGACCAAACTTTAGTTTAAGTACCTTTGCGATACTCTCTCCTTTTTCCCATTTGACTGTATTGGTGGAAGAGCTACTTCTAACGCCTCCATAATGATCCTTGCAGAATTTCTCAAAAATTTCTCTTTGTTCTTCTGCTAGAGACTTTGCGTAGTACTGAAGTTTGTAAGACTAAATAGCAAAACTCAGTTTTTATCCATTCAGCTTAAACAGCTAATTGACAAAACAATTTATATCTGATGGATTTACAACTACAGAACCAATATTCTCTTTAAATTTCAATGATGCACTTCAACGAGTCTACCTAGCTGAAGTTACATTTTATATTATTAGTCGTGCCTGTTCTAATGCTGTCCTCAATGAATCAGTATCAACTACATCAAGCACTCCAATTTTGACTTTAGAAAGTAAGGAACACTTTATAATATTAATGTAGAGACGATAAGCATTACTTATCACTTTATTACGAAATTTCGTGATATAAATAATTTCAGTAGTGAAGGAAGTACATCAAATTCAGCTAAAATTTCAGTGTTTGTGTATGTGTGCGTGTGGACGTGGGGTTCTATGTACCACATAATTTACTCTTGACTTTAACTGAGCTAAGAATACCAAGTTAGAAAGCCTGGAACAAATGGATGAAAAAATTATTGGAAAGTTCTCCATTGTAATGTAATCATGCAGTCAATTACTTATAGTTTCTTAATTTTACTTTCATTATTTTCCTATAAATTATGTCAGTCAATTTGATGTGTTTTTTTTGTTTGAAAATATGCATAAAACTAGTGTCATAAAAGTGCTTACTTTTATCAGGTCCATCAATTCTTCTCTCTTTATCCAGGAAGTCAATAATAACTGATTTTCCTTTATGACAGCAATACCAACTGAAAAGAACTAATGTTGTGATAAGAAGCTTATTTTATTATATAGCAAATAGAATTGAATTCATGGGCCATTCATATTATCTATTATTAATTTAAATTACAAGGTGGAATAAAGAGCATGCTCTGTTCTTACCCAAGCCATAATAATTGTTGTTGCTTTGCAAACAGTTTTGACATTTTCTCTGTGAGCATTTATCTTGAGTTTTAGTTTGGTATTTGTGTTTATTTGCTCATGCAACATACCATTGTTAATATTTATACAAACTTGCGTTGTTCACTGGTGTGGCCAACAATAACCCTGTACACTAAACCAAAACTGAAACTTGCAATGTATCCATCATTACACTTATCCTGTGCAGGATAGATCTATGTTCCATAAAGTTTAGCTACAATTTATGTAGGATATGTAGGATAGGTACATTTCTTGGAGTGTGGGACATGTTGGAAATTTTGGGCTTGAACTATTGTCAGCAATATTAGTATAGAAGTATTATGCTACATTATTGTAAAATATAAAAATATCTAATAATTAGTCACTGGCACCTATTATTGAAGTTTTTATGAATTGTGCTATATATGGTTATCACAAATGTTACTGTTGGTCTTGTGTTAAGATATTACAGATAACACTGATTTCAAGAACACAAACAAATCAAGTGCTGCTGAAAATAGTATGTCAACTCAGACAGCAATGGCAAAATTGCCTGAAATGAGTATATCATCTCTATTAGGTGAGTAGCTAACATTTAGTGAATAACTTAATGTTTCTCTTATACTTGTTGTTTTTTACTTAAAGTATAGCTAATGTCATGTGTAGTCTAAAAAATACAATCGATATTTAGCGTATTTCGGCATCAAGTAAGAGTTCAATACTTCCAAAGACAAACACTACATACTGAACACTTCAACATGCCAATGTGTAGTTCCGGACAATGAACTATGGCAAAGGATTATCTTAACTTTTACTGAATTACAAAATAATCCTTTACATAATAAACAATATTATACTCATCGTACAAATGGAAATAACATTTGACTCGCACATATTTTCAATTTGTCTTACAAACTCGTGAAAATATTTACACATTTGGTGAAATATGTCCACATAATGTACACCAAATCATGCTATAAGTAATACATTTAATTTTTATAAATATTATATAGTATTGTTTGTTAATGTTAGCTGAATGACTAGAAAAAAACTATATAATGGATCGTTACCTTAGAAGCAAGACTTCTTCATACTGTGTTATAATAGCTTCACAATCTGTCACCTTATAAATAACATACTATGGAAGAATCGAGGGGGACTGTGACAGGGCTACTTCTCATCTACTTTGATCCATTTATTGATGTACAATGCAACCAATATAAACATTTAGTTATGGGATACCAGCATGATAATTTATGCTATTCATTCATAATTTAGTAACAGTCCTAATATTTATAAATGTTGCACACAAGTTGATTGTTTAACATAAAAATGTAATTTCTACTAATTATATGATTTTTATATACAGTTGCAGCTGGTGTGACATCATTTGTAATAGGAAGTATCACTGGAACTGTAGTATGTATATGTATACTATTATTGTCCAAATACTTGATTAAGAAGAAGCGAGTTCGTTCTCACAAAGTAAAATGTGATAATCCAACTAATCCAGTAGTTTATGATGAAATCAAACTGTACAAGAAAGATACATCTTCAAATATTGAACTACAAGGAAACTCTGCATACGGTCAACTGAACTGATTGAATTTACTGTTTCTTGTGTTTTATCTTATAGCTATGATGTAACATATTTTTATTGTTGATAGATTTGAAAGTTTTATTAATATGTAAGAATAATCTCAATATTGTAGTAATATTACTTAATATTTTGAAGCATAATTAAAAAAAAATTATTCAAATAATAACAATTTGTTTTATTATTGCAACTGATTCATAACCCTTGCTTTACAGATGGCAACTGAACATGAGTCATTGTTAATATATATCTTATAGCTATGTATTGTTACCTATAATCTGCATGATGTGTGTTTTATTAGTACATTTTTATTGTTGATCGTTTTAATGTATTATTAATGTATAAGTTGAATTATCAACTTCGTAGCAATATTTTTGAATAATATGAGTCGTAATTAAAAGCAGTAATATTATTCAAATACAAACAATTCGTTCTGTTATTACAACTAATATCCCTTACTATACCAGCTGGTAATTGAACATTGAGTTATTGAAGGCATTATTCTGTTATTAATACTGACATTGTTATAGCCAAAGTAAAATTTTAATAAAAGGAGCAAAATATCCAAAATATTAACAATAACAATAAATGAGATGTTAAGGAGTGACATTCTGATTATGATCAAGAGAACACAATTTATAATATGACACCTTGTCCTAGCAATGACATTAAACAATACAATATTATTAGTTAGTTTCTTTGGTATGAAAATTATTTAGTATATTATGGTGCTCTAATCAACACTTTAAACAGATATTAAGGTTTCATTGGTTATTAGGTCAGTTTGCAAACATCACTATTATCATTATTCCAATATTTAACCAAGACCAAGGACTTAACGTCAGCCCAATATAGATGAGCAACATCACATAAGTGCATCACTTTATTATTATTATTTGTTTACTTATTTACTTTAATAGTTTGTTTCTTATTCATGCATTAATTATTTTCCTTACTTACTGACTTAATTATTGGTTATTCAACCATTTACTCTGGCATTCCTCACCCCAATGGTCAGACTCATTCTATCATCTATTAACACAACAATAAAAGCATAAATAGACTCTTATCAACACCTTCATTCAGTCACCAACTACTCTATTATATCTCATTCCTATATTATAAACTTCTGTATCACCATCACCCAGCCATTTCAGTTATATTCCACCTGAAGAAGATCGAGCAATTTCGATCGAAACGTTGTAATTTAAATAAAAAAGATGTGTGTAGTCCACTAACTTAATCTAGAAATCACTATTAAAAGTTTTTTTAAAAGATGTAATATTAATTACCTCAGGTGAATATTTTGTATCGGAACAAATTAAAACAAGTAGACTCGTTCTAAATTAATATTAAAAAATCTCAATGCACGATGTCACATTGAGTGTCTCAATGTAATATTTTTAAGTCTAGAGTAGTAAATTTGAAACAATACCATTATATGCAAATATTGAAATTTTTCTTAAAGTAATTTACACACATTACACATTACATTTAGTGTATAAAGCCGATTAAATCTATTATTGCATGAACATAATTATAAATGTAGTTAATAGTGGTGCAAAATTTTCTTTAGATAGCCTCAACCATTTCTTCTTCTTCACTTCCTTCTTTGATACTATTTTGATAATTAGCTAAATAAACTTGACAAAAAAGCATTTTTTACCTAATACTAATGTCTATTAGCTCCAAGCATTGTGCTGAAAATTCTGCCTACATGACCCTATAAAGTGTACTCCACCAAATGATTGCTTTTTGAATAGTATTGTGCTATATTAGTAATAATCCATTCCTGCTAATTTTGTGTTGTGCTATCTATAGAGCTGATAAGGTTGTGCTGTAAATTCTATATCTACACCCTACTATAAAAATGTATTCTGTCGCTATAATTACTGTGACACTGTTTGCTGGTGTTATGCTATAGTTATGTAAATCTAGTGGTTGGTAGCTAGCTATGTTTTCTAATTTTAATCAGAAATCTGAGGCTACACAATTTTTATTCAGCATTTGGAAAGATACCTGCCTTAATTGTGGTGGTGGTGTTTTTTAAAACATTTGATCACTCATTTTTCCACAAAATAAGCTAAAACTGAATTGTAATTACAATATATATATAATATTAGCAACCTCCTAATCGCATCTATAATATGCATCATGCTAAATAACAAATTTATTATGCTGGAAGCAACAGCATTGTGCCATTAACAACTTTAGTTCTAGAAATTGTTCTGTACCTTTATCGGTGCTTATAAATTATTACAATGAATTTGGTAAGTTGAAAAACCTAGTGACTATAATATTGTTAGTTGTTATATGGATGTTTGCAGGATAGTATCACATTTAGTATTGGTTACTAACAATTATACTAGGTAACTAGTTAAATATGTAACCATTAGTGTGGATTCTGGTCCATGTTGTTCACTAACTATTATCAGAATCACAGCTAGCAGAATTACACTAGTGTCAGATTAAAAAAAACCCCGAATAAAACAATAATAAGTTTCTGTACAACTAATGAACTCTTAAGGGTGGCCGCACATAGCAACGCGCACTGCCTTAGATCCGGACATTAATTTATTCCCCGCCAATACCCCACCATTTGATAATACGCGAGCAGAAACTATCGCGCAGTAGTAGCAGAAGTATACTTTGCGAAGTTGTAGTGTTTTAGTTTGGCTTCTTGTTGTCTCATATCCGTTTACAGCAACTCTCCATACGTCGTCTGAGCTCACGCAGCAAGGTGCACCAGGCTGCCTCTCCTCCTGTAGCCGTTCTCTGGACTCTGCGCACCTGAACTCAAGCGGATGGATATACCAGGCTCGATTTCTGCGGAGCGAAGACTTCCCAAGCTGCGCAGATCTAATACCTTCACCTATGGCTATCTCCAATAAACTGCTCTCTCTTCTGACTCTCTTATTATTGTTGTATTGATGTTTGTTTACTCTTGATATAGGCGGGCTCTTTTTAGAACCAATACAAACTAATTGAAAAAAAAATTGCTCGCGTACTCGTAAGTACGAGATTGGGGGTGGGGCTATTTCTTAAGAATTGCGAGTGGAATTAAAGTTCCAAATTTTGTAACAGTTTTTCTTGGAATCTAATAATGAGAACGGCACAAAAGTTTTATACATGGGTAAACCAAAAAAAAATGAACTGCACCACGTTGAGAATTTTTCAATATCTTATAACTAGTGGTGTGCTTGAGCACAAATGGCGAGCGAGCTTTAAACTACACTATTGTTAAATGATTGATTTTAACAAGTAACACTCAAGCTACTAAAATAATAGTCAAGTTTTTAAATTACGTATGAGGTAAAGGGGATTCAAAGCCATAGTAACCGCTCCCAGCAACTGTTTGAATTGAAAAAGAAGCAACAAAATCAAGTCACTTTATTTAAAGTTTCCTTTGTGACATTCTTAATAGTAGTTGTAACGCACAATACTTTCACACAACTGAACATACCTACGCAAGACTTACCTTCGCAGTTCGTCTAGTGGACAATGAATTTACAAGTAAATGCTGTTGAGTAGGGCTTATAACTGTGACAAATTGCAACTAACTCGAATAGAAATGGAGCTCCCATAAGTTTTGGCGTTTAAACTGCACCCGCAAAAGAATTCAAAGCAGTAAACAATTCAAATTTCTAAGGTGATACGGGTAATGGTCGCTAAACCGGAGGATTCTGTTTAGTGAAGTTTGGGACGGGGTCGAACGCGGAGCGAACACAAAAATACGGAGGGTCAAAGTACAAAATGGCATACATACGTCCAAACATATATATAAATAAACAAACATCCCCGATTTTCGATTGTGTTACCCCTGTAAGTGTCTCGCTCGCTACGCTCGCTCGCCAAATAGAAAAAAATGCGAATATATGATAAAGTAATATTGAAATGGATAAGAACTCTTTGTCTTGCAGTAGAGTATCAGCTCGGCTAGTAGTGCACCAAATTGCGGAGCTCCAACTTACCGCACCGCTCCAAAAAATTGCTACAAAGTTTTATAACCTGGCCCCGATATTTCCTCCAGATTAGCTCTAAAATTAGTGAGCGGCTCCTTCGGCAGGTACTGTGTCCTTGTGTTATAGTAGAGAAGCCCCTGTAAGTATACAATAGTAGTAATCGTGCATAGCAACCATCAACAAAAAATTGCGTAGGCGGTGTGCGGCCACCCTTAATGGCACTAAACAGTTTTATAGCCTCTTGGAGCTCACTCAGTTTGTTTTCAAAAGAGAATAATAAGTATGAGCATAAAATTAGAAAAATGATTCGGCTAAAACAACACTATCACAAAAATATAGCTATGCATCAAGACCAAACTAAAGAATTATAAATTCATACGTGTTGTAGTTAGGGTGTGTTTTTCTTGAATGCTCAATACAGTTTAATAGTTTTGGCTATGATAAGTCTCTGTAAAGGTTAAGTGAATTACCAGATGGCAGTCTCCTTTTGATCTTAACAATTTCCCAGCCAGCGGTAACTGCCTTACAGCAGTATAAAGTTTGTCATTGGGAATTCTTTGTATATTTTCATTTGCATTGCTCTTCTCAAATGTTATACACATCACAAGTAAGCCAAGCACTAACTAAACGTGGTTAGCTCTACATGATGTCTTTCTAAGGTCCGCAAAAACTTTTACTCAGCAATCAGGATTAACGTTAAGCTGACTTAAAAGTAGCCATCGACCTTGCAATTCAAATATTGATTACAGTAGAATAGAAGGTATATAAAATATTCAACTTACAGGGGCTATTCAGCTGTAGACTGGGAAATGCTTCACAAAGAAATATGTTATTCCGACACTAACTGGACTAGATAGAGACATGTGGGCAACTCAACTACTAACACTCAATACATTTATTATAATTATTTCAGCCGAGAATGACTGAATCATTGAAGTGTACTTAAAGTTTACATTTTAATTCATTGCTTATGGGAGCTTTCAATAATGACAACGTTGATTTTATTTTATGCCCACTTGTTGTAAGTGCTCTTGTTTATAAGAAATCCTGTAATATATTGATTGTGTAATACCAAAAATATACATTTAGTCACTGCTACTTAATCAATTAAAGTTATATCATACTAATTGAGTTATAATATCAGAAACATTTTATTCTCTAAAAATATTATAAAAGTATTGTTATGCTAAATATACGCTATTAATTTTTTAATCAGCATACTATACTAGGCTAAGGACAACAAACTCACATACAAATAGTGAGTAGTATGGGATAGAATACTATAATACATACACTACTTCCTGTTGTGATAACAGATTGCTGTTGCTTGCAAACTATTTTGACATTTCCTCGAAGTGTGTATAGTTTCTTACGCTGAGTTTTTTGGGGTTGTTCTTATCTCTGTGTGCATGTGCGTGTTTATGTGCATGTGAGTTTGTGCTGCGAGATTTTGCTCTGTACAACAACTTCATGTGTTATCTACCAACTTGTTGAGCATTTAGGTGTGTCCAATCTTAACCTCTTAATGTCAATAATTAGTTCTGAAGTATTGTGGTGGGAGAGGGTCTGAGGGTGTGTTGTACATACATAATGTTCCCATAATTCTCACACAATTATGATTGAAGTCCACAAAAAGTAGAATATACTATAGTATTGTATAATATTAATATTATTATGTGATTAGTCAGTGATACCTAATGAATTATTCAAGTTTTTATGACTTGTGTCGATAAAATTACTTTTTTGCTTTGTGTTCAGATACACTTACAGATAATATTAATACACTGTCAAAACAAGTACTAGGATAATAGTATGTCAACTCAAGCAGCAATGTGTGAAGTAAACTCTACACAGAATATTACAGAGACTGAGTTAAGTGTACCATCTCAATTAGGTGAGTAGTTAACATTTTTAGTTAATGACTTTTAACTTCTCAAACAATTAAAAAATATGGTATAATATTATTTTTAATGTATAAAATCATTACACAATGAATATTTTCCTTGAGTCAATCTGCACCATGTGAGAGGGTTCAAAATTTCCAATAAAAAACACTGCATACAGAACACTTCAACATGCAATTGAGTTCTGGACCACAAATTCTGGTAAAATGTGATATGAACTTTACGGTTTTGGATACATATATATTTTACTTAATAAACAAATTATTACACTCAACACACAACATGAAAATAGCATTTCGCTCTCATGTATCACTCGCCTTAGATGCAACACATTTGTCAGTTTGGTGTCACATTACATATAAGTTGATAGTTAATCATAAAAATCTAATATAATGGTTTTTTATACAGCTGCAAGAGAGTCAGACTAGCAGAAAGCAAAATGATTTCTGACAACTTAAACTGTGGCATTTTTTAGTCCCGTCTCACTTAACCACACCAACTTAACCACATCCTCTTGTTCATTTTATTAGTGAAATTGATATAATATAGAAAAGACAATTTTGAAATTTATTCTCAATCAAATGAACCAATAATTTATTAACCCAATAATCGCTCCAAACAATTCAGTACAAGCACATTAATTATAATTACAATGCAAGTGTTTTTTTTTATAAACAATCAGTAGGTTTACGTCAAATTAATAACTTTTTAAATATAATTATATGATGTAGAGTGTCTATACTGCATAGATAACATGGCTACTTGATATAATAAAGTAAACAACACAATGACAAAACCAAAAACAAAAACAAAATAAAAATTTGAACTTAATGCCTTGTCTGCACCCGTGGCAGTCTTTGCTTTATTTTGTTTAAACAAATGTTAAGCATGTCTGGCAAAAACTACATCAGCTGAATCCTTACGGTGTAAAATGGCCACTTCTGAAGCCAACAATACTGGAAGAAGTTCTGAGCTATGTTTGTTTTTCCAAAGATCGTTTTGGAAAACTAAAGGAAGGTTTTCCCATCCATTATAGCCTTTCAAGTTTCACCATCCACACAGCCTTTCAAGATTTCCCATCCAATACTGCATAGATAACATGGCTACTTGGATATAATATAAAGTAAACAACACAATGACAAAATCAAAAACTAAAAAAAAATTGTGTTTTCTTAATCAAGTATTGGGACAATAGTAGTATACATATACATACTACAGCTCCAGTGATATTTCCTAGTACAAATGAATTCACACTATCTGCATAGGTAGTGTGTGCACCTGGTCTAGTTAATTGGTCTACACACTTTGCTGGGAGAAATTCGTACAATCAAGGGCTCAGTCAAATGGTTTGTTGTTATCATCAGTGAAGTTGCTTTTACCAGAAGCCATAATCAATAGCTATTGTTTCTTATGGCAATAGTTCTAATTCACAAATGGTTGTCACAAACTTGACCACAAAAGAATAACATTCCATATAAAGCTCACGTACATATGTTTGTTAGCAGTCTGCTAAACATTGGGGAGGAGGGGTTTATTAATTAAAACTTGCATAATGAGAAATGATGTATTTACCAGTGATTTTTTTAATGTAGCCTTCTGCAGTGATGTAAAAGGAGTCTCCCAGTGTGAAATGGTGGCAACTTACACTGAATGGGGCAGAAGAAGCAGCATATTTGTTACCCTCCTTCAGTTGATCCATGTTCTGACTCAAGATGCCTAGCCTTTGCTATGTGAACGCTCTACAGATATGCACATTCATTAATATTATGTGACAGTGCCTAGGAAAAGGGACCATTTCCGTAAAATCAAAAATGTACAGTACGGCCCAAACACCGACAAAAAATAATAATTTTTTTTGGTTTTCTTTTTATTGGCCCACAAGTATCTCCTACCCTTTAGCTACACTGACACCAAATTTGAGTGGCTGAAACCGTTGTTAAAGGTCCGAGCGCCCCGTTTAAACACACTCACCTTTTACTCTCTATTTTGACCTTCCCTGCGTGCACGGAAATCCAACCCGCGAGTAATTGAAAATCTTGGTGAATTCAATTTGTTGCCGGATAATCGCGGGTAAATTCTTATAAATTTTTGTTATAGCATTGCAGCAACAGAATAGAAATAATAAATGTGAATAATCAAGCTATATAGGTTGATGTTGCTATTTATGGAGTCTTGTAGTTGGAGTCTGCAGACCTGGAGACTCCTGGGACTACTTTTGTGAAGACACTAGAAGAATCAGCAAGTCTCTGACTGGACAAAGGTTTCAGTGATGATGAGGACTTCTGTCACACTGCAACAAGAGAAGGCAACACATTTTGAAAGTCCATCATTTTTGTTCATTGATTTAAAGAGATTCCCATTGTTCATTTGTTCCAAAATAGGCAACAAGCTGGCTGCAAGACAAATATAATCTTAGCTAGCCAGTGAACTAACAAACCAAGCTAGTTGATCATTTCTAAAAGAGTGACTGTATTATAGTTACCATGACTTACAAACTGTTGGAAACAGAAAAAAAAAAAGAAGCACAAACACCTGTCTAGTACTCTTACACAATGTAGGGTCTAAACTGAGTAAGGCTTCCCCCATGAAGTAAGCGGCCCCAACTATCTTACTGCCGTTCAGCTGATCGCCACCATTTTCCAAGCATAAGTAACAGTCTTACGTAACCCGTAAGATTACGGAATTCAACGTTAACTCCGCGAGAAATTGAATAAGAAGTTTTAATCGCAGTTTTCTCGAAATAACTGTGCTTAAGTTGGTCAGATTGCCCCTCGTATATTTAGTGAACCGTGCAGCGCCTGCCTATAAACTTGGTATCAAAATACTCCATAAGAAGTGCTCTACACAGTGGTATGAATAACTCATTTTTCATATTTTTACGGAAATGGTCCCTTTTCCTAGGCACTGTCACATATTCATGTGAACAATATTCTGTTGGATATCATTTTTTGTTGCTGTTTTTGTTTTAATACCTCATTTGTAAAAATATCGCTTCTGTAACTTATTTTGTATGTGTGAAGTTAAATTAATGATGGCATGACTTTATTTCTTCGATTAGTTTGCTGCTATTAGCTAGCTATATGCAATTACATAATATATAAAATTATAGGTTGCAATGTGGGTTATGGAATTTCTCTCTAGCTTTCCTTCCAATCAATTATCCAATATACCAGTTTTCCACAGGTTCAAAGTGCACCCAGCCATTTCGGATTAAAGTTCTAAGAACGACGGGGAATTTGCGAGTGTTAGGTCAAAGGTGGAATTGGCTTCACGGTACATAACGGGATTCAAAATACTTAATGCGTAGGAATCTCTGAACCACACCTCATTCACCAGTATAGCGGCGTAAGCAATTGTAGTTCAAGTGGTTCTGATTGAGTATTACTCAACGTCATCTCTTGGTGCTTATTTATTATAATGAATCTAGTAAGTTGAACACCTTAAGACTGCATTGTCAGATGTGGGGGATGTTGCTAGATAGAATTTATATAGTCGTGGCAGCTAATGTTATACTAGCTAGGTGACTCAAGTTGTCCACTAACTATTATCTGAGCCGTAGAAGAGTTAGAAAATTATCAGATTTATAATGACAGAATGAGAAACATTAAGTGAGTGTATAAAAATAAGGTAGTTATACACCATAGCTAGACATTTTCTAGATCTTGTATTATATCACTCAGTTAAATGTACTTTTCTTAAATATCTTAAATAGCTTATTAGTCTGGCTAGCCATCAATTTACATAGAGATCTTAAAATCTCTCTTAACTTTTAATTTGGTTGAAAAAATTCTTGGTCATGCTCATCACTCAATGGTGTTGTGAACACTGCTTTTATCTTCTGTGTAGTAATTTAAATTTTGTGTTGGGTTTTATTAGATTCATGAATATCATTAAAATATCTTAACTACCATCCATGGAGTTCCACTAATTCCTTTACTAATTTACACCCTCAAATTACTCCCTCAATAAGTCACTCTCTAACTCCTTATTTTTTAACAGTGCATTGTTGTAGACAAAAGGGGTGCTATAGCCCCCCCCCAAAAAAAAAAAAAACAATTTTTTTTTAGCTCTACCATAGTGAATATCACTAAATTTCTGATTTTATCATTTTTATTAATGATACTTATTTTTATGCACTCCCAATATGATATTTTTGTTTACACCCATGTAGCTAAGTCCAGTTCTAAGATTTGCTAAGGGAAGATCATGATATTACTCCATGATTAATATTCCAGTGGAGCACCTGTAATTTATTAGTTTATAGTTGTATATTCCTCCCAGTGTGTATGTTTCCTCAGTAAAACCACTAATATGATCAGGTGTATTCTTTAAGTAAACTCAAAGAAGTATAGATTCTTGTAATACTGCTAGTTTATTCTAATTTTATCTTAAGCATATGTAGAGTTGTGTATAGAGTGAGTGAGTGTGGAATGAGAGAAAGCATAAACATAACATGATGGAACAGAAAACAGAAATCAGTTATATAGTAATCAAATATGATAAGTGCTTAAGATCATAGCTGTTGTGTTCTTGTAAAGTACTACTAGTATACTCCAGTGCATGTATTCTTCAAGTATACCAAGTCTTGTATAACAGTCATATTCTTGTAATACTGACCAAATTTTAGTTGAGTATACTCTATTAGTGGTATGGCGATTGATCTTCAAGAAAATTCAGCTTATGATCAAATGAAGAAATAAATTAACATTTTATGCCAATTAACTACTTTATGCACTTTAAACTGATTAAACTGTGGACATGAAGTTGCTGAACACTACAAAATTACAATAGCTATAAGCGAACTGTATAATGATTTAAGTTTTATTTAATTATGCAAGAGTTGTGAAAACAAACAGCAAGTAAAGCATAAATAATTATTAAATCAGTAGGATACTCTTTTGATTCATAACACCGCAACTACAGCCTCACATATATATCTATGACAAGATAAACCAGAGTAGGCATACAATATTGAAATGATCCTCACTTCCCTTCTTGTAGATTACTGCTACACAAAGGGTAGTTTAGATACTATTGCTATAAATGATCGAATTACCAATGTTAGACATTATGTAGCTAAAATGTTGTTGTTTTTTGTTTTCTTATGTTATCCATTTTGAGCCAGAACTATTTAGGATTAAAATTTGACTAACTAAACTGCAATCTCTAAACCTTGGTAGCATACAGATTATGCCAGCACAACTGGGCATAATTGCTAATGTTGCATAACATAGTTTTTATATAAAAAGCTATACTGCAGTGGGCATAATAACATTGCATTTTAACTGAAAGCTTGCTTGGAGAGACAAGGAAAATTATAATGATAATTACCATTGCACTATTCAAAATTGAAATTTTGGAATGCTTTTTTTTGGTTTCCAGCATTTAATGCATTGACATGATTTATCCTTGATTCTTGATTATGCATATTAGTTATTGACAGAAATGTGTTGACTTGCAATATCTCATAAGTTAACATTATAATTAAGTCAGCTGATAGTCAATCACTTTTTAAACTCTCTTCACTATGAGTGATTATATCAAACCTCAATGCGCATGTGGGTAGATTTGCTATAGTCCTCCCATTTGTCCTGTCTGTCTGTCTGTCTGTCTGTCTGTCTGTCTTTCTATCTGTCTGTCTGACTGTCTGTCTGACTGTCTGTCTGTCTCTCTGTCTGTCTGTCTGTCTCTGTGTCTGTCTGTATGTCTGTCTCTTTGTCTGTCTGTATTTCTGTCTGTCTGTATGTCTGTCTGTCTGTCTCTTTGTCTGTCTGTCTGTCTGTCTGTGTATCACCCTCTGATTTTGGAGATTACTGACTGATTTAGATATGAACTTACTCAGAAAGACAATTTAAAAACTTTATTGGTTTCATTGCTCACGTGATTTTGACGTGACAATAGGTGTTACCCATAATTGCTCGTACATGTACAGAGCTGACTGACAGCTTGCTTTATCTCCAAAATCAGCCCTACAGTGAGTACAATGAAAGTTGGGGGGCGAGTAATTAACTATTCTTTATAGTAACTCTTTTGTTTATCAACAGCATGTATTATTTTAGTGTTGTGTTATTTATCTTTACTGTATCATCTGCTGAGTGCATGCATGTTGTGTTATTGTCCGGATGTCAATCCGTGAGCATTTCTATTTTTGCGCATGCGTGTCTATGGCTATAAAAGCTTGGGCGCGCCTGTGTATCGGCAGTTCTCTAATAATCTTAGTTTGTGCAAACACTGGGTTAGTAGCCAGCTTGTCGTACTTACCTGAGTGAGGAGGACTCTGGTGGCAGCGTGTCACAGAGTTCGGGCATCTTCTGGTTGTGAGTCCTTTGAGCCGTGACCTACCTTTCCTGTGTATACTTTCCCTGTGCCGGTTGGTGGTTCGAGAGCGAGTGATTCCTCCAGAGCCACCCCATTAAACCCACAATTGGCGGCAGCGGTGTTGAGGTCTTCTCCTCGTTCGTCGAAATTTCGTTACCGTGTGTTGAACTTTCTACCGATTTAAAACTCGGATCAGATCGTCTCCTTGTGTTTTGTGCGTGTGTTTTGTCTGGATTATGCTGTGTGCGTGTGTCTACTTCGTTTGTGACCGATTTAAAACTCGGATTCCATTCGTGGATTGGACTTCTGCGTGCATCTTGCTATCTACTGGATCGTTGGATTGACATTCTCCTTCCTCGATTCCTATTGGAGCGCCGTACACGAGGCCTAGTCGATTCTTATTGGAGCGCCGTACACGAGGCCTAGTGTGATTTTCGTCTCGAACTTGTCAATTTTTGTGTTTGTCACCTGTTAGCGTGTTTCCATTTTTGGTCTTGTGCCTGAGTGTCTTGTTATTTCTGTTAGCATTTTGTACTGTGCCGTGTGCAAGTTGTTTTGTCTTTCCTTTTACGCTCACCTGTGTTTTACTTGTGTGTTGTTTTCGTGTGTGTGTGTTCTCCAGGAACGTGTCCTTCGATTGGATTGCCTGGATGAGCCAACGTGAACAGCCGGGTCGAGTGTGTAAGCGTGGGAGGCAGAAAGTAGGAGCAAGTGGTGAGTCCGTGTGTTTGGATACTGATAGCCTGAGTGTTGCTTCTGGGCTTTCTCCTCTGCTATTTTCGGGCTCTTCTTTGGGTGCGGTTGAGACAGTTCGTGTTTTCCCCATTTCTGAGTCTGACGTTGAATTTAGTAGTTCTGTGGGTAGTGATTCCCCAGCTAGCACAATGATGGGAGATGATGAGCGTCCCCATATTCCTAATGAGGTGGATCAGATTTCCACAATGATTGATACTAGACTGAAATCCTCATTTTCTGAGTTCTTTGATGGTTTAGCAAGTTCTGGTTTGTTATCTGGTAGTAGTCGTAGCAGTGTTGACTCGATCGATGCTGACATGTCTCGGGAGATCGGTCAACTAGCAGCCCACAAAGATGGTATGGATATTGCCAAGTTTGTCGCCAACCTGGAATCTAACTTAGCCATAATGGGTTGTCCACGTAGACGGTGGAAGCGGGTACTGTTGCAGAAGCTCCACTCGGAGTCTGCTTTAGAAGCCTTGTCCACCTTGAATAAAGAAGTTGCTACATATGACGAGATTAAGGAAAGGTTGTTTGAGTCGTTGGGCTCCAACCTGGTTGCTCTTGGGGTGCAATATAGGGAAGGGTTTTCAGCACTTCCTTTTTCCACAAACCCCAGTGAGAAGTTTAAGTATCTCAGTCGTATTGTTAGTTCGTTGGAATTGTTGTGTAAAACTAGAGAAGAAGTTATCATGTTTCTGGTATGTTCTGCCTTTCGGTCTTCGTTGTCTCATTCTCAGAGGGAAGCGATGGACCAGAGGCCGTTTGAGTCTTTGAGAGAGTTGAGTAAATTCGCTGTTTCCATTTCCCCTACCCGTACGGCTGCTTCTTTCGAGAAGTCCAGCTCGACCGGTAGTAGAGTGGGTCGTGATTTCTCCCCTTTAGTGTGCTTCAAGTGTCTGAAGCGGGGACACAGAGCGTTTGAATGCCGTAATAGTAGCAGTGGTTCATCCACTAGTGGTGAGGGTAGTAATGGTAGTGGTAGTTCTCCAGGTCATTCAAGTACTAAACCTGCTGGGTTGGTGTGCTATACTTGTAGAGAGCTGGGACACAATGCCCCTGACTGCCCGAAACGCAATATCAAGACAGACAATAAGGATGGTGTAAAGAGAAAAGTATATAATACAAGTTGGGTGGCAGTTAGAGATCGTCCTTCCCATACTTTTGGTAGTGTGAACGGCACGAAGTGTGAGATTGTGCCTGATCCTGGAGCTGAGATCTCCATAGTCCCTGGATGCCTTGTTTACGAGGACCAGCTGACCGGGGAAACGGTTGAAGTGAAGGGTTGGGACAGTGATCCTGTTACTTTACGTGTAGCCATTGTCAATTTTGAGTTTAAGGGTAAGTGCTTTAAGCACAGAGTGGCTGTTGCCCACCGGGATAGTTTGGCCGGTAGGGTACTGTTTTCCATACCAATGGAGCCGAGTACGGCTGAGCACCTCTTGTTGGGTGCCGCCACTCAAGCAAATCAGTTGCTTGAGGAGGTGGGGCACCTGCATGATACCTGCAGCACCCAACCAGCGACTGATGAAGCTGCCTACTCTGGTGGTGAGACATTGGAGGCTGTGTCCTCTGCTCTTGTCACTACCCAGGATGAGGTAGCCTCAGTAAATGTTGTGACTAGAAGTGAATGTGCTAAGAAAAAGCGCAGACGTAAGAAACGTAGAGCTCGACAAGTTGGGCTAGCTGAGCCTGTTCCCCTTGTTTGTGATGAGGAACTTGCTCGCTTAGCTGCCATTGATGTTTTCCATAGTCCTTCTCTACCTTCCGTAGGAGTTGGGTCTAGTGCGGCGGAACCTTCGGTTTCTGGGCTTCTTGATGGGCCTGACGAGGATGGGGATGGGGCAGTGGTTGATGGTAGTGCAGGCAGTGACGGGGTTGAGGTTGTGTCTCTCTCTATACCTGATGTGTCTTCTCCCTCTGTTTCGAATGATGTTGTTTCTGATGATGTGTGTGTTGATGTATCTGAAGTAGTTAGTGATGTAGTTTCTGAACCTGTTATTTCTGATGTTGTTGTTGTTCCTAGTGAACATGTGTCTAATGATAGTGTTGATATTGTTGTGCCTGTTCCCACGTCCAGTGGTGGCGTTGAGTCTGTTATTTTGGCTCAAAAGTCTGATGACTCCCTAGCTTCTCTCTGTGAGTTGGGTCGTAAGTCGTTGAACGGGTACTCTTTCAAAGATGGGTTACTTGTGCTTTCAGTGTTGGGTGATGATCAGCCAGTTGTAAAGATTGTAGCTCCTGTTGCTTTCAGAGAGCGGTTGTTGACTCTCGCCCATGATAAAACTGCCCATGTTGGGGTACGTGGGATGAGAAAACTGCTGGGTAACAAGTTTACTTGGCCTGGCATGCACTGTGACATTCGTGAATTTGTCAAGTCGTGTGACGTGTGTTTAAGAATGAACAATGCGGGGAACAAGAAACCCCCTATGGTTGAACGTAGAATCGTGAGTGTTCCGTTCGAAAGCGTGTGTGTAGACCTGGTGGGTCCTTTACCGAAGGGTAAGCGTGGTTCTAAATACCTCTTTACGTACGTGTGTCTCGCTAGTCGTTGGCCTGATGCCATCCCTATGCGTACAGCGTCCGCCTCTGAAGCTGCTCAATGTTTTCTCGAGGTGATAAGTCGCACTGGGATTCCCCTTCGTGTGTTGTCAGACCGTGGTACCATCTTCTTGTCTAAGTTAATGACTGAAGTGTGTGACCTGTTGGGAATTGATAGGTTAGCCACTTCTCCGTACCGTCCCCAGTCAAATGGTGTTGTTGAGCGGATACACGGCAGTTTGAAACCAATGCTTTCCAAGGCTGTGGACGTGGGGGTGGATTGGGTTGATTTTCTCCCTCTGGCGTTATTCGCTTTGCGCCAGGTCCCAAATCGTGACCTCTGTTATTCTCCCCACTGTATTGTCTATGGTCGAGATGTGTTAGGCCCTCTGGACGTAGTGTATGAAGGGTGGGTGGAGAGACCTTTTGATCCTGTCGATGTAGATGAATGGCTAGTGTCGTTGAACGACCGGTTGGCAGTCATTTCTGATAGTGTGGCAGCCAATCAGTCAGTGTCCAGTGGTAAGCGGGCTGAGTGTGCTAAAAAGGGTGTGCATGACAAACCTTTAGAGATTGGGTCCTTAGTGCTCATGAGGATCCCGGGCATCAAGGCTTCCCTACAAGCTGCATGGGAAGGTCCCTATTCTGTTGTCAGTAGGTCATCTGACGTAACTTACAGAGTGTCCAAAGGTGATGACCACCCAGTTAAAGTTGCCCACAGGTGTAACCTGAAGGTGTATACCCCTCACCCTGCGCTACAAGCCAATGCCATAACTGTTGTTGCCGAAGATTGCGGCATAGATGACTCTCTTTTAGTTAGTAAAACTTCTTTGGATAGTGATGTGTGTACTGGTTATAGAAAGTGTGATCTTGATTCTTTGTTATCTGAGCTGAGTGAGTATTTTAGTACGTCCCCTGGCTTATCCAAGGTAGGATCGTGTGTCATTATTTTGGAAGATGGAGCTTCTGTTGTCTCCTTGCCCCCAAGGCAGATACCGGTAGGCATTCGTGATGCTGTCAAGTCTGAAATCGACTCCTTGCTTGCCGGCGGTATTATAGTTGAATCAGACTCTGATTGGGCTAGTCCCTTGGTTCCTGTTCGGAAGAAAGATGGCGGTGTCCGACTTTGTGTCGACTTTCGTCAGCTGAACGTGGTGACTCCCTTGCGCCGCTATTGGTTACCCTCGTTAGCCGAGATTTTGGACTTAGTTGGTCCTTGTAGTTGTCTCTCAACGCTTGATCTGACTGCTGGGTTTCATCAGATTCCCATGGATGTGAACTCCAGCGAGCTCACAACCTTTTGGAAGATTTAAATATGTACGTATGCCGTTTGGACTTAAAAATGCTCCGGCGATCTTTCAGTCTGTAGTTGAGAAGGTGTTGGAACCTGTGTCACACTGTATATAACACAAAAACATCATGACTTACAGGAATAAATAAAACACAAGCATCACACACACCACATTTGAGCTTACGAAAAGCAGAGTCCATGTCCTCCGACCAGCTCACCCGGAGAGGAGCCCTCAATGAAGTTGCCGGAGTCAAGTGGCTCGAGTGAGAGGCAAACAAGGGAACAAACTGCCTATAATAAGACATGGCCCCAAGAAACGATCTGAGTTGTTTCTTGGTAACAGGGCGAGCAAAAGATCTCAAAGCCTCCGGCACAGAAAGGGAACCACACCCAATCCTATGGCCCAAATAAACTAAATACTTCCTGCCAAAGTGGCACTTCTTTAACTTAATAGTAAAGCCAGCATCACCCAAACACTCGATAACAGACTTCAGGTGGGCAAGATGTTCATCCCACGACTTACTAAACACGACTACATCGTTAACATAATTCTTACTACAGTGTGACACAGGTTCCAACACCTTCTCAACTACAGACTGAAAGATCGCCGGAGCATTTTTAAGTCCTAACGGCATACGTACATATTTAAATCTTCCAAAAGGTTGTGAGCTCGCTGGAGTTCACATCCATGGGAATCTGATGCATACGTGGAGACAACCACCGACTCCCGGGCTCGGGAGTCGGTGGTTGTCTCCACGTATGCAGAGATGGGAAAGAACTTCCCGTGGGTTTCTTCTCGCGCCAACTGAGACCGGCGGAGAAGAATTACTCCGTCACAGAGTTGGAATGCTTGGCTATTGTGGCTTCCCTGAGTCATTTTGAGTTCTACCTCTACGCGAGGGACGTGACTGTCATTACAGATCATCAGCCTTGTTGCTCCCTCGTTTCAGGTTGTCACCTGAATAAACGTTTACTCAGGTTTGCCCTGGCCCTACAGCGATTCTGTGTGGTGATCAAGTACAGGCCAGGCAAGATCCACAACAACGCGGATGGGATGAGTCGGCAGGCGTGGCCCTGCGATCAATCGAGCTCCGCCCTGGTGGAATCAGATTCGCCCCTGTCGAATCTTAGCGGGGGGAATTGTGGGCGGAGTAATGAACATATTCATTTATAGTAACTCTTTTGTTTATCAACAGCATGTATTATTTTAGTGTTGTGTTATTTATCTTTACTGTATCATCTGCTGAGTGCATGCATGTTGTGTTATTGTCCGGATGTCAATCCGTGAGCATTTCTATTTTTGCGCATGCGTGTCTATGGCTATAAAAGCTTGGGCGCGCCTGTGTATCGGCAGTTCTCTAATAATCTTAGTTTGTGCAAACACTGGGTTAGTAGCCAGCTTGTCGTACTTACCTGAGTGAGGAGGACTCTGGTGGCAGCGTGTCACAAAGTTCGGGCATCTTCTGGTTGTGAGTCCCTTGAGCCGTGACCTACCTTTCTAGTGTATACTTTCCCTGTGCCGGTTGGTGGTTCGAGAGCGAGTGATTCCTCCAGAGCCACCCCATTAAACCCACAAAAGTCTTATAGAGTAAGTTTATACCAATATGCAGATAATCGTTAGTAAATGTCTAAAATCAGAGCCTGACACAGACTACAGACACATAACGACTACTATAACACTATAACCCTCTAGCGCATGTGAGCTAAGGGTTAATGACAATTAAAATACTTAATGCGTACAAATCCCTGAACCACACCTCATTCGCCAGTATAGAGGTTATTCACATTGGGCGTGGTTACGACTCAAACAACAATTGTAGTTCAAGTTGTTTTGATTGAGAATTACTCAACTTCATCTCTTGGTGCTTATTAATTATAATGAATCTAGTAAGTTGAATACCTTAAGACTACATTGTCACATGTGGGAAATGTTGCTAGATAGAATTCATAGATTTAGTAATAGGTAATAGTTATAACAGCTAGGTGACTGTCCTTGTTGTTCACTAACTATTATTTGAGCCATAGAAGAGTTAGAGAATTATTTGAACTAAAATGACAGAATGAGAAACATTAAGTGAGTGTATAAATAAGGTAGTTATACACTTAGATAAACATTTTCTAGATCTTGTATTAGATCACTGAGTTAAATTTTCAAGATAGAATTATGTGTTAGCATAAAATTAGAAAAAAAATTGGTATTATCACATATAAAATGCTATAATGTTTTCAATACTTACAGTGAATGCATAAAATCTAAGATAGGGCTTCACCTTTATTGCATACTCATTATAGTTCAATAATTTAGGATTTTTTTTAGTCTACATATTAAAGAGAATACCAAATGTATACTTTTGACCTGTACCCTTTCACACCCATAACAGTCTACAGCGGTTTGAAGTATACTTTGGGAAAAATGTAGTTTTTTTTTCATTTGCTTTTCTCAACTCCACTGCTATAACACTAAGCTACTTTAAACAATCAATTATTATTTTTCAGTTTAATTTCTTGGATGATGTTTTTCAGAAACCTTTAGTCAGAAATCAAGTTCAAAATTGTGTCATCTTAAAACTAACAACTCATCAGCTTATAGGTGAAGTAGTAAAGCAGGATTAAGAGAATCTTCTACGGTCCACATTGTGATTTCAGTATACTAAAAGATGCACAAGATATTTAGCATGGCAGTTACTATTCAGTAATAGACAGAATATTGCTCCACTAAGAAAACAAGCGCATACACTACAGTTTTAGAAGACAATGCTAACTGTGAAGGTTTGCATGAATATGAAGAAGTTGTATGTGACTCTAAATTTGCCTGAAATAGTTCCATGTTACCATTTATATCACCAAATCAAAGAAATATAAAACCTAATAATAAGTAGTGAAAGGACTATACTATTATTTTGGGAATAGTTCTTAATTCTGTTTCTAAGTTTCCCAATCATGCTCATATTCATAGTTCACTATGCTGGCTACATAAACATAGTGGTATTAACTGCGTGTTAACTTTTGTTGTTGTTTTTCATATGATTGCTTTGGTGTTGTCTTTTCAATCCTTTACGTATAATTTCTTTAACTGTTGTTGTAGAATTTTTATTTTTATTTTTTAAGTTCAGCAAATCAGCCAAATTTTTTTACTGCTATAGACACTGTGATAACTTTCTTTCCATCAAAACCAACTGCCACCAACATAATGCTTAATTGTCTTCCATGATAATGTTTTATTTCTTAATGTAATTGAAGTAACGTTACAAAATCAATAGAAAACTTTACCCTTACTATTTATGTTCATGTGTATTCTACGTATTTTTGTAAAGTTATAATAGATATTTGCCTGTTTGAGCGCTTGTGTAATTTTATGGTTTGATGAACGTTATTATACAAAGTGTTTATCACAAAATCATGAATAAAAATGTCCTCTTTGTTTGTGATAGATTATTATTGCGGTGTGTGCTGTCCAAATAATTCCTACCTTGTCTCAGAGTAAGTTTTTTTAATGTGTTTATAGAAAGTATGTATTATATGTGACCGGTTTTGGGAAAATCGGCCTAAACGCGGCAAACAATTTTTTTCAGTATCCCCGGGTAAAGCCTTATGGGTCGATTTTTTTCAAAAAATTTTTTATGGCAGAAATGGATAGACACCAGTTAGCTCTAGCTTATGACGCAGTTGTAAGCTCTGGCGTGCTCTAGAACTCACACTAGGAAGCTAGAAACACTAGCCGGTTGGACTCGTGTACGGAGAGTTGCTAAGAAATTATTGGCGGGCTTTTCACTAACAGCCGGGAAAAAACTGTAGCTAACTAATTCACTTACTATTCTACATAATTCACGTACTCACGCAATTCTCGTCATCATAGTTTCTTAAGGAGCCCTGCATTAAGCCTTTTAGACTTCTTTCAATCCGCCTGTAACCGGTTTATTCCATAGTGTCCCGGAGACACGCAGTAATAGTATACGGACACAAGGCACGCCCCCTTACCTTAGCAACGCCTTTACCCGGCGTTTTTCGAAATCAGCAATAATAAGTTTAGCAAAAATACTGAAGTGTTGTAGTGCGTAGGGCGAAGACGGCTTGTGCTACAGTTTCCAAATTAGGAGGACGGCATCCCAAGGCCCCGTGCAGCCTACTGGTACAATAAATTAGAAAACTTTAGATGCCGCGTTTAGGCCGATTTTCCTAAAACCGGTCACATATGTATATAAATCACATGCTAAGGTAAAATATTTATAAATAAGACAAATTCTTCTATTCCTTGATATCAAACAATCATTATTTGCTAAGCAAAGTTTGCCTGAGCAATATACAACCATTTGATTTCTTACCCTGCATTGCATCAATTTTATATTTTCTTATGTACTACAAGAAATACATTGTATTAATTTTTCCTTCTATGTGCTAAAGTAGTTTGTGTTAATTTATCCGAACTCTATCTTACTAAAAGTTTAAAGTGTAAAAGTCATACATTAATGTCTCAAATACATGTTAGCCCAACTTACTTAGAAAATCAATAATATAAATTTCATTGTTTAATAGTTTATCCAGGTTCCTATTCAGTGAATCCTGCTGCTTTATCAGAGAGAGGGTCATCTGCTACTGGTCATTGTTCTGATGTGTCAGATTCTGGTAGAGTATGTAATACTCCATGTAGTAGTGTTTTATTTGATGGTGTTACTCCCACACTAACTGGACTAGATGGAGACATGGGGGCTACTCAAATACTAACACTCAACACATCTACATCTTCTAGTATTACATTCAACTTTAATGGAATAGCAAATTACGTGGGTGTAGGAACTATTGAAGTCGTTATGTTTAGCTGTTCATTGAGAAGAATAGGAGCTAACAGTATTAGCATTCGTAGTAACGATAACTCGCCTATTGGTACTATTAATGATATTCCTCAATCTTGTGAGTATCTGGCCAGAGCATGTATATCTGATGGATTCACGACTACAGAACCAATAATATCTTTAAGTTTAAATAATGCACTTCAGCGAGTTTACCTAGCTGAAGTTACATTTTATATTAATAGTCGTGCCTGTTCTAATGCTGTCCTCAATGAATCAGTATTAACTACATCAAATAATCCAATTTCGACTTTAGAACGTAAGAAGCACATTGTAATTATTATATTTAATAGACAATCAAGATAACTTACAACTTTATGAACAAAATGAGTGATATAAATTATTTCACAAATGAAGAAGTGCCTCAAATTGAGTGTGTGTGTGAGTGGTGGGGAGGGGGGAGTAATGGGGGCACCATATATCGCATAATTTATTCTTAACTTTAACTGAACTAATGAAAACTGTTTATAAAGTCAGTGACAAATGGATTGAAATTTATATGATGGAATGTTCTTGATGTGGTCATGTAATCAATCACTTCGTTTCTTATTTTTACTTTCAGTCAGTCACTTCTATGTTGTGTTTTATGTTTGTAAATATGCTTTAAACTAGCATCATAAAAGTGCTCTGTTGTGTTTAATGTTTGTAATCATCAATTCTTCCCTTTTTATCTAAGAAGTTGAAAATAACTGATTAATATAAACAGTAATAGCACTGATGTTGTGATAAGCAGCTTATTTTATTATTGCAAATAGAATTGAATCCATTGGTCAATCATAATAGCTATTATTAAATTCAATTACAAAGTGGAATAAAGAGCATGCGGTGTGCTCACCCTCACTGCCCCCTTCCCCAAGCCATAGATATTGTTGTTGCTTTGCGAACAGTTTTTTCATTATCTCTGCATGGGGGTATCTTTTGTTGAGTTTTCAGTTTGTTATTTTTCTCTGTTTGTGTGTGAGTTTGTACTGTTAGCTATTGCTATATGCAACAACATGATTAATGTCTGTATTAATTTTCCCTGCACACGTGTGTGGCCAACAATAATCCAATACACTAGACATAAATGACTTCCAATATATAAGAATTGAGCCATAATGTCAATTAGCTTCACGTTTATACTCTATGTAGGATACATCTAGGATAGGTACATTTCTTACAGTTTGGGATGTGTAGTAAATTTTAATTTTATCCTAGCACTAATGTCAGTGATTAATATAGAAGTATTATGCTACACTTGTATAATATCAAAAGTATTTAATTAGTCACTGGTGCTTAATTAAATATTGAAGTTGTCATGACTTATTATGTTATCATGTTATCACAAATGTTACTGTTGGTCTTGTGTTAAGATATACTTACATATAATACTGATGTCAAGAACACAGACAAATCAAGTACTGCTGGAAATAGTATGACAAGTCATACAGCAGTGAGAGAATTTTCTACACAGAATTTTGAAGAGCCTGAAATGAGTATATTATCATCTCAATTAGGTGAGTAGCTAACGGCTCATCAAATTTTATTTTAAACGTTTAGCATAATATCATTTATACTCTAATATATACAATGAATATTTTCCTTGAGTATTTCTGCCCAGTTTCCACTAGCAACATTGTTTATCAGCATTTTCGGTGTCAAGCGAATTCTTCCGTGTTTCCGGCCCAAAATTAAGATTCAATTAAAATTCAATTGAAGCACGCCAGAAAGTTTACTTTAGCAAGTTTACTTCAGCAATGTAGCTGCCAGCTGTTATCTCCAGATCTAACTCTACCTTGGGCTGCTCTGCAGTAAGCAGTAAAGCAGCTAGCTATGGTAAATTCCTGCTGTATGAGCAGGAGAGTTATATGATAGGGTTGGTCCCACATAGGTGGATATGAGAGAGTAGTATACCCTCACATATCCAGCCTCACAAAGCCTGCTCCCTACTTTATCCGGCCTATTCTATTGAACTAAAACTCAAAAATAGCAATACCCTAAGGGTGGTTAGTATGCACAGTTCATATACCTGAAGGCAAAAAATAGTGAACACTTACCAAGTTAGTACACCTAGTAACAATATAGCAACGGGATCTAAGTAATATATTTATTATAATAGCAAGTTTTTCTCTTTTCTAACAGCAAATATTGTTTATTAAAACGTAACAATATTGGCTGTTAGAACGAGAAAAATTTGCTATTATTATATTATAATAATTTCAGCCTAGAATGAGGAATCATTAATATATATTTTATTGTATATAATTATTTATATAATAGTTTGTCATAGTTAGCTGAATGACTATCAAAACTTAAAAATGGATCTCTGACATAGAAGCATGACTGTTGCATATCTTAGCTTCCCAATCCATTGCCTTATAGAACACATAATATAACAGGAGAATGGGGAGGTGAGAGGGTCTGAACCAAGTTTATTGAAAGATGCCAATTTAGTTTATACCTTCATGCTATTGTTTCTGTATTTATTTATCAATGTTGTATAAAAACACATTCAAGCTGATTGTTTATCATAAAATTATGTGATTTATAGTAATTATAATACTGTTTTTATACAGTTGCAGCAAGTGTGACTTCATTTGTAATAGGAAATATCACAGTAACTGTAGTCTGTATAATATGTATACTATTATTGTTCAACTACTTGATTAGGAAGAAGAGAGTTCGTTATCACAAAGTAAAATTTGATAATCTAACTAATCCAGTAGTTTATGATGAAATCAAAATCAAACAGGACAAGAAAGATACATCTTCAAATTGAGCTACAAGGAAACTCTGCACACGGTCAACTGAACTGATAGAATTTCCTGTTTCTTGTGTTTTCTCTTATAGCTATGTATTGTTATCTATATCGATTATAATGTAGTCATGTGGTCAATCGCTTAGTTTCTTAATTTTACATACAGTTTTTCCTATGTCAGTCAATTGTATGTTGTGTTTTATGTTTGTAAATATGCTTAAAAAACTAGCCTCATAAAAGTGCTCTACTTTTTTAAGAATCATTTTTTCCTCTTTATCCAAGAAGTCGAAGATAACTGACAGCTATAGCACTGATGCTGTCATAAGCAGTTTATTTTATTATTGCAAATAGAATTGAATCCATAGGCCAATCATATTAGCTATTGTTAAATTCAATTACAAGGTGGAATAAAGAGTGTGGCTAAGTGAAATAGTACGGTAAGTTTCCAAGGTTAACATTCTTCTCTTGCGTACTTACCCGTACTATTTCACTTAGCTACCGAGGTATTTCACTTAGTTTCCACATAGTTACCGAGGTATTTCAGTTAACTACGCGCTATTTCACTTTCCCGGTGCGATTTCAATTGAACAGCGATTTTTCCCATTAAACGGAATGTTTTACAACAAATTAGGAGGAGTGGTACATGTACGTTGATAAAAAGGTTCCAGCGAAAGCTAATCCTGAAATAAGTACATAATGAGTGAAAGATACAGTGTAGCTACAATTGCAAAAGACTTTTTTAAAGCTGGCCTACTATTAGTGAGTGAGCACTCGTAAAGCAATTGAAATAATACTCAGCTTAGCCTCGAGCTATTTCAATCACGTTACTCGTGCTATTAATCCCGAATAGCACGGTTACCCATGCTATTTACTCATACTAATAGCAAATTTTTCTCATTCAAACAGCAAGTATAGTTGACTAAAGCTTAACAATATTGACTGTTAGAACGAGAAAAATGTGCTATTATTATAAATATTTCAGCCGAGAATGACTGAATCATTATTACATTATTTTATTGTATATAAATTTTTTATGTAATATTTTTGTCATTGTTAGCTAAATAACTATCAAAACTTTAAAATTGATCTTTGACTTAGAAGCATGACTGTGGCATAATGTATTGCATTAGCTTTTCAATCCAATACCTTATAGAACACATTAAAAGGGAGAATCTGGGGAGGAGGAAGGAAGGGAAATGGGGCTACCGCTTCCCCTATTCTCTGAACCAAGCTTATTGATATACAAAGATTCAACAATAACCAATTTAGTTTTCGCATGCTATTGTTTCTGTATTTATCAACATTGTGTAACAACACATACTAATTGATTGTTTTAATCATTATACTAATTAAATGGTTTCTTATTATACAGTTCCAGCTAGTGTGACTTCATTTGTAATAGGAAATATCACTGGAGTAGTAGTCTGTATGTATACTATTAATGACCAAATACTTGATTAAGAAAATGCGAGTTGGTTCTAACAAAGTAATATGTTGATAATCCAACTAATCCAGTAGTTTATGATGAAATCAATTTGGACAAGAAATGTACATCTTCAAATATTGAGCTACAAGGAAACTCTGCATATGGTTAACTGAACTGATTGCATTTCTTGTTTGTTGTGTTTTATCTTATAGCTATGTATTGTTATCTATATTCTGCATGACATATTATTTTAATTATACATTTTTATTGTTGATAGATTGTAATGTTTTTTTAATGTGTAAGCAGAATCTCAATTTTGTAGTAATAATTACTTAATATTTTGAACTATAATTAAAAAAAATAATATTCAAATAAGAACAGTATGTTTTATTATTGCAACTGATTCATAACCTTTGCTTTACAGCTGACAACTGAACATGAGTCATAGAAGACATTATTCTGCTATTACTACTGACACTGTTAAAGCCAAAGTAAAGTTCTAATCCATGGTGCATAATATCCAAAGTATTAACAATTGCATTAACTGAGATGTTAAGGACTGATGAAATTCTAAAAAGAACACAATTTAAACTGTGTGTCGTGACACCTTGTCTTATCAATGACATTTATAATATAATTACTGGCTAGTTTTTCTGATATGAAAATCATTTTGTATAAAGTGCTTCAATAAACACTCTATATATGTTTTCATTGGTTATTATGCCTGTTTGCTAAGCTTGCAAGATCTTCTTTGGATTGCCTCAACTGCTTTCTTCTTTTTTGCTTCCTCCTTTGTTTCAGGTATTTTGATAATCAAATGAACTTGGCAAAAAAAACTTTATTCATCATACCAATTTCTATTGTGCTGACCACTCTACCTACTTGACACTATAAAGTGTACTCCAACAAATGATTGCTTTTTGAGTTATTATTGTGCTAAATTAACAATAATCTGATTACTGCCAATTTTTGTGTTTGATATCTATTAAAACTGGTGAGATTGTACTGTAAATTCTATGTCTACTCTCTACTATAAAATTTTTATTCTGTTGATATAATTAACTGTGAAACTGTTTGCTGGTGTTATGCTGTAGCTATGCTATTCAGTGGCTGGTAGCTAGCTATGTTTTCAACTAATAATCATGAATCTTAGGCTACACAAGTTCTATACAACATTGGGAAAAATGCCAACATTATTGTGGTGGTGGTGGTTTCTAAAACATTAGATCTCTCACTTTTTTTACCTAACTAAGTAAAATTGAAATTAAATGACAGGATATTATAAGCAACCTCCTAATCCATATGTAATAATGCGTCGTCGCAAAATAACATCTGTTACGCAGGAAGCATTGAAGCCACACCTCAGTCGGAATATAGCGCTATAAACAACTTTAGTTCATAAGTTGTTCTGTACCTTTATCTGTGCTTTAAAATGAATCTAGTAAGTTGAAAAACCGTGCGACTATGTTGCTAATTGTTAGCTATGTTTGCTTGATGGCATTAGATTTAGTCGTGGTTACTTATAGTTATACTATAAGGTAACTGGTTTAATAAGTGTGGATTCTGGTCACTTGTTGTTCACTAACCATTATCAGAATCACGGGTAGTAGAGTTAGAAAAGTATTAGATTAAAAATTAAGTTTTAGTACAAGGAATTTACTCTCATAGCTAAACAGTTTTATAGCCTCTTAGAACATAGACAGTTTATTTTTTCAAGAGAGAATATTAAGTGTAGGCATAAAATTAGAAAATTAAAATTAAAATAGATATAGAAATTCACATTATATTTCAGCTTGTAATCTTTCTTCAGTGGTGAGGTATGATGATTTAAATAATAATGAACAGTGTCAACAAGAAAATATACATAGCCTGTGGGTCAACATTGATGCTTGAGTTTTGATAGGAATGGAGTCCAGGTGGGTCAACATTGATGCTTGAGTTTTGATAGGAATGGAGTCCAGGTGGGTCAACATTGATGCAAAATGTATGACAGGAACATAGTCAAGATGCAGTTGAGCTCAAGCCGTTTGTCTAATTAAATGCGGTATATCTGTACATGCATGGAATATGTAACAAAGCCACATAGAGTAAACTGGAGTGAATTGAAAGTTATGAAAATAGTCACAATTTTTTCCACAAAAGGGTAACAGAAGCATTAATAATACAGAACACCAAGAGCATATCAAGTTTAGATAAAGACCTCAAGCTCAAGTCCGCCGCGACTTTGTTCCTATCAAAACTTTAATGTTGACCTACTGACTACGTCCATTAAAAAAAAAACAATTAAATTGTCAACAAGAAAATGGACGTAGTCAGTGGGTCAACACTAAAGTTTTGATAGGAACGAAGTCGTTTAAGTTCAAGAATTTTGTTATGGTCAATGGTCACGTTTTAGGCAGTGATTGTTGTCTATAACTTAGTTGTTCATTATGTTAATGCTGCTTGGCTACATATGCATAGCAGTAATTGTTGTGTGCTATTACTTACATCTTCCATACAGGTTTGATTTTGGTTTGTCTTTTCTCTCCTTTACATTTTATTAAACTGTAGTTGTAGAAAAACAATGTGTTTTTTAAAGTACTGAAAATAAACCACAATATCAGTTACTATAGACACGTGTTAATCTCTTTAATAAATGATATGCATGGTACCATACACTGGTGCACCGGTTATAAGAGAACCGGAAGTTTAGGGAATTAGAGTCCTGGCCCTGCTGGTGGCAACTTGTGAGTGGCTATACCTGCCTAGCAAATTAGCTGCGTAATGTGTGAAGCACTCCCCCTCGCTGGGTATCGTATTGGGGCAAAGTCACCGGTAACCACTAGCATGACGTGGAGACTGGTCATATCTGATAGACAGGAAAAAACAAACAGGAGTGTGTGGGATGGTAGAAAACCATAACTTTGCCACATTTTTTTTTTCAGCTCTGTGCTGGTAATGGCGTCCGAGGTATGGCAAGTTAGTGCATGTGTTTGGGAACTACTCTAATAGGAGCTCCCTCACCACGTGAAGTAACGACTCCCAACCGGTGATGGAGCAAAACTGCTCAAAGAGATGCGCATAGCTTTCCATACAACTGTCAATTAACCTTTGTTTAACTACCTTAAACATCATATAATTCCCACGCAATCGAAATAGCAGCCAATAATATAATATTTTATTATTATATGGCATATTTGGAACAATGGTACAAAAAAACTTGAAACCTGTAATTGTTTATATTCATGTCAATTATTATGTAGAGTTATTAATAAAATATGTGTGTGTTAGTGGATGTAATTTGTTGATTGTAATTGTGTAATTTGTGTTCTCGTGAGCCTGAGCTATAAAAGTATTTATCATAAATAATTAATAAAACATTTTTTTACACATTTTTGTTGCAATAGATTATTATAGCGATCTTTGCAGTCAAAGTAATTCCTATCTTTTCTCAAAGTAATCAAAGTAAGCTATTAAATGTGCTTAATGTGTATTATGTATTTGTGATTATGCCAGGTAGTAAAAAACACAATTATTTCTATTTCTTGATTTCCTGCTGGTATAATTGCTAAGCAAAGTGGAACTCTGTATATAGGAAAATTTGATTGCTTATCTTGCGGTATGCACTACAAAATAGGCAAGAAATAAAAAAATATTGTATTATGTCATTGGTTTTGTGGGAACGCCCACCCATGATAAACCTCAGTGAAGGCAATGAATGCCTATTCAGAGAACAATAGAAATATTAGTTGTTAATTAATGTTAATTGTCATAACTTGTATCTTATTGTTAGTGTTATGTGTAGTGTGTATACAAACTTGTCCTGTGCACTGGTGTGGCTAACAATAACCCTGTACACTAGACCAAAACTGAAACTTGCAATGTACCCATCATACACTTAGGCCAAACCAATTAATATTCCTGTTTCTCATCATCCAAAAACAAAATTTCAATGTGGGCGTGCGCTACAAAAAAAGAAACAATTAGATCACGTGACCAAACACGTTGTCGATTTCATTAGCACTATTTAGCGGCTTATAAGGTGTATGTCAACGTTTCGATCATGCAAGGCTGCATGAGCTCCTTAAATGGACTATGTTTGAAGCTGGCAGCCAACATACTTTCACTAAACTCCTTGAACTTGCTCTGGCCAAGACTTCTTGTATTGCAGATATATGTGAGTGCAAATGCTACCTCAGTGTTTTAGGCCGTGTAAAGGAAGATGTACTCTATGTATGTGGCAGCACTCTGTTTGATTTCACTTCAGAACTTGCCACGATTTGTTGCATGGAATTAAATGTGAACTGCAATTCTGATATGACCAGCCACTACTTCCTGCAAGAAGAGATTTCAGGTGTGCTGCTATGTATGTGGGTGTTTTGGTGATCTTGCAATCACCGAGAAAAGACGACAGTTTCAGTCAATTCATCCCATTTGTACAGAATGTAAGGCAAATGGAAAAGATGAAGGTACTCGTGGTCCACGCTTTGTTGGGCAAAAAAGGAAAAACAATTCTAATTAAACATATTTACATTCAAATTAAGCATTCTTTTCAATATTTCAAAATAATTTTTAACTTGTTTTTGTAATTTACATTTCAAAAAAATGGATGAGGGGGGAGATGAGAAACAGGAACATTAATTGGTTTGGCCTTATCCTGAGCAGGATAGCGCTAAATTCCATAAAGTTTGGCTACAATTTATGTAGGATACATGTAGGATAGGTACATTTCTTGCAGTGTGTGACATGTTGGAAATTTGGACTTGTACTATTGTCAGCAATATTAGTATAGAAGTATTATGCTACACTATTGTATAATATATAAAAATATCTAATTAGTCACTGGTACCTAATTAATTATTGAAGTTTTTTATAAATATTGTGCTATATTATGGTTATCACAAATGTTACTGTTGGTCTTATGTTAATAATCTTACAGATAACACTGATTTCAAGAACACAAACAAATCAAGTGCTACTGAAAATAGTATGTCAACTCATACAGCAATGACAAAATTGCCTGAAACGAGTATATCATCTCTATTAGGTGAGTAGCTAACATTTAGTAAATAACTTAAAGCTTCTCTTATAATTGTGTTTTTTTTTACTTAAAGTATAGCTATTGTCATATGTAGTCTAAAAAATACAATGGATATTTAACGTATTTCGGCATCAAGTGAGAGTTCAATACTTTGAAAGACAAACACTACATACTGAACACTTCAACATGCCAATGTGTAGTTCCGGACAATGAAGTATGGCTAAGGATTATTTTAACTTTTACTGAATTACAAAATAATCCTTTACATAATAAACTATTATACTCATCGTACAAATGGAAATAACATTTGACTCGCACATATTTTCAATTGCCTTATAAACTCGTGAAAATACTTACACATCTGGTGAAATATGTCCACATAATGTACACCAAATCATGCTGTAAATAATAAGAATCGAGGGGGACTGTGACAGGGCTACTCCTTCTCATCTACTCTGATCCAAATTTATTGATGTACAATGCAACCAATATAAATATTTAGTTATGGGATACCAGCATGATAATTTATGCTATTCATTCATAATTAGTAACAGACATAATGTTTATAAATGTTGTGTCATATCGCACACAAGTTGATTGTTTAACATAAAAATGTAATTTCTATTAATTATATGGTTTTTATATACAGTTGCAGCTGGTGTGACATCATTTGTAATAGGAAGTATCACTGGAACTGTAGTATGTATGTGTATACTATTATTGTCCAAATACTTGATTAAGAAGAAGCGAGTTCGTTCTCACAAAGTAAAATGTGATAATCCAACTAATCCAGTAGTTTATGATGAAATCAAACTGGACAAGAAAGATACATCTTCAAATATTGAGCTACAAGGAAACTCTGCATACGGTCAACTGAACTAATTGATTTTCCTGTTTCTTGGGCTGAGCCGTTTCTTGTGTTTTATCTTATAGCTATGTATTGTTACCTATAATCTGCATGATGTGTGTTTTATTAGTACATTTTTATTGTCGATCGTTTTAATGTATTATTAATGTATAAGTTGGATTCTCAAATTGGTAGCTATATTTTTTAATAATAAATTAGTCGTAATTAAAAACAGTAATATTATTCAAATACCAACAATTTGTGCTATTATATTACAACTAATATCCCTTACTATACCAGCTGGTAATTGAACATTGAGTCATTGAAGGCATTATTCTGTTATTAATACTGACATTGTTATAGCCAAAGTAAAATTTTAATAAGTGGTACAAAATATCCAAAATATTAACAATAACAATAAATGAGATGTTAAGGACTGATGACATTCTGATTATGATGGAAGAGAACACAATTTATAATATGTTTCATGACACCTTGTCCTAGCAATGGCATTAAAAATACAATATTATAAGTTAGTTTCTTTGGTATGAAAATTATTTAGTTTATGGTGCTTTTATCAACACTTTCAACAGATATTAAGGTTTCATTGGTTATTAGGTCAGTTTGCAAACATCACTATTAAACGTTTATGTAAAAGATGTAATATTAATAACCTCAGGTGAATTTTTTGTATCGGAACAAATTAAAACAAGTAGACTCGTTCCAAATTAATATTAAAAATCTCAATGTAATATTTTTAAAGTACTATTATATGCAAATATTGAAAAAAAATTTAAAGTAATTCACACACATTACACATTACATTTAGTGTAGAAAGCCTCTAAAATCTATTATTGCATGAACATAATTTAAATGTAAATAGTGGTGCAAGATTTTCTTTAGATGGCCTCAACCATTTCTTCTTCTTCACTTCCTTCTTTGATACTATTTTGATAATTAGCTAAAAATAAACTTAACAAAAAAAAGGTTTTATACTTAATACTAATGTCTATTAGCTCCAAGCATTGTGCTGAAAATTCTACCTATGTGACCCTATAAAGTGTACTCCACACCAAATGATTGCTTTTTGAATAATATTGTGCTATATTAATAATAATTCATTCCTGCTAATTTTGTGTTGTGCTATCTATAGAGCTGATAAGGTTGTGCTGTAAATTCTATATCTACACACTACTATACATTTTAATTCTGTTGCTATAATTACTGTGAAACTGTTTGCTGGTGTTATGCTGTGGCTATGTAAATCTAGTGGCCGGTAGCTAGCTATGTTTTCTAATTTTAATCAGAAATATGAGGCTACACAAATTTTATTCAGCATTGGGAATTACACTAGTGTCAGATTTAAAAAAAACTAATAATGCAATAATAAGTTTCAGTACAACTAATGAACTCTTAATGGCACTAAACAGTTTTATAGCCTCTTGGAGCTCACTCACTTTATTTTCAAAAGAGAATAATAAGTATGAGCATAAAATTTGAAAAATGATTAGGCTAAAACAACACTATCACAAAAATATAGCTATGCATCAAGATTAAAACTAAAGAATTATAAATTTATATGTGTTGTAGTTAGGGTGTGTTTTTCTTGAATACTCAATATAGTTTAATAGTTTTGGCTATGATAAGTCTCTGTAAAGGTTAAGTGAATTACCAGATGGCAGACTCCTTTTGACCTTAACAATTTCCCAGCCAGCCATGACTGCCTTATAGCAGTATAAAGTTTGTCATTGGGAATTCTTCGTTTGTTTTCATTTGCATTGCTCTTCTCAAATGTTATATACATTTACAAAGCAATCAGGATTAACGTTAAGCTGACTTAAAAGTGGCCATCTACCTTGCAATTCAAATATTGATTACAGTAGAATAGAAGGTACATAAAATATTCAACTTACAGGGACTATTCAGTTATAGACTGGAAGATGCTTCACAAAGAAAAACTGGATGGACTCAGACAAAGCTAGTTATTAGGGCCGTATCCACTCCAGTATATTATGCTAGAAAATATTAGTTGCTCCTGAAATAATCTATGATTTAAATTATTAAGATGGACATTTTTTGATCAAAATTAAATCATATAAATTACGCCATCATAATGCTTATGCTATATAAATTGTATTTCAAAATGACTCATTTATTTAATTCATTTACAAGAATGTAATACACAGAGTAATAATTTTCAATATTTGGAAATGACAAGGCTGTTCACTTTTATATACTTTTTGAACTAAAGAAGTGCAGAATTAATGAATTACCTTTAATCTAAAACATTAGGCTTGAGCTAACTGTATTAAATATGATGTTACTACATTTGTCAGTTTGGTGTTACATTACATATAAGTTGATAAAAATCTAATATAATGGTATTGTATACAGCTGCAGCTAGTGTGACTTCATTTGTAATAGGTAGTATCACAGGAGCTGTAGTCTGTATATGTATACTACTATTGTCCCAATACTTGATTAAGAAAAACATTTTTTTTTTGTTTTTAGTTTGGTCATTGTGTTGTTTACTTCATATATCCAAGTAGCCATGTTATCTGAGCAGTATTGGATGGGGAATCTTGAAAGGCTGTGTGGATGGTGAAACTTGAAAGGCTATATGGATGGATAATCCTGACCTTCCTTTAATTTTCCAAAACAATCTTTGGAAAACAAACGTAGCTCAGAGCTCCTTCCAGTATTGTTGGCTTCAGAAGTGGCCATTTTACACTATAAAGATTAAGCTGATGTAGTTTTTGCCAGACATGATTAACATTGTTTAAACAAAATAAAGCTAAGACTGCCACGGGTGCAGACCAGGCATTAAGTTCTAATTTTAACTTTTTTTAGTTATTGGTTTTGTCATTGTGTTGTTTACTTTATATATCTAAGTAGCCATGTTATCTATGCAGTATAGACACTCCATATCATATAATTATATTTAAAAAGTTATTAATTTGACGTAAATCTACTGATTGTTTATAATTAATGTGCTTGTACTGAATTGTTTGGAGTATTATTGGGGAAATAAATTATTGGTTCATTTAATTGAGAATAAATTTCAAAATATTGTCTTTTCTATATTATATCAATTTCACCAATAAAATAAACAAGAGGATGTGGTTAAGTTTGTGTGGTTAAGTGAGACGGGACTAAAAAATGCCACAGTTTAAAGTTGTCAGGAATCATTTTGCTATCGGCTTGTGTGTCTCTCTTGCCATATGTACAGTGTGTGCACACCTGGTCTAGTTAATTGGTCTACACACATTGATGGGAGAAATTCGTACTATCAAGGGCTCAGTCAAATGGTTTGTGGTTATCATCAGTGAAGTTGTTTTTACCAGAAGCCATAATCAATAGCTATTGTTCTTATGGCAATAGTTCTAATTCACAAATGGTTGTCACAAACTTGACCACAAAAGAATAACATTCCATATAATATAAAGCACACGTACATATGTTTGTTAGCAGTCTGCTAAAATATTTGAAAACATTGGGGGAAGGGGCTATTAATTAAAACTTGTATATGAGAAATGATGTATTTACCAGTGATTTTTTTAATGTAGCATTCTGCAGTGACGTAAAAGGAGTCTCCCAGTGTGAAATGGTGGCAACTTACACTGAATGGGGCAGAAGAAGCAGCATGTTTGTTACCCTCCTTCAGTTATTGATCCATGTTCTGGCTCAAGATGCCTAGCCTTGCTCTGTGAACGCTCTACAGATATGCACATTCATTATTATATTCATGTGAACAATATTCTGTTACAGCTACAGAGAGACTAAGAAAAGGTGCCTCAAGATGAATGGGATTAAGCAATGAATTTGTAGTGGCCATATCTCCTTGCAAAGATAATATCATGTACGTTGTTGTCGAATCTGATGGAATTGAAAAGATATTTGAACCATTAGCGACAAAATTACTTAAAAAACAAGCATCATATCCTCACACATTAATTTACTGCAGTTCTTTTGCAGACTGTTCAAATGTTTATTCCTTTTTTAAGACATATCTACAAAAGAATACAGCAGGAACCACATTGCCTGATATTCCACGATTTAGGCTTGTGGACATGTATATGAGCTGTACAGATCCTGAAGTAGAGGAGAAGATTGGGCAACTTTTTGTAATAGATTCTCCTCTACGAGTTGTGATAGCCATGACAGCTTTTGGATTGGGTATAGACTGTCCTGATGTACATCATGTTATTAGCTTTAGTTTTCCCAGTAACATCGAATCCGATGACCAGGAGACAGGGCGAGCTGGTCGAGATAGCTTTCCTGCACTTGCTACCTTGATTACCAAAAAAAATTAGTAGTAGATTTTTATAATAAACAGTCAAATATTATGCAATCAACCAAACAGTGTACAGGAGAGATTTATTACTTTCACATTATGACAACTATATTCGAACATACCAGGGACCTCTATGTTTATGTTGTGATCTGTGTCAGCAAATTTGCAAATGCACCCAATGTCAGACTCAACAGTTTGTACTCCATAATACAATAAAGGAATGATCAAAGTATAGCGTATATATGTTTTCATATAAATGTTATGTTTAATATATCCAGTCAATAACTGCATTTTTATCACATGAATGGAGAGTGTCATGTTGATTGGGAAAAGTTTGATGTGATCTGCCCTTTAAGAGAAGATAGTGTACTTTTTCAAATGTTCAATAATTCTCTTCAGGTCTTCTGAAAAGCCTGGTGCATTGTGTAGACCAGATGGTTTCTTGACATTATTGCATTCATCAAAATTGTCAAGCAGGAGTGAAATCATTCTGATTTTTTTTCCAAGTTTGAGAATCATGTTGTCCGTTTTATTCATGTTCAATCTTCTAAATAAATATCATCCTTCACAATTCTGTTCAGATGTTCTTGGTGCAGGTCACATGGAATGTTTCTTCCAGGGGCATTGTGTGTATTAACACATCTGTTCCAAATGAACTCTTGAGCTTGTCTAGGTGATAGTTCAAATTCGAACTGGCACAGCATGCACAAGACTTCAATGCTATAATTCTTTCTTCCTGAACTTTAAAAAATAGGAAGCAAATATCGCCAGCATCTAAGAATTCTTGCACATGCCTGCAATTCACAGATTGATCAGCTACAAATATCAATATTCTTCGACTTATACACGTCTATAATACTGTGTATATGCTACACACTTACCTCTTTTTCTTTGCAAAAGTTGTATAGGCATAAAAACACTTCTTGCAACCACATGCTTCTTTCCTGCTGTCAATGGTGACCAGATTCACCCCTTTTCCTTCTTTTTGGGATGCATTTAAAACCATTTATTTCCATATTAGTGACTAATTCGATTCCTGTGCTCCTAGAAGACGTCTGTTTTTAACTTTAGTCGAATGAGCACAAGCTAAACAAAGAGCTGCACTTGATGAAGCTGCCATAACGCAGTTAAACTGCAAGTGCGCGCGTACGTTATGGCGTAAAAAACGCTAACTAAAACGCAAACTTTACTTGGCCCTCAATGCTGACGTCACGTACGTGGGCGAGTACCAATCCGATATGTGGAGCTCTCACCAGACCCTTTCCTCCTTCCCCCCACGCCCACATATAACGGGAAGGTAAAAGGGTCGGCTACGCCAGACTAGTTATGTACCATGAAGCCAATTCCACATTTGACCTCGCAAATTCCCCGTCGTACTTAGAATTTTAATTCGAAATGGCTGGGTGTACTTTGAACCTGTGGAAAACTGGTATTGGATCATTGATTGGAAGGAAAGCTAGAGAAATTTCAAAACCCACATTGCAACCTATAATTTTATACAATATTATGTGATTGCATAATAGCTAATAGCAGTAAACTAATCGAAGAAATAAAGTCATGCCATCATTTAACTTCACACATACAAAATAAGTTGCAGAAGCGATATTTTTACAAATGAGATATTAAAACAAAAACAGCAACAAAAAATGATATCCAGCTGTAAGTGCCATGATGTGTGCATGTTCAGGGATTAAGCCACAAATTTCTTCTATTCGCAACAAAATGCTTCGAAATGTTTCTCCCCTACATAAAAAGAATATTTGTGAAACCAACACAACAACAGTATATATCATGCCATGCACTTGCCATTGCTCAACTGTGAGCTTCATCAACTATAACATATTGTAGCCTGCTAGAAAATGCATCACCAGCCAACACAGCTCTCCATCTTTTACTTAACAGAAGAGTTTCTGGAGTGAAATAAACAAATTGATAGTCTCCATTGGATATTCCTTCACTCACAATTTCATCATTTTCAAGAACACAGCATGCTTCAAAACCTTTTTTTTGTTAGTGCCGATACCTGTTTCAGAGACAAAAGTAGTTCACCCATATGTAGAAAGAGAAGTAAAATTTTACCTGATCTTTTATTAGTGCTCTGAGTGGAGAAACTACTAATACTATGATTGGAGCTTTACTTTGGTACATCTTTTTGTGAAGAAGTGGCAACACTGATAGCAGGCACTCTTTCCGTATCCAGTAGGAAGAATCACATTCAAAATAGCTTCTACAATTTGATGTTGCTCAGGCTTAGCTGAAAGCCATCCCATCTCCTGAAACACTTCAGTGATTTTAGTCTTGATCGTTGCCTTACAATTCGCCGGAATAGGTTGCTTGCGTTGCGTGCTGACGCACGTTCCCTTTAAACTTACGCGCATTAGTACAGTCTCAAAGGAGTGCCACTAATTACCGATACTGCAATCTGATTGGGTTCCACATAGTAACTCCAGTACCAATCCGATGTGGAGCTCTCACCAGACCCTTTCCTTCACCCCCACGCCCACATATAACGGGAAGGTAAAGGGGTCAGCTACGCCAGACTATGTGTAGGAATCCATTCGCCAGTATAACAATTGTAGTTCATGTGGTTCTGATTGAGTATTACTCAACGTCATCTCATGGTGCTTATTTATTATAATGAATCTAGTAAGTTGAACACCTTAAGACTGCATTGTCAGATGTGGGGGATGTTGCTAGATAGAATTTATAGATTTAGTCGTGGCAGCTAATGTTATACTAGCTAGGTGACTCAAGTAGTCCACTAACTATTATCTGAGCTATAAAGAGTTAGAAAATTATCAGATATAATGACAGAATGAGAAACATTGTGTGTATAAATAAGGTAGTTATACAAATAGCTAGACATTTTCTAGATCTTGTATTATATCACCATCCATTGAGTTCCACTAATTCCTTTACTAATTTACACCCCCAAATTACTCCCCCAAGGAGTTACTCTAACTCCTTAGTTTTAACAGTGCATTGTTGTAGACAAAAGGGATGCTAGGTCCCCTTCCCCCCCCAAAAAAAATTTTTTTGAGCTCTACCATAGTGAATATCACTAAATTACTGATTTTATCATTTTATTAATGATACTGATTTTTATGCACTCCCAATAAGATATTTTTGTTCACACCCATTTAGGTAATAGCTAAGTCCAGTTCTAAGATTTGCTAATAGTCCAGTAGAATTAGCTCCAAAAAAGGTCTAACCCGGAAATAATTGGTATGGAGCTAATTTTTATACCATTCAATAGCAAATTCTTGTAGAACAACATATTATCCAAAATCCACCTAAATCCCCCTTGGGGAAACTTTTTGTTTAGAATGGAAGTTATTTGTCAGTTTCATGCTTGTACTGACCTGTTGATTGTGTGGTTAGAGTGTGTTGATTGTGTGATTAGAGTGTGACATTGTGTGGTTACTGTGTGGTTGCTTTGATATATGTCATCAGTCTTGCTAGAATCAGAGGCCGAAGATGACCCGCTCGCTGGGCACCTTGCCTGAGACTTGCTCCTTAAGTTACTCTTTAAGTTTAGTTGTTATGTGGTTTTAAGTTATCCCTCTGTTCTTAGTTTTGTTTGCTGTCTTACACACTTTCTGTTATTTAGATATATTCAACTCCTTCAACAGTACACAGTCTATCAACACCTTCTTTGTTCCTTACTCTATACTCAGTCTATCAACACCTTCTTTGTCCCTTACTTAGTCCCTTACTCTACACACAGTCTATCAACACCTTCTTTGTTCCTTACTAATTCTCTACCACCCCTGAACAACTTTTCACACTTTGGATCCTTTTCTTAAATATATTTCCTGTAATGTAATGTATGTATATAATATCAATCAACGAAGTGATCATATTAAGCCCCTCTCCCATCTACAACCTGCAATTCAAGTGGAAAAGCAAAAGATTCACATTGATCCAACAATATTATTCTCTCGGCTTATTGCAATCGTGGAGAGGGAAGAAGATACGAAGCTGTACTTTGACTATGAACTTTCATCTTTCCCTACTTCTCTATTTAAGGATGGTTTTATGCGTAAAGGTGTGAAATCACAACTTGCAAAGAATGAAACTTACCACTCCATAGCCATGCAGTATGTTAGCTATGCGTTCTAGGTATGGAGACAGATGCTGCATTTGCTTTGATGTCTATGAGCAAGGACCATCTATCCAAGGACCATGAACATCAGAGAAGAGCCAAGAAGACTTGTGCAGACATCAAGCTGAGTGAGAATATGGAAGCATATACAAATCAGCAAATATTTCTTACAAATGAAAGGAATAAGAGTCAATTTATCACACTGCTCAGTCAATCCCTTGTTGATGATGGTCATACTGTCCACCATAGCACAGATGATGCAGACACTTTGATTTCTCAGTGTGCTCTTGAAATTGCAGCTCAAGGTTTACAAGTTAATGTAGTTGCTGATGATACTGATGTACTTATTCTCTTGATGTACCATTGGAAACAGGATTTTGCAGATGTGTATTTCCAGTCTGAGGCCAGAAAAAAAGTGAAGATTTGGAAGATTTGTGACTTAGTTACTGAAGCAGGACCTATAGTAACATCCAATCTACTGTTTTTGCATGCATGGACTGGTTGTGATACTACCTCTGCAACTTTTGGACATGGAAAAACTGCTTTGTTGAAAAAATTGTAGCAATCAGCAGAACTACAAGATCTAACAAGCATCAGTTATGAATGATGTAGAAGCAGATTCAGAAATTATTGGGGAAGCTGGCTGCAAACTTTTCATTTTAATGTATGGAGGAAAGAAAAATGATTCATTGAGTAATCTACGTTATGTCAAGTATGTGCAAATGGTCACATCATCCAAGAAGATTGAACCTCACAGACTACCAACTGCAAGAGCTGCTTTTTTTCATAGCCTGCGTGTACATCTCCAAGTGGTGATATGGAAGAGCCCTTCAGTACACTTACCACCAACTCAGTGGGGCTGGAAAACAGAGAACACTTTGCTACATCCAATAATGATGGACTTTGACCCAGCACCGGAAGGGTTGTTGAAATTTATCAGGTGCAAGTGCAAACTTTCATCAAGAAATCCTTGTAGCTCCAACATTTGCTCCTGCCACAAGCATGGATTGAAGTGTGTTACTGCTTGTGGTGATTGTCATGGAAAAGACTGTCAGAACACAGAGTTAGAGCTTAATGATATTATTTATGAAGAAGAACAAGATGAGATGTCAGTACTTTAGTTTATTATGTCAGAAACAACTTTAATTTTTATTTTGCGTTTAAAAATTTTGCTATACATTTTCAATGAGACGCGAAAATAAATATTTTCGCGCACACCGCATTTCTAATGATTTAGACAAACAAAACAATAACCCCATTTCCCCAAGGTGGATTTTGGTGAATTTTGAATATGTTAGTGTACAAACTATTTACTATTGAATGGTGCAAAAGTTTCTTCCATACCAATTTTGTCCGGGTCCAATCCTAATTCTACCAGACTATAAGGGAAGACCATGATATTACTCCATGATTAATATTCCAGTGGAGCACCTGTAATTTATTAGTTTATGGTTGTTTGTTTCTCCCAGTGTGTATGTTTTATCAGTATTACCACTAATATGCTCAAGTGTATTCTTTAAGTAAACCCAAAGTAGTATAGATTCTTGTAATACTGCTAGTTTATTCAAATTTATTCTAAGCATATGTAGAGTTTTGTACATAGTGAGTGAGTGTGGAATGAGAGAAAGCATAAACATAACATGATGAAACAGAAAACAGAAATCAGTTATGTAGTAATCAAAAATATGATAAGTGCTTAAGAGATCATAGCTGTTGTGTTCTTGTAAAGTACTACTAGTATACTCCAGTGCATGTATTCGTCAAGTGTACTAAGTCTTGTATAACAGTCATATTCGTGTAATACTGACCAAGTTTTAGTTGAGTATACTCTATTGTTGGTATGGTGATTGATCTTCAAGAAAATTCAGCTTATGATCAAATGAAGAAATAAATTAACATTTTATGACAATTAACTTATTTTTGCACTTAAAACTGATTAAACTGTGGACATGAAGTTGCTACTTTATAGTCATCTCATCCTAACATTTTAATAGCAAATCGACTGAACACTACAAAGTTACAATAGCTATAAGTGAACTGTTTTTATTTAATTATGCAAGAGTTGTGTAAACAAACAGCAAGTAAAGGATAAGGTTTTAAATCAGTAGGGTAATCTTTTGATTCATAACACCGCAACTACAGCCTCACATATAATATCTATGACAAGATAAACCAGAGTAGGCATACAATATTGAAATGATCCTCACTTCCCCTCTAGTAGATTACCTCTCTCTGATCTCTAAACCTTTGTGGCATAGAGATTATGCCAGCACAACTGAGCATAATTGCTAATGTTACATAACATAGTTTTTATTATAAAAAGTTCAACTGCAATGGGCATAATAACATTGCATTTTAACTGAAAGCTAGCTTGGAGAGACAAGGAAAATTATAATGATAATAACATTGCACTATTCAAAATAGAAATTTTGGGCTACTATTTTTTGGTTTCCAGCATTTAATGCTGTGACATGATTTATCCTTGATTCTTGATTATGTATATTAGTTATTGACAGAAATATGTGGACTTGCCATATTTCCTAAATTATATAGTCAGCTGATATACAGTCAATCACTTTTTTAAACTCTCATCACTAGGAGTGATTATATTAACCCTCAGTGAACATGTGGGTAGATTTGCTGTAGTCCTGTCTGTCAGTCTGTCTGTCTGTCTTTCTATCTGTCTGTCTGACTATCTGTCTGTCTCTCTGTCTGTCTGTCTGACTGTCTGTCTGTCTGTCTCTTTGTCTGTTTGTATGTATGTCTGTCTGTCTCTTTGTCTGTCTGTATGTCTGTCTGTCTGTCTCTTTATCTGTCGGTCTGTCTGTCTGTCTATCTGTTGATTTACCCTCTGATTTTGGAGATTACTGACAGACTCAAAATGACAATTTAAACTTCAAACTAGCAACTCATCAGCTTATAGGTGAAGTAGTAAAGCAGGATTAAGAGAAACTTCTACTTGTCCACATTGTGATTTCAGTATACTAAAAGATGCACAAGATATTTAGCATGGTAGTTGCTATTCAGTAATAGACAGAAAATTGCTCCGCTAAGAAAACAAGGCATACACTACAGTTTTAGAAGACAATGCTAACTGTGAAGGTTTGCATGAATTATGATGAAGTTGTACGTGGCTCCAAATTTGCCTGAAATAGTTCCTGTTACCATTTTTATCACAAAATCAAAGAAATGTAAAACCTAATAATAAGTAGTGAAAGGACTAATATTTTGGTAATGGTTCTTAATTCTGTTTCTAAGTATCCCAATCATAGTTCACTATACTGGCTACATAATAGGCATAGTGGTATAAATTGCGTACTAACTTTTGTTGTTGTTTTTTATATGATTGCTTTGGTGTAGTCTTTTCAACCCCTTACATATTATTTCTTTAACTGTAGTTGTAGAATTTTTTTTGTATTTTTTAAGTTCAGCAAATCAGCCAAATTTTTAAACTGCTATAGACACTGTGATAATTTCTTTCCATCTAAGCCAACTGCCACCAACATAATGCTTAATTGTCTTCCATGATAATTTTTTATTTCTTAATATAATTGAAGTAACGAATAGAAAACTTGACCCTTTCAATAAAATATTCTACGTATTTTTGTAAAGTTATAATAGATATTTGCCTATTTGAGCGCTAGTGTAATTTTATGGTTTGATGAACGTTAGTATACAAAAGTGTTTATCACAAAATCATGAATAAAAATGTCCTCTTTGTTTGTGATAGATTATTATTGCGGTGTGTGCTGTCCAAATAATTCCAACCTTGTCTCAGAGCAAGTTTTTTAATGTGCTTATATAAAGTATGTATTAAATGTATATAAAATTACATGCTAAGGTAAAATATTTATAAATAAAAACAATTTCTTCTATTCCTTGATATCTAACGATCATCATTTGCTAAGCAAAGTTTGCCTGAGCAATATACAATCATTTGATTTCTTAACCTGCATTGCATCAATTTTATATTTTCTTATGTACTACAAGAAATATTATATTGTATTAATTTTTCCTTCTATGTGCTAAAGTAGTTTGTGTTAATTTATCCGAACTTTACCTTACTAAAAGTTAAAAGTATAATAGTCCTACATTAAAGTCTCACTGTAGCACAAAGTGACCAAATGCAGCTAATACATGTTAGCCCAACTTACTAAATAGAACATTAATATAAATTTCATTGTTTAATAGTTTATCCACGTTTCTATTCTGTGAATCCTGCTGCTTTATCAGAGAGAGGGTCATCTGCAACTGGACATTGTTCTGATGTGTCAGATTCTGGTAGAGTATGTAATACTCCACGTAGTAGTGTTTTATTTGATGATGTTACTCCCACACTAACTGGACTAGATGGAGACATGTGAGCAACTCAACTACTAACATTCAACACATCTACATCTACTAGTATTACATTTAATTTTAATGAAATAGTAAATTACGTTAATGTAGGAACTATTGAAGTCGTTATGTTTAGCTATTCTTTAAGAGGAATAGGAGCTAACAGTATTAGCATTCGTAGTAGCGATGACTCGCCTATTGGTACTATTAATGATATTCCTCAATCTTGTGAGTACCTGGTCAGAGCATGTGTATCTGATGGATTTACAACTACAGAACCAATATTCACTTTAAATTTCAATGATGCACTTCAATGAGTCTACCTAGCTGAAGTTATATTCTATACTAATAGTCGGGCCTGTTCTAATGCTGTCCTCAATGAATCAGTACCAACTACATCAAGTACTCCAATTTCGACTTTACAACGTTAGAAGCACTTTATAATATTTATTTAACGATCAACATAACTTACCACTTCATTAAGAAATTAGTGATATAGGTAACCTCACGAGTGAAGAAATGCCTCAAATTCAGTGTGTGTGAGTGGTGGGGGGGAGGTATGAGGGAGCAACATGTATTGCATAATTTATTCTTAACTGAAACAGAACTAATGAAAACTGTTTATAAAGTCAGGGATAAATGGATGAATAATATTATGATGGAATGTTCTCGATTATAATAGTCAATTACTTAGTTTCTTAATTTTACTTTCAGTTTTCCCTATAAATTATGTCAGTTAATTTTTTGTTGTGTTTTATGTTTGTAAATTTTCAAACTAGCCTCATAAAAGTGCTCTACTTTAATAAGAATCATCAATTCTTCCTTCTTTATCCAAGAAGTCGAAAATAACTGATTAATACAAACAGTAATAGCACTGATGCTGTGATAAGCAGCTGATTTTATTATTGCAAATAGAATTGAATCCATGGGCCAATCAAAACAGCTATTATTAAATTCAATTACAGGGTGGAAAAAAGAGCATTCTGTGTGCTCACCTTCATCCCCCTCCCCCAAGCTATAGTTATTGTTGTTGCTTTGCAAACAGTTTTTTCATTATCTCTGCGAGTAACTTTTGTTGAGTTTTTACTTTTGTTAATTTTCTCTGTTTGTGTGTGAGTTTCTACTGTGAACTATTGCTATATGCAACAACATGGTTAATGTCTGTATTAATTTTCCCTGCACATGTGGGTGGCCAACAATAACCCAATACACTAGACCAAAACTACTTACAATATATACCTATCCTACACATATCCTATATAGGATAGAGCCATATGTCAATTAGTTTCACTTTTATACATGCAGGATAGGTACATTTATTACAGTTTGGGATGTGTAGTAAATTTTATTTTTATCCTAGCACTGATGTCAGTGATTAATATAGAAGTATTATGCTACACTATAGTATAATATCAAAAATATTTTATTGGTCACTGGTGCTTTAATTAATATTGAAGTTGTTATGACTTATGTTATCATGCTATCACAAATGTTACTATTGGTCTTGTGTTAAGATAATATACTTACATATAACACTGATGTCAAGAACACTGTCAAATCAAGTACAACTGGAAATAGTATGACAACTCATACAGCAATGAGAGAATTTTCTACACAGAATATTAAGGAGCCTGAAACGAGTATATTATCATCTCAATTAGGTGAGTAGCTAACTTTAGTGCTCATCCAAATTATTTTTAAACGTTTAGCATAATATCATTTATGCTCTAATATATACAATGAATATGTTCCTTGTTTATTTCGGCATAATGCGAGAGTTCATTATTTCCGAAAGTGAACACTGCATAATGAACACTTCAACATGTCCATGTGTAGTTCTGGACAATGACGTATGACAAAGTATTCTCTTGACGTTTACTGCATTAGAAAATAATCATTTTAGTAATAAACACTATTATACTCATCATACAAATGGAAATGACATTGACTGGCAAGTATTTTTTCTTGCCTTATAAACTCGTGAAAATACTAATACATCAGATGTAATACCTATACATATATTATGGACACCGAGCCATGCTATAAGTAAGCTTCACAATCCATTAATTTATAGAACACATTCATATATAACAGGAGAATCTGGGGAGGGATGAGGGTCTGAACCAAATTTATTGATATACAAAGATGACACTATAACCAATTTAGTGTACACCTTCATGCTATTGTTTCTGTATTCATTTATCAATGTTGAGTAACAACACATTCAAGCTGATTGTTTATCATAAAATATGTGATTTATAGTAATTATAATATTATTTTTATACAGCTGCAGCTAGTTTGACTTCATTTGTGATAGGAAATATCACAGGAACTGTAGTATGTATATGTATACTATTATTATTCAAATACTTGATTAAGAATAAGAGAGTTCGTTCTCACAAAGTAAAATGTGATAATCCAATTAATCCAGTAGTTTATGATGAAATCAAACTGGACAAGAAAGATACATCTTCAAATATTGATCTACAAGGAAACTCTGCATAAAATCAACTGAACTGATTGAATTTCCTGTTTTTCTAGTATTTTATCTCATAGCTCTGTATTGTTATCTATATTCTGCATGACATTTAGCAGGTTTTACAGCTACCATCCTTGGTGAACCCTGCTCAACAGGGTTAGAGCAGCTGCTAAAATATCTGCTGGGGGTGTGGGTAGCCCCTACAACCAACTTTACAGCTATGAGTTACCCTACCTCTAGTACTAACTAAGGTAGTGAAGGTATCTAGTGTGGAATAAACCACTTATTACACTTGCCAGAGTGTTATGGAGAGATATTTCACTCTCAGGCTTATTTTCACTAGCCTCTGACTCTTGAAAATAAATTAGCCTGCTCATGAAATATGTATCACACTCTGACTCATGTAATAAGCATTATATATACTGACATACCATAGTTTATAGCTATTTTGTAAGCTGATCTTTCTTAATTATTCACCTACTAGCTTTTAACATAATATCCTCTACATATTTGCTGCTGACTTTAAGAAACTGTCCATCCTACATAGTCGTGGCTATGTAGCTCTATCATGAGCTAAATCATCTATGATAATTGTATTTTCAAGGTTTGATATTCTGCAATGTCTGAGAGTTTTACTGGAAACAATAACATTTAAACCGTAAAATGCTATACTAGAGGAAATTATCTGCAATACCATATTTTTGGCAGCTATTTTGAAAAAATGAATCTAATGCTGGAAATATTTCACCTGTTGTGACACAACAAATCTTACATAGTTCGCATTGAAGATTATTCAACATCTTGATACTTACAACGATGGATACTCTAGTAAGTTAAAGACCTTGCAAATGCATTGTCAGTTGTGTAAAAAGCAAGCTAGATCATGATTACTCATCAGTATTAGTTCTATCTAGCTAAGTGACTTCGCTTTTATATTAGTGTGACTACTCTGGCCATTTTTTTTTCTAATATCAGGACTTTGTAAAAAGTTAAGAAATATTAAACTTTTGTATAGATAAAAAATGTATATAAAAATGTAACTATGACGCTTCCAATGAATATTTCAACAGATATAAATATGAGATTCCTTTCCTAAAATCAACAATGACCAGCGGGTAAGGAAGTGGTTAATTTAATTTCTAATGTATTCACTAACTACATGGCAATTGATTATTTGTTGCAACCTCATTATTATAGGGTGTGGTTATGTGACTATTAAACGAGTGTAGCTAGATATAATAAATTCAAAATAATACCCTCTTCGAAGAGGGTATTATTTTGAATTTATTATATCTAGCTACACTCGTTTAATAGTCACATAACCACACCCACTTAATAGCTATACCAGCAGTATTGAAATACAATAATAATGAAGTTGCAACAAATAATCAATTGCCATGTAGTTAGTGAATACATTAGAAATTAAATTAACCACTTCCTCCATTAAGCATGGATTATTCCATACACATTTGATCCACATTCCAGCCTGAGCAATTAACATGAATAGCAAGTCTTTGTTCAGACTTTATGTAATATTTCAATACTTTAAGGTAAGAAATGTCCAATCTTTCACATAATTAACATGAGCTCAGTGGGAGAGTAGCAAATAGCTTCAGTATTATATAGCCTGGACCTTGTTTAAGTTTCAATGTGTGAGCATATTAAAATGGAAAAATAATAATTATATAATAGTTAGGTGCTGCCTCGGAGGGAACTACAATTTCTGGAGTCCAGAAGGCCCCATAAGCTATATCGTCATGAGCACAGTGAGGACACTGCATAGGGACAGAGGGACCCCAAAAGCGGTAATTCACGATTGCTACACAACACCTAACTAATTTATAACGTAGTGAATGTTCCTAGTGATACAATCAATGAATCAATAAATATCCCTGCCCAGAATGTGGTGACACTAAGTTAATGATGGTGTATAACTCTCAAGGGCCTAGTTTACAGTTCCTCTGTCACAATATAAAACTAGATCAGCTAAGTTTTAAGATTCCACACAAGCTAGCATGAACAAAATTAAAAACAATGATTAACAGAATCAATGAAACCTAAAGTTACTTATAAATGTCGACGAACAGCTTACTCTGTGACAAGATTGAAACTATTTGGACTGCATAAATCACATAGACAATTATGTTGGTTTATGCAGTCCAAATAGTTCCAATCTTGTCACAGAGTAAGCATTTTATGTGCTTATGTTATAACTATATGTATGTCCACATGATAACTCAGCACAAAATTTATTATAGCTGTTTTTTCCTATTATGTATGTGGTGAAATAAAATAATTTGTAAATAAGTACTAATTACTAATTGGTGAAGTGGAAAGATTAGAGTCCAGACTGCAACTGAAAATTCGCAGCAATTTTACTGGCTTTAATATTGTAGGCAATATCTCATCACAAAAAATATATTATGCATAACAACGTTGTATAATTTAAATATTTAATAATATGTATATTTAGACAAAACTATAATATATATACATTAAGATATTTTTAATTGACGAAACACAGAAACGAATGACAATAATAATAAGTTCCATTGTTATATTTGGCGACTAAACTACTGATAAATATGCATATTCAATAATGTTATTTTTTCATATATAATGGCCACTACAAGTTACTCAGCTCAATTGGCCATAGGCATAATTACTTTGTAGCTCAACATCATGTGCAGATTTCACTTCTTTGCTAGTATTACTTTCATCGTATAATACTTGGTTAGTTTTATTATTAGATTTTCTACGAGTATGTGCTTTATTGGTACTACAATAGATTAATAGTAGTATAAGTATGCCTCCAATGGCTCCAGTTATATTTCCTACTATGAATGAAGTAACACTAGCTGCAGCTGCAAATAAATAATATATATTATATACACATATTTTTTGTTGTTTCTCCATTGTGCTATTATATGTTTTAGCTTGCTACTATCTATTAGGATAATAATACTGTAATTAATATAGTACATATACTATTTAAATATAATATGATGGTTATATATCCTTGCTTACATTGAGAACATGCTATACTGATTTTAATATAATGTATATAACCTATATAAAATGTATAACTATTTAGAAATGTCTTTACCAATATAATTTATTTGATAAACCCAAGTTCAACTAACAATTTTATACCTAACTGGGAGACTACATCAGATTCTACTACTCTTTCTTTGCTGGTCACACATGTCTCATTATGTGTAGAAATAATTGGTGTAGTATTAACTGTAGTGCTGATCACAGAATTGTTTACATTAGAACCATCATCTAAGCAAATATGAACATAAAAATTATGATACAAATTTTAGTTTAAGTAGCTTTTTAAATTACATTTACATTAGTATTAATTGAATGGCTAAGGTATATAGGTGGCTTGTATTTGATAGTTTACTAAGAAACAACAAGTATATTCTACATTATTTTTTTCATTATTCATTATTCATTTCATTTCATTCAAGAGTTTATAAGAACTGCTATAAACAATAACCTTTATAGAAGTTAAGATAGTATGTTCTTTCTATAAAAAAATATTCAAAATGTTACTACGTGTGAGATCATATTTCTATTTTATGACAAAAGGCATTATTGTGCTACTAATAACACTTGGAGACAACAAATGAAAAATATACAAACTGATTCTCATCAAATATTATTAGTTAGGAATTATTATGTTTATGTACAAGCTATTCCTAAGAAATACACATATTCGCTGATGACTAAAATTACAAAGGAATTTTTAATTTTCAGCAAATATTATTTGCTTTTGTAAGAACATTGTGCTACCATAAACAACTAAAAAAATATTTGCTATCCAGGTTACATACCAATGTACAACATAGTTGTATTGGTGACTACAATAGTATTTGGTAATTCTCCAATAGGCATACATTGACGATCTGAGCTACCGTAGAATGATATTTCAGCAATGTATGGTTGCAGTGATGTATCAAATACCAGAGTAATAATTGTAGCAGTAGTAGACAATGCTATAATACAACCTCTCACAAGATGACTACAGGATTGTTCTATTATAATAGTTCCTATATCACTATTATCACCAAGAACTTGAACACTGAAGGCTCCTATGGAGAGACAGTTAAACATGACTACTTCAATAAGTTCTACTCCAGTGTATGTTGTAACTCCATATGTATTAAATGCTGTATTAAAGTCAAATGTGATAGAAGACGATGTAGATGTGTTGAGTGTTAGAAGTTGAGTTGCCCACATGTCTCCATCTAGTCCAGTTAGTGTGGGAATACCATCAAATAAAACACTACTACGTGGAGTATTACATACTCTACCAGAATCGGAAACATTAGAACAATGACCAGCGGTATTTGAGCCTCTCTCTGATATAGCAACAGGATTCACTGAATAGGAACCTGGATAAACTGTTCATTGTCATAGAGCACATATATGCACACATGACATGATAAAATTAGTTATTGATTACAATTTAGACAATCTATAAAAGTATCTGTTGTTAATGATTTATTTAAACAATTTGCCCCTGCATTTATAACTTGAATATACATCTTATATGACTACTTTCCAACAGCACTGGGGTTTATTGTAGGTAGCAATATATACACTGTTAAAAATGTGGAGCTTGAAGAACTCAGTTAAATAGAAGGCGCTGCCTGAACACCCCAGTTTAAGGCCTAATATTGTCTCGATAGTTAATACTAAAAGATTTTGTAAATGAAGAAACTACAGGATTTAAGTTATTAATTATATTATTCGCTGTTTGTGTGGACGTTGCAAGGGCTCAACATCATGTTTTACCATATTACACTCATAATATCTGAATACTGAATAATTTTGTATGTGTTAAACACTTTTCTTGGACATCTTTCAGTAAAATGTAAAATTCTTTATTTAAGTGAATGTCTTATTTTTAACAATAAGAAATACAAATCTAGATCAATATTTACAATCTTTACATGAAGTCTATTAGCTACCTCAAATATGTGATTATAATCTATTGCAATTTTTTCTTAGCTATGTTGCTGAACATATTGCTAAGTTTTAATTTCAAGTACACTTTATTATGTTTGGCAAAAACACATTGATATTGTCTATGATTTATTAAAAAAAAATATCATACAATTAATTACTGTCTCTCAAAACCCTACCATTCATCTTTTTTTACATGGATGAACAAATTCATAATACCAATTTTGCCTTATATATATTATCACTGCATACACATTACATCTCACGAGTAATAATAACAATGTCACTGGAACAGTTAAGTTTAAGTCAAAGTGGTGAGTTTAATCAAGGAATAATGCTCATGATATGACTCTATAGAATTTTGTAGATCAGTAAATGTAGGACTTACACTGTGACAAGCTTGGAGCCAGCAAAGAGGTTATGATCACAATTCCGACCTATTTCAAAATTACACAGGAATGCGGAATCATTTGCACATGCTGTTTGTTAGATATAATAATTATATCCAAAATAAGTGAATTATAAAATAACATCTGGAATAGCACATAGCTAATCTATATTCTAACTAATAATAGTTTCATATAAAACTGTGCTAATTCAATTCTATTAATTAAAGACATGCAATTTTGACACTTCTTGAAACAAATCTCGTATTTATTCTTGATCATTCCTAAATGAACTGCTTATCTGTGTTTAAATAACAATTTCTGATATGTCGAACTTCTTATTGTAACAAACAAACATTATTATGGCATGTCTTACATAATTTAATTTTACACAAGCTGTGAAGAACTTTGGCTTACAGTTATAGCCATACCATCTCCTGAAACACTTCCGTGATTATAATCTTGATCATTGCCTTACAATTCACAGTCTCAATGGAATGCCACTAATTACCGATACCGCAATCTGATTGGGCGCCACTATAGTAACTCCAGTACCAATCCGATGTGGAGCTCTCAACAGACCCATTCCTTCCCCCCCATGCCTAAATATAATGGGAAGGTAAAGGGTCGGCTACGCCAGACAAGCCTTAAGTATGGCCATGAGTCACTATAATAGTATTCTGCTGGAAGACTGAGAATGAATGGAATGGATAGTATGCTAATAGTTGGGACATTGTGTAGTATTGCAAAAGAACTTAGCTGCCCCAAACATACTTTTTATGAATGAAAACCATGAACATAACTATATTTCTGAATGTCAACACAAATGTCCTTCATTCCCTTTTCTTGCTGTCAGCAAATTCTGATGTCTAAAGCATCATCTAAGATGTCTTATCACAGGTAAAATAAAACCCTGCTGCTGAATGGACTTAGCTACCTAGACTCATCAGTTGAGAACTGTTCAACTAGTTCACAACTTAAAGGGCAGAAGTGGAGATTTTATTAAATTAATTTTGTCATACATAAAGTATAATAAGAGCACTACCTAATTATTTATCATGTTTGAAAAAAATTTAATTTCTATTTGTGAACTAAGCCACTGAATCTCCTTCACAATAGCATTATTTAGCATGCTGGCTGATAGATTGCCTCTGTACCCTCTACAGGAACATGTTTAGAGGATTTGTGCCAATTTTAGTGCTAATTGCTCCCCAGTTCTAATAGATGTGCTCTATTGAACACCACAAGAACTAATTTTTAGTAGAAACTCAAAATATACCAATTCCTTTTTGAGACATTTGCCCTAAGTGATTGTTATAGTCACAGTGACCATATTATGTATAAAAAAAGCTTCACTAGCTGCTATGTAAAAATAGACACTTTAGTAAATGTTATGTATGGTGCAATTGAAATTGCATGGGAAAGTGAAAAATATTGCCTTGGTTGTGAATTAAGGCATCAGTTGCAACTACTAAAAACTAATTTATTATAATGACATTAGAACAATAATAATTGTGCCCCATAACAAATGCCAACTATTTAATTACGTTATGCTTATTAATAAATTATTTATTATGATGTTTTTTATTTAATTCATAAACTAAGCAACATTTGAGTAAGTAGGATTTAAAATTGCATCTTATTATCCAAATCGGATTTAATATCGAAGTGAGAGGGTCTGTTCGGGACTATCCAGCAAGTGGAGGACCTGATCCTTATGGTCATGAGCAAGAAAGAGAGTCGATCGACGTCCGTGAGTGAGGGATCCTTGTCCAATGCGTTGTTGAATTTCTCCCAGTAAGGACGCCAACCACCGTCCTCCCCGTTGAAACTAGGCAATTCAATGTGTGGGAGACAATCAAACCTGGACACCGCACTTGACTTGACTACTTTGGAGACAGAAGTCTTATCGTCTGGGTTGTCTGTGTGAAACCTTTCCTACAGTGTGGTGAGGTCTCCAGAGAGCCCCTGTAAGATGTCCATAAGTTCAGGACGATCCTTTAGAGGGTGTGCTTGGTTACCTTGGTGTTGAGATCGTCCAAAGTAGGCTTCACTCGGTAACCAGTGACAGTTGGAAGTACAATGAGGGAATTGATAGACATCCAAGCTAAACTACTCTGCTCATGGACGTGAGTTGCGTTGAGCTGTGCAGTAAGTCCGTTGCAAGCATCATGTGATGATATTCGTGGTATTCGTTTTCTTCTTTTTCCTCATGTTCTTCCTTGACGTGGAGAAGAATGGCGTTCTGTAGCAGTCCCGCAATTGAAATGTTGGCTTCAATATTTTCGAGATGATGTTCAATTGAACCTGCATCTAAATCTTTCAGAGGCTGTGCAATGCAGTCGCTATGGTAACGTTCATTCCTCGTGGCATCTCGTTGATTGTTTCTCCGTCATCGTCTTAGAGATTCAATGTCTTCCATCCGCAATTCAGCTTCCAGGCGAGCTAAATCATGACTTGTTGTCATGGTACACAGACAGAGCTTCAGAAATCGGGGAAAAAAACAAAGAATAAACAAGTTAGACTAATAGTGTTACTTAAATGAGCAGTATCCGGCTCGAAGGACCAAATGTTCGGGACTATCCAGCAAGTGGACCTGATCCTGATGTAGACTGAAGCACTACACAGACAGAATCAATCCTAGTTGGGTTGATCAGCGTAGCGAAGACCCACTAGCGAGTGTTACCGTCAGAATTCCAGTTGAGCTAAATCAATTCGTTAATTCGTTGGAAGCTTCGTTGGAGAGTAGAGAGAGAGGTCGTAAATCTTAACTCGCTCTCCCACTGACTGGACCTTCTGAATAAAGGTTGTCTTGACCCAGACTAAGACAAAACCTGAGACTCAAATACCTTATTAGATAAGATAAGTAAGCTATGAATAATACAGTAAAATACACCTTACTACCAAGTAGGAAGATTGGTGTGATGACCAACAGGTGGTATATCAACGATGGATATATTGAGTTCTGAACAGCAGCAGGAACAGTAACAGAGTCAATAACAAATTCCGTAACTAAGTGAAATGAGAATAGCTAAAGTTTAAATACAAAACAAAGTGATAGATTGACGATCGACGAACATCGACGATGGACGAGTTAGCTAGCTAGTACGCCTGAGTGACATAGCTAAAGTAAAGTGTTAATGTTAGTGTCCTTGTGGAGGATAACCGGAACAGGGTCAACACATTAAACAAGAAGCTTGTTCATTTCATTCCATTGAAGTGAAGAGTTCACTGAGTAGTGCCAGTCAGATGAGATGGAGGTAATGAGTAAGATAAAGCTGATAGATTATATATTATCTTAATTTTGTATAGTACCACCATCATTAAGATTAGGTATCATCTCAAAAATCCTGATTACAATATAAATATGCAGATAGCTTTACCAAAACATTAGTTTAGCATTTCCATAATACTAGCCATTAAACTCTACTGCTAGCAAATGTTAATTTAAATCTGGTAAAGTAATCACTACATGCCAATTGCTACTCAGAGCTGTTGTGTAAGATTAGATTAAGATGCCATAATAATGTTTGTGAATTATCATAAGAAGTTCAGGACAATATATCAGAGATTGTTACTTAAACACATGGATTAGTAGTTTGTTTAGGAATGATCAAGTTTAAATACAATGATATTCGTTTTATGAAGTTACAGAATAGCATGTCTTAAATTAATAGGATTGAATTAGCACAGTATTATCTATTATTAGCTACAGTTAGCTATGTGCTGTTCCAGATGTTGATTATATAATTGATATATATCTAAGGAATAGCATATATGAATGAAATTTTGAAATAGATCAGAATTGTGGTCATAACCTCTTTGCTGGCTCCAAGCTTATCATCACAGAGTAAGTCCTATATTTACTGATCTACAAAATTCTATTGATTCATATCATTGTCATTACTCTTTGATTTAACTCACCACTTGACTTACTCTTAACTGTTATAGTCACATTGTTATTATTACTGCTGAGTAGTAATGAGTATACTGTGTCAATAATTATGGTAATTATGTAGTATAAATTTGTTAATCGTTGTAAAATGAGATGAATGGTATACATTTTGGAGACAATAGTAAATAGTGTGAGATATTTAAAGAAATAATAGACAAGATCAAATTTGTTTTTGCCAAATATAATAGATTTTTGTTCAAGCTAAAACTTAGCAATATTTTCAATAGGTTAAAATATTAAAATCACGTGTTTGAGGTATCCAATAGGCATAATATTACAGGCTTCATGTAAAGACTGTAATGTTTGATCTAGATGTAGAATTCATATTGCTAAAAATAAGCACATTTACCTAAATACCAAAGAATTTAACACTTTAAGATGTCCAACAAAAGTGTTAAAAAAAATAGAAATTTTTGCGGTATTCAAATTATATGTTTGTACTTTGGTAAAACGGGATGTAAAAAAAACTCACGAGGTGTTTACCAGGAAGAACTGTCTGAACAACCCACTTTGAGCCTTTACAACTTCCACACCAATAGAGAATAATATAATTAATAGCTTATATCGTGTAGTTTCTTCATTTTAAATATCTTTTAGTAATAACTAATGAGACAATAGGCTTAAAACTGGATTGTCCATGCAGCACCTCCTATTTAACACCAAAACTGAGTTCTTCAAGCTCCACTTGCTACCTACAATAAAGCACAGGTTAAAAGAGTTGACGTTGAAAGAAGTAGTAAAAATGTATATAATCAATGATTATAAACTCAGTTTCAATTGGAATGATCTATTACAGCTGCAATTTCCTAGGTCTCCAAGATATCATTTTATGTAAGTTTTTAGGTATTTATTGAGATTCAATGAAATTTGTGAATTAATTTTTATAAAACAACCACAACACTAAATAGGTGTATCTTCATTCTTATATAAATCTGTTATTTCAAAGAGTACCTCCCTTCTCACATATGAGCAAGATTAATATAGACTGATTGAAATGGAACAAACAGCTAGATTTATAAAAAAAAAATTAAACATTCACAAATAAATTTATATGCCATAACAGTGTCAATTTCTCAGTGACTACAAAAATGTTTATATTTAAAATAGGTTCATTAAACTAATTTATAGGTTTGATTACATAATGGTAACACCAAATATCTAGTGTTGATTAAAGATTGCATATAAAATGAATTAATACCAGAGGAACTAGTCTATATAAATTTAATGTTATTGTTAGGTCATGCATCATTAGTCACTATAGTATATCGTCAGTTCAAGGTTGACTAGGTTGTAACTAAATAATAACTCATAATATTGGGGATATTATGAAGTGCAGAGTACAGGATTTGATGTGGTGTTATTTATGGTAATGTAACTACAAGCGAAATTGCTATATAATGAATTTTTGTTCAATAACAAAACAGTAAAGTATTGTTTTTGCAAAATGGTCAGTTCAATAACAAAACAGTTGTGAACTTTCTGTTATTACAAAATGTTACTTCAATAACCAAACATAACAGTTAGTAAAGCGTCTATTTTTACAAACCAGCTAGTGAAGTTGTTGTTTTACATACGTGGTCACTGTGACTATAACAATCACTTAGAGGCAAATAGTTTCATGTATTCAATTTTCATGTATTGAATTTTGCCAATGCAATCCTGTTCATGAACATTAGCTTTTTGGCTACTTCTTGAAATTAACTCTATATTGATTAACTAAACTATTACTACACAAACTCCATCCACATCTAATATTCACATAACAATCTCGGATACATGTACATATCTCCTTATAATAATAACACATAACATTATATGACATACCATATATAATTTAATCTTACATCAAGCTTCAAGGAAATGGTTTCACATGTACTGAAGTGATAGGTTTAAAAGCTATACTCTTTCTCAGGTCTAAAATATCTTTTGCAAACATCAATCTCTAATGGTAAGCATCTTAACCAAAGTTTAGATAAATTTAAGTCTAGGAGTTTAATTGTAATTCCTTATTATTCTTGACAATTGTTGTACTGTACACAATTGACTTCTATTAAGAAAAAATTACTTCCAAACATGCTTGGCAAAGGGCCAACTCATATAATCTACATAAATTGCACTACTCAGTGTACTCTTTACTTTCAGCTGCAATGGAATGGAACAGGCTTCTCAGAACCTTTCACTTCATATCATATGATTTGTACAGAGGAAGGAGGGTAGATAATAAAAACACAATTCTAAATTCTTTCCTCTTCATCAAATAATACATATCGCTATAGATTTCCAACATCCTGGTAGTTCATAGCTGTTTCGTATAGTTGATTTTTCTTAAACCTTAATGAGTATATCCACAACACAATTAAGTAATTATCGCCTGGTTAAATCTAGCTTCGCTGCTACGAAACAAAACCTTTAGCCTACCTGATGCATAGTAGGTCACCAAGGAGGACTATTCCATAAACTGAAAACTTAAAGATCCCGAGCAATTCTAACTGGCAGTGTACGCCCGAATATTGTGCCGCAACTAAGAATTTGAACCACGCCCAGTCTGGGTAAGCGTTAATTATTCCACCGGATGACTGGGAGCTACGAATAGAATAGAGTTAACCTAGGAGAGTGGTGTTATGTTACCAGTGAGGAAAGCATGGAATAATTCAATCGTGAAATTTTAGTTCAGTAAGCATAACACTTCTGTAGATACAGCCTATATAATATGTACTTAAGAAAATTTGTACTTCCTTGAGACGCTTGGTTTATGACTTACACTCAATGGTGTGTATTAGCTACAAAATGCTACACAATTTGTTTTTGTACAAAAGCAAAGAATGTTTCGTTTCAGAATGCAAGAATGGTTTTTTGTTCAGGCAGACAGATAAAGCCAATAAAGCAAGCCTGCACATCTAAACTGGAGAATTCTTATGTGGTTCAATTATATTAATTAACATAATATCATCATGTATTCACTTTATGCAATTTTAAGCATAAATTCTTGCATCTCCTTTAACTATACTATCTATTAAGAGCAAATGTCAACACCAAGTAGTTGTAATAAACCAAAATTTGATATTTTCCTATATGTTTCTTGGCTACTTGTAAAAAGTGAGTGTAGTGTACTACTGCATAGTCTTTAACAAAGGTTCCTTCAAGCTGTCCACTCAGATGCTCAATTAGAGGTAAATACCTTCACTAAAGGAAGTTACTAAATGAATCATCCAATAAAAAATTGGTTTTTGTGTGTTTCCTACAGCTTAGAACCATGGTATAAAACATTTGCACCACATTATTCTGTCTGTATAAACATTTTACTCTCCTTAGGCCCAAGACCTCTGTTGTATAAATTCATGTCAACCTCCTGTTTGTGATGCAGTAATATATATTCACATCAATCAATGTTTAATTTGTGTTTTCATTTTGTGTTTTATTTTTGACAACAACTTTAGCAAAATATATAGTTTGAACAATATGTTGAAAATTAAGCCCAACTATGATCAGAATTGAAGGGCAAGCATGATGAAAATATTTCCCTTTTTTTGGCATTTTCTTGTAGTTTTATGTGAAAATATAAGCCCGGATGTTCCACTATCTGTATAGGTAACTAAAACAAACACATAGGCTAACTTAACAAACCAAGCCCACTATTTCCCTATCTGCATCATCGCTAAGCCCCACCCACAACTGGAAGTAATTAAGATTTTGGTTATATCTCCAAGGTGAAGGCTTCTTAAATAGTAATTTTTTCTGGTTTAGTTTGTTAAGGAAGCCAATGGACTTGTCTTAATTAGCTGGCAATATCTGATGAGTCTGAGGCAGAAGAAAGCAGCCAGTATAGATCAGACTACAGCTCATCAGAGGCAGATGGTTGTATACCAGCAGTACCTGATTTCTTATAGGTCAAGCTGAGTCTAATAGTGCTTCAAATCAAATTTCTTAACTAGGGTGGGATAGGAGGTGGGGCATAACAAGATAAGGACAAACCTCAGCTTGATAGAGTGTACCCCATGCAAAAATATTTGTGCCAATTATGAGTATATATTGATTATCTTCAAAATAATTAAGGAACTCATTCAATCATTCACATGAACATAAACTTATTTAAAATGTCTAATTATTCTGTCGACTGTATAATAATTATAATTAATATATAGCAATGCATAAGAGGTTCAAATTTTGGGGAGGGTGGGCACATGCCACCAGTGCCCCCTTACGCCAATGTGAATAATACAAATGTTAATTAGTGATGATATAATCAGGAATGGTTGATCATGCCACAGTAACTTTCAGCAATAGCTACTTGGATGGTTGTTTACAATAGAGATTGCATTAAGCAGCCCAGAGCAAAGTTGCCATCACCTATGAGCAATCCAACTGAACATCTTGTGAAAAGTGAAGCAATCAGCAGAAAAATAAGCTGATTTTGTGTTTTTAGCCTACACCTCCATAATAACTAATACTAACTAATACTAATGTAACCATGAAACTGAAACACTGCAAATACAACCATTACCAACTCATAAATTAAGTGTCTCAAATAAGATAATTGAACCCCAGTGGATATACCAGATAACAAAGATGTTTATAGCAACATTCTAGCTGGGATTTTCAATCCATGTGGTGCAAAAAAAAATCCATGTACATTATTGCTTGCTAGTTATTAAATATGTGGTGGCGCATGTAATAGTGAAAATTAAGAATAGGAAACAGCTACAACAACAATAAACCAAATAGTGCATAATGTATTTAAACAAGCATTCAAGAGTGGCACAACTCAAAGCAGGTATATACCAAACACCAGTCTCAAATCATGACAGTAGTATGACTAGAATGTTCCTTCTCAGCCACCGACATATAATACCATTCTCAGTAGTGTAGGAAGATGAATAGACATAGGTGGGCTCCAAGGGCATTGTGTTTTGTGGTTTGCTGGTGTTCATGCAATAAAATCACATTTGATTTTGCCAAAAAAATTATTGGGGGATCCTCCCCCGCTTCGTACTCCTCTGCATCTTGACATTTAGCAACACGCTGTGCGTATATATTTCATAGTGTACACACTATAAAGATTCACATAAATAGATACTATTAGATATATTTGGCTTACTGAGCTAAATACCATAGTGATCCCTACAATTTTAGCTTAAATAAATTTTAATCAATAAGCTATGGAAGTTCAATCGTTCTAAGTCAAAATTTACACAGGACATAATACAACTTCAACAACTAATTTTGACTATGATAAACTGAATTAGTGAGTGATTAAATACACAATTAAGCACTACTTGATGTACAAGATATAATTAATGATTAAGGACCAGTTACTGGTTATATTTATTTCATGTTCCTGCCACTGCTTAAAGTATGAACCTTGAAGTACCCATAAATTGAGGCATACAGTTGAAAACCCTGCATCTATAATTGTCGGTAGTGTGATATATAGGTAGATAGTATTTTTGTAGTAGTAAAGTTTGACTCTGGTTTAAAAAACATTAGTGTGGCTACTCTGGCCACCTGATATTCAATAACTAGAGAACTACACCGTTTCGAGAATAAAGAATGTTATGTTTCTTATAGAAAATATGCAGCTAATATAACAGACATCCTCACTAAATCTTAATGGTTTTGGCTATGTTTGGTCTGTGCATCTTCCAAAGTTAAAAATGAATAGTAGACTACTTATGTATTAAATAATATTTATAATTTTGTTGATGATATTTATTCAATATAATGTTTTGTTTACAACATCAATATTATATTTTGTACATTGGCTACATATGCAAATTAGTACTATTTCTGTGCTATTATTTGTTACTTTTCATAATACACGTTCAATTTGGTGTTGTTGTATTCGTTCACATGTTATTTCTTTAACAGTAGTTATAGCAAAAACAATTTGTTGAAAGTAAAGAAAATATGCCACAAACACTAGCAGCGATAGACCTCATAAAAATTCCCTTCCTATCTACACACTGCTACCAACATATAAAATTAAAATACTATCTGTAAGTCTTCCAAGAAAACTTTGTTTGAAATTATAATAATGATTGACGAAATCAAAACAAAATCTAATCTTTAACTTTATATGCTGTGTGCACATTTTGTGCTGTTGACATATTAAGCTATAAAAGAAAACCTTCATCTCAAATAGATTGTTATTGAAGTCTATGGCTTCCAAATAATTCCTATCATGTCTCAGAATAAGCTATTCTAGTAAATATGCACATATTTATAATACAGTATCATTGCATAGTCTAAATTGAAGTTGTAGAAATAAGTATTTCTATTTCTTGATTTCCTGCAATTATATTTGCTAAGCAAAATGGAAGTGAGTATATAAGAACATTTGATTTCTTAATGTGCATTACGTCAATAGTTATAAAGTCTATGTTCTTCAAGATAAATCAGAAATGTACAAAATATTAAATATATGCAACTGTTTAGGGTGCTTGTACATTAATTTACCTAAAAATATAAAGTTATGCCAATAAAACTATCACTGAAATAGAAATTAATTATATCAAATTTTACTCCTTAATAGTTTAAGAGGAAATTATGATGTATACGTACATTTGGTATGAAACATAACACGTGTGACTTAATTAAGAGAATTCCCAAATTATGTCAGGATAGGTATAATGTTTATCAGATTTGTTTCAGATCTTGGTAGAGTATGTAATACTCCATGTAGTAGTGTTTTACTTGATGGTATTATTCCCACACTATCTGAACTAGATGGAGACATGTGATCTACTCAACTACAAACTATCAACACATTTACATCTTCTAGTATTAACAGCAATACTGTTTGTAGGGAAATAAATGTAGGTTGTATAGGCATTCATGCTTGCTTGTTCATTAAAAGATAAATATATGTTTATCTGAGTACAGAAAGTTAAATATAAAAGTAAATTTTGAAATCATGGGCCTCTGGTGTACCCATACATTTTGTAGTGTTTTATACCTATCGGTTGTAGCTCCTTCTATGTATAAGAATGTCTGATACTATTTTATTTCATATATTCTGTAGTTCAATTTTTAGGATCTTTGTTGTTATGACAGATCTATAATAAAGTATGTACTCATGACAAAGCTATAACATAAGAAAGCTTTAGCTATACAGAAGCTACATTTTTGTCTGACAGTTATATATACTGGAGGCAACAATCAAGTATCCCTATTCCTTGATGGTTACTCATTCTGATTTGCCAAGACTCTGAATAAAATCTCTTGTGCAATTATTGCTTGTGATCTACTATTTTCACATTCTTCCAGTCAATGTGATGATGTTGTTGATTTGCATGTTGACTAACTGTAGATGTGCTGATGTTTAGTAATTTCAGTGCTCATTGATGTCCTTTTGACCGATTTCTAGAGCCCTTCATTTTGGCATTCTCATTCAACTGTGATATTGATAGATGGCTTGATAGAAAATTTAAGTGAATCAGTAAGTCATCAACCAAGTCTATAATGTCATTGGTGTGCACACATATTTTCTAAAATATTGGAGGAGCTAACCACATACAATTTTACTCCTCCAATATTTCTTCCATTACTAAGTTAGCTATAGTTACAGACACAGGGGAACCCATTGTTGTGAGGATTGCTCCATGAAGCAATAACATCGTTAATGTGTTATAATAACTTGCAGAATGTGCTGATGTGGGCAACCATAACACTATTATGTCTGCTGTTAATTCCGAAATATTGTTGTGGGGGAGTGTGTGAAAGTGTGATATACAGACCTGAAGTTCCTATGATTTCCCCACCATATTGATTAAGTCCACAAAAATATAATATCCTATACTACTATATACTAGCAAAATAATAATGTAATTTGTCATTGATACATAATTCAATACACAAGTTAAGAGTTATGTTATATATAGTATCACAAATGTTTGTGATTTTTTTGTGCTTAGATATACTTACAAATGACACTAATGTCAAGAACACAGTCAAAATAAGTAATACTGATAATAGTATGACAGCTCAAACAGCAATGTGTGAACTATGATCTACATTCACACTCGATCAAGTAGACTACTCCATTGATATTATTTGGAGAAATTATCTTTGTGACTCTGACCAGGTCTTGTTTTTTAACTAAAGGCTGTTCTTATATTTAATTTTTATATAAAGTCCTATTTTCTCACTATCTGACGTTAGGTGTTACAAAAGTTGTAATAATTTTGTCATCATAGTCACAATTGTGAGTTTTATATTTCTTCTCTAGGGCCCGGCCCTTTCTACTATATCATTTGGGTATGAATTGTTGTGAAAAACAAATTTAAGATGTTCAATATCTGATTTTAATATTTTGTTGGCTGCAGATGGATTCAGCTCTGTCAATGGGAGCCTTTACCACACCCGATTTAATTTTTGGATAGTGGTTGTAATTGTAATTAAGTAAAGATCAGTGTTGGAACTTTTCCTGTGTATTCATGTTATACATTTGGTATTTTCTCTGTGAACAGATACATATAGAAAAGTTAGTGTGTTGTTCTGTTCTACTTTCAATTATGAATTGGATGTTTGGATGTTGTTTGGAAGAGGAATTCATTTAGTTTACTATGTCCATGACTCAAGATATTGAATAATCATAGTAATCACTCTTCTGCAACAGGAAGTCCATTGGCCTTTGTATTGTAACTATCTCTATCAAGAATTACACTAGTGTTGCCTTCATCAGCTTGAAGTATTAGCTGTAATTTGGGAGACTAATTCTGAGAGCTTTGAATTGTGCATATTGTACATAGTGGTAGGCATTTATACACACAATGATTTAATCTACATTAGCTAAAAATAATATGTATATTTTAGACAAAACTATAATTTATATACATTAAGATATTTTTTATTGACGAATCACAGAAACGAATGACAATAATAATAAGTTCCATTGTTATATTTGGCGACTAAACTACTGATAAATATGCATATTCAATAATGTTATTTTTTCATATATAATGGCCACTACAAGTTACTCAGCTCAATTGGCCATAGGCATAATTACTTTGTAGCTCAACATCTTGTGCAGATTTCACTTCTTTGCTAGTATTAATTTCATCGTATAAAACTTGGTTAGTTTTATTATTAGATTTTCTATGAGTATGTGCTTTATTGGTAATATAATAGATTAATAGTAGTATAAGTATGCCTCCAATGGCTCCAGTGATATTTCCTACTATGAATGAAGTAACACTACCTGCAGCTACAAATAAATAATATATTATATACATTTTTTTGTTGCTCCATTGTGCTATTATAATATGTTTTAGCTAGCTATTGTCTATCAGGATAATTAATATAGTACATATAATATTTAAGTAATAATATATTATTGCTTACATTGTCAATGATTGCAAAATTTGATAATATGCTATACTGATTTTAATATAATGTATATAACCTATATAGTTATGTATAATTATTTAGAAATGTCTTTAATCTATTTGATTAACCCAAGTTCAACTATCAATTTTATACCTAACTGGGAGACTATACATCTGATTCTGCTACTCTTTCTTTGCTGGTCACACATGTCTCATTTTGTGTGGAAATATTTGGTGTAGCATTAACAGTAGTGCTGATCACAGAATTGTTTACATTAGAACCATCATCATCTAAACAAATATGAACATAAAAATTATAATACAAATTTTAGTTTAAGTAGCTTTTTCAATTACATTAACATTAGTATTAATTGAATGGCTAAGGTTTATAAGTGGCTTGTATTTGATAGTTCACTAAGAAACAACAAGTATATTCTACATCATTTTTTCATTATTAAGAGTTTATAAGAACTACTATAAACAATTTATATTTTATAACCTGTAAAATAGAAGTTAAGATAGCATGTTCTTTTTATTTAAAAATATTCAAAATGTTACTATGTGGGTGTTATCATAATTATTTCTATTTTATGACAAAAGACATTATTGTATTAGTAGTAACACTGGAGACAACACTGACTCTCATCAAAATATTGTTAATATTTAATATCATTAAAAAATAATACATAAATAAAGTATGTTTTTGTTGTATTTCTTACCAGTAGTCAAATGATCAGTAGCTGAAGTATCTAAATACAAATGTTTATTCATCAAATTGTATTAGTTAGGCATTATTATGTCTGACTACAAGCTATTCCTAAGCAAAACTCATGCTTGCTGATATTTAAAATTACAAATGCATTTTTAATTTTCAGCAAATATGAATGACTGTTATAGGAATGTTACATTGTAGTAACTAAAAAATTATTTGCTATCCAGATTACATACCAATGTACAATGTAGTTGTCATGGTGTGTTCAACAGTGTTTGGTAATTCTCCAATAGGCATTGTACATTGACGAGCTGAGCTACTATAGAATGATATTTCAGCAATGTATGTTACTAGTGATGTATCAAATACCAGAGTAATAATTCTAGCAGTAGTAGACACTGCAATATCACAAACTCTCACAAGATTATTACAGGATTGTTGTATATTCATAATTCCTATATGATTATTATCTCCAAGAACTTGAGTAACGTTGGCTCCTATTCCTCTGGCTGGACAGTTAAACATGACTATTTCAATAAGCTCTACTCCAGTGTATGTTGAAACTCCATTTGTATCAAATACTGTATTAAAGTCAAATGTCATAGAAGAAGACGATGTAGATGTGTTGAGTGTTAGTAGTTGAGTTGCCCACATGTCTCCATCTAGTCCAGTTAGTGTGGGAATAACACCATCAAATAAAACACTACTACGTGGAGTATTACATACTCTACCAGAATCTGACACATCAGAACAATGACCAGTGGCAGATGACCCTCTCTCTGATATAGCAGGATGATTCACTTCATAGGAACCTGGAAAAACTGTTCATTGCCATTTAAAGCACATAAACAAATGCACTTCATGAAAATAATATTGTTAAACATTAGAATTTAGACAATTTATGAAAGTTGTTATTGCAAATGATTTTATTAAAAAATGTTTGCCCCATGGGTTGGAACAATCACTTAATATAACTGTAAAAAAATTTTTCTAATATATTGGATATCACACTTCCTGATTTGTTTCATAAAAAAAGCTTATAACTTTTATTTTAATTTTAGGCTTTTGAGCACTTTCTAAGTCTATGGTGTCACGTAATGCTAATTTTCACATTAAGTTAGTGCAAGTCGATTAGATGACCTAACATGTGAATTCATGTAATATTCTGGACCTTGCATCTTCCAATAGGTTCTCTATTTTATTTGGCAAATACAATTAACAGTCTCCACCTTTTAGCTTAAGTCTCAATACTAACCATTCTTTTCCTTTCAAAATCTAAAGCAGAAAATAAAATTGTCTCCGTGGCATTCCTAGTCATTATTGTGAGTATTATTAAATGTGTACATATTATATACACACAACTATAGATATTACATGACATAAAAATAAACAAAATTTGACAAAAAATTTGAATTGATAAGTTTAATTGAAGGAAAAAATTCCAATAATATAACTCTATTGGTTCTTGAATGTAGATCAGTAAACATAGGACTTACTCTGAGATAAGCTTGAAGCCAGCAATGAGGACATGATCACAACAATTATTATCTATTTCAAGCATAAGAACAAAGGATTAATTACATATCCTGTAGATATTTTTTTTAAGTTAGTAGATAATAAGAACATGAACAGCTCAATTTGCACTATCTTGTTATTTCATGTATTTAATTTTCATGTATTTCATTTTGCCAATGCAATCCTGTTCATTAAACATTAGCTTTTTGGCTACTTTTATAAATTAACCTTAAGTAATTATTATTAACTAAATTATTATTACAAAAACTCTATCGACATCTAATGTTTACATAACAATCTCTGATGCAATGACCTTATCTTCTTATTATAATAACACATAACATATGACATATTTTATGTAATATAATCTTACATTAAGCTTCAAGGAAATGGTTTCATGAAGTGGTAAGATTTAAAAGCTATACTTTTTCTCTGATCTAAAATATGTTTTGCAAACATCAAACTTTAATGGTAAGCATCTTAACCAAAGTTTAGATAAATTTAAGTCCAGGAGTTTAATTGTAATTCATTTTAATCCTTGACAATTGTGGTACTGTACAAACTTGACTTCTATTAGGAAAATATTCTTCCAAACATGCTTGGCAAAGGGCCAACTCATATAATCTACATAAATTGCACTACTCAGTGTACTATTTACTTTCTGCTGCAATGGAATGAACAGGCTTTTTGTAATATTATGTTCTCAGAACCTTTCACTTCATATCATATGATTTGTACAGAGGAAGGGTAGATATGAAAACTGCAATCTAAATTCTTTCCTCTTCATCATATACATATCGCTATAGATTTCCGACATCCTGGTAGTTTATAGCCGTTTCGTATAGCTGATTGTTCTTAAACCTTAATGAGTATCTCCATAACACATGTCACTTAGTTCCTTATAATTAAGTAATTATAGCCTGGTTAAATCTGGCTAAGCTGCTACGAAACAAAACCTTTAGCCTACCTGATGCATCGTGGGTCACCAAGGAGGACTATTCCATAAACAGAGGACTTAAAGACCCCAAGCAATTCTAACTGGCAACTAAGAATTTGAACAACGCCCAGTCTAGGTATGAGGCGTAATTATTCCACGGGATGACTGGGAACAACGAATAGAATTGAGTTAACCTAGGAGAGTGGCGCTATGTTACCAGTGGGCTAAGCATTGAATAATTCAATTGTGAAATTTTTAGTTATACTCAATGGTGTGTATTAGCTACAAAATGCTGTTCTACACAATTTGTTTTTGTAAGAAAGCAAAGAATATTCAGTTTCAGAATGCAAGAATGTTTTTTGTTCAGGCAGACAGGTGAAGCCAATAAAGCAAGCTTGAACATCTACAAACTGGAGAATTCTTATGTGGCTACTGTTGATGTTCTTAACAGTTCATCAATCTTGCATAGAGTTCACAGTTGTATAATAATACAAAATTTTATATTTTCCTTATGTTTCTTAGCTACTTGTAGCAAGTGAGTGTAGTGTACTACTGCATAATCTTTAACAAAGGTTCATTCAGGCTGTCTACTCAGATTGCTCAATTTGAGGTCAATATCATCTCCAAAGGAAGTTACTAAATGAATTATCCAATAAAAAATGGTTTTTGTGTGTTTTCTACAGCCTAGAGCCATGGCATAAAACTTTGCACCACATTATTCTGTCTGTATACAATTTTTACTCTCCTTAGGCCCCAGTACTCTGTTGTATAAATTTTATGACAACCTCCTGTTTGTGATGCAATATATAATTACATCAATCAATGTTTAATTTGTGTATTCATTTTGTGTTGTTGTGTTTTTGACAGCTACTTTAGCAACATAATAGTTTGAACAATATGTTGAAAATTAAGCCCAACTATAATCAGAATTAAAGGGCAAGCATGATGAAAATATTTCTCGTTTTTTGGCATTTTCTGGTAGTTTTATGTGAAAATATAACCCAGAAATAATTACTATTTAAGAAGCCTTCACCATGGAGATATAACAGATAGTGAAACATCTGGTCTTCGTTTGAAGCCAGTGTACTTGTTATAAATAACTAGCAAAGTTTGATGAGTCTGAGGCAGAAGAAAATACCCAGTATAGATCAAATAACAGCTCATCAGAAGCAGTAAAGGTGGCATAACAAAAGTGCCAGATTCCTTAAAGCTCAAGCAGTGTCTGATAATATTTCAAATCAAATTTCTTAACGGGGGTGGGGTAGGGGGTGGGGGCATAACAAGATAAGGACAAAACTCTGCTTGATGGAATGTATCTTCAATCAAATATATTTGTGCCTGTTATGAGTATATTAATTAAATAATTAAGGATTAACCCATTCACATCGTACTTCCAGTGCCCCTTACTCCCACCTATACCTATGTGAGCAATGCAAATGTTAATGCTTCTGATGTCACCAGTGATGACTCTGACTTACTTGCACTGTTACATTATTGTTAGCATAGTAAATATTTTTTTGTACAATATTTAGTGTGACTATTGGTGGATTGTGAGGACAGTAACAATATGTGAATTATGTGTGTTGTATTTTTCCATTTTTACAATGCCTGCAGTCAGGATACGAGTCATTGTAATAGTATTCCGCTGGAGGACTGAGAGTGAATGGTATGGACAGTTAAGTTACTAATGATGTTAATGCTAATAGTTGGAACATTGTATAGTATTGAAGAAAGAACTTAACTGCCCCAAGGTTACTTTTTTTCCTGATGCATGAAAACCATAATCACAGCTATATTTCTGAATGTCAATACCAATGTCCTTGTTTCCCCCTTTTACTGTCAGTAAATTTTAATGTCTAAAAGAGTAGATCATTGGCAGAATCCTAAGCAGCTTTAATAGGTATCTAGTGGGTATCTTGTTTGACAAACAATTAGGATCATCTAAGATGTCTTATTGCACATTAAATAAAACCCTGCTGCTGAATGGACTAACCTAGACTCATCAGTCAAGAACTGTTCAACTATTTCACAACTGAAAGGGCAGAAGTGGAGATTTTTAAAATTTAATTTTGAACTTAGCTACTGAATCTCCTTCAATAGCAAAATATTATTTAGTTTGCTAGCAGATAGATTGCCTCTGACCCTCTACAGGAATATTATGTTTAGAGAATTTGTGCCACTTTTAGTTTTAATTGCTCCCTAATTCTAATAGATGTGCTTTATTCTCTTATTATACACCATAAGAACAACTTTCTAGTAGATACACAAAATACACCAATTCATTTTTGAGACCAGTGCCTCTAAGTGATTGTTATTGTCACAGTAACCATTTATGTAAAAACAATAACATCACTAGCTGTTCTGTAAAAATAGACACTTTACTAAGTGTTATGTTTAGTTACTGAAGTAACCATTTTGTAAAAACAAAAACTTTGCAACTGTTTTTTTTAACTAATTATTTTACAAAAACAAAACTTTATTGTTTTGATATTGAAACAAAATGCAATATGTATAGCTATTTTGCTTGTAGAACCTTTGTTTCATATCTGAAATTCAATACATGCTGCTAGCTCCTTCAATTATGACATTCATTTAGTATGGCTCAAATTATTTATTATTAATGAGCATAAGGTAATTAAAAAGCTGGCATTTGTTATGCGGCACTATTATATATTAGTATTGTTCAAATAGCATTATAATAAATTGGTTATTAGTAGTTGTAGCTGATGCCTAAATTCACAACTGAGGCAATTTTTTTTTTCACTTTCCCCGTGCGATTTCAATTGCACCATTTTCCCCATACATTTTTGAAAGGGTAATTTATGCGCTATACTACTAGTTAAGTTACATAAACATTATTATTAACACCAATCTCAAAAATGCCTAAAACTGAAAAAAATGTTAATGATGATATTTTGGCGACCTAAATTATATCTAAAATTTTGCTATTATCATAATCATTTTTTTTAGACCCCGAGCAATTCCAACTGGCAGTGTACACCCGAATATTGTGCCGCAACTAAGAATTTGAACCACGCCCAGTCTGTCATCTGTCTAATAATTCAGCGAAGCGAGCGAAGCGAGCAGAGCTGACTCTCTAATGAGTTCGCGATATATATATATATATTTGGCGAGCGAGCGTAGCGAGCGAGACACTTACAGGGGTAACACAATAGAAAATTGGGGATGTCAGTTTATTTATTGGCGAGCGAGCGAAGCGAGCGAGACAGTATTAGGGGTGGATAATGCAAAATCGGGTATATGTTATATATATATGTATGTATGTATGGATGGTACGTATGCTCTTTAAACGCGCGCGCGGGGAACGTTTTTCTGCTAAAACAAGGTTGACTCCAGTTTATTCTGAAACTACAGCATTAAGCAAACCTTACTTTATACTTAAGCTCCAAAGTGTGAGAAAATTCCTGCTAAAACGCTTGTTTTCAAGACACAAAAAGTCGATTCGACAGGTTACTATGGCATTGAAGACCCTATTCCAGACTTAATTTCAAAACTTCGCGTATTATGGGGGGATACGGAGTGCCGGTTGTTGGTTGTCAAGAGCCGTTGGTAGTCAGAATGCCGTAGTAGTATTAATGCTATGGAAGCTACTACTTCTCGAGGGAAGCTGAGATAAGTACGCAATTCCATATTTGTTAGCTAAATAAGCAAAATTAACTCTGGCCTTTCTTTTTTGTAGCTAAGAGCTAGTCAACAGTGACTGGTAAACTCAAATAGTCAGATTGGCTCAAATTTGGTACTACAAAAGTTACCACTGCTCAAGAAAATGAGGTAAGAAAGTAATTTTGTATTTGTGTGCTAAAATTGATTGTCTTTTGTTTTTGTAGGTGAGAGCTTGTTGTCAATAATTCAAGGTAATTCAGATGGTCAAAGTAACTTCAAATTGATACTACAGAAGTTATCAATACTCAAGAATGATGTAAGTAGCAAGTCCATATTTGTTGGCTAAAATTACAAATAATAACACTGGTTTATTTTTTATCGTAGCTGAGAGCTTGTTCAAGAGTTACTGGTGATTGAGATTATCAGAATGGCAGATGTTTGATACTACAAAAGTTACCATTAATAAGGTAAGAGAGTGATTTTGTATTTGTTTGCTGAAATCAAATGTCATAACTGCTATTATAGTGTTTGCATGAAGTAAGCTAAAATAGTAACATTTTATGTTACCTAACTATCAGGCTCGCTCGCAATTTGTGCTCAAGCACACCACTAGTTTATTTATTTGTATATATGTATGGACGTACGTAAGGCATTTTTGTACTTTGACCCTCGCGATTTTGTGTTAGTTCGGTTGTCGACCCCGTCCCAAATTGAACTAAACAGAATCCTCTGGTTTATCGATCAGTACCCGTATCACCCTAGAAATTGAATTGTTTACCATTTTGAATTCTTTTGCCGGTGCAGTTCAAACTTGACAACTTAAGGGACTTTCATTTCTATTCGAGTTAGTGGCGGCGGTAAGTCAATGCGCTCTTTGTCATGGTTATAAGCGGTGCGCACAGTATTTACCTGAAAATACATTGTCCACTAGACTACTGCGAAGGTAAGTCTGTGTAGGTGTATGTCCAGCTGTGTCAAAGCATTGTGTGTTACAACCACTACTTAGCTAAACACATTAACGTGTATTGTTTTGTTGTTGTTGTTTTTTCCTTCAATTCAAGCAGTTGCAGAGAGTTGTTACTATGGCACTGAAATCCCTTTACCCTGTATGCTAAATTTAAAAACTGGACCTTACTTTCAGTAGCTTCAGTGTTAGAAGTCAATAAAAATAGTATAGTCTTTAGTGGCAAATCGCTCGTGCGCTATGCAAGCTGTCCTGGGTTCGATTCCCTGTGGCAACCAAATATCTTTTATTCTTTATTGTTTAAAAAGAAAAAAAGCCTGTGAAAGAGAGAAAATACACCTAGTGCTCCTTATGTTACAGTCTACTTCTATTTTGTGACAGGCTCGCTCGCCATTTGTGCTCAAGCACACCACTAGTTAGGTCTAGAAATTGTTTTTGTTCTTGCGTGGGCGTACGTGTGTACCCTTTCTCCTATGCGCTTGCGCGGGCCGGGTAACCTTCTTAGCAACATTTTGTTTTGTTTACCCGCCGTATGAAGTAGCGATGCCCAGTAGACAAAACGTTAGAAACGCTCAGTCAAGAGCTTTGAGGGCGTTAGAAACTCCTGAAGAAAAATTAGTAAGGAGAGCGATAAGAAATGAAAAAGACAGGGCAAGAAGGAGGAGAGCTAAAACGAAACAGAAACAGGTAGCAAAGTAAAGAATCCGACAGTATTTTGTAGCCACACCAAGCATGCATAGAATAGCTGCAACTACAGGGAACATGGATCGCTCGCTTCGCTATTTTGTGCTATTAGAGCACATCACTAGTTATAATTAATATAATTATAGCAATGCATAAGAGGTTCAAAATATTGGAGAGGGAGGGCACATGCCACCAGTGCCCCCTTACTCCTATGTGAATAATACAAATGTTAATGCTTCTGATGTCACCAGTGATGACTCAGACTTACTTGCATTGTTACATCATTGTTAGCATAGTAGATATTTTTTAAACAATATCTAGTGTGGACTATTAGTGGATTGTGAGTACCACAACATTAAATGAATTACGTGTGTTGCATTTTGCTATAAGGTAACTGTAATATATTGTTGTAGCTTTACAACAGTAGCGTAGCGCTATTAGTTCTTACTAGTTCACTAATTTTAGCCCAGAGGTAAGACTGGTTATTGTTACACATACACAGACATAAATACACAACATTCAGTGTGAATCAATGATCGTGACAAGTGTTAATTAGTGATGATATAATCGTAAATGGTTGACAGGGTTACTAATGGCTTGTTGTGACAATGTCTAGGAGACTGTCTAATCATGCCACAGTAACTTTCAGCAATAGCTACTTGGATGGTTGTTTACAACAGAGATTGTATTAAGCAGCCCAGAGCAAAGTTGCCATCACCTAATCTTGTGAAAAGTGAAGCAATCAGCAGAAAAATAAGCTGATTTTGTGTTTTTAGCCTACACCTCCATAATGACTAATACTAATGTAACAATGAAACTGAAACACTGCAAATACAACCATTACCAACTCATAAATTAAGTATCTCAAATAGGATAATTGAATCTAGTGGATATGCCAGATAAGAAAGATGTTTCTAGCAACGTTCTAGCTGGGATTTTCAATTCATGTGGTGCAAAAAAAAATCCATGTACATTATTTCTTGCATGTTATTGGGCTATGTGTGGACATAAATATGTGGTGGCACATGTGTGTGAAAAGGAAGAATTAGGAAACAGCTACAACAACAATAAACCAAATAGTGCATAATGTATTTATACAATCATCCAAGAGTGGCACCACTCATAGCAGGTATATTATACAGAACACCAATCTCAAATCATGACAGTAGTATGACTAGAATGTTCCTTCCCAGCCACCGACATACAATACCATTCTAAGTAGTGTAGGAAGATGAATAGACATGGGTGGGCTCCAAGGACATTGTGTTTTGTGGTTTGCTGGTGTTCATGCAATAAAATCACATTTTATTTTGCCAAAAAATTATTGGGGGATCCTCCCCCACTTCCCACTTCCTACTCCGCTGTGCGTCTATATTTCATAGTATACACACTATAAAGATTCACATAAATAGATACCTATATTAGATATATTAGACTTACTGAGCTAAATACCATGGTTGTCCCTACAATTTTATTGTAGTAGCTTAAATAAATTTTAATCAATAAACTATGGAGTTCAATCGTTCTAAGTAAAAATTTACACAGGACATAATAAATCTTCAACAACTGATTTTGAGTATGATAAACTGAATAGCGAGTGATTAAATACACAATTAGACACTACTTGATGTACAAGATAAAATGATTAAGGACCAGTTACTGGTTATATTTAATTCATGTTCCTGCCACTGCTTAAGTATGAAACTTGAAGTACACAAAAATTTAGGCACACAGGTCTGGAGCAAGGATGTTGTTTAATGCAGCTTTTGTTGGGGTCATTTAGTTCATTACTTTGAATAAGTATCTTCTCACTGGATATTGTGGGAAAAAATTCACTCAACTAACTATGATGTATCAGCAAGTCAGTCGGAGTTATCACTGTTTGAAACATTTGAATGGAATCTGAAACTAAAAACAAGCACACAGCCATAAGCTCACTAAACAACCATGCTCAGCTGTTCCCCTATCTTTATCATCACTAAGCTCCACCCACAAGAGGAGGTAGTAAAGATTTGGTTATATCTGCATTATGATGGGTTCTTAATGGTAATTATTTTCTGGGGGTATAATTGCACATAAAACTAACAGAAAATCACAACAACTGTAGGAACATTTTTTTAATTGTGCTTCCCATTTAATTTTTCTCAAACTAAATACATATTAATTGCTACTCACATAAATAGAATTGTCCCTTAATATATAATAGAGTTCATAGAGGCAAAATTTCTGATTTTTTGTTACAATTACATAACATTTTTTAATGTCGAATCAAATTCTGTTGCAATTTACCTAAACATGCAATATTAGTAACAATATTCAAATCACCAAATTACAACCAACTTTAGTGTCTACAGATATAGCTAAATGTGAACATCTTAGTATTATAATAATTATAACTGAGCAATGGATGATATGCAGAATTCTATAAAATATTATTCGAGAATGATGTTAAAGTAATATTGCTGTCTATTTTGTTTTGATGTTATGAAATTATTCTTAGATTTTAACTATAGTAACTCTCAGAGTATTATATGTTCAAGAAGAAATATGGGACACAAACAATATTGAGACTATAGTAAAATAATATTGCACTGTTTTAGCATTGTGACATCAGTATCTGCAAAGAATATCATAACATAGATTCCTTCACTCAATTTATATTTCTGATGTAAACTTCTTGAGGGTAACTGGGCATGGAGAGCTAACATAATTTAAACACCAAATTAGCTAGGATCTTTTGTGGTACGAAAAACAACTTATTTTTCTCCACGCACAATATGATTTGCGGCATTTGTAGTAATAATTATTTCTTAACATTACTGGTTTATCTCTGTCTCTATATTGCAGCTTTTGGGAGCATTCATGTAGTAAAGGAAGAAAAATACACTAAAGATTACTACTGTGATGAAGAATGACAGCTAATGAGGTTGTACTGTACATTCAATCTTTTCCTCCGATCTTACTATGTTTATTATGAAAAATCAATTTTTTGTGGAAGGTGTTGGTACTACCATGCTGTATACGAATCTAGTGACGCATGTTTTGTGGATAGTTTAATATGTCAATACAGTTATTGAGGCTACACCAGACTTATACAACAATCGAAATATATTGGATTATGATGTTTTTGAAAGCATATTTTTAAAAACGAAAAATACTTTGGCGAACTAATTCCATCAGCCAGTGTCGTCCTTGAATTAGTATAAAAAAAGCAACCTAAACCAAACCTCTTCCACCAGTTGCGGCGTAAAAAATTATTGTACTTCGAGGTGTCCCAGAAAAGTGAGGGTTAAGTAAACTTCATCTTCTCTCAGTGCCCACTGCCATGGTTATTCTAGTAAGTTGAAAACCCTGCACCTATAATTGTCGGTAGTGTGATATAGGTAGATGATAGTATAATAGGAGCTATATTATGTATAATGTATACTATTATATTGGCCAAACACTTGATTAAGAAAAGACAAGTTCATTCTAATAGAAGAGTAAAACATGATAATTCGACTAACCCATTAATATATGATACAATTCATGTGGACCAAGAAAGATATATCTTCAAAAGTGAGCTCTGCATATGGTCCACTGAATTAATTGAAAATTTCCTGTTTTTTGTTGTATTGATATGTGTTAGCACAAGTAACCCCCTTTCTTCTTGTTGGATCACTATTATGTGTTGGATCACTAATTGCAGTGGTGTCGCTTTTGTTTGCTAGAAGTATTACATTTGAGAGCTTGAATTGTACACACTGTACCTGCATAGAGTAGGCATTTATGAACACAATCATTTAATCTAGATTGACTATAAATAGTATATATATACTGTAGACAAAACTTACAATCAATTTATACATTAATCTATTACATTTTTTAATTGATACAATCACAGAAAATACTGACACAACAATAATATGTTGCAAAGTTCTATTGGCAACTAACTACTAATGATTATGTTGCATATGTTGTGGCCATTACAAGTTACTCAGCTCAATTGGCCATAGGCAGAATTACTTTGTAGCTCAACATCCTGTGCAGATTTCACTTCCTTGCTAGTATTAATTTCATCGTATAAAACTTGGTTAGTTTTATTTTTAGGTTTTCTATGAGTATACTTGAAATGTGTTTTATTGGTAATATAATAGATTAACAGTAGTATAATAATGCCTCCAATAGCTCCAGTGATATTTCCTACTATGAATGAAGTAACACTCACTGCAGCTGCAAATAAATAATATATATAATTATATTAAGTTTATTGTTTTCTCCATTGTGCTATTATATATTATGTATTAGCTATCACGATAATAATATTGCAATTTAGTATGTAAAATATGAGGATTATGTATTGTTGCTTGATTGTCAATGATGGCATAATTTGATATTAATATAACCTATAATAGTGTGTATATTTGTTTCAAAATTTGTTTAACAATATCATCTATTTGATAAACCCAAGTTCAACAGACAATTTTATACCTAACTGGGAGACTAAATTTGATTCTACTTCTCTTTCTTTGCTGGTCACACATGTCTCATTTTGTGTAGAAGGATTTGGTGTAGCATTAACTGTAGTGCTGATCTCAGAATTATTTACATCATCATCTAAACAAATATAAACACAAAAATTATGATACAAATTTTACTTTAAGTAGCTAGCTCTTTAAATTACATTTACATCAGTATTAATTGAATGGCTAAGGTTGGTAGGTGGCTTGTATTTGATAGTTTACTAAGAATCAACAAGTATATTCTACATTATTATTATTTCATTATTAAGAGTTTACAAGAACTGCCATAAACATTTTATATTATATAACCTTCAAAATAGAAGTTAAGATAGTATTTTCTTTGTATTAAAAATTATTCAAAATGTTACTACGTGTGAAGTATCATATTTCTATTTTATGACAAAAGGCATTATTGTGTTACTAATAACACTTGGAGACAACAAATGAAAAATATACAATCTGATTCTCATCAATATTGTTAATGTTTACTATCATTAAAAATTAGTACATAAATAAAGTATGTTTTTGTTGTATTTCTTACCAGTAGTCAAATGATCAGTAGCTGCACTGGAAGAAAAGTGGAATTTCCTGCTATAGGAAAGGTTAAGTATAGCTATCTCACAGATCACATGTCCTTCACATTTCCAACTTCAGGACAGATGAGCTGGTGGTAACCATTCCGGGTACTGTATAGGGCGTACTTTCCTTCACTATTTCCTGAACATATCCTTGACATAAACTGCACTATTTCCTTTACATGCCATATGGTTTGTACTGCATATATCATATCACATTTCCTTCATATTTCCTGAATTAAAACTGAACTATTCCTGTACATTCTAGGTAGCTGTCTGTGCGAAAATGTGCAGCTTTCCTTTAGATTTCCTGTACTCAAAAACTGCACTTTTTATGCACCTTTCCTACACAAAGCAACTATTCTTCACACACCTTTCCTGCAGCAATCCTGAAGTTAAACTGCACTTTTTGTGCAACCTGTTCTACACAAATCCTGTACCTTCAAAATTTATCCATTGTTACCAGAATATGAATAAATAATTATGACCATGTACAAGTAAATGAAAAAAATGATGCATCAGACAACAGTTCCTGAACTTTGGCTCCATCTCTGCTATATCTCAAGTTCATCTCTGCAACCTCTTTAGTTCATTAGCTGCATTAACAAAGAAACAAGGTAATGAACTCAACGGTAATACTTCAAACACTAGTATTGGTGATCAATGACTTGTACAAATTACAATCCTACATCCACAGATCCAATAACTCTTAAAGAATCACCTAGATATCACTAATTAACGTTTTCATACTTACTCAATAAAATTGAACAACACCGCGCTCTCTACTTGCTGTCGCAGCCTGTAAATCAGTCTAGTAAAATCACACAGGGCAGAAATTAGCTCAATCTTCACTGTGCCCACCACCGCGTGTACGGCACGCATATTGTGTTGATACCCTTTACCACCACCTCTTCTAACACTCCTGATTACTGAGGTAAAAGGTCGATAGTGCTAGGTTTCAAACTCGAAATTGGTAAAGGGTTTAATTTTAAAACACCAGATCAGAAATGGTAAAGGGTTGCTAATACCACAGAAGTTCTCTACAGCAAGAGTGATAATACGCCTGTGTATCTCCTCTTCTGGTCTGCTCTTACTGGCGTTCATGGATTTTTATCCCGGTGAGTGAAAACACAACTGGTACGCTTATAGTGTACTCTGTTGCTGTCCGCACTAGACTAAAGCGGTGTAAAACTGAACAACCGTATTGGTCAATTCAAAGACTGGTATTTCTTCAGTAGTGCCTCAAGTAGCATAGGGCAAGTATGTTAGTACCCTTCTCTCATTTTTGTTTTGCTAGCAAGCCCATTAGCCACTGAATCAAATTTCTGTGGTCTTCATTGTTGCACCATAACTGTATTGTACTTGCTAGTGAGGAATTTTTAATGAAAACTATAAGCCATTTTTCTTTTGAAATTAATATATACAATAATATATTCAACAGTTGATGTCTCTTTAACTAAGCTTTACTGTATGAGAAATAGTGTTGACAGTAATTGGTGCCCTGTTGTCATTCTGGTTGGTCTATCAATTTACCTAAATTGTGCCACTCTGTCTCGACATGTCGAGGGGGGGGGGGGAGAGAGAGAAGAGATTTGACTTCAGAGTGGAGTTCATCACTGGAACGGAGTTTGGGACAGGTGAACACTAGTGAAGGGAATTTAACATATGTGGAGTGTCCATAGAACAGAGCCTCCCACCTTACTGATTCATCCATATTTTTACGGAAATTGCTGATTCAACACTGATTGCCCCCTGAAACTTTGAAAATGTTAGACCTTGAAATTTTACCCTTGATAATATACCCTGATGAAGGTATAAATTTTGAACAACTACTTATGCACTACTGAAGTAGCCTGGCTGGCTACAAAATATCTAATGTATGAATGTGTTATGGAATGTAATAATGCAGAGCACAAACTCCAATCTAAGGATCTTGAGTTTAAATGAACTGTATTTAAGCTAATTTTACTTGTGACTCTCTGTATGTAGGGTTGTGAAGTAGGAGGTGAAACCAACTCCACAGGGTCAACACATGTCCAAAAGTATCATTAAAAGAAGACTCGGTGTTCCTCCCTGAAGAGTGTGCTAATAGCTACTCTTGGACTTCAATATAAGAGGTGAGGAACTCCTGAATAACTTTTAACCTACACTAATAAGAAAAGAGGCTTTTTACCTTTTATTCAAGGTAAATTATATATATACATACCCTAGTGACTAACTCATACATATTTTCATTTAATGCACAGTTAGACAGCCTGAAATATATATAGGGTGCGATGGAAAAATTTGGGCTCTAGTCACTTTACGAGCAATTCGTTGAAATCCTGTATATCGATAAACAAATAACACACACACATACTCAAAATTAATGCACCCATTTGTTTTTAATAGTACATGTCTATACAAACTTCTGATAAGAAGTGAAATTTTAGCAGGCATGATGTCCTCTCAATATTAAATTTTAGAGGAGAAATGCTATTTTGGTCAGCCGGCCGTGTAATTTGTGTTATGTAGAAAGTAGTACCCTATTCATTTACTCGGCCCTCTCTCTTTATGTTGTACAATCTGCCGAAGATACTGTTGAAAGAAAGTGAGCAGGGGATGATGATAGTGAGACACATACTAGCATTAATTCAAAAATGTAGTGCTAATACATTACATACGTATTTAATAGCAACAAGATTTGTACTTACGAACCTTGGCCAGTGAGCTAAAATTCACTCCTGATGAGATATTTCTGATCTGTAGAATTCTGATTCAACCGCCAAAGTTTCTCCATATCTCACTCGCTAAATTGTGTGTGTGTATATGTGTTTATAGTAATTTATAGATAATACATTTGTAATAGCAAAGGTGCACTCACTGTGGACTTATTCAGAGTGCTTATGAAAACACTTGTTACACTAGTTTGTATCTACATACACACATACACAGGTCTGCACTGTTAAAACATTACATACATACGTACGCTCAATCCTATTTTATCCAAATACCTCTATTACAGGCACGCCTCTTTACAGGGCAGGGCACAAGTTAGCCACTCAATTAATCAATTCTTGCCTCACAATTTCGCTAATTTGACCACCATTACCCAATTGTGTCAGCACAAGCCGGTTATTTCTGGTTCCATAAAATTGTAGAGAAGCCTACTAAGGGTTGCAAGTGAAAGAGGACTGTACTTAATGCTTGGAAAAATTCCCTTGTAGCTGGCATTTCTGAGATACAGACACCCTCGGGTCCCATGGTGCCTGGTTAAGAGGGGATTGAGTGTACATGCATACATACATACTTACATACATACATGCATACATACATGCATACATACATGCATACATACATGCATACATACATGCATAGATGCATGCATACATACATGTATACATACTTACATACACAGAGCTGGGCAATATTGGATAATCACAGGCGATATGATACTTACCTGCATTATCGCGATAGAGCGATATATGATATTTCATAAATAATATTTAACAAAGTAAATTTTATCCAGACAAAGTTAGTCCGTGGGGCAAGACTATGTTGGCTTTCTTTAGACAGAATTTTAACTCGCAACCACTGCTAGCTACTTTTAAAACTTTGCTAGTACATTACGGACATGTTTGCAAACCGCGAAATGGCTGTTCCTTTAATCTGTCGTGCGCATGAAGTTCATGCATTAGTTTAACGACCCCAACAGTTTTCTGAAAAAAAGGCAATATCAGTTTTTTATCGCGGTGCAACGATAATACCGGTATATCGCCCAGCTCTATACATACATACATACATACATACATATCATACACACGTATATACATACACACACATACATACATACATACATGTATACACACTCGTACACTATCATGGTTCCTATGTTATCATGTAGGTGAGCGTTTATAAGGGTATACATGTAATAAAATCAAAGCTCAAGTTTTATTTTGATGATTTCATAATACTGTAGCTTGAGTGGTTAAACTTATATGAATTTTATGACTGTAAGTTGTCTGACATTCAAATAGTGATTGTAGGTGACACATATTCAGGGTTTGTAGCTGTTCTTGTGCAAGAATAATATCTGATAATGTTCATGTGTACATATGTGCCAAAGTGCTTCTTGATTGAAAATGACCACTCAGGATAGTATCTAGCTGTACTCTGACTTTACACTGTATATCCTGTGCAGTAAAATTTAGCTGTATCAATGGCTAACAGTACTCTCTTTCTTACTCTTTATATAGCCCACCTTTTCCATGAGGCTTTTCCCCCTTCTTCCATACTGTTAATGTGCTCTTGACTTATTTTCCTACTTATATAACATAATGAAGTACATGCACTGATCCTCTGCTTTTTTGTTGCCTATGCACACACATAACATTACACTTTGTGTTATGTTTCGTGATTGATGTTGTGGCAACGATGGGAAATTTGGCTAGCTTAACACTATCAAGTTATATTTTCTAAATTTTGATGACTATTACCAAATCTGGGATAACAACATGGACCCCTCGAGAAGTTGTGTGGCTGTGCTGGTCTTATGAGTCGCAGTTAGTCTTAGTGAAGTGAGGAGATTGACTTAAAGGGGAAGAGGTAGGAGTTGTAGACAGAGTCAGTAAGAATCGTGAGTTAAAGATCAAGGAAGCTCCACAGATACAGATGACACCTGAGTGTTCAGTAGCCTCGACCCATGGGTAGGAGTAGAATGGAGTAGAGCAGCGCAGGTGTCTCAGCTCTGGCCAATTTCCTCCCTCCAAAGTCACTGCCACTAGGGAAATCCCATACACTCTCAAGTCTTGTTGTAACTTATTGAACACGTGGGAAATCTGAACTGAGAGGGGAGTGGCTGACAATGATATAGTCTGTTCACAATCCATTCACGCATGCATGAGGTAAAGGGTTTATATGCAATGAATTAGGCAAGATGTACACAACTGGGAATATATAGATCGATGTATGGATAGGATTAGAAAGAAAGAAATAAGAGGGTGAATTACATAGCAGTGAGGTAAAGTGTATGCATCACAATATTCATATGGTATAGAGTAAAGAGTCCATAACAACCTGACAACAACAAGTTAAACAGAGACATGGGTTTAGAGCTTCCAGGATGCTGGTTGTGCTGCCTGCAAATCACCGTTCAGTATTATATTAAACAGTAAGCATACCCTCCAGTAATCTTGCTGCTTACATTGTGTTTAATATATCACCATGGAGAGTTCAACTTCAGTTGACCCCTGAAGAGGACTTCAGCAAGAAGTCGAAACGTTGGGTTAAGTTTTAATTAACATGTGCTGCTAGAATGAGAAAAGTTCCTATTATTAGTATATATATATATATATATATATATATATATATGTGACCGTCTACAGGAAAATCGGGCACAACGCGGCCCCGACGAAAAATATTTTTTTTGCACTTACAGACTCCTTGGCAAGCAGATATTAAGCTCTCCAAGTTTTATCGCCGTAGCCTTAGCCATTCCCGCTATATATCGCCTAACCGTTCCCTTCATTAGGCTTATTTAATACAATTTTAAGAACTAAATCGATCTTTTTGCGACGATTACGCATGCCGCGTTGTGCCCGATTTTCCCGTAGACGGTCACATATATATATATTATATATATACGTATTTTGTTTTATTTTTCTTTAAACAGCCTGTATATAAATTATAGCAAGTACACAAAATGAATTCAAAAATTTAGGATTTTTGCATTATTACTGCGTATTATAATAAAGCACCAAAGGTGCGAACCCTCAGCGCTATTGTGAGGCTGCGCTCCGGGCTGCTTGATTATGTAGGAACAGGAACCGGGCTGCCTTGGTACTTGCTGCCACTAGTTCCAGTTATCACAACTCCCAGATAGAATGATTAGGTAGCTACCTCCTGAAGCGTCAAGTGATTTAAGTTTTAATTCAAATACGCAAGTATGATGACATAGAATACAGAAACGGATAGAAAAGACTTGACCTATGACCTTGCGTGGACTGGCCTTAAATAGTACAGGCCAGGACACGCCTACAAAAGGAAGTTTCTAGAACAAAACTCTAATAAACGCTACACACACACACTTGGACAAGAATGTTCTTGGAGCTACCACTAATTAGTTCCCCCCCACACACACACACACACCCACCCACAAACTCTCTAACTACTTGCTAATGAGTTCTATTATATTAACAAGTTCTTTCAGGCTCTTCAGCCTGCTCCTGCTTGCTTCTCTGTTAGGTATCTGCTTCTGTGGCTCCGCCCTCTGGGTGGAGTCACTCGCTGAATTTTCTGGCCCCACAGCTACCAAGCTATTTCAATATAATCTCAGACCAAAAGAACGAGCAATATTTATTAGTTATTTTAATCAGGCAACAATAATATTTCTATGTACCATTATCTTGCTCGAGCTATATTATAGCTCGAGCAAGATAATGGTACATAGAAACACTGTCTTCATAAGAGAAGATGCTAAACTAGCCAGAAACACTCACCGGTATACATATTCAACGTGAAATTTAACTTCTTTGAACTTGGTAATTTTATTTGCTCATGTGATTGTGACGTGATGCTATAGGGGGCGTAACCCACAAAAGCTGGTACCTACGCGGTGGTGAAAGCTTTGCATTTTCTCAACAATTAGCCCGAAATAAAAAGCAACAACAGCACAATGAATGGTCCTAATCTTCGTTCTGAGTAAGTTCATACCTAAATCAACAGTTAATTGTTAGTAATCTCCAATATCAGAGCGTGACAGACGGGACGACTACTATAACTCTCTTGCACATACAAGCTGAGGCTTAATAAGCACTTTTGAGCTCATGATACAAGTATCCCACATCTCCTTCAATGCTATCACAAATCATGGCGTTCATCTTGTATGAGTTTATCTCTATCACAAGAATTTAACCTCGTGACTTACTTGATTATTAAATAACTTCCGTCGTCCCCCCCCCCCCCCAACCACACCCCCAATAGCTCGCCCGAACAGCTAGTACAATATTTTAAGGAGTATGAATGAACAACATTCAGTATGGAGTTACTACTACAGTAGGGGTCAAAATAAAGTTCCCATTGCGACCAGACTTTCCCCCGACTTTACGTTGAAAAAGTCGCTAACCATAGACGACTTTTAACCGACTTTTAACCGACTTTCCGCTATGCACCGTGAAATTTTATCAGTCCGCTAAATAATAGATTCCCGGGCCCTCTGAGCGACTTGACCAGTCCGCAACGACTTACTGGGTCGGCGACTTTATAATGGCGACTTATTATTATTTACAATCTCCTAACGGCTACTTTTTGACGCTGTACCTGGCGATTTTAAACGGCGACTTATTGGCTGTGGCGACTTTTTAGGGCGGCTATTTTCTTGCTGTTACTTTCTAGCGGGCAGCCTTCTTCCCCCCCCCCCCTACTTTGGTCCAGAAGCCTTTATAAGCCAAGGCAGTACCACCGAACTCTCTAGATTAATGAGCGGCTCTCTACACGCTACTCCAGCTCCCGTACTCCAGCTCCCACGGCCTTACTTCCCCTTTTTGCTGAGCTGTCATTTTTGGTAAACCACCGCGCGCTCAGGCCTGCTAGCTGCTCCCTCCCTCGCTCTCTCTGCTGGAGCCACCACAAGACCACAACATTCAAGGTAACCACACCACAGCCTGAGTCTCAGCTAATTAAAAATAACAACTATCTTACTGCATCAATAAGAACTAAGGAATAGTTGTATTTCCTGATCAAATTTTATGCTCATAATCTACACATTTTCTCAATGTTATTTCATTAAATGTTGGGCTTAGATGGTCTATACACGCTACCAAAAACAAAGAATACTACACCTTCACCTTGTTTTACACCTGAAACCTCCTACTATTATTAATGTGCTGGAACATGAGGGGATTATAGTTAGTAGACGGGGAGTGTTTAAATTCCTGAAGAGGTTTCATGAAAGGGGAACTATTGCAAGGAAGCCAGGGAGTGGTCGGCCTAGTCTCATCACAACGGAAATTAAAATGATCGTGGAGGACCAGATGAGAAGGGATGATGAGACTACTGCATATCAGCTTCACTTTCTGCTGAATAGGACGGGCTACATTCTGTCTTTGCGCACCATTTTAAGATGTAGAACCTCATTAGGCTGGACCTTCAGAGGCAGTTCTTACTGTCAACTAATAAGAGCAGCCAACAAGGTAATTGAAAGGGTGATGATTTGCTAGTCTAGGTTGTCTCCATACAACTAACATGATCTATTCTATATGTATAGGAGAAAAGGTTACAGTGGGCAAAGGAAGTCCTTCATGAGAAGGACAGTGGTTTCCTAGATGTGATATGGACAGATGAAAGCACTATACAGCTTGAAACACACAGGAGGTTTGCCTGTCACAAAAAAGGAGAAGCACCGAGGAATAAACCAAAGTAACTTTATTTACATTACATTACAATCAAGCTTGTTTTACTTTTTATTGAACAGTAGTAATAGTAATAATAATAATAATACTATTATTATTATTGTTGCTATTATTAATACTACTACTATTATTATTATTATTATAACAGGGCCAAGCATCCAGTTAAAGTCCATGTGTGGGCTGGAATTAGTGTTCTAGGATGCACTGGGATTTGTATATTCAGTGGTATCATGAAGGCCTCACTCTATGTTGAAATCCTTGAGCAAACACTTCTTCCGTTTATTCAAGAAGTTTTTCCTGATGGACATCGTTTTATGCAGGACAACGACCCAAAACATACCTCATTGCGTGCTAGAAAGTTCTTTGAGGATAATAATGTGAAATGGTGGAAGACCCCTCCAGAGTCACCAGATGCAAACCCAATCGAGAACTTGTGGCATGAATTAAAAGAATTTATACGGCGAGAAATAAAACCTAAGAATAAGCAAGAACTAGTTAGCGGAATTCTTTCTTTTTGGAGAACAGTCACTAAAGAAAAATGCACTAAATATATAAGACATTTACGAAAAGTAATTCCTAAAATTATTGAACTTGAAGGCGATGCTACTGGTTATTAATTTCATAAACTTCATTTTCATACTTTATTCATAATATTTATTACCACATTCAAGGCTTAATCAGCAATTAAGCATGAACAAATACTTATAGTCAGTTATTTAGATACAAGGATGTGGGGTGTAGTTAGGACACATACAAGGGCGTGGAAATGCTCATTTATTGGTAGGTCTGGAAGTGGATGTGACTGAAGACAATTCGTGAGTTTGGCCAACGACAAGTCATGTGTGTGGACAAGTACAATATATGTGACCGGTTTTGGGAAAATCGGCCTAAACGCGGCAAACAATTTTTTTCAGTATCCCCGGGTAAAGCCTTATGGGTCGATTTATTTTGAAAAATTTTTTATGGCAGAAATGGATAGACACCAGTTAGCTCTAGCTTATGACGCAGTTGTAATCTCTGGCGTGCTCTAGAACTCACACTAGGAGGCTAGAAACACTAGCCGGTTGGACTCGTGTACGGAGAGTTGCTAAGAAATTATTGGCGGGCTTTTCACTAACAGCCGGGAAAAAACTGTAGCTAACAAATTGACGTACTATTCTACATAATTCACGTACTCACGCAATTCTCGCCATCATAGTTTCTTAAGGAGCCCTGCATTAAGCCTTTTAGACTTCTTTCAATCTGCCTGAAACCGGTTTATTCCCATAGTGTCCCGGAGACACGCAGTAATAGTATACGGACACAAGGCACGCCCCCTGACCTTAGCAACACCTTTACCCGGCGTTTTTTCGAAATAAGCAATAATAAGTTTAGCAAAAATACTGAAGTGTTGTAGTGCGTAGGGCGAAGACGACTTGTGCTACAGCTTCCAAATTAGGAGGACGGCATCCCAAGGCCCCGTGCAGCCTACTGGTAGATTAAAATAGAAAACTTTAGATGCCGCGTTTAGGCCGATTTTCCCAAAACCGGTCACATATCATAATGCTTTTAAATAGCAAAGTTTTAAAAAATGTCAACTGATGATGGTGGATAAAAAGATAATTAGTAAAGAAATATGCACTGGAGTTGTGATTCAACACAAATTCCCATGTGACTAAGAAATATAACAATTAAGATGTTGTGATAAGATGATATAGAGGGGAGGGTGGTTAAGGACAGTGACACATCAGAAATAAAGTATATTGTATAGAACTGTGTGTGTGTGTGTGTGTGTGTGTGTGTGTGTGCATAGTTAACGATTACTTGGACCTAAGTCTTTTACATAAATGCTGAATAGATAAAATACAATCCTCCCACAATTCCTCAAACTCTGCTGCCCTGGTATGAAACATGGGGAAAAGATCCCTCAGTACTTTTTTTTAAATATCCAGTTTGTCACACGCCAGAGGTGGCAGATCCTTCCTCCCCATCGGTGTACTCCTTCGGAGAATGTCCTCCCCAAAAATGGAAAACTGGGCCAACTTGCAAGCCAGCCTGCCAATTGTGCTGATTTTAATCAACTTAGAGTTCTTCCTCAAGACCACTTCAACTGGCTGCAGCTGGTCAGCACCTTCATTACTAGCAGGGGAGGAGGATGTTGTGGTGGAAGAAAATGAAGTAGAGGGAGATGTGTAGGATTGGGATAAGGTTGCATTGGAATATACTGGTGCTGGAGGACTTATATTATGAGAAGAGGATGATACTGTAGAAGAAGATGTGTAGGATTGGGATAAGGTTGCATTGGAATATACTGGTGCTGGAGGTCTTATATTATGAGAAGAGGATGATACTGTAGAGGAAGATGTGTAGGATTGGGATAAGGTTGCATTGGAATATACTGGTGCTGGAGGTCTTATATTATGAGAAGAGGATGATACTGTAGAGGGAGATGTGTAGGAGTGGGATAAGGTTGCATTGGAATATACTGGTGCTGGAGGTCTTATATTATGAGAAGAGGATGATACTGTAGAGGGAGATGTGTAGGATTGGGATAAGGTTGAATTGGAATAAACTGGTGCAGGAGGTCTTATATTATGAGAAGAAAATGATACTGTAGAGGACGATGTGTAGGATTGGGATAAGGTTGAATTGGAATAAACTGGTGCAGGAGGTCTTATATTATGAGAAGAGGATGATACTGTGTCAGAATATGTACAAGCATAATGAGATAATGATATGCTTCAAGCAATGGTTGAGTTACCTGATTGTGGTTGTGCGACAAATAGGGGAGTACTAACAGTATGTATGATGAAATCCTTCATGTCGGACATCTCCGATTGTATACCCACTACTAAATTTTCCAACTCTTCAATTTTTTTTTGTTGGTTGCTGATTAAACACTTCAGTTCACACACTTCCACCTCTAATGTTAATGGGTCTGAAAAAAATTCATTATTATTATTATTATTATTTCTTTAAATGTTTACCTGTTTCACTAATGCAGCTGGTACTGCTTAAGGTTGGTGAATCCAAGAATTCATAAGTGTCTAAATTTGATAGGTTAGGTTACTCCTATTGCACATTATTATTATTTATAAATACCTTGCTCTGTCCTAGGATGGATCACCTGACCTTGATGTGCACTAACAGTTATGATCTCTCCTATTTCAAAACTAAACTAAAAGGAATTACAAAAATAAAGCTTATTCACCTGCTGGAGGTGGAGTTTTCTTCCGTTTGTTAGTTCTTTCCTTTACATTGTTATTATTCTATTATTTTGACAGAGTAATTAGTAATTTTTTTTTCCTTATTCAGTTAAGCTGTACTTACAGTGTTACAGTTACTAGAAGGGTCTAAAAGTAAGAACAAACAAGCAAACAAACATTAGCAATTTAGAATTTTCAATCACATTTTCACTTAACCAGGTGGAGATGATATGTTACTTTTAACCGTTCTTTTCCCTTTTCCTTTCATCTTTTTAGAAGGATTCTGGAGGAAAAAAAAATGGGGGGGGTGGGGGGAAGGCTACTAGTTAATATCCATGTAGCACATTTCTAAAATGTGGTGCCAATGTGAGTAGAGGAGAATTAATGGTGTTATGCACTTACAGTTGGTTCAGCAGGCACTGCTCTCACTCTCTTTCTTGCCGGCTAATTTTTAAAAACAACATTGTACTATCTCAGCAGATAAAACCAGCAGTGTATACTTACTGAAGACACATTGACTGGAGTATCCACTAAATTTTTAATAATGAAATAATTTTTTTTTGTAATTTGACAAATATTGCATCACCTGAAACTGATTGGGATAATTCCCCTGGATTGTCAGCAAGACAGTCCATTTCTGTCTCTGAACCTAAAATTGGCAAACACTTTATAATTGTACTATTCTATAACTACTTATCCATTAACTGAACAAATCTTATAATCTATGATTATTGAGCTTAATGAGCTCAACTAATAAAGCAGCTGTTTTTTTAACTACTCATTCCATCTCCTAGCAACAGTTGTAGGAATGCTATTAACAGCTGGATTTAGTGGTTGCTACACATTCCAGCTGGATTTAGTTAATTTTCCCTCCCAAAATATTGGTGTGATTGCTACTAATTCCAGCTGGATTTAGTGAAATTTCCCTCTTAATATTTTTGTTCAGAAATGGTTGCTACACATTCCAGCTGGATTTAGAAAGTTTCACTCCCTTTAGTAAAAATAAGATTTAGTTGGAATTGATCATATGCACTTTCAGGCTGGATTTTAGATAATTTTACCCACCCAATAGTAAAAAATATATTTATTAATATTCTGGTTATATGTATACTTACTAACTGCAAGAATTTTGGCTTGGTGTAGTTGTTTTCCTAATTTTATACTACAAGTACCTCCAACAGGTACCCCATCTTTTACTTTTTTTTTCGGCACAACAGAAAACTGTTCATCTTCTGTCCAGAAAACCAGGCAATACTCTAAGCAATTGAAATGGTAGTCTCAGTTATTGTATTTACTCATTACTTTATTTATTATCATTCCTATGCACTAACACATCACTTACATTTCATGTATAAGTTACAGCTCACACATACATACATACATGCATACATACACACACACATACACACACACACACAAACAAATGCAAATTATCTTGCTGGCTATGTGGTAAGCAAGCACTGTGAGCCATGCAAGCAAAATTCTTGGAGCCCTGCTAGGAACTCACAGGAGAAAAGCCTTTCACCATAGCAAGTGGTGTGGATACCTAAAGTCACACCTAGACCATTGATGTTTCATGAGAAATAACCTTGAATATGCACCCCAGCAAATGCCAGGTCCCCAGTCTGGGTGGACTGATGGGAAGCAGATGGAAAACTGTAGTATATGGAAAATTGGCAGAGTGGGGGTTGAACTATGGAACCTCAGGCCCTGAGCCAAGGATGACACAACCACTACACCACACAGCCAGCCACACACTACACCACACACACACACACACACACACAAACTCCACAGTCATTTCTCATAAAATTTCAATTTTTTTCTTTTACAAAATACTCAGAACTTACAAATGAATTGATTTAAAACTTAATTATTATTATTACGATTATGATTGTTGTTATGGTGATTATTAGTATTATTATTATCATTATTATTAATTTATTATGATTTTATTATTATCATTACTGCTACTATCATTGCTAAAATAATAAAGTTACCTCTTTGTGCCATGGAGTCTTTGATTGCCTTCCTGATAGACATGTTTGCTGCAATAGCTGTCCAGAAACAGTGAAAAGATATTCCAAGTAAAAAAGCTCAATAAAGCTCAATAAATGCAGGCGTCACTGTTCTAGACCAGGACTTCTTAGCGCAAAAAGTCGCCCAAAAGTCGCCGTAAAGTCGCCGAAATCCGCGGTAAAAAGTCGGCAAAAAGTCGGCGGTAAAAATCGTGACAAAACTGCTGGAGCGATTTTGCAAATAATGCGCCATAATCCGCTTGTAAAAAAGCGGAGCCTATAGCGCGCTCAAAAGTTGTTAAAAAGTCGGCGCGTTGCTACAATAAGCGGGTAAAATAATAAAACGGCGCTCGAAGTCAACTTCAAATTAGCACGCGCCGTAACAAACGTTCGCGTAGAAATTATAGACGGTAAGAAGTCGCCGGCTATTAAAAAGTCGCCGGCTATTAAAAAGTCGGCAGAATTATTTAGAACCGACTTTGCAGAGACTTTCTAGCGACCCTGTGGGAACTTTATTTTGACCCCTACTGTATATCTCATGGAACTTTCATTCTTAGCCCTCACCACGTGTGTGCAAAAGGATTACAATACTTGTGTTCTGTCCGTTTGTCTGTCATGCTCAATTACTACACTTAATTGTTAATTTAGGTATGAGCTAATTCAAAACAACCATTTAAGACCTTTTATGGTGCCATTTTGAAATTTCAGGCTAAGAAACACGAAGCTGTCAGCTCTGCATCAGTACTAGCTTTTGTGGGTTTTGCCCCCTATCATTACGTCATAATTACTTGAGCAAATAATTTCTTGCTGTCCATCATGGTTTGGCTTTGTACTGTAAAGTTAACGAGTGCTGGAATTGGAGTTACGAGGGTCAAAATACAAAATGACATACAAACAAATATCCCCGATTTTCAATTGTGTTACCCCTGATAGTGTCTCACTCTCTTCGCTCGCTCGCCAATTATATATATATATATATATATATGTGTGACCGGTTTTGGGAAAATAGGCCTATACGCGGCATCTAAAGTTTTCTAGTTTATTCTACCAGTAGGCTGCACGGGGCCTTGGGATGCCTTCCTCCTAATTTGGAAGCTGTAGCACAAGCCGTCTTCGCCCTACCCACTACAACACTTCAGTTTTTTGCTAAACTTATTATTGCTGATTTCGAAAAAAAACGCCGGGTAAAGGCGTTGCTAGGTCAGGGGGCGTGCCTTGTGTCCGTATACTATTGCTGCGTGTCTCCGGGACACTATGGAATGAACCGGTTACAGGCGGATTGAAAGAAGTCTAAAAGGCTTAATGCAGGGCTCCATAAGAAACTATGATGGCGAGAATTGCGTGAGTACGTGAATTATGTAGAATACACTGTTAAAAATGAAGCGTTATAATAACACTTTTGAAGTGTAAATCAAGAGTGTAAAACCTTGCAGTGTTATAGTAACACTGAGGCCAGTGTTAATTCTAAGTGTAAACACTGCAGCATTCCAGTAACACTGAAATAAGTGTAATTGTGAAAATTGGTGTATATGACCACATTTTTTGTTTCTTTAGCATTTATTTACCTGATAACATTCAAGCCATTATCAATATAATGATACATTCATAGAAGTTTATAAACAAGCAGTAAGGGAACTTAGCTGCAATAGCTATCTATCTAAATTCTACAATTAACAGTAACTTTGTTGGCTACTTATTTGTATATAGCTAAGCTAGGGCAGGAAATAGAAGAAATCTAGCCATTGCTCCACGCAATGTCTAATTTAATGCATTATTTAAATCCCCGCAGAAGACCGTCTTGCTGTACAACTTTGGCAAAAAAATTCTGAGAATTTGTTTACTATTCGATCGAGTGCTTACTGAATGCGCGGTATGGTTTTTATTGCGATGCGCACAAGCACCCGCTTTTTACCGGAGAGCGTTTATTAGAATATTCCAGGCCCTCCTTATCCTGCAGATAAGAAGAGTTTTATGGATATGGTGTTTTTAAGTGCAGATCGTGCCTTGGATCTTTCGGAGAAATGGTAAGTTTAAATATGTGTTTATTATTAGAAACAATAGAGTGTTTTGGCTAATGTAAGTGACGCATTTGAATAGAGTTAGCCGTTTAAGTTGAGTTTGAGCACGGAAGAGGTAATTTCTTCTTTATGATTAATGAATTTAGCAGGTAGCTAGTTCAGTACTTTTTCCGACTATATCTGAGAGTTATCTCAAAAATTATTTACTGCACTCTTTTTATTTATTTTTTTCATATGTAATTTTAGGCTACAAAAAAGTGCTGCTGTGAAAATCTAGAGATGCTTTTGGAGACTAACAAAGTAAGAATATAAAGGTTAACACAAAATTATTACAGTTGTTAGTTCAGCAGTTGATTATAAACCATTCATTTACCCTCAGTTTGCTCTTTTTTCTTCTTTCCCCAAATATTTCCCCCAAATTAAACATGCCACAACATAGGTTCCAACCTGCTAGGAAAAAAATCAGTGGCACGCCACACCCACCAATTAATTTAAACCACAACCACTAATTAAGGCTATGAATATAATTATAATTTGTTAATGCATGTGTCAGATGAAAGTTGTATTCTAGTTCTTGTTCAAGGAGAGTCTAGTAGCCTTCTTACATTTTGCGATAAGTTCTTCAGAAAGTTCAGTGTCGTTGAACTTAATAGAAAATAAATGAACTAGTGTTTCATGTCTAAGGCTGGCATCTACTAGTAGTGAGAAGGGGTTAGACAAGTTTGTGACTGTCTTTTTCTGAAAGTGAGGCGATAGAGCTTTTTTTATGATGGCTGCCGAGTGTGACCACATGCAAAAGCCTTAGCTATTTCAGAATCCGGGAACATTGTTTTGAACAGTTTGGTAGCATGATCACTTGTGAGAAATGATAGGTTATGTTTAGCGGTAAACAAAGCCCACCTAGCTTCAGCTTCAGTAACACGTGATATATGCTGAGGTTTGAAGAAAGATGTCACCGAACATGTTGAAGAAGCTGCACTTTCTGCCTCCTTGTGGCGCTTACCATTGACTGAACATATACATCATGCTTACCACCATGAGAGACACCAAAATCTGAACAGCAAAGTGAGCAGTGGGCAAATGTGTCACCCGTAATAATAATATGATTATTAAGTTGATTACAGTGAAGCCTAGTCACTATCTGATGCATCATGCAAGCATGAATGTAAAGTTTTGAGCAAGTTACAGTATGCAGTACAGTAATTACAGTTGCCACCAATTTATAGCTACAGCTTCCCAGACTGCCAGAGGCAACCAACTTGTTACATAATAAATTATCAGCAGACAATCTACTACATTTGGTGGGAAATTCCGTACAGTCAATAGGCCTGTGGGGAATTCCGTATATGGCAGATTGATAAGCCCAATTTCCTTGGCTGCCACCGTGACTGTTGGAACTTCCGTGGCAGACAATAGGCAGTCAGAACTTCCGTGAGTGGCAGATTGATAGAGTAAAATTCCGTGACTGCCACGGAGCTTTCGTGGCACTTGGAACCTATGCCACAAGATTAGTTCCTGTTATAGTTTGTGTTCTCATGCTGTCCAGACTATTCAAAAGCATTATCATGCTATATAGAGTGATAATAGTAAAAAATGTATTTGTAGACAAACACATTTGTTTTGCTTCTTTTTCTATTTCTATGTATTTTTGTGTGTTTAGAATAGCGTGTTTAGTTGTGTTATGTTTGTGTATATGTGACCGTCTATGGGAAAATCGGGCACTAAGGCGTGGCAACAATGATTCCGTATTCTACCGCACTCTCCGCATACTATAGGTTTTTACCGCGCGCATTGTGTAGAAACATCAACAAGGAGTTATTCTCTCAACAACACTGCTGGTGGAAAAAAGGTTAGCGAGCTTGTCTTTCTTGTTCTAAGAGGATAGTTAGTTAGTATCTTGCTATGCTGAACACTGGGTGGTGATTTTTTAGCTAGCTAGTTTCCTATTCTCGTTGTAGTTGTAGGTAGCCCTTATAATACTTGTTGTTTTTTTTTGTTTTTTTTCCTCTCTTTCATTTTAGCTTTGATGATGCTAGTGCTGCAATATGCTATGACAACTGGGGATCTGGTGTTCCTGAAATGTGAAGAAAGGTAATTGTTAACTAGTTAGATTGTCTACTTTTTGTTGCTGTAGTTGCTAGTAACCTTTTTTTTTTCTTTTCATTTCCTAGATTTCATGGTGCTTGGGCTGCTGCTATCTGTACTGAGGTTCTGGTGTTCTTGATTGAAGAAAAGAATAATGGTAAGTCTCTAGGCATGCACTACTGTTATCATTGTACATACACGTACTAATACTAACACTGCATTCACGAAGTAGTACTGCACACGAAGTGCTAACACTGTGCACACATACATAGTACTAACACTGTGCACGCACATAGTGCTAGCACTGTGCACATACATAGTACTAACACTGCATGCACGTATTACTGTGCACGCATATAGTGCTAACACTGTGCACGCACGTAGTACTATTACTGTGCACGCATATAGTGCTAGTACTGTACACATACATAGTACTAACACTGTGCACGCACGTAGTACTATTACTGTGCACGCACATAGTGCTAGTACTGTGCACATACATAGTGCTAACACTGCATGCACGTATTACTGTGCACGCACATAGTACTAACACTGTGCATGCACGTAGTACTATTTCTGTGCACGCACATAGTACTAACACTGTGCACGCACATAGTGCTAGCACTGTGCACATACATAGTACTAACACTGTGCATGCACGTATTACTGTGCACGCATATAGTACTAACACTGTGCACGCACATAGTACTAACACTGTGCACGCACGTAGTACTATTACTGTGCACGCACCTAGTGCGAGCACTGTGCACACACATAGTACTAACACTGTGCATGCACATAGTACTAACACTGTGCACGCACATAGTGCTAACACTGCATGCACGTATTACTGTGCACGCACATAGTACTAACACTGTGCATGCACGTAGTACTATTTCTGTGCACGCACATAGTGCTAGCACTGTGCACGCACGTAGTATTATTACTGTGCACATACATAGTACTAACACTGTGCATTCATATAGCACTAACACTGCACACATAGTGCTAACACTGTGCATGCACGTATTACTGTGCACGCACATAGTACTAACACTGTGCATGCACGTAGTACTATTTCTGTGCACGCACATAGTGCTAGCACTGTGCATGCACGTAGTACTATTTCTGTGCACGCATATAGTACTAACACTGTGCATGCACGTAGTACTATTTCTGTGCACGCACATAGTGCTAGCACTGTGCACGCACATAGTACTAACACTGTACAAACACGTATTACTATTACTGTGCACGCACATAGTGCTAGCACTGCACACACATAGTACTAACACTGTGCATGCACGTATTACTGTGCACGCATATAGTACTAACACTGTGCACGCACATAGTGCTAACACTGTGCATGCACATATTACTGTGCACGCACATAGTACTAGCACTGTGCACGCACGTAGTACTATTACTGTGCACACACATAGTACTAACACTGTGCACGCACATAGTGCTAATACTGTGCATGCACGTAGTACTATTACTGTGCACACACGTAGTGCTAACACTGGGGTGCACGGGGGGGGGGGGGGGGGGGGGGGGGGGGGGGGGAAGGGGGGGGGGCGGCTGGGGGGGGGCATGTGGGGGAGTACTAACACTGTGCACGCACTAGTGCTATCACTGCACACCCATAGTACTAACACTGTGCAATGCACGTATTCCTGTTCCACTCTGATTGTCTAAACACTTTTTGCATGTCACTTATTACTGTGCACGTACATAGTACTGGGGGGGGGGGTGGAACACTGTGCATGGGCAGGTCGTACATTCTGTGCACGGGGGGGGGGGGGGGGGAGGGGGGGGGATGGGGGGCGTGGGGGGGGGGGGTAGCGGGGACGGTTCGTGCGAGCACTGTGCATGCACGTAGTAATATTTCTGTGCACGCACATAGTGCTATTACTGTGCACATACATAGTACTAACACTGTGCACGCACATAGTGCTAACACTGTGCATGCACGTAGTACTATTTCTGTGCACGCACGTAGTACTATTACTGTGCACATACATAGTACTAACACTGTGCACGCACATAGTGCTAATACTGTGCATGCACGTAGTACTATTACTGTGCACACACATAGTGCTAACACTGTGCATGCACGTACTATTTCTGTGCACGCTCATAGTGCTAGCACTGTGCACGCACATAGTGCTAATACTGTGCATGCACATAGTGCTAATACTGTGCATGCACGTAGTACTATTACTGTGCACGCACATAGTACAAACACTGTGCACGCACATAGTACTATTACTGTGCACGCACATAGTGCTAATACTGTGCATGCACGTAGTACTATCACTGTGCACGCACGTAGTACTAACACTGTGCACACACATAGTGCTAGCACTGTGCACGCACATAGTACTATTACTGTGCACGCACATAGTGCTAGCACTGTGCATATACATAGTACTAACATGCATGCATGTATTACTGTGCATGCACATAGTACTAACACTGTGCATGCACGTAGTACTAACACTGTGCACGCACATAGTGCTAACACTGTGCATGCACGTAGTACTATTACTGTGCACGCACATAGTGCTAACACTGCACGTAGTACTATTACTGTGCACACACATAGTGCTAACAATGCACGCACTGTGCTATTACGGTGCACACACATAGTGCTAACACCAAACACTGTGCACACACTAGTACTATTACGGTGCACGCACATAGTGCTAACACCATGCATGCACATAGTAATTACACTATACTAGAGTCATTCTTGTTAGTGTTATCAAGTACTAGAGTCATCCTTATTAGTGTTATCACGTACTATATTTATTCGTATTAGTGTCAGCACATGCTAGTGTCTGTCAGTTGTAGTATGTTCGATTAAGTTAGTTATTGCTAGTTTGATTGTAGTAGCTGTTGTTGTAAGGATATTACGATACCCGATGAAATAATTTACTAATCAGGTGATCTTTGAAGGTACGGGCGAAGTCCTTGAGGCCAAATTATTTCTTCACTGGTGGGCGTGTCACATGATGTCACTTCCAGTTTCACTTCCTGTCGTTAAATTTTGTCCTTCGAGGCTATCTGAGTGGTTCTGAGGTGGGCTTGTGATTTTTCATTAGTGTGTACACGTACTAGAGTCATTCTTTTTAGTGCCCGCATGTACTAGAGTTATTCTTTTTACATTCTTATTAGTGCCCACATGCACTAGAGTCATTTTTATTGGTGTTTGCACTAATAGTTTTATCTATCTTGGTAATGTCTGTTTTTACTATTGTCCACTAGAGTATTTTTTTTGTGGTTTTAGCTGAGTTGGGATAATTATATTGCGTATTCAATGTAAATAGATAGATTTTGATAACACTGGACATAAGAACAAAGTAAAGGTGTGTATTACTTGTATAGATGATACATAATTTAAAAGAGATGACTGAAAATAAAAAAATAATAATTAATAATTGATGTCTGTACTTCTAATTCTTTTAGAAGGGCGGACGAAACTGGTGATGGTGAAGGAGTTGGTGACTGTGACTGGCTAAAAACTGGTCTAACTGCTCAGTTGAGGTAAGTCGTTTCGTCCTTGCTGGTGATGGCTTTCTTGACCTCTTCCTTTCCTTAACACAGATGATGCTGTTCCGTCGGCAGGCAACGGACACAGTATCGGAAGGGGAAAGAAAAGTGGGGTCGGAATGGGGTGGTGACAAGAAAACAGATGAGTGGTCAGGATGCAATGATAAAGGCTCGATGTCTGGTACAGAGCAGTCCAAAGAATCCAGAGGATCATAGAGGTCATCTTCGTCTTCAACTCTGCTGATGAGACATCCCTAGAAGCTTTATAAGAAGTTGTTTTGTTTGGTTTTTTTATCAAAAAAAAATTAAATTTAAATTTTTACCTTCATAATAGTTGGTAAAATGGCCATCAAATTCTTCATCACCTAAAAAAAAGGGGAAAAAAGATGATGAACTGATGAGGGTTATAGTTAACTGTAATAAGTGACTTACAGTCAGAAAGCGGGTCCTCACTTCCTGGAGCCATGGCTTCAGCGTCAGCTCCATCCATCATGTCCAGACCATCACGGTGGCTGAGGTTTAATGCTCTAGCAAGATTCTTGGCTTCACTGATGATAGCCACTGTACTTACTACTAAACTGAGAGCTGTATTTTGACGGCGGCATTTACAGCGGATTGGGCCACTTGCCGCGCTGTGCCCGATTTTCCCGTAGAGGGTCACATATTTTGGATAGTTTGTTTAGTTGCATTTATGAGCGTGTTTAGAATTGAGTGTTTAGCTGAGTCTGGGTGTGTGTTTAGAATATGTGTTTACTAGCATTTATGAATGTGTTTGTATATTGCTCATTGATTTATGTTATATTTTTATGTGTCAATGCAGGTACATTTATCTTGAACATGATGGATCATAAATGGAGTGCATATCATGATATTTCATCTACTCATGTTGAAAGGACAGCTTTAAAACTGTTTAGCTACTTTATTCAATCTATTTTTATATATTCATTGTCAATCATTTATTTATCTAAAAATTTTGAGGTTATGTGAATGAGGTGTGGTCATTATTTATTAGCAGTGCCATTGAAACATGTTACTTAGTGTTGTAATAAGCTTGCAGAAGGTGTTAATACAACTCTGCTAAAGATGTTGTCCAAACACCTCTCAGAGTGTTATATTATAACCCTCGTGCAGTGTTCAGGAAACATGGGTGGGGCATAAATTCCTCCCTCTCCTGGGAACGCTCCTAGCAGTGTTACTGGAACACTTCATTTTTAACAGTGGTATATATATACAAAAAACGTAGAAAGGATGAGGGGGGGGGGGAGCCTCTGCTTGGTGGGGGGGGTGGGGGGGGGGGGGGTGGGGGGGGGGGTTGGTTGGGGGTGGGGGGGGGGGGGGGGGGGGGGGGGGTGTGGGGTGGGGGGGGGGGTGGGGGGGGGGGGGGGGGGGGGGGGGATCCCAGTGTTCCCCCCCCCTTCTGTACAAACCCTGCTTGTTTAATAGTTGCCGTGTCTTTAGCTAAGCCTCCAAAAAAAAAAAAGAAAAAAAGACCCCCCAAACTTAGTGATTTAGCACACTACACTTTCATACACATTTTTTCACTGGATAAATTAACACAAGACTAACTACATGCTTTGACTATTGGACAATGGAATTTCAAGTAATAACAATTCTAGCAAATGTTTCTCATTCTAACACCAATATGTTAATTAAAACTTGATTAATACTGATATATCAGGCACAACCTAATTCTAATGGGTAAACAATTGATGGTACAGGTAAAGATTGATAAACCAAAGAATAACCGTTTAGTGGAGTATGGGGAATGGGTCAACTATCATCAAACAAACACAATAATGCGATGATGTACTGACGTCCAAACATTGTATATATGAAATGGTGAGTGAACCTGTGCATAAACGAAGCACTTCAAAAGAAATTATCAATCCATTTCTGAAAGTATAGGTAGGTAGCTGTTGTGACCATACTTATACGAAACTCTCTCTTACCTCAATTTCCCGAGTACTGGTCTTTTCAGTAGTCTCTATGTCACTTTCTGATTGTCTGAGTTACCAGTGACTTTTGACAATAAAGCATTTACAGCTACTATAAATAGCCGAGTTTGAGAATTTGTGTCTGGTAAGGGGTCTCAATACCATAGTAACACGATAACATTTTACACCGTAAAGAACAACAACAGGTTCTAAAGAATTACTGCACAGTGTTGAGTCTAACAGTAAGTTTTTTAAGACTTAAGTGCGTCTTGTGGCATTTTGAAACAACCTATTTCCTTGAATGATACGGGATGGCTAAACTGAAAGATTCCGTTTGTGGAGATATGGGAAGAGGTAGGCCATGAAGAAAACACAAAAATGTTAGGGTCATAATACAAAATGACATACATACATCCACACACATATATATATTTATTCCACCCTAGATATCTTACAATGATATCTTTAGGTTCATGACCCTGAAATAACTCACGTTCACGCTGTTATTTCACGCTATACTGTGCAGGCGCATTACCCTTGCAGTTATAGCAACCTGCCAAATTTTTCAATTTTCTTGGTTTTTATGGCTACTTTCCTCTGGTGTACCCTGCTCTACAGGGTTGGAGTAGCTGCTAAAATATCAGCTGGGGGTGTGGGTAGCCCCTACAACCAACTTTACGCTGTGATGAGTTACCCTTCCTCTAGTACTAAGTACAGTACTAAAGATATCTAGTGTGGAATAAACCACATATTAAACTTGTCAGAGTGATATGGCAAGATATTTCACTCTCAGGCTTTATTTTCACTCGCCTCTGATTTGTGAAAATTAATTAGCCTGCTCATGAAATATTTCGCCATATCACACTCTGATACATGTAATAAGTACTATATATATAAACTAGTGATGTGCTTGAGCACAAATGATGAGCGAGCCTAAAACTGCACTATTGTTAAACAATTGATTTTAACTTCTAACACTCAAGCTACTAGAAAAAAAGTCAATTTTTATTTTATAAATTGAGTACATACAGTACACTCCCCGCAATTGTTTGAATGGAAAAAAAAATGCAGCAAAAAAAAAACAAGTCCTGTTATTTAAACATTTTGTTCTTATTCTAAGTAGTAGTTGTAATTCACAATGCTATTCACACAACTGAATTCACCTACATGATACTAATCTTCGTGGTTAGTCTAGCGGACTCCAGTAAGTGTTTGAGTATAATTGTACCCACAATGAATTCAAGCGGAAAACAATTCAATTTCTAGAATGATACGGGTATGATCGATAAACAAGAGGACTCTGTTTAGTGAAGTTAGGGATGGGGTCAGACACTGAGCTAACACAAAAATATGAGAGCGTCTAAGTATGAATGACATTCATAGGTCCACACATATTATATAAGTAAGTATCCGTGATACTCAATTTGACACCACTGTTTAGTATCTCACTCGCCAACAAGCAAACATCACCAATTCTCACTTTGTAAGTGTCTCACTCACTGTGCTTGCTCGCTAATAAACAAACAAGTATCTCCAATTTTCAATTGTGTTGCCTCTAATAGTGTCTTGCTCGCCTATTAGACAAATAAAGGTGCTCTCTCTCTTTTTCAATTCCATAGTTGTTGCCTTTTTGCCAATGTCCTTGTTGGCTTACTATGATTGAGTGAATTTTATGAACAAAGTATAACCCCTATATTGATGTCTTTTGTTCGTGTATAGATTTTGCTATGATCTTCATACATTTTATGTAAAGCTTCCTTGATTTGTAGCTCCAGTGACACTCTCTATAACATGTACCTCTTATCATTTGATTTGGTGGTATTGCTGCCTAGTACATCCAGCATTAGTGGATTTCTTCTTGTTATATCTGTTACAGTCATGCTATTGTTATTGCACTCTTTATTCAAACCTTTTAGTTGTTTCACTTATGCGCTTTCCAACAGCCTGATTAATGGAGCACCATAAGTGCAACCCTCGGTGTTAGTATAGCTAGCTATTACAAAGACCGAAAGAATAATTGGCAAGCGAGCGAAGCGAGTGAGACAGTATTAGGGGTGGATAATGCAAAATCGAGTATATGTTCTATATATATATATATGTATAGATTGTACATATGCCCCTTAAACGCGCAGGCGGGATTTTTTTCTCCTAAAAACAAGGGTTTTTTAGGCTTGATCCCTGTTTCTTCTGATACTACAGCATTAAGAAAGTCCTACTTGAAACTTGGGCTCCAAATTGTGAGATAATTCCTGCAAAACGCTTGTTTTTCAAGTCCCATAATGTTACTGCGAACGGTTACTATGGCATTGAAAACCCTTTACCAAACGTAATTTCAAAACTTCCTCGTTTTTTTTTTTGGCTGCTCAATGTGGTTCGTTAGTTGTCAAGTGTCACTGGTAGCCACAGTTGCTAAATATTAAAACGAAGGAAGCCACCATTACTTCGGAGAAGCTGAGGTAAGTACGTAGTTCCATATTTGTTAGCTAAAATTAGAAAAATAACTCTGGCTATGTTTTTTTGGAAGAGCTGCAAACTTGTTCACCAGTTACTGGAAATTGAGGCAGTCAGAATGACTTAAATTGGATACCACAGAAGTCATCAACTGAGGTAAGAAAGTAATTCTGTATTTGATTGGTAATATCATAGTTGTCAATTTTTTTAATCATAGTTGCCAACTTTATGTAATCATATTTAAGGGACATTAAGCCACTCCCCGGACCACACCCAAAATCACAACAATTATAAGGAAGCAATGATAACATGACAGTTTAAAAGTATATATTTAATGTGATTTTCCGCAGGCGGCGACAATAGGTAGTGGTCGCCAAAGTCTGCACAATTACTTTTCTTCAGATTGAATCGATATGTTTACGAAAGAAAGCCATTCTAGAACCAAATAAAACTCCAAATTTTTAGAACAGTGGAAGCATTTGGTAGTTTGGCAGATTATGCATAGTAACCAGATACAAAGTTTATTATTTCCGGGACAACCAGTAGAAGGAGTACAATTCCGTTGTGGGACAGTAGCTAAGTGATAAATCCGGGACTGTCCCAGAGCTTTTGGGACACTTGGCAACTATGTAATATTAATGGTCAACTACTATGTACTTTTTTACATGAACTAAGCTAAACTATATTATGTAACAATACTGTAGTTTATGTAACCTAGGCAGGCTCGCTCGATATTTGTGCTCAAGCACACCACTAGTTTATTTGGAATAGTATAAATAGGAAATATGCCAATATGTATTTTCACGCACTTCAATATATAAACCTTGAGCAAGCCCCATCCCAGACTTTACTTAACAGAATCCTCTAGTTTATCGATCATTACCCATATCCTCCTAGAAATTGAATTGTTTACCATTATGAATTCTTTTGCGGTGCAGTTAGAACTTAAAAACTTACCCAAGTTCCATTTCTATTAAAGTTAGGGCGACAACCACAAAGGTAGCCTAGTATAGGTATGTCCAGTTGTGTGAAAGTATTGTGCATTAGAGCTACTGCTTAAATAAAGAATTTATAACAAAGTAAACGTTAAATAACGTGAGTTGTTGCTCTTTTTTCAGTCATAAAGTTTGCATGAGTGGTTACTATGGCATTGAATTCCCTATACCACATACACGTAATTTTTTAAACTAAAACTTGGTTTTTTATTAGCTTTAGTATTGGAAGTTAAACTCAATCATTCTACAATAGTGTAGTTTTAGACTCACTCGCCATTTGTGCTCAAGCAATCACTAGTATTTAGCCAAAATGACTAAAAAAAATTATTTGATATGGTATGTCAAACTTAAATTTCCCATATGTGACCGTACCTGAGAAAAGGGTCCTTGTCGCGCAAAAAAAAAAAATTGAGTTAGTAGCACCGTCGGAATGCTCATTTCAAGAGCTTCAAAATGAGCTATAAAGGGCTCAATAATTTCTAAAGAAAGCGTAACTACAACCGTTTTTGTACTCTATTTTCTCGGTTACGCTTTTTTCAAGAAATTGAGAAAACGCCCGTTAAAGTAAAGCTTCCGTTGTGATTAACGTCCCTGGTTTTCCCCGTGTACGTAAGGGGGTGGGGCTACAGTTTGGGTGTGGTTGTTATTGCCGGGAAAAGAAAGTAAGCATGGCAAACGTCTCTAGTCTGCGCTCGTCCTTTTCGGAGGCAAAGGTAAGAAATAGCGCTAGTTTTAGCTTGTGGTTTGTGAGTTCTTAGATACTAACAGAAATAAAATTGTGACAGTCTAGCTAAGGTAACTGTAGTTTAGTAAGGGTGTTCAAGCTAGTTTCTACATACTATGCCAGTGTAAAAAGTGGAAGTTGTGATTGTCTAGCTTTCTGGCTATTTTTACTGGCATTTGCCTTGAAGAATTTAAATTGTATTAGTTGAAACTTATAGGGAGATTGCAGTGTTTAGTTTTGCCATGGTGGTTACAGCTATCTTAAAGCCCAAGTGCCCATAGATTGAACAATTTTTACAAAAAAAAATTGCTGCCATTAAACAATGTAACCCCAACTCCTTTAAGCTGTCTAGGAAGATATTTATAATACAAGAAAATGTTTGTATTTGTAGTACGATGAAAGAAAATGCATGGTGAATGAAACTGCGAAGAAAGAGTAAAAGAGAAAAGTCATTTATTAGGGCATGTTCTGGCATTGTGACCAGGTTTCCTACAAATGCCACAGTGACGTTTGGCTTGAGGACTGGCGATATCTGGCACTGAATCGAGCCTTTCAGTGGTTGTGGGTATTTCTGGATTTGGAGTTCCAGAACGAGAAACTGGTCTTGGAACAGCAGGTAGTGGACACGTTATATCTTTTTCAGTATCTGGACAAAATGAACGTATTTGTTCGTACAAATACCATTGTCTTTCTTGTGACAATCCTTTTGGGAAAATCCGCTGAGGTAAGTCAAAAGGAGATGGATCCCAATTGTCCTTTAGTAGTGAAATTTTAATTCTGTTAGAATCACAACGTTCCTGGACATGAACAGTACCTGGACATGAGGAATCAAAGTCGAAGTGGTGAAAACGCTTGATCCCAGTGATTCGCCTAAAGTGGATGGCAAAGTATGATGACCAGTCAAATGTGGGAACAATCAAAGTTCCATCGGACTTTCCAACCAACTGGACATGGTTGCATGTAGCAGAAGCATCCACACACTTTGCTAGTGAATCAACACTACCAATGTCTGTTTTTCGATATTTTTGCTTTAGTAGCCCAAAACACCAATCTGGTGAGAACTTGGTGTGTCCCACCACAAGAAATGACAGAAAAATTGTTGTGTGTCGTTTGGTCATGGTTCTCCATGCTAAATACTGCATCATAAAGTTGTTTTTATTCTGCCCGGAGCAATTGTCTGCATTCAAGAAAACTTCGGTTTCTCCACACCCATGATTTTCAAAGAAGTGATGCAGTTGGCTGATCACGACATTGGCTCCCTTGCCACAATCGAATGCCTCGTCAGTCAAGTAGTTCACTTGTCGTGGAACTCCTTCGCAATGGATCCCAAAAATACTACATTTCCTCGGAACAAGGAAGTACATGGGGCCTGGTTGGAGGGGACTAGATGGATAATGAACCTGTTAAAAGGTAAAAATGAAAATTTAAGTTTTGATATTGTGTGTTATTGAAGCAAGTAGTGGGTGATTATTACACTGCTAAATTAAAATTAATTTAAATTTGATAATTATGTGTGTTATTGAAGCAAGTAACAGATTTTTTACACTGTTAAAACTGTGAAATTAGAGAAATCATAATTAAGTTGGAGGCACCACATTGATGCCAACATGTGAAAATCTTTTGGGTCGATGAACGCCTATAATATCCTATACAAAATGGCAATTTGGTGCTGACACAACCCTCTACTAAAACATTAAAAAAATTATTTTGAGTTTTTCTAACTTAGTGATTGTACCATGCACATACCATTTGAGCATAATCGAAGGAATAATGAACCTTCATTGTTTTGGAATTTGCAGGGATTTTAGAAGACAATGGTGGAAGTTGAAATAAGCCATTTGAAATGAACTTTGATCGAAGTGAAGCAGAGCAGTCAAGCACACTCTTTCGATACTGGGATCGTTCACTAGCAACAATTTGCAGATGGTCCATAGCATTCTGCAAATTTTGATGCTTCTCATTGTCTGTACAATTCGCCGAACGCATAATCAAATGACTGTTTTGCTTGCACTGCCAGCAAAGGTCCGACATAGGACGCATCATAATGATGTCGGGTAGCAATGACTTCCACAATCGACAATAAGTGCTGTACGCTACAATATGTACGTCTTCAACTCCTTCTGATGCTGACTTATAAAGTCTCCAAATCTCTTTTTTTGATTTGCTCGATGGTAAGAGCTTCATGTCACAAGACTTATAACCTGGAATACGTCCTGGAAGAAGAATGGAATTTTCTTCAGCGTAGTTCACAATGAAAGTTACAACCTGCTGAACTGATTTAAAAGAAAGCGTGTGTGATGGAAGACGCTTAAAATTTCCATGGACACGAGGCAGTATTCCTTGTGAATGAAAACTCTTGTAAAGATTTTTCAGACGTTTGGAGCCTATGCAGTGAAGAAAAAGGAATGTTTGCAAGCAAATTGCTTTTCCCTGATGGTGGTAAGAAATGTATGGTCTCACTCGGAGAGTGGCTCTGTGGCGGGATTCTACACACACTGTGTCGTGGTTGTTCATAAGGGCTTGGAATTGCCCTAAAATAACCAAATCCAATTCACTGCGAGAAAGCTCCTGGCACTGCATTCGTATCTCCTGTATGTGAGAAATTGAAAATTGTTTCACACAATCCTTGCCATTCCACTTCGAGCAGCCGCAACCATTCTCATAAAATTCTGAGATACTTTGGTCATCCATAACCTCTGCAGGAGAATCACCCAGAGTCATTGTAGCCATCCGACTAAAAGCCACCTCATGCATGTCGGAGTTTTCAACAATTTCTACTCCAGGTTGGGAAGATTCTAATAGAGTAGCATCAAAGCCACTGGGTACACTTTCAGCATCGTCCAATTCACTCATAACATCCAATTCAGTAATAACATCCAATTCATTTATAACATCCATTTCACCATTTTCGCTTGTGCCATTAGAAATTCCTATCTCTGTATTGTAATAGTTTATTTTTATACACACACACACAAAAAATATTTTAAATACCTTCTAATTCTAGTAAGGATTCACTTTCATCATCATTCATGCATGTAAAATAATCCTCAACCACAGCCTGCAAGGATGCTTGATCCTCAGGGGAATAGAGGCTGTAGTTGTTGACAGCGGAAGCACACACTTCACCAGAAGCCATTATCACCTAACCGCATTACCCGCGCTGCTTCTGCGTTACTATAACTACCGTTAATGACGTCAGTAATTTTTACTCCGTATACTCGCACTAACGCTACGGCGTATGGACGATTATTTTAGTAGCTGTGTTTAGCCAACTTTTTGACCCAGTTCTCGCCGCCGGTGACTTGTAAAACTTGGCGTACTGGTACTTCGAAAGTTGGTCTTTAATATGAGAAGAAAAAAAAAATTTCCAGGTTCTACGAGTCTGCCGACTTTATTGGGCTGTAACTCAAAAACATTTTCTGCGCGACAAGGACCCTTTTCTCAGGTACGGTCACATATAATCATTTATATCACTGTCAAACTAAAGCAATAGTATCCGTTACGCTGCATGCAAATGATGCCAGCACCAACATTTTATTAATTGTCACTTTTTCCTCTCTCCTGTTTCCTCTCTTTCCCCTTTCCCTCTCCCTACCTCCATATCTCTCCTCTTTCACATGTGTATATGCAGATATAAAAGAGGAAGTTACTTTCAGTGATTGTTCAGATGGTGCAGTCAGACTTGTTGGGGGAAATACGGAATATGATGGAACACTAGAGATTTGTATAAATAAAATGTGGGGAACAGTTTGTGTAGACACATTCCAATTATTTTACTATTACCAATACTACTATCAGAACAGCTACTATAACTTGACTAGTTTGTACAGTAGCATTATCGGAATTCCCAGAATAGTATGTCGTCAATTGGGTCATCAAGGACTAGGTGGGTATATGTTTTGTTTGCTAGTAATTCTCCTTTCATTAAAAAAATTTTCTCATAGGAACTATGGTTTCGTCATACTATGATACATCATTTGAACCAAGTAGTAATTTAATATATTTTAGAGCTGAGTATTGCAGAGGCACAGAATCTAACTTATTGGAGTGTTCTAATGATTTTATTATTGATGGAGAATGTTTTCAGGGATTGCAACTTGGGATTAAGTGTGAAGGTAATTATTTACAATTGTGACATGCTTTTGACATTATTTTGCCACTTTAGCAAGATGTGCACATGGCACTGTTCGGATCATCAGTGGCCATGAAAACTACTTCAGAAACTATGGAAAGGTTGAAATCTGTGTTGATGACACATGGTACACTATGTGTGATGAGCAATGGGATGACCTGGATGCTAGTGTTGTTTGCTATCAATTAGGATACTCTAGATATGGTTAGTTGAAAATTTTTTTCATTTATTTGTTTTATTTTTAAATATATTTAGGAGCTTTGGCTGAGAGGCATTTTTTGACTGAAAATACTTCCGTTGTACTTACCAACTTGTCGTGTACTGGAAGGGAGGACAATGTATTATCTTGTAACTTTGAACTGTATAGAAACTTAATATGCCATGATCGGCACTACGCATATGTAATATGTCAAGGTAAGTTTTTCTGGTCTTAAAAAAAGTTAATATTTTTAATTATCAATAGACAAAAATATTGCTGAAGAAAACTGTACAACTGGTGATCTTAGATTAGCAAATTCTCAATCTGCAAACTCCGGAAGGATTGAAGTTTGTTTTAACAGAGCTTGGGGCACTATTTGTCGCCATTATTGGAATGAACAGGATAATAGTGTTGTTTGTAAGCAATTAGGTTTTCAACCATACGGTGCGTTGCTATATGGTTTGTTATTCCCAATAATGAATTCTTAGTATTTATTTTTTCAGGAAATACAATTGTTCTTTATCATAGTTATTACTATTTTGGAGAAATAAACGAGATTATTTCTTCGAAACTGTTTGCTGGTAGAGGTAGTGGACCGATTTTTGTTCACCAGTCTTTTTGTAGTGGAATAGAAAGTAATCTTAGTGAATGTAGCTTAAACAAATCTCCATTTTCTCATTGCAGTCATTCTGATGATGTTACAGTGGAGTGTATAGGTAAGTTAAATTTAAAAAAATATATTTAATGACAGATAAAGATTAAGATATAAATTGAACTGGTTTTGGGGTAATTTGATATAATGTATTTTGTATCAAAATTTAAAGGAAACTATTTGCTTAAAAATCAAGAGCAGCAAAAAGTGAATTATGGGCACTTCGATGATACATAAATATAAAAGTAAAGAGAATTTTTTTCTATTGTTTACATTTGCACTGTAAATGATGAAATGCAGTTTGGTAAGGCAAAAGATTTTCCATACATGTGTGAAGGTGACTGTTTTTGCTCTATAATTTTAATTGTTTACTTTTATTCCATAAATGTTATTAAATCCAATCAGTGACTTACAATGGTTTAAATTGTATAGTGGAAACTAAAGTTACATTGTTATCAGGAATAACAATAGCATTGCTTGTTGTAGAACGGTGCATAGATGGAACAATCAAGCTCTCTGGTTCTTCAGTCGATCATGCAGGGATGGTTATAATATGTATCAATGGAACGTGGGGAAGAGTTTGTGGTGGAGAAATGGACACACATTTTGCTGCTATTACCTGTGCACAGCTGGGATATTCACCAAATGGTAGTTTACTAATGATTTAGTTAATTTTATTTATTTATTATTATGGAATGCGTAGGTGCTGTTGTGGCTAAAGGAAAATGGCAAAACAACAAGTATTTCTATCATTTACATCAACCATTTTGTGAAGAAAATATTACAAATATATTAAATTGTAACTATGCAAAAGTTTCAACACAAAAGCACTGCTCAAGCAACTTTGGTACTTCATTGGTATGTTTAAGACATATATCAGAAAATGCATTGTCCAACTGCACAGATGGGAGCATTCGCTTAAGTAGTAACTCCAATAAAGGACGTTTGGAAATTTGTCAAAATAGTGTTTGGGGTTCAGTATGCTATTCTCGTTGGTATTCCAGTCAGTTTAGCATACATGATGCTAATGTAGCATGTAGGATGCTGGGATATCAGGCACTAGGTTTGTATTTTAGGATTGCATAAATATGAATATTACAAATGTAATATTTTTTTAGGAAGTACTACATATCTGACATCGTCATCCGAGGCTAATCCTATTATGTACACCAATTTTGGCTGCGATACAACTCATTTTTCATTTAAAGAGTGTAATAATCCATCAGGTTTAAGTCGTAATTTATTTTCATGCAAGACAGAAGCTATTGGAATACACTGTGAAGGTATTAAACTATATTGTCTACATTATGTTATTTACTGCATTAATATTCAGATATATGTGCGGATGGCAATGTACGACTTGTCGGTGGCACTTCAGTCGGTAGAGTAGAAGTTTGTGTTGATGGCCAGTGGGGTACTATTTGTGCTGACAGTGAATGGGACAGTGTTGATGCTGGAGTAATTTGTAATCAGCTTGGCTTTCCAAAGAATGGTTAGAATAATGAATACAGTATGTTGTCATTCATGTATTTGAGTAAGTATATTGTTTAGGCTCCCTAGCAGTATCAAATCGGAACATACAGCATCAACTACTTTCATTTATTCATATGCTGCAATGTAATGGAACAGAACAGGATGTATTTGAATGTGAATATAATGTGGGAAATCAAGGATGTGCATCTAATATAGAGGCTGCAGTATCTTGTCAAGGTAGGCAATAACATGAACTAATTTAAACTGATGCTGAAGGATTTGGTCTTTGTTTGCTACAGGGATAATTAGTTCTTAAATAATTTTGTAAATTGTTGTCAACTCTTAGCACACATGCACAATGGGTTTCATAGTTGTCCATCTCTTTGTCTGTCTGTCCATTTCTCTGTACGTTGGTCTGTCAGGCACTTTCTGATTTTAAGGACTACTGATAATTAATAGGTAAGAACTTACTCAGAACCTAATATTTTCCTACTTTGATTAATTTCAAACCGATTTTTTAGAAAAAGCATAGCAGTCAGCTCTACGCAAGTATTAGCTTTTGTGGGTAATACCTCGTATGGGCTGTTGTATTCATGTGAGCTTATAATTTTTGCTGCTTGTGGCAGTTATGCTTTATGATCTGCTGAAATTTGACTTCTCCTAACTATAAAGGGTCCCTTGATGTTTTACTTCTATGAAAATACTCCTCTTACATTGTGCGAGCTACCTGATTAGGTATATGCCAAATAAATAATTCTTTTGTTCTGAGATAATTCAGTAATATGTAGCTAGTAAATTAATTGTAGACATACAATCAGTAGCAAGTAGCTATGTTATTTGATGTCATTGTGCCCTCAGTTTTTGAATATAGCACATTTTATGGGAGTTATATTAGTATCATTATGCAAATTATCTCAAGACATACAATGTAATATATTTTTGAAATGATAATAGGAATGTTTTGTGTCTTAGGTATAAAACTAATTTTTATCATGTGATTGAGCACAAGTTGCGAGCGAGCCTGAGCATAGACAAAATATTTCAGAAGAATCTATCAGTCCATTTCTAAAAGTATAAGTATGTAGCTGTTATGACCATACTTTACCAATACAGAACTACTTTCTTACTTCAATTTCATGATTAAAGTATTTTCTGTATTTTCTAATACTGACAATTTGAGTTACCAATAGCTTTAGACAACAAGCACTCACAGCTACTATAAATGGCAGAGTATACCATAGTAACCTTTCGCCATAACATTTTACGATTTGAAAAGACAAGAAGTTCTAAAATATTATTCACAGTGTTGAGTCTAACAGTAAGTTTGTAAGACTTAAGTGCATCTTCTGGCATTTAGAAACAGCCTAATACAACAGTGTAAACAATTAAATTCCCTTGAAAGTACAAAATGACATACATATGTCCACACACATATATAAACTATAGCAGTGTGCCTGAGCACAAATATTGAGCGAGCCTGCCTAGTTAGGCAACATAAATGTATTGTTACAACAATAATTTATATATTAGCTTAGTTCATGCAAAACAGTGTAATAGCAGTTGACCATTATTTTAACAAATGCAAAATTACTCTCTTGCCTGAGTAATGGTAACAGCTGTAGTGTCAAACTTAAGCCATTCTGATTACCTAAATTACAAGTAACTCTTGAAGAAACTCTCAGGTACAAATAAAATAGGCCAGTTTTATTTTCGTAATTTTAGCTAACAAAAGGCAAGTAGGATAAAGAAGGTAAAAGACGGTTCATTGTAGCTAAAGTCCACAATCATGATAGTAGGACAGAGAGATTCAGAAGCAGGAGAGTAGACAAAGGAAAAGGGACTCCATGACTCCAGATAAGAGAGCAAGGGAGGGTGGAGGATAAGAAAAGCTGAAATAGTTCAGAAAAAAGAGAGCAGGAGAGGGAAACTTATGTAGCCTTAACCAATGGTAGAGAATGATAACTGAGCAAGATAACTTGTGCTACTACATTCTTACTTTTCAATATGTCAAGCACCACTATGTGGCAGGGTACTTGCTACACTGTAAAAATTATAGTGTGAAAACCCACCAAATTCACACCAAACTGGTGGTGTGAATGCCCACCACCTATGCATAGTGTGTCCTTCACACTTTCTTCCTAGTGTGAATGCACACTTAGTGTGAAATTCACACTCAATGGAATAGCATGGACCCTTTACCGAACATTAATTATATTCATATGCAGGCAAAACCCAATGCTATTATTACTGTAATCTACCTTATAAATGTTTTGTACACTTGTGTGCTAAGTAAGAGAGTTGACTAAGATTTTAGTCGTCTGATTAATGATATCTGGGATTACGCCAATCTCTTTTTGGAAAAAAATGTTGATATGTGTTACTAGAATCAATGTAACTTAGAATAATTCAGCATTAATGTAAGTATGAGTTCATAGTGATTGTGGTGAGAATTCACACTAAATTTGGTGTGCACTTCACACCCATACGATGAGGTGTGCGCATCACACCATATTTTGGTGTGACTATTGTTACAAGTGATTCATGCTTAATCTGGTGTGAACTACACACCTTTTGGTTTACAGTGTAGTGATTATAATTACATTTAGGCAATTCCCAACCTTATTTGTAGCTAATACAAACACCCTTTTTGTATTATGCTGAACTATTAAAAATAAAAGTAATGAAGCAAACTCATATTTTCCTAGCACAGTGTGTGCAGGGTGAAATATTGAGTGCTGCTTAAATAATGTTTTATTGTAATTAATGTCATTTGCTGCATGCTGTGTTTTGATGGATAGAATCTAACTGCTCAGAGTCTGCTGTCCAACTTGGTATTGAAAAAGAAGTGCAAGTTTGTGCTAATGGAATTTGGAGGGCCGTATGCAATGTGGATAGCAGCTTAGCTGTTTATGTGTGTAAACAGCTGGGATATAATACAAGAGGTATATGAATGAAATGTATATAGCATTTTACACACTATTCACTTACTGCAACAACTGTAATTATGAAGACTATTTCCATCTTAACGATATTCTTGAAAATATTGATATTTTCCTTTTATAACTTTAAATTTATGCCAGATTGTTTTTCAGAGGCTATTTGAGTAAAATTTAAAGCTTGCATTTGTGTCAATGTCTTTTTGAGAGTTTACTTAATTAAGTTGGACACACCACAGTATAATATTATACCTTTGACTTAACCATTTCCACATAATATTTTTTTTGATTGATTCATACTCTATTAGTTCATAAGCCAACAGTATAATTATTTCACAAATTCTTTCTCAGCTTCTCTTTTACTCATTAGATGTATTCTCTCTTTCACAGGCTTTTTAAACAATACAAATATTTTTTAATGCTGTGTGGTTTAAAAGTCTATGAAAGAGACTGGATACATCTAATGCGTTAATTACAGACAATGGAAATAATGGAGTACAGTCCATAATATTTTGACTACAAATGTCTTTATATTTGTTGCAGGTGTAGGTGAAATTTTGAGTATTTGAGGATCTACATTTATAGTCTGGATTGCATAGCTTTTTAACATTCTAACCATAAATGCTAGTATCTGGGAACTTTCTTGAAGCCTATAGTTGAAGTACTTAAAAGCTTTAGAGATAATAGATGTAGTAAATTTGGGAAGACTTTGTTTTCTCGTAGAGATGTTTTAAGGATTTTTACATCATTTTGTAGCAGAATGAGTGGTTTACAAAATATACTATATAAAACCAAATTTTATATCACACAGCTACACTCTATGATACCAGATAAATTATTATCTTGAAATATGAATTATTGCACTGGCCATATATGTGGTGATGATCTCTAAAAGCAGTGTGAAGGAAAGACTGCTGTTGATGTGCTCATGCGAGCACACTCATATCAAGAGATTTACTGCAGATTCTTCAGAATTAGGCAAAGCAAATGCATGTGCCTAGCCTAGTTCAAAACGTTCATCAATGTTGGGGATGACTAATTTTTTGGTCTGGTTCACACTACAGCATAAACTGAGAAAAGGATACCTGGCCTTTTTTCTGCCTCACCTTACTAAAATAAGAACCAGTCTTACATTCCCTTTGAGTCTCCAAGAGCCTTCTTTAACTTTATTGAAGCATGCAGTGACTCCAGAACCCACAGCAGAGTATAACAATGGATTAGTAATGAAGAAGTGGTATCAAAATATCCTTCAATTTATGATAAAGTATCAAACACAAACTATTTAGCTTCAAATAACTAGGATGTTTACTCCAATCTGTGACATTCTCATAACATCAGACTCTACCCCCACAATAATCTAGCTATTCACCTCACATGCAATAAATTGCTTATTTTCAATCAACTGTTCAGCCTATAATTGGTCTGGTGTCATAATATGTATACCTATTAAGCTTGTAATAGTTACTCTATTATTTTGTTCTAGAACATTAATTGGGCTAGATAATCATATAAATATCATAAAGTCCACATGGGACAAACGACATCTTCCCAAATTTGTTACAGCCATTATTCCATAACCTTTTTCGAAGACCTCATGCAGCATATAAGCAAACAAAACAATGTTTAAATTTATTTTTTAAGTCCACAATAATCTTCATATGTCTTAGCATCTTCAAAGGCAACATCAAAAGTAAAAAAACTTTACATTTCTAGAGACTGAGGGGAATATATTTCTGATTTGTTATAATTTGCTTGGTGTGGCGGATCCTGTTTATTTTATTCATTATTAAATCAGTGATAAACAAGAAAAGCAATAATCTGCGTGATAGATGTTGTCGGAGGTACTATGGGCAGCGCTAAATCTAATTCCAATAGCAAAAAGCAAATGGTTGGACATCGTTGACTCCCAGAAAGTAAAGTATTATACAATTATATTGTCTTGGTAATAGATTGCTTTAAGTTTCTAGCGTTTAGTGTAGTGAAATTACATCATTGAACATTTCTGATTTTCTTTGTAGGGTATCAAAGAACTCCACTATATTTTCGTACCAACACTTTGTCATCATATAACTTATATTGTTACGGATATGTGACCAGCGTCTCTCAGTGCAGAGTTCTGTCATCATCATCTTGTTACTATCGATCATTTAGACTGGAATGTGCTGGTAATTAAGTTATATATAAATAATTTAAAAAAACACCAGTGTTATTTTTTTTTAGAACTCTGCAATCGTGGTGATGTTAAACTAATAAATTCCAACATTACTGGATATGGAAGTGTGCAAGTTTGTGTGGATGGTTCCTGGACAAACCTTTGTAATGATACATTTGGCAGAAGAGATGCAAGTGTTATATGCCAGCAATTGGGATTTTCAAGATATGGTAAAGTTATACTGCCAGCTAAGCTTAGATCAGTGTAATAAGTATGGACATTAATTACTGGACATTGGTAAAGTAGAGGAAATTTCAGTAATGAACTAATAAATTTCTCAGACGAAAGTATGTAATATGTATTGTTATAGCTATAAACAACATTGATAGTACTTTCTAAAAACACGTTTATTCTTCCATATGTCTGACAATATTTTTGAAAGGAGGATGATTTGGAACAGGGGATCCCCATGGCACTTGAGTTAGACCACTTCCATGAAAAGTTTTATCACCCGATATTGTGTGATAATAATAGCTGTTTAACTCCAACTATAGTGATGTGCTACACCACAAATAGCAAGTTAACTAGCCAGGAATAGAATTTTATTTCTTATATTTATAATCAATGAAGAGAGAACTCTGAGTTAACCCATTTTGCATAAATTTGGAGTTTCTCACCTTTAGTTAATTTGATGTACCAATAGTGATTGGTACAATACTCAAGTCAACATTTAACAGTATACTGAAGACAAAGTCCACTTGCCATTTAATGATACTGAAGAAGTTTTTCATGCTCCACTAAGCAAATAAAGTTGATGTAGTCAAATCAACTCATCATTTAGCAGCATTAGAAAAGTATTGATAATGGCTCTCATACTAAAGTTGGTGACTATGTATTGTTGCTGACAAAGTAAACAAACGAGCATTTAGGTCTGCTCCAAGAATAAACGGGGGGGGGGGGGGGGGGGGTTCCATTTGAAGGCACAAAAATCATTACCAAATGGTCAAAAACTTTATTACTCACTCAATTTGTTTCTTTAAGTCACTGTATTAACTAATTTACAATCTGGAAACAATGGGGGCCACCCCCTGTCTTTGGACATTGGGGGATTTGGCCCCTGTGGCCGCCCTGTTCCTATTCCTCAGCGCGCATGTGCGAGAGGGTTGTAGTAGTCATCCTGTCTGTTTGTCTGTCTGTCTGTCTGTCTGTCTATATGTATGTATGAATGTCGATTTGGAGGTACCGATAATATATCGGTTATTGGCTTATCGGCTGAGTTGTTCATTATAGGTATCGGTTGTTGGTTTCCTGGCCATGCCAATATAATTAACCGATAAAAAGAAATATTGTACACATCATGTTAAAGCTGACAATAATTGAGTTCTTGTAGTGCTTAAACAATGAACTAAATAACTAAGGTTTTAGAAGAGGTTACCAAATATGCGATACTTTGTTGCTGCCGCTAAAGCTGAGACGAAGCTTTTTCTTTATAGTGAGTGATAGAAGCACTCTGCTGCAGTACATATCACAGAGTAGTTCTTGACATACAAGCCACCTAGCCCTTGAAAGAGTGGAAGTTATATACACCTATAAGAAATCAATTCCTGAACATAATGTTTCCTATTATGTAAAAATTGAATGTTAAAAATAATGGTCAAAATATCTATCAGTTATTGGTATCAGCCTTGATTCTAGATTAGAATATCAGTTATCAGTATATCGGTTGAATCCTCTATTGGTACACATCTAGATTTAGGTATGAACTTACTCAGAACGACCATTTAAAGCATTTTGTTGTGCTACTTTTATTAATTT